>Ga0214917_10000682_pt1 | contig 44264 bp, 51 predicted proteins | sample LL_1208_BB_MetaG_FD_177983 | JGI IMG/M metagenome (GOLD analysis project Ga0214917, IMG submission 177983) | Freshwater microbial communities from Lake Lanier, Atlanta, Georgia, United States - LL_1208_BB | ecosystem: Environmental > Aquatic > Freshwater > Lake | place: USA: Georgia | collected... | reverse complement strand
AAACATTATCAGATAAAAATGGATGAGTGTTTAGTATTCCAGAAGCTAACAGCTCAGGAACAAGTGCTTTTATCGGCAATGGATCATCTTGCAAAATAATATTTAGTGACGTCTGTGTTTTCTTGTTTTATTGCAAGGACAATCCTTGAATAGTCCAGGAATAAACTTACCAATCTTGATGAAGGCAACTTCAACTGGTTTTAGTCCGCGTTTTACAGTTGAAACGAGTTTTCCATTCTTATAATATTTAACACTCTTGTGACCTTTTCCCTTCTTAATAAGAACCTTTCTAACCGTTTTTTTCCCACCAGTTTGATGAGTTTGTGTGTTGGAATAGTTAAACGCAGATTGTGTTGTAGACATTTATATATTTTACAAAGAAAAATAAATAAATGAATAATATAAAATGAAGGAATTGTATGTTCATTTGTTTCATATTTTGATAGTTGGAACTTTATTCTTGTATGTAGGAATTAAATCTACAAATACGCCCGCATTTATGTATCCGATTTTGCTAACCCTTGGCATTATCATTGTTTTTTATCACGCATATAAGACTTATCTTAAAGTTAACGCAGGCAAAAATCCATGGGTCAACTTGTTCCATATATTTGTAGTTGGTCCCCTTTTGGTTTACATTGGCTACAATAAACAAGTTACACCTAGATATGCATATGAGTTACTATTGATGTTGGGTTTTGCATCAATTGGTTATCACGGTTATTACGCAATAATAGGAGATACATAAACTAAACAACTATATTCAAATTAATATTTAAATATAGATTTATATCGCAAGTCATCATTTAATTTACTTCTTTTTCCTAAGAAATCAAAATATTTTTTTGATAAAGTGTAATGCTCTAGTTTTTTATTTTTCAAAACATTTAAACGAACTTTCATAATCATAGCTACCTGCCAAATTCGTTTATGTGTATATTTTTTATTCTTATATAATTTTTCAAGTTTGTCAATTGTATTTTTAACGTCTTCTATTGTTTTATATTTAATATGAATTGTGTCTTTTGGGTTTTTATCTATATAAACGTCAAACGATTTCTTTGGATTATTAGGATTGTATAAAAATTGTTTTTTTGTTTTTGATTTATTTGCCATTTTTTTATGAGCTCGTTTTATTGTCTTCATAACATATGAAAAGAAATAAAATATCTAAAATGTGTGTTTGAATAGTTTAGAAAAGGGGCTTATTAGTAACAAGTTCTTGCGCTATCATTCCCAATGAAGCAATCATGGCGAGACGTCCGTGATTTACTTCAGCCTCCAACATAAACGTCTCATCTTTGCCCAAGAATGACTGGGGTAGTGAAAATCCAAGACTTCCAGGTTGATAATCTTTCTTCAATACAAATAAGTTTGATGAACTTTTAAATGGGTCCTCCCAACCTAATAACAAAGATTGTAATTCAGACGCAGCAACTGCGCCAACAAATGCTGACACAGTAATTGCATCTGCATTATCTAAAACGTGAATACCTTGTTCGTGAGTAACTAGTTCAGTTACAGGAATTGCTACTGCAGATATCATTCCCCATCTACCATGTTTTAATTCAGCTTCACGAAGTTTTACTAATTCGCTTTCTGGCTTATTCTTTGCAAAACCAAGGGGGTCAAAATAACCAAGAGGTCTTGTTGCTCCGTAAAAGTTAAAACTATTCACGCCACAATAGAAAAGAAAAAGCAAACCAAGAATATTTTGCATTTATACATTACTTGTTTTGTTATTTTTAAGTATTTTTCAAAAATGTTTAATAACTACTCTTTCAAAATTTAACAGTTGCTACTAACCCATTTTTTAGTAACAACTGCTTCCACGCTTTCAAGAGCACCTTGAGTCCAACCCTGATTAATGCTAATCATCTCTCCTACAATAAGCATTCCAGGCATTGGATTTTGTGCTTTCTTTATAAAGTCTTTACGGTTTTTAAATGGACCATGCAAAGGTTCGTAATAATGAGTGCCAATTGGCCAATAAAAGTCCTTAATAGCAATTAAATTCAGGGCACCTTTAGGAATTCCAAGAGAATATTCCAGTAACTCGCAAAAATAATCTCTATTTTTTGGTTTGTTTTCTAAGCGGTCTTTTAAAAACTTGGCGTCATCATTATCATTGTAGGCAATCATATAGACACCCTTCTCCGCATTCATGGGTATAATTTTTTTCAAAGGACCGGGTACAACAGTATATCCAGTAACATATTGTTTCATTATATCGGCGGATGCCTTGGTAAATTTGCCATACAAACGCAAAAATGTTTGACCGTGAATTTGTTTATATATTGATTCGTGAGGAAGGAGTTTTTGAACACTGCTTATGGTAGTAGCCAATATGACCTTATTGCATGAATAAGAAACATCTTTTTCAGTATGAACAATAAAATTGCACGTTGATAACTCTTTAACTTCAGTAACATTACTTGACACACGAATATTTTGGAATCCAATTTTTTTAGCAATGGTATCAACCAATAGCTTCCATGGAATATGCAGAGCAGTCCAGGAATCAAAGTTATCATCAAATCCGTAATTAAAAAGTGTATCGTGAGCATCTTCGTTTTCATAGTCAGTGTAACCAGCACAAATAGTAAAGTTTTTATACATAAAAGGACCTAGAATGGGTAGTGCAAATTCTTTGAACGTTTTTTTTACCGGATGTTCTTTAAATTGTTTTTTTAATATATTAAATAACTTTTTTGTGTCACATGTCGGTGAAATAGTTTTTGCGTAATTGTGTGATGTTTGAAATTCACCGTATGGTATTTTCAACTCTTTTAAGAGGTCAATTAACAAATAGTCTTTTTCTTTGCGCCCCACTCCTGCGCCAGTAACAACCTGGACCCCTTGAAACATTTCATTGCTAATACGGCCTCCAAGCCAGTTTTTTTTATAGCGCTCAAGAACTAGTAGTTTAGTTTTTGGTGCCATTTTAAGAATTTTATACGCACTATATAACCCCGAAATTCCTCCACCTACAATAATAATATCATATTTATTATGCATTGACATATAATTATGATAGATAATAATTTATAATTGCTAAACGACTCTTAACGCTTTTTTTTGTGTCTTTGTTTTGTTTTTAGTTTTTGGCACAGTAAGTTTCCTTGCTGTCTTTTTCAATTCAATCTTGCGTCCATTTTTGCATTTGAATTTGCCGCGAGTTAAACCTTTTCTGTTTATAACCGCTTTAGTGCAAATACCAATAGTTCTTGGTTCGGCATTTGCGCTTGGGTCTACTTTCTTGATACAAGAACATAATTTCTTTGCTAAAATTTTTTCAGCGGTTGTTTTAATATCTTCTGCACTTTTAGGACCAGTTAATCCATAATAATCAAGTATCTTGGAGTAATCTGCTTTTGTAATTTTATAAGGCATATCAGTTATTACAATATGTAAAGATATAAATTATATTTTATATTTTATAGTTTAAAAGTTAAAAATAATAACTTAAAATAAATTATAAATGGAAATAACTATATCTGAAAAGGACGAAAACCTAGAGAAACAAGAAGAACAACAGAAACCTGGAATTCCAAAAAGAATTTTCCAAACGCACAAATCCATTCAATATATTAAGAGTAAGCCTAAATTGCAACTTGCAATGAGAACCTGGAGACAGTTTGTGCCTGAATATGGTTATTATTTTTACACAAATGATATGTGTGATGAATTCATGAGAACAGATATGGTTGAAGAATTTGGCGATGTTATATACGATGTTTATAATAGACTCCCTTTGCCAGTAATGAAGGCAGATTTATGGAGATATTGCATCATATATAAGTATGGTGGAATATATGCCGATGCAGATGCTATGTGTAAATGCAATCCAAATATATTTACAAATTGCGAAACAATGATGGTATGCGCACCAGAAGAAGATACTATGCATTTATGTCAATGGACGTTTGCTGCACCAGCAAATTCTCCAATTTTAAAATCTATTATTGAATTATCAATTAAAAGAATTTCAAATATTCCCGTTATCAAGGGGGAACATATTATTCACTTTTTAACAGGTCCTGGTGTTTTTACAGATGGTATTGAAAAATATTTACAAGAAAACAACATGAAAACGTTTAATAATAAGAAACAATATGCTTGTTATAAAAACAGTGCAATGATATGTTTTATTGCAGAACGTTTTCACCAAACAATGATTCAACATCTTTACGCTGGTTCTGACGCGGATGGGTGGAAAAATGAACGTTTCCAAAAGTTAATGTAATTTATACATTTATTTATAAATTCTGCGGTGATTCCATAAAAATTCGTAATGAATAACCTTTTTGTTTGCGTCTTGTTCTTCATAATAACCCTTAAACATTTTTAAAATAGCAACATTTTTATAAAGAATAAATTTATCCCCAGTTGGTTTGTTAAAAATATGTTCAAGTTCAATATTTTTTCTCTCTTCTCCTATAAAACGAGAGACTAAACCAGGACCAGTAGGGTCTACGCATGAAGAACCATAATATCTGTTTCTAACATTCTCCACAATCTGATTAATGCATTTAAGACAAATTTCATTGTTTGGTTTAACTGCTATAAGAGCATTATAAATATTATTTCCATTGATGTCTAATACCCAATGTTCTTTTTCAGTTAATTCAATAAATCTAAAAGAGTTTATGCAGGCATATTTTATATCCAAGTATATACCTCCATTTTTATACAAAATGCAATAACGCCATAAATCAGCCTTATAAGCACCTGGTATTAAAGAATCAAATGCTTTTAATACAACACTGTCAAAATTTGCAGCTATGAACTGTCTACATTCATTATCATCAAAAAGGATATGCTCAAAACGTGGATGCTTTGCCTTTATTATCTCAACTGAATGTTTCATACGTGCAGGTAAATCTTTAGAATGCCATGTTTGATAGATTTTCAATGGTATAACACTATTATACACTTGTTTTTTGTTCCTTTTATAATTTAAAATGCGCATTTGTTGTAATTTAAGCTGATTAATTTTATTAATCATTTCCATTTTTTTATCTTCATTTGAATAAATTATTTTTTCACCAACTTTTCCAGATAACATATAAATTGTGGACAATAAAATATTCTTAAAATAACTTTTTTAAGATTATTTAAAATATCTTATTATTTTAGATGCATCTAAATAAATCCAAAATAGTAGTATTTGACATGGATGAAACCATGGGTTATTTTGTTGAGTTTGGAATATTCTGGGATTCATTGAATAACTACCTTAAATTACATCACTTAGATAATAAAACAACTCTGGCACAAGAAGATTTCAATAGCATATTAGATTTATTTCCAGAATTTTTACGTCCAAATATTTTTACCATTTTTAATTTTTTAAAACAAAAAAAGATTAATAAACAGTGTCAAGGAGTTATGATTTACACAAATAACCAAGGTCCTAAAGAATGGGTAAATTATATTAAAAATTATTTTGAATCAAAGATGAACTATAAGATATTTAATCACATTATATCTGCCTTCAAAATAAACGGAAAAAGAATAGAATTTTGTCGTTCTAGTCATAATAAATCAATGAAAGATTTAATAAAGTGCACAAAGGTTCCAAAAGATGCTGAAATATGTTACTTAGATGATACCTATTATCCGCAAATGAATTATGAAAATGTGTATTATATAAAAGTTAAGCCTTATACACATGATTTAGATTTTGACACAATGATTAAAAGGTTCATTAATAGCAATACACATCTTTGTAGAATTATTATGGAAAATTATAACGTTGATGATTTTGTTGGTTTTATGAAAGAGAATATGAACAAATATGAATTTGTTTATATGGAAAAAGACCATAAGGAGTATGAGATTGATAAAATTATTACAAAAAAAACAATGGAACATTTAGAAGCATTCTTCAATAAAAACTCAAATGAATATCGCAATTATTCTATTTTTACAAGAAAAATAACAAGGAGACAAAGCTTAAAAAATAGTAGTAGAACAAACAAACAAAAAACTAGAAGAAAATATTATTAGTGCTTTTAGCATTTTTATTTATTCTGATTTATTCTGATTTATTCTGATTTAATCTGATTTATTCTGATTTAATCTGATTTATTCTGATTTATTATTATTATTTAAAGAACCGAAAGAAATTTTTGATATTAATTTATTCTTAGCGTATGTTAAATAGTTGTTAAGTATTTGATTAATTGCACTAGTTGTAAATAAGAATATTCCGGCACTAAATGCTATTTTTCTATCTAGTTCTGTAAAATGAATTTTTCTAAAAGGATTGAATCTCCATAATAAGAATAAGCTTATATATATTTTAACATAGTAATCTAACCTTTCTAAATATTGTGGAGCGCTTTTAAATAGTCCAATTGTAAATAATATATATAGCGAATATGTTAAAACAATGAAAACGTTGAACCAAAAATCTTGAATCTTATATAAATCCTTATGTATTGACATATTTTATTATATGTAACGAATAAAATAAACGCGTAAATTTTATTTTATTATCTAGCATTCAAATAATTTCTTATGAAATAAACACCCAAGAAATATAGTGTTTGTCTGTATATTCTCTCGTTTTTTCCATATTTCCATTATATCCTTTATAAATATCTTTCACGTGAATAAATCTTCCTATAAACCCAAAAAACATAATTAAAATTAAACATGATACTAGTCTTAGATTTATTGGTTTTGATAATAATTTTCCAAAGAATACCCAACTTACTATATTACAAAATAAAGTGTAAACAATTGTGTGTAGAAGGATGGAAACTATCATTGGACCCAATGTCGTTGCCTCAAAAAGATGAGAGAAAGTAAGTTTTGGATTTGTCGTGTCTAAATATAATTTTGTAAACATAATATATAATATGATATTAGATAATTATTTAACTTACAGCAATAAAGTAATCATTGCTGTAATTTGTTCCGGATTTTGGATTTATTTTAGAACTTCCGACTGTTACAAAATGATACCTTCTGGTAATATATTTCCAATTATATTTGTAATGACGTGGACTTACGTAAACTATTATGAACCATTATTTTTACCTATTGGATTACTTATTTTGATAACATATTCTCATTTGCATAAACTTTTGAAGATGTAACTCAGAAAAAAATATGAATTAAATATTTCAATGTTTATTTAACTTATGTCAGTTTTAACTTCATTGTATATTTGCAATGTTCTTGCACTAGAATCCTTAGCGTCTACATAACGCGGCATCCAAAAATAGGGAACTATAGTTCCGAGTCCAGGATAGTAACTCTCAAAGATGCTGCGGTAATAATTCTTTTCATCTGTATCTGGCGTGTTATGCTCATACTTTACATTAAACAGTTCTGTTGAAGCTGCCAAAACAACAACCTTTTCTTGAATAATTTCATACAAAGACCTAGTTGTTTTACTAACTCCGTCACTGAACGCTTCCTTGGTTCTAAATAAAACACATTTAGGTAATAATGCACAGCCATTAGAATTTAAGTAATTATTCTCACTAAACGCCATTCTTAGTAAAAACTTCTCACTCTGTTTGTTTCCCTTGTGAAATCTTAGTGACGGGTGAATACTCAAGTAATACTGAACCAACGTTCTATCCAAAAATGGAGTTCTAGGTTCCAAACCATGACACGAAATACACTTATCCGAACGCAAAACATCAAATGCATGAATGTCACTCAAAAGACGACGGCATTCCTTGTCAAACTCAATTGCATCTGGTGCTGCGTGCATATATAAATAACCACCACACAACTCGTCTGAACCGTCTCCGTTGAAGATAACTTTTGCATCACTATTTGCAGAAATATATTTTCCCAACAAATAATTACCAATACTGGCTCTTACTGTAGTAGTATCATAACTTTCAATTGCACAAATAACTTCTGGAATTGCATCAACAAAATCCTGCTCAGTCAATAAAATTTCAGTGTGGTTTGTTCCCAAATAATCTGCGACAATCCGAGCGTATTTCAAGTCTTCCGAACCTTCTAGACCAATACTAAATGTTTCTAATGGCTTGTCAGAATTTTTCTTGTGATTCTCATTTACAAGCGCTGTAATTAAGCTGCTATCTAAACCACCAGACAATAAACACGCAATCGGTCGTTCAGTAACTAAGACTCTCTTTTTTACTGCTTCACACAAATAATGTTGTATATTTTTTAACGTGCATCCAATATCATATTGTGTTTCATTAATAACAGTAGAAAAACCGGTAGAATGATATAGATATTGTTCTTTTTTAAGTTCCCACTTTGGAGATACCTGATATTTCATAGTAAACTTACTATAAGTCCCGGGTTTAAACTGTTCAACAACGTGGTTTGGAAGCTCTTTAGAAAACTCCGACAATTGCTTTAGTTCCGACGCAAACCCATAAATAGGTGTCCGGCTATCTGGTTGAAACGTTTTTTGTTTTAAAGAATACAAGGGTCTAACACCGTATGGGTCTCTTGCAACGTATATCTTTGATATTGGATCATTGAAGTTAACCTCGCAAAGAACAAATGCAAAAACACCATCCAACATTTGCAGAGTCTGTTTTATTCCATACCTTTTGTATAAATGGATAATTACTTCACAATCTGATTGTGTTTTAGGTTTAATGCCCATTAGTTCATATAGTTCCTTATAGTTATAAATCTCACCATTACAAATAACAGCAGTATCACCAATTATAATTGGTTGATTGGACAAATCATTCAAACCGTTAATAGCTAAACGATGAAAACCTAATAAACACTGTAGTGTATATGATTGCATATTAGAAAATTCTGGTCCTCGGCTTTGGCCCTTCATAAATTGGTCATTAATAAATTTTTTCTGAAACAAGTTATCATTGTTTAATAATGCAAATATTCCACACATATAGTTTCCTTATTTATTAAGGCCATTTTTCTTTATATTGATTTTATAAATTTAGAAAAGTGTAGTAAGGTTAAAATAAATTATATTTCAGTATATTAATGACAACCCAACAAGGATTAAGAGAGTGTGCATCGCAAATAACAAATTCTATTAATACGAGAATCTATGATAGAAATATTCCGTCGCATATGTTGCAGCCTTATCTAAGTGTAAGGCCTGTTATGACAAAATATTCTATCATGCCTATTGTGGATCCTAGGGCACCAATTAAAACGCAACTAGTGCAACAGCCAGTATATAGCACAACTGAAGTGTTTAACCCTGGAAATGCGCAAGCACCATGGTCTGGTTTTGCCACAAATATTAACACGGAATCTGAATTAAGAAACCAAATTTACGCACTTCAATCATGCAGTCAGTCAGTATATGTTCCTAGTTCAAATAGTGATTTGTATAAATTTAATTTTAAAAATAATAGCAGCAACGTGCAGCAACCTTTTCCCGGATTATTTCAAAACGAGCATTTTAACTCATTTAACCCAAATACTGAGAATATTGGTCAAGGATTATTCCAAAACTGCACTAGACAGCAACTTAAAGATTTAACTCCAAATGACATGTGTGTGCAAAATAAAAAACAGAAAAAATAAAAAATTGGAATAAAAACATAAAAAACGGAACAAACAACTTAAAGGGGCTGCGGCATTTTCTCTCAAGAGAAAAAAAATAAAATGACAGAAAATATAATATCAGAACTGACTTTAGAATGCTTAATGAACAAAACACAATATGCAAAATATCTTAGACAAGCAGAAGGCAAACCAAATAATAAAACTGTTAATAAAAAGGAGAAAAAATTTTATAAACGTCGCATTTTTGATTTAACAAAACAATTATTAAATAATGAAAAACCTGAAATGATGTTTCCAGATGTGTCTTCTGCATTTGATTCATACACTAAAGTCTGTATTGAATATTTTAAAACTTTAGATAAAACAGACATAATTCAGTCAGATTATGACGGAATGATTGATGAACTGGGAACACTAGACAATGCATTATCAGAAAGCGATCAAACTGAACTAAATAAGTTATTAATGCGTTCTATTAAAATTACCGAACCAAATTCTCTAGAAAAAATAGTTAAAAGAACAACAACAAAAATAGGTCAAAAGGCTCAAATTATTCCAATGCAAAAAGACATTAACTTAAAAGACCCAGTCTTTAAAAATAAAGGTATTCGTAAAAAGAATAATATCAATAATAAATATGAGGAAACCTCAGAGGAAAAAATCAAAAGCAATGAGAAGGACACAAAAACATAAATCTTCTAATAACCAAACTACAAGAAGAAACCATCTATTTAGAGAAAAAATGATGAAGGAGTTCAAGACAGTAAAATTAAGATGCAGTCCACAGACTGCTGATAAAAAATATACGTGTTTAGAAGATGAAACTTTGTATAAGTTGAAAGATTTATGGAATGCTCGTCATGAAGATTCCAAGATTGAATCCAACGACGCAAAGGAAATTTGGACTCAATTAAACAACAAGTTAAGAGGTGTCTGCAACAAAGAATCCTGTTGGTTAAAACAAAAGTTTGTCAATGGCAAATTAGATAAAGAATTACAATCTTCGTTTGCGCCAGTCTCTCCCAAAGAATGGAGTAAAAACCCAAATGAATGGTTATCAAGCACAGATATATTGGAAGTTATGAAGCAATATGAGATTAAATATAAATGTTTTGATTTTATTGGCCCATCACCAATTGATTTTGACACACATAAATTATACGGTGAATGTGTTTGGGAAGAGTTATGCCATTTCAATATTGAAGACGAAATAAAAAATAAACGATTCAAAATAGGAATGATATTTAACTTGGACCCTCATTATAAAGGAGGTTCGCACTGGGTTTCTATGTTTGTTAATATTAAAAAGGGAGAGATATTTTTCTTTGATAGTGCTGGTGATAAGGCCCCCAGGCAAGTAATGAAATTGGTGAACCGTATTATTAAACAAGGTAAACAATTAAAAATTCCCATTAATTTCAAGTTTGACCAGAATTATCCAGTTGAACATCAATATGGTGACACAGAATGTGGGATTTATTCTTTGTATTTTATTGCGCACATGTTAGAAGACCGTCACGATAGCACTTACTTTAAAACTCATATATTAGACGACAAATATATGGAGCAATTCAGAAAAGTTTATTTTAACAAAGAGTTGTAATTCAAAATAGAAATTAAAATTGATAACTATATTAAATAAATTATAATTATTAATTATATACATGAATCAAGTTGGGTTTATTATATTGAGACACGTAAACAATGAACTAACAAATACTTATTGGAATCATTGCTACGATTGTATCCGAAAATATTATCCTGAAAACCAAATACTTATTATAGATGATAATAGTAACCGCGATTATATAATAGAACGGGATTTGTATAAAACTACTATTATAAATAGCGAATATCCTGGAAGAGCTGAATTATTACCATATTTTTATTATTTGCATAACAAGTTATTTGATATTGCTGTTATAATTCATGATAGCGTGTTTATAAACTCATATATAGATTTTAGTGTAAATAAATTTAAATTAATATGGGATTTTGAACATTATTATGACCAGATAGAGGATGAAACAAAAATGATAAAAATGTTTCATGATGATGATTTGCTTAAATTTTATGAAAATAAAGATTTATGGAAAGGTTGTTTTGGTGGCATGTCCATTATTGCGCACGATTATTTGCTTTACGTTAACAATAAATACGATCTTAGCAAACTACTAGAATGTGTAATAACAAGAAATGATAGAATGTCATTTGAGCGAGTAATTGGTTGTTTATTAAAAAAATGCGAAAAAGAAGAAACATTGTTGGGAAATATACACACATATTGTACTTGGGGGATATCTTTTCAAGAAAAAGATAATTATCATAATCTACCTTTAATAAAAGTTTGGACTGGTAGATAAATTTAAAGGCATAATTTCATAATTATATATTGAAAATGAAATTAGATTGCCTAACAAAATATCTTCCGGAAGAAATTGTGAGAATTATTTTATCATTTGACGAGAGAATCGTGGTTCGTCGCGGTAATATTCATATTATTAATAAAATAAATAAGGAATTTTATAAAGAATCAATTCGGATACTATTGAAAAGAAGATTAATAACAGAAGGAAGAACCACTCTTTACAATGGTAAAAAATCAACATGGTGCTCTATACGTCTTTGGAGTTATTCGCAACAACATTTAAACCCATATATTAGTTATAGTTCAAATGAAGAAAAGTTAGAGTTTTCATTTGATATGTGGGCTAAAAATGGTGTATATAGAAAAACAACCTTTGTTATGCCATAATTTAAAGTTTTTGATTTTATATCATTTTATATACGGTGTAAAATCATATAAATAATATACGTTTATTAATTATATAAAAATGTCTAATGCTCAAATTAACATAGATTTTATAACAACAGAGAACATTGAAATGCTTTGGGAAATTATTTTAGATGACATTAATGATAGATTAAAATCCCAAGAACAAGTGTCTCATGCGAGAGGATTTTTTATAAACCAAGCCAGAATATTTTTTGAAAGGGAGAAAACAGTAAAACAGAATTTAATGCAAATGAATAAAAAATTTATTGGGGAAATCATGATAAGTTTTAAACAACCTCAGCAATCGCAACAACAATTTCAACCACAAAAAATAAACATTTCTAACAAAGAACCGACTAATTTTACTATAGAAGACCTGCATAGCGAGAGACTTAATGCGTTTGAAAAGTCTCTCTCAGAAAAGAAAAACGATTTTATGAGCGCAATGTCAATTCCTGTTCCGGAAGCTCCAAAATTTGGTGACGCTGAATTAGATAAACCGATTGGAGGCGCCATAGATGAACTAATTGCGAGGACTTTGGCTCAACGGAATTTTGATATAGAAAATATTCATAAAACTTTAAATAAAGACGAAGTTGCAAAATGGTTAAAACCTGCTGAAACATCTGTTAAAAGTGAAAAAATACAAGACAATGAGAATTCAAAAATTAAAATGGAACAAAAACAAACGCAATACCAATATGTTCACCAGCAAACACCAAAACTAATACAAATTGGTCCACCTTTAGATAAATCAGAAAAAACTGTAACATGGGGACCAAATTCAGAATATGAATCTAATGAAGCGAATGGAATTAGTTTGAATATTCAAGACATTGACCATGGCAATAATAAACCCATACAGAATGATATTTTCTCAAAATTAAAGCCTGCAAAACAACCTCAAATAATGGAAAATGAATTAAAAGAAGAATTAAAAAATATAAACATTCTCATAAAAAATTTGGATGAAAAGATGAATACAATTTTATCAATTATAAGCAAAATAAAAATTGATTAACTTTTCAATAAAAATTATAAAGTCAAATAATAACAAACAAGTATGAGAGTTTTAAGCGATTTGTTGATGTATTTACTATTAAGTTCAAATATATCAAAATCAATGGGGTTTTGGTCACCATTTAAACACAAAAATGAACGTCTAATAAAAATTAGCAAAATAAATGAATTAACCGAAATAAAAGAAATAACCTGGGATGATGGAGAGGTTGTATGGGAAAATGTGCAAGAAGAATATTACTACGAAGAAGAAAGATACAATATTACAAAAAAAAAAATGTTTAAAAATCCTCAGCCTATTTATAAAATTACTCCTCTTTATGAAGCAATTGAATTTGACCAAACAAAAATAGCATCAATATCAGCAATTGTCAGAACAACTTATAGGGAGACATTTAATATGGAAACAGTTATTTCAGAATTAAGTAATAAAATTACTAGCAATTATTTAATTATTCCCTCAGAAATTTTGGTTCTATCAATGCTAACAGGATTAATAATTATTTATAATAAAACTAATGAAACTGAAAAGGAGAGATTAGAGAAACTGTATATTCTATCAAAACCTGATGATTATTACAAAAAATATGAAAAAATGAAACGTCTAAGCATGGTTGCAATTATATTGTTATCTTGTCTAACAACAAAAAACGTTCAACCAGCAAATTAATATAATTTCAAATTAAAAAATTGAAACTAAAATAAGTTTTTTAATTATAACAAACAACCAATAAATAAGTTATAATATAACAATGAATCTATTTATTCTCTCATTAAACTTTACAGAATGCGCAGAATCAATGTTTGACAAGCACGTTATTAAAATTCTTTTGGAAGCCGTTCAGATGCTTTGTACTGCCATACAAATTGTTGATTCAGAAAATAAAATAAACTCAAAAATAAAAATATACAAGATTGCTCACAAAAATCATCCAGTAACTATTTGGATGCGCACATCTCTGGCAAATTATATGTGGGCATTAGACCTTGTTGATGCTATGCATACCGAGTGGAAATACCGGTATAATCATCCCCCAGAAAAAATGCATAAATCGTATATTGTCGCAAAATATTTGCGAGAATATGCACCAAGCTCGGAAAAGTTTCCAAAATCAGGTCTGACACCATTTGCTCAAGCAATGCCAGTTGAATGCAAATGCGAAGACGCGGTTGAAGCATATCGCCGATACTATCAAACCCCAGAAAAACAAAAGATAGCTTCATGGAAGAAGAGAGAAAAACCCGTATGGTATCAAATCCAAAAAAATTAAAAATAAAAACAAAAATAAAAACAAAAATAAAAACAAAAATAAAAACAAAAATAAACTTTCTAAATCTTTCTAATAACAACTCCAGCGGGTGTTTTCTCTGCAGTAGCAATCAAAATTGGCTCTACTTGAGGATTTTCCAAGGCTCTGTGGTAACTATCCCAGTCATATAAATTTCCTCGGTCCTTATCCATCTTGCGATAAATATATTTTTTTCCACGAAATTCGTATGGTTTGCCGCGCCACTCAATTGGTTTTTTATTTATCTTTGAGACAGTGTCGGGTTCTTCCTTTTTATAACTAGGAACGTATGAAAACGCTGTAGAAGATGGTTCACCAAATTGCAAGCAAGTTAATTGCTCTTTTGTTCCGCGTCTTGAATAAACGGCACAGTCAATGGATGCCTCTTTAATGGCAGTTATTATCTTAGAGCTTACATCCTCTTTAATAGTTGAAATCTCAAACAACGCTTCGTCACTAGTTAATGGTATGTGTTCCTCCTTGTCTTCCTTTCCCTCTACGTGAATCTTGTAAGTTCGTTTGCTTTTATCCATTCTTTTCAACTCTATAGATTCTCCGCTATCAATTTGCTTTTTTGTAAATGTCATCAAATAAAGAAACACCTCCACAGTTTGCAGAGCCTCTGGTAAATTTTTATGACTGCAAATGCGCCGCGCTCTGCCGACAACTTGGTCTACGCGTGTTGGATGCCAATATGGCTCCATAATGTGAACATAGCGAGTGCTTCTCAAGTTAATGCCTTCTGAACCAGACGCAGTAATCATTAAAACCTTTATAATTTCTCCAGTATGGTTATTATGAGCAATCTGCTTTAATTCAGTTGTAATAGGAGATTTCATGTCCCAATCGCTATTATAAATATTACGAATAATCTCCTTTTCTTCCGCGGACTCTGTGCCAGTGTATAATGCAAATGTTGGTTTGCCTCTATCCTCTTCGCTAATATCTAAATTCCACACACCACTTGCATCCTTTTTAATTTTGAATTGAGCAAATCCATTTGCCTCTAGAACCATTTTAAATATTCCAATTCCTTCAAGTGTTCTAAATTGACTATAAACCAAATGTAAACCGCGATGCTCCGGGTCTTGAATATTTTCTAATATGTTCAAGTATTTTGGGCTATATTTTTCTAATCCTTCTGGCGATAATACTGTGCTTTCGTGTTCTTTTAAAAACTCAATAGCTCGTTGGATACGTCTTTCATATGTTGCATCTGCTAATTTTTCAATTGCTTCGTCGCCTTCAATTTCACCGTCCCATGCTTCGCCTTCCAAATCATTTGTTCCTTTCTTGGAAGTTTCTTTTAAAGCTTCCTCATAGACATTCTCCAATTGTGTGGCTTCTTCACGCTCTTCTTTTGGAAGAGGTCGTCCTGGAGGTTTTGGCATAACAAAATTACAATATAAACGAGAGAAAATACGATATGTTGAAGTTGGGTCTTTATAAATTCCATTTTCATCCATCACACCTTTCTTTTTCTTAGAGTTCTTTTCTTGTTTTCTCTCTTGAGCGCGAGCTGCTTCATACACAGTAAATTGGTAATCGCTCATTGGTATTTTAATAACATGAAAATCTGTAAGTTTCTCATACTTAGGCATAAGTGACTCTTGCGCGCTTCTAAAATAAGACGTTAAACCAATAATACGACGTTTGAATAATTCCATATTTTTAGTCTCACCTGAATCGGCTTTAATAAACATTTCAACAAAGTCATCAAATTTATCAGGTAATGCCTTTTGGTAATTAATTTTAATTCCAGCCCTATTTACGCTTACTCCTGCGTTCTCCAAAATACTAATAACTCTGCGTTCAAAATCAGTGTCACTAATAGTTCCACGCTCTTCAATGTGAATTTTTCCCTTTTCATCTTTAAATTCTTTCTTTTTATTTGTAACTCCTTGATAACCAGTGTCTTCTTTGACTTTATTTTCAAATCCAAAAGGGTTTCTGGTGATAGTTAGCACCTTGTCTTTGGAATATTCCAAATAATCTAATACTTTTTCTCTCGCGAATATCTCCTGTAACTTCTCCTTTCCAACAGATTGTCCGGAACGGATGTCAAGAGGAATCTCCCAAGTCTTTATGTAACCGCGCAAGATATTGAAAAGTATTCCAATTTCATTAGGATAGTTAATAATTGGCGTTCCAGATAACAAAACGACTCTGGCATTTTTTGCACTTAATAATAATTCATATAAAATGAGAGCCAATGAATAAGGAACCCGCTCCTTTTTACCAGTTCTATCTACAGGGATTTCTTTTTCCTTTGCAATCTTATTTACAATTCTACTAATAAAGTTATGAGCTTCATCAATGACAATAACAGCGTCATCAAATATATTCGTTTCAAAGTTGTTTGTCATATCTTTTAATTTGTCTCGGCGCAAACCGTTGTAATTAATAAATTTGTATTTATATTGAATCATCTCGTCAAGTTGGTCGTCTAAGCTTTTGATTTCAGCTGGTTCTAATGTATCATAATTGCTGGGTTTTGTTGTGTTTATTAACCATGCGCCTTTTTTTCTGTTAATATATTCAATAGACAAATTTAGCACGCTAGATAACGTATCAATAGCTTCAGGATGGTCTCTTGTTGAAATCCATTGCCAAAACTGATTCTTCTTATAAATTGGTTCGCCATAACGTTTAATTTCTTCTATATAATTCCTTCTTAAAGACGCAGGGGTCATTACAATAACTTTTTTATTACTCTTGAACCCCTCTGCAATGGCTATTGAACTATTCGTTTTGCCGCTACCCAATCCATGAAATAGCAAAAGCCCACGATAAGGCGTGTATAAATTCAAATAATCGCGCACCAGTTTTTGATGAGTCAAGAGAGAAAATTCACCAGATGAACTTTGACCTATATTATCGCATGATATTTCAGATGAGTCATCCATAACTTCTTCACGATATGTGCTAAACATAGAGTTAATAAAGTTGACAAATTTCTCTCTATTATTCATAAAATAACTTGAAACCTTAATATTCACATGTGGTTTCTTAGGAGGCAAGCGAGTTATGGTTTCAACTTTATCAATATCAACCCATTCTTCTGGAGGCACAAGAATAACGCCTTTAGTGGGACGTTTGGTTCGGCGTTTTTTAGTGACAACAACTTCTTCTACCTCTTTTTCTTCGCCTTGGACTTCCTTTTCTTCGCCTTGGACTTCCTTTTCTTCGCCTTGGACTTCCTTTTCTTCACCTTGGGGTTCCTTTTCTTGAACAATAGGAACACCCTCTTCTTGCAATTGAAATAAAATTTTTTTGGCAATCTTCTTAGCCTTCTTCTTTTGAGGCACTTCTTTTTCTTGCTCTTCCTGAACTGCACTTAGCTTCACAGTTGGTTTTAAAACGGTTTTATTTATTTTGCGTTCTTGTAGTTTGGTAAATAAATCTTCTCTATTAAAACCAGTGTCAGTTCCGCGCTCATCAACTATAGTTACCTTACTTAATTCAACCTTTTCTGGAGCAGTTGGAATAGGAATAACAACGGCGACTTTTTCATGCTCTTCTACAACTGGTTTTATTCTTAATTTTACTTTTAATGATTCTAAAGGATTCATCGCTTATATAAAGTAAATATATAAAACTTTATGTGGAATAAGCGTTAATTTTTTGCAAGGCTTCACTGCAAGCAATTTGTTCAGCTTTTCGCTTGATTTTATGTTGCCCTTCGCCTAGAAAAATTAGAACTTTTCCAAATTTGACAATCCAATCTTGTATTTCTTTAAATGTCTTTACATGGTCAATATGTGTTGCATTATGAATGCTGACAGCGTGTATGGGTTGACCAATACATAAATAAACACCCATCTTATATCCATTTTCAGCGTCATGATCAATCTCTAAATAGTGAGGCGTTACCTTAAATTCCTTTTGAATCTTAACTTGCAGTATGTTCTTATAATTATCATCATTTTGAATAAGAGCAATCCAGTCAATGTGCTTTTCAAAAACGTTTTCAACAAACTTTTGAGCAATTTGGAAACCGGGACCAGTAACAAATATATCTTGAAACCATCCTTCTTCATCCCTTACAGAAATCTTATTAAAGTCCAGAAACAAAGCGCCTAAAAACGACTCAAAAAGACAACCAAGTTTCTTTAAATTTGTTCTAATCTTCTTTTCTTCTGCATGTTTTGACAGAATAAGCCATTTATTTAGATGCATTTCCATGGCAATCTTTCCAATTGCTTCATTTTTTACAATAGCAATCTTCTTTTCTGTCATAAATCCTTCGTTTTCTTTAGGAAACCTTCTATACAAATAATATTTTGTAATTAGCTCAAGAACACCATCACCAAGAAATTCTAGACGTTCGTTGGATTTTGTTTTCAAAGTCATACAATCCGGAGGACGTTCTACAATAGTAATATTCTGAGCAAGATTTTCTAGTTGTGGACGCTTAGTATAAGAGCGGTGAACAAATGCTCTTTTATAAAGTTCAATATTATTTACCATTCCAGGAATACCATATTTAGTGAGAATAGATTGAACATCATTCAATGTAATCTCCACATTTAGGGGATTATATGGGTTAAAAATTAGCCCGTCTTCTCCACTTACAATATCATCGTCGTGAAGAATATTCTTTTCAAGGGTTTTGTCTTCCATTATTTATTATTTATTATTTATGTGATACATTTAAACCATTTAGATAAATATTATTTTCCCCAATCAAATAAAAAATAAAATATTTAGGGTATATATAAATGGTAGGCATGCAAACACAGTTCGGACGCGGTCGTTACGTCGACGTTATATCTAACAGAGGAATTCAGAGTGGTGGTTCTATCGGTGGTATTAAAAAGGCCGGTTTGTGGACCGGTCAACCCTTCATGAGCGTTTACAACATTGGTAACAAATGGACATACAGAATTCCTCAAAGTCAACCTAATATTTTATTCGCGTTGTTTAACACAACTAGAAACCCTGTGCAATACAACAGAAATGGTTATTACGCTTCCCACTCAGGTCAGCTTGGTTAAACATAAACCTCGTAAAAGTAATAAGAAACTTAATATTATTCTTATTTGTAATAATATTAAGCATTTATAAAATGGTTGGTATGATGTATCATTTTGGAAAACGAGGCAGAAATGTTGAATCTTTGACAAATCGTGGGTGCTCTTCTGGTGGAAGCTGTGGTGGTGATAAAAAAGCTGGAATTGTTACATTCGGAACCACATGGCAACAAAGAAATATGGGAAATTATCTCAGACGAGCTCCGCAAAGACAACAAGGCATATTATTTGCTTTAAGAAACACTACTAGAAACCCGGTGCAGCAAAGACGCGCCACATTTGGAGTTATACGTGGATTAATGTAAACTATAATACAAAATAAAAAATACAAAATAAAAAATACAAAATATAAAATACAAAATATTAATATTCTAATAAAATCATTTAATAACTTAGTGTGTTACTTATTAAATGATTATTAAGATTGATAATCGTGAACACGAATTGATACGTTTATGTAAACATTTTATAGAATCGGGCCCAATTTACAAGGGATTGGAAATTGTTGTAGAAACATTGCCTCTAGGAGATGTGATTCTATGCAAGGAAGGTTTGGAAAAGATTATTGTTGAGAGAAAAGGTTTAGCCGATTTATCATCAAGCATTAAGGATGGGCGTTATGAAGAGCAAAGTTATAGATTAAACGGAATGCCACACCACAATCATAATATTATGTATTTAATTGAAGGGGACCTCACAAAAAGTAGCTCTTTTAACTCATTTAAAGACCGTATAGATAAGACTACTTTATATTCTGCCATGTTTTCTCTCAACTACTACAAGGGATTTTCAGTTTTGAGAAGCATGAATACCGAAGAGTCTGCTTTAATAATTTGCAACATGGCTTATAAATTAAATAAGACATCTGATAAACAGGGCTTTTATTCTAATTCTAATATAAATTCCATCTCCAATACTTTTTCTCTCACGAATAGTGAAGAACAAACCCAAAATATTACGAAAGAAACGGAACAACTAGAGAAGGAAGACTCTTATTGTAATGTTGTTAAAAAGGTAAAGAAGGAAAATATTACACCTGAAAATATTGGTGAGATAATGCTATGTCAAATCCCTGGAATTAGTTCTACAAGCGCAATTGCTCTTATGAAAGAATTTAAAACAATTCAAAATCTACTAACAAAAATTAATGAATCAGAGACGTGTTTAAAGGATATTAGCTATACAAATGCAAAAGGACAGACTCGCAGAATCAATAAGACCGTAATATCTAATATTATAAAATTTTTGAAAGGTTAAATTAAACACCTTTAGATAAATTGGTAAAAGAAATATATTGTTTTTCTTATTGTATAGTATAATACATGTCAGAAGACTTAATTAAACTTATTGGAATTGTCGTTATAATTGCATTTTTAATATATTTAGTGGCAAAGTCTATGAAATTGCATATTAATGTTATGGAAGGTTTAACAAACCCAACCAGTTCATCAACTGCCAATGGCGTAGGTTCTTCGGCGTCAAATTATGCAACAACTTTGAAGAACCAGGTTACGCAATTACATAATGATACTTTACTTTTAAATAACAAAGAATACATAAAAGAATATGGAAATATTATTCTCTCAATGGATGATTATATTAATGCACTTATGTTGAAAACTGTGTTAAATATGGATGCTACGGCTGACAATGCAGATGCTAATCTAAGTTCTATTAAGACATTAAATGAATTGAATGGGGCAAAGGCTTCTTTAAACAATGTATTAAAATACGTTGATTCTTCATAATTTTTTATTAAGTTGATTAATTTTTTCAATCTCTTTTGAAAAATAAGCACTGAAATGTCTGCAATTATGGGAATAAACATTAAACGTTGTTTCCCATTTTTCAATAATATTATTAACTCGCTTATCACCAAATTTATTTAAGTAGTTTTTATAGTCTGGATTTGTTTTTACAACGTTATGCCAGTCTTCTATCAATTTTTCTTCACTAGATTTTTCAATATGAATTACTCTGATAATTCCGGGTAGCTCATATCCTAAAAACATCTTAACATATCCTAATGCGTCCGGTTGTTGCTTTGGTGTATAATCAAATATATAAAAATTATTAAATTCATTGTATTCAATTGGTTCTTTTTTTACCGTTACAACATTATGAAGTTTTAATTCTGGTAAAAAAGAAAAAATAGCGGAATTAAATACTTTTATTCGATATGAATAAGAAAAAAAAGAAAGAAAATTTAAAAAGAATAATGTAATTAACGTGTAATTTATCATTAATTATATTATATATTATATTATGAAGAGCGAATATTATACGCAAATTTAATTAGTTAGGCAATAGCTATGCTAACTTCATTACCTGCGTAATAGCCAGAATCAACAAGATGTTGGGTATATTCTTGACCGCCCCAATTAGGGTCCATTGGGTCAGGGCTAAATAACAAATTCTCTTGCTCAGTATTCATTTGGTCAAGAGGCGTAGTTGAACCTTGATAAAAATCGGTTTGGTCAAATGCTGGGTAAGAATTTTTATTATAGGGTTGGTCATTACGAGTTGCATCAATTAATAACGTTGGGTTTGGTGGTCTTGGAATAGTTGGGGGTAAACCGCCTTGCAAGTCTGTTGGGCTGGGGCGGATTTTATAAACTGAACTACCTTGAGCGTCAAATGTGCTTTGTAAGTATAAAACTGGACAACGAATTCCTTGACTGCGCTGCCAATCCATAAACTCTACGTAATCTTCTAAATTTTCAAACTCAACCGGATTTACTCCAGGAACTTGCGCTACTTTAGAGTTATATAAAAAATAGCTTTTACCTTTTTGAACTAGAATATCGGGACATCTAGGATTGCTAATATTGGTCAAACCTTCAATAAATTTAGATGGTCTTGTAGCAATACAATAATAGATTCCCGCTAAAAAACTAACAATAATTAATATGTATAACGGAGTATTCATTATATATATTAGAGTGCGATAAAATTAAATATATAAAAATAATGTAACTTTTATTTTCTTCTTTTATTTTATAATGCATTTAAAAAAACCATTTATATTAATAGATCCTGCGTTATCAAATCATGAGAATTTATTAGGAGACTTCAATAGCAACGTTAAATCTGGAAAGCATGTGTTTTTATTTTTATTTATGGATAATTGTGGACCATGCAATGACACCAAACCTAAATGGAATAACATGAAAAAGTATTTAAATAAGGAACACTTAAATAATAACGACGTTGTTATAGCCCAAATAAATCAAAAACTATTTAGCAGTCTAAATGGTGTTGGCAACGAACCAATGGGTTATCCTTGCTTGCGTTATATTAAATCCCCAAATGTAGAAGAGTATGAAGAAAGCAATATTCCTGATAAAGATAGAAGTTCACATTCTTTTGCTTCATGGATTGAATCAAAGTTGAGAGAAGGGACACACAAAAGCAATAAACAAAAAGGTGGCATTAAAAGAAGAACTAATCGTAGAGGAGGAAAATGGTCGTTAAAATATAAAAAAAGCATTAACTGCAGAAGACCCAAGGGGTTCTCTCAACGACAACACTGCAAATATGGTAGAAAAACTTTAAAAAAGAAATATTAATTAAAATTGTCTTTTGAATAACCTATTATAGCACAAGCAATTCTTTTGCCGGCGTTACCATTTTTAAGACTAGCTTCATCGCCACCTAACCCACAATCGTCTTTATCTGCGTGAATAATTAAACCACGTCCAATAATATTAGCTTTTGAACCTCGCAATTTAATAAAATTATCCGACATTTTGTATTTTGCACATCCAGTTGAATCTGTTTGTAAATTTCCTAAATCGCCGACGTGTCGCTCTTTAACACCCGGGCATCCGTGATTTTTTCCATAAGGGTTAAAGTGTGCACACATACTTTCACAATGATTTGTTAAATCACCTGATTCATGAACGTGAAATCCATGCAACGCATTTTTTTTTAGACCTACTAAATCTATATCTATATTGACCGAACCATTTTTTAAATCCTCTGTAAAAATAACTGTACCTTTAATCTTTTTCCCATCAAAAACAGCAATCGCTTTAATTGCATTGTCTTTATTCATCTATATATTTGGAATATAAATGAATATTTATTTGGTTACGTATTTTATTTATTTTACTACTAATAATAATATTTTATAGTGGTTTTTCTTCTTTTGCCTTTTCTATGACTTCTTTTACGATTATTTTTTTTTGTTCTTCTACCACCTCTTTTTGTTCCTCTTTGAGGTATTTGTTTCGGTATTTTATATGGTGCAGATTCTCCAGGATTTATTATTCTACATATTTCAACATTGCTCGGATTTCTATTTTCAGGAGCGCATATATCTTTGTGATATTCTGGAGCGGTTATCATATAAATTCTTAAACAAACTGCCACATCAACTAGCGCATTATGTAATTGACCGTTTGGTTGTTGGCCAAATAATGCTATATGAGCCTCTTCAAGATTTGGTCCTTTTGGAAATCTGGGATTTTTAACATACTCTTTTTTCTTTTCACCATTTGCATCTAATAAAACAGCACCAGTTCCGTCTCTAATATACTTATAAGGCCATATATTACATGGTTTCGTAGAAAATAATATTGTATCAACAATTAACGGCGCCGTTTCTGGAGAGACACCCATTAATTTATTGTATACATCTAAATATTTATCGCGTTCTGAATCACTAGTTGAAGTTTGAATCAAACGTTTTATTTCTGAACATACAACATTTACATCAAATTGAATATTGTGTGCCACTAATGAACTCGCGCGATTAAATGCATAAATGAATTTATCTATAGCATCTTTTATTGATATTCCTGCCATTGATTTTTCAGCTGTAATGCCATGTATAGATTCTGCAGGAATAGCATCCCCTTCCCTTAATCCTTCTAACTTTATGATATCATCTCCATATTGTTGAGATGAAGTAACAGGAACAATTTCCATTTTTACCGGATTGTATAAAATATAACTTAATTGTATTATTCTTGGCCATCTTTCCAAAGAAGAGGAATCAGTAAAGCTTCTTTCTTCCGGTAGTCCAGTCGTTTCTGTGTCAAATACTAATATAAGTGGGTCGCTTTCCATAAATATATTATATATTATAATATGATTTTATTTCATTTATTTCATTAAAAAATTGAACTTAAATATTCAGAGATATATTAATACAACAAAAATAATTAAATGGAACATGTTTTCAGACTCTATGATTTTAACGTTTCCAACAAAAAAGATGATTCTAAAGAAGAATCTGGTAGTGATGAAGATAATGGAACAAAAACTGACGCAACTAAATTTGTTATTCAAATGTTTGGAATAAATGAAAAGGGTGAATCGTGTTCAATACTTGCAGAAAATTTTAAACCATTCTTTTATGTAAAAGTAGATGAAAATTGGACGCAATATACAAAATCAACCTTTTTGCAATTTATAGAAAAAAAATTAGGAAAATATTATGAAAACTCTATTAGTGATTGCAAAATAATAAAACGAAAAAAACTTTATGGTTTTGATGGAGGAAAAGAGTACAAGTTTATCATGCTTCAATTTACCAATCTACAAGCTTTCAATAAGGCAAAAAATTTATGGTATAACTCAGACCGTAAACTTCTAGAATCTGGATTAATTTATGGAAATACGCCAACTTATTTATACGAGGCAAATATTCCTCCATTGCTGCGTTTCCTTCACATCAAAGAAATTAGTCCTTCTGGCTGGGTTGCACTGCCAAAAAAGAAAACAATTGATGTAAGAATGAATAAGCAAACAACCTGTAAGTATGAGTTTATTATAGACTATAAAAATATTTTGCCGCTAAATGAAAAGGAGACTCCGGTTCCTTATAAAATCTGTAGTTTTGATATTGAGGCTAGCAGTAGTCATGGTGATTTTCCTGTCCCAATTAAATTTTACAAGAAGTTGGCTACAAACATCATTGAACACTTTGAAAAGTTTTCAGATTTAACGCCAGAATTTTGTGACGTTGATTTGAAGCGAATTGTTTTAAAGGCTTTTGGGTTTTATCCGGAAGATAAGCTGCGACTGATAGACAGGGTGTTTCCCAAACAGGAACAAATGCCAAAGTCAGAGCACGAAATCAAAGAAATGATTGATTCATGGCTTAAAACTCCACTAGAAAAGAAATCAAATGATGCTCTTAGTAATCAAATGAAGATTGAATCAATGTTTGAAAATATTAATAATGAAGAGGAGGAAGAACTTGCTGCTACATTATTTATTTCAAAAAATAAGTCCAAAAAAGCTGATATCAAAAAATATAAAGTGTCAGACATTTTGTGCGATAAAACGCTAACAAGAGAAGAGAAGCTCAATCAGCTTAATATGTCGTTATCAGATAGAAATTCGCGAATACATCCATTTCCGGAATTGGAAGGAGATAAGGTGACATTTATTGGTTCAACTTTCCTAAGAGCCGGAGAAAAAGAACCATACCTGAATCACTGTATTGTTCTTAACACTTGTGGAAAGGTTAACGTTGATAATTGTGAAATTGAATCCTATAAAACTGAAAGGGAAGTTTTACTTGCATGGACAGAACTTATTCAACGAGAAAACCCAGATATTGTCATTGGATACAACATATTTGGTTTTGATTATGCATTCATGTTTAATCGCGCTAAAGAAAAAGGTTGTCTTCGCGAATTCTTGAAGTTATCAAAAAACAAAAACGAGATTTGCGGCGAGGACCCATTTAATCCAAACACTTATAAGTTGGAGGAAACTAGTCTTAAGATTGCGAGTGGACAACACGATTTAAAATATATTAAGATGAATGGTCGTGTCCAGATTGATTTATATAACTATTTCAGACGAGAAGAAAATCTTACGTCTTACAAATTGGATTATGTTGCCGGTCATTTTATAGGTGATTACGTAAAATCACTTGACCACTCAACAAATGAGAATGTAACTACGATTTATAGTGGAAATCTAACTGGTTTGCTAAAAGGAAGCTATGTTCATTTTGAGGAGATTGGACATTCCGTTGATTATTTTAGCGATGGTGCCAAATTTTCAGTTGTATCTGTAAATAAGGCAGAAAAATCATTTGTTGTGTCAGGCATAATTTCGCCAGATATGAGCAAAAAGGTGAGATGGTGTTTGGCAAAGGACGATGTCACGCCAAAAGATATCTTCCGCATGACCAACGGCACAGATGATGACCGCGCGGTTATCGCGAAATACTGTTTACAGGATTGTAACCTCGTTCACTATTTGATGAACAAAGTAGATGTATTGACTGGATTTGTTGAGATGGCCAAGATTTGCAGTGTTCCTATTAGCTTTCTGGTCCTAAGAGGTCAAGGCATTAAGCTTACAAGTTATGTAGCAAAAAAATGCCGAGAAAAGCGCACATTGATGCCAGTTCTTGAAAAGTTGGACAGTGATGATGGATATGAGGGTGCAATTGTTCTTGATCCCAAATGCGACTTGTATCTAGATAATCCAGTTGCTTGCGTGGATTATGCATCATTGTATCCATCTTCAATGATGAGTGAGAATTTGTCACACGATAGCAAGGTTTGGACCAAAGAATATAATTTGAAAGGTGAACTTATTACAACCACTGGAGAAACCGACGATGCTGGAAATTTCATCTATGATAATTTGCCCAACTATGAATACGTTGATATTACATATGACACGTTCAAATATGTTCGAAAGACACCGTCGGCTGCAGCGGAAAAAATCAAGTCTGGATATAAGATTTGCAGGTTTGCTCAGTTCCCTGATAATGGGAGAGCAATTATGCCTGCTATTTTGGAGGAGCTCCTTTTGGCCAGAAAAACTACCAGGAAGTTAATTCCACAACAAACGGATGACTTTATGAAAAATGTCTTGGATAAGCGTCAGTTGGGTTACAAGGTTACTGCAAATTCTCTTTATGGTCAGTGTGGCGCAAGAACAAGCACATTCTATGAGAAAGATATTGCTGCGTCAACGACTGCTACTGGTAGATTGCTATTGACTTATGCAAAAAAGATTATTGAGAAAACCTATGGAAACCGAATCTGTGATACTACAAAGTATGGCCCAGTTCTAACAAAAGCTGAATACATATATGGAGACAGTGTTGCAAATTATACTCCAACATATGTTCGCGTAAATGGACAGATTGATATTTGCACTATTGAAAATCTAGCAGAAAAATATGGTGAAAATAATTGGGTAAAATGTGTTGAAGAAGGAAAGCAGGAAAAGGAATTCTGTGAACTAGAGAATGTTGAAACGTGGACGGAAAAGGGGTGGACTAAACTTTACAGAGTAATTCGCCACGAGCTTGCATCGCATAAGAAAATGGTTCGTGTTCTAACACATACTGGTTTGGTGGACGTGACAGATGATCATTCATTAGTAAAGCCAGATGGAAGTGAAGTTTCTTCAAAAGAACTCAAGATTGGAGATGAATTGTTGCATAATAAATTGCCTGTTTTTGAAAATGTTAAAAGCTCTGAAATAACCGTAGAACAAGCGCAGGTTATGGGTTTCTTCTTTGTGGATGGAAGTTGTGGAGTTTATGATTGTCCTTCTGGTAAAAAGTCATCCTGGGCATTAAATAATGCATCAATGGATATTATCTATAAATATATTGATTTGTGTAATAAAGCTCATCCAGAATTTGAATGGGTTTGCATGCCAACGTTGGAAAGTTCAGGAGTTTATAAAATTACACTTAAAAGCAAACATTATGGTTCTGTTGGAAGGTTCGTTGAACAATATAGGGAGAAAATGTATTTTGAAAAGGCTAAAAAAATTCCGAGCGAAATTTTGTTTGGAAGTATAGAAGTCCGCCAGGCATTTTGGAATGGAATGTATGATGCCGATGGTGACAAGGATAAAAATGGTTACACAAGAATTGACCAAAAGAACCAAATAAGCGCATCGCATATTGCTTGGTTGGCTCAAAGCCTAGGTTGGACAACGTCTATAAATACCAGACAAGACAAACAGAACATTTACAGAATTACAATGACAAAGAATACCCAAAGAAAAAATCCACTTGCAATTAAAAAGATGCACGAGATTCAATATCAAGGATATGTATACGATCTAACAACAGATAACCACCACTTTGCTGCAGGTATTGGAAATATGATAGTCCATAATACGGACAGTGTATTCTTCACATTTAACCTACAGACACCAGAAGGCGTTCCAATTCGCGGTAAAGATGCTCTGGAAATTACCATTGAATTAGCGCAAGAAGCAGGTCACTTAGCATCTAGGTTCTTGAAGAATCCTCATGACTTAGAATATGAAAAAACATTTATGCCATTTTGTTTGCTTTCCAAGAAGCGTTATGTGGGAATGCTTTATGAGCACGACCCTGATAAGTGTAAGCGTAAAGAAATGGGAATTGTTCTCAAGCGCAGAGATAATGCACCGATTGTGAAGGATATTTATGGTGGAATTATAGACATTTTGATGAAACAAAAAGACATTAAACAGGCGACCGAGTTCTTGAAATCGTGTCTGAAAAAAATTGTGGATGAGAAATATCCAATGGATAAGCTTGTGATTACCAAATCGCTTAGGTCGGGCTATAAACATCCACAGCAAATTGCTCACAAGGTTCTAGCAGATAGGATAACAGCAAGAGACCCAGGAAATAAACCGAGCTCAGGAGACAGAATTCCATTTGTCTATATTAATCATCCAAACAAGAAGGCGTTACAAGGCGAAAAAATTGAGACACCGACTTACATAAAAGAGAACAATTTGAAGATTGACTATTCATTTTATATTACAAATCAAATTATGAAACCAGTGCAGCAGGTGTTTGCACTTGTCTTAGAGAAAATATGGGATATGCAGAATAAGAAATCAAAGATTACAAAATTCAGAAGGGATATTGAGACGTTGCAGAAGTCAACAGACCCAGAGAAGTTTGAAGACAAATTGGAGTCAATGAAGAATAAAGAGGTAAAGGCTCTATTATTTGACGAGTTTCTGAGGGAAACAAATAATAAAAAAGAGGGAAATCAATCAGTGCTGAAGTTCTTTAAGTAGTTTACAAATATTTATTATTCGCGGTAATTATATTACACCCTTGGTATAATTAAAAATGTTTAATGCTACAAGTTTATTTTTATAATTATATTTTATATAATGTGGGATATTCAACAAAGTAATATTTTTTTTAGGGAGTGTATAATTACTAATGAATTAAGTAAAAATAATATTAAAAAACATGAGGTAATAAATATTATTGACAAATGCATGAAACATATAACTTGTCTTTGTTGCATGGATACAAAAAAAATGTTACAGACTTCAGAATCTTGGTTTGGTGGAACATTTGAAGAATTTACTTGTCCACCTTGCACTGGTCAAAAAATCCGTCTAGATAGTCATCATCATATTTCTCATTGTAAAGTAAATGGTCGCCAAGTTCCATATCATGGTGGAAATGTTTCCGAACAATACAGTTACATTAAGGAAATGTATGATATTTACAAAAAAGACTATGAAAAAATGGATTTATTAATAGAAGAAAACGAGAGAATAAAAAATTTACAACCTGTTTTAGTTATTGGAGAGTCTAATGAAAAACCTCGTTGGGATTTTATGGATGATAAATTTTTCAGACAAGAAATAAATTCAACAGATGTTGAAGTAAACATATCAAAACTTGTTGAAGACATTTCCAAATTAATAGCAGTTTCCGCAGGAAATCTTGCAGCACTTCCATCGTTTTTAACTGGTGTAAAATTAACATTCAGCAATTATTGGGCAAACGAAAGCTCAAAAAATAGTTCAGTTCATAGATTAAAAGATATATTTGGAGAGACTGTTTATATAAAATTTGAATACAATAAAGAAATAGAAGAGTCTACAGTGGCTGTTGGAATTTTAAGAACTAAAGCAATAGTTAAAAAACACTTCTTATGTGTATCCTATTTTATGGCAAAACCAACAAAAGGAAACAATTCTGCAGAAAATATATGCGAAGAACTTATGAATACAACAATTCAAAGCATCATTAATAGATTTAAAAAATAAAAAAATTGATCAACATATTTAAAAACAAATTGTAATTATATAATAATGATGCAAGGTATTATTAATAAGAAAAATGCTCTTAAGGATTTAACTGACGAACAGTTTGAAACATTGTTGCCGATTTTGGCAAGTGAATTAGAGGCTCATGGAATATTATATGATACCTATACAGATGAGGAAATTGTTAAGGATTGGCAAACTCTTTGTAAAAAACCTATCAATGATAATGTTACAAATATATCAGCTACAAATGTGGTTGGAATGAAGATTATGAAAAAGTACATGAAGCATTTTCACGAAGTGACAAATTTTAAAGGAGTATCCGTTTCATCCTTGTGGAAAAAGGAGCACTTGGAAAAAGCTTTGCGATTTAACCGTAAGAATCATTCCACTCCTTACGCCTCTGAAATTGTCAGGTCAATATCGTTTACAAATGGGCTTGGTAAGGTTACCATGTATCGTCCACTCATGGCTAGAAATATTGTCTCTTATTTCAAGGCAAAGAGTGTTTTAGACGTTTGTGCTGGTTGGGGTGGAAGAATGTTGGGAACAAAGAGCATTAGCCAATACGTTTCTTATACTGGTATTGAACCGTGTGAAAAGACATTTAAACACTTGTGCACAATGTGCAACGACTTGGAGATTGATAATATTATGCTAGTTAATGAACCTGCAGAAAAGTTTTTGAATGAACTTCCTTCTAGCATGAAATTTGACGTTGCGCTCACTAGTCCTCCATATTACAACTTGGAACTATATTCAGGCGAGGATACTCAGTCAACAAATAATTACCCAAATTATAAGACATGGATTGAAAAATTCTTGGAGCCAGTAATCAAGAATGTTTTAAATCGCGTCACTTACAGCTGCTGGAGTGTGAAAAATTTCAAGACTGATAAGAAGTATGATTTGTTGTCAGATGTTACGAGAATTCATGAGGAAAATGGTTGGAAGATGATGGATGTTAAATTTACCATGTCAAATAGTAAGCGACCTGGTGCAGGTGGCGCTCCAGCAGAGGAAGCGAGTGGTCCAAAGAAAACCGAGGAGGTAACGTATGTCTTTATTAAAGAGTAAGTCCTAAAACAAAACAAAATAATATAAATTTTCATTAAAAGTTATATTATTTTGTATTTAAACAGTATTGTTGCGTTTAAGTTCATTATGGTGTGCTTGGTATTCATTGTTACCAAATAATGCACTTGCTCTTCTCTTAGTTCCGGAAGATATTTTTCTAAAACGTTTTCTAGCCTCAGATGAAGAAACTGTTCTGAAATTCGCACTTGGACCACGACTGCGTCTTGACTGAGTTGAACCAGAACGCACTCTTGACGTGTATCTACGGTGACGTCTTTTAGCATATCCCGATGATGTTAATCCCGTTTTTTCGGCACTTGTTAAATGATACCATTTAGCGGAGCTTGAAGGCATATATATTATACAATTATTAATATTTTTTAAAATAAAAAATTGAATTACTTTTATCTATGTAAAATTATACATCCTCAATTAAGCAAAATGTTTCTTAAAACGAGTTTAATAATCCTAAAAATATTAAACGATTTATTTTGTATAACAAACTAGTGGACATAATAGAACCTATGTCTCCACCCGACCAAATAAACGCTTCAAAAAAGTTGAAGGCATTTAAAGCTAGCAAAGCTGGAACAATTTGTGGGGTCGGGTTTTCAGGCTACACGTGTTATGTATTTTACAAAAGCTCAGATGAAAAAAATTATTTTTGTGACTTTTAGGAGAGGAAGGGTTTTGTGTTACACAGAACTGGTTTGAACCTGCTGAACCAAACCATCATAAAATTCTCTGACTTTTTTATTGATTAGAATTTTAGATGCATCAAAAGAAGTCAAATACAATCCTTCTAAACTTTTGACTCGTGAAAGAGCAACGTATGTTTGTCCACACTCAAACACACCGCTTCCAACGTCTATTTCAGCTGCATCCATGGTTGCTCCCTGTGATTTGTGAATGGTAATTGCCCAGGCTAATATCAGAGGAATTTGAGAAACACCAATGCCTGTAATATTTTCACTTTCCCACACATGATAATTCATCATCATTTCTTGTCCATTTCTATACTTAACAACTGGCAACCCCTGCTCCGTAAATTTAGTAACAACCCCTTGACTTCCATTACAAATAATTCCACCAGTTGGTAATTCTATATTTACTACGCACATTACTTGAGCACCAACCTTTAACTTTAAAACGTCATTGCATAGAATACTATTATGAATGTTTAAAAGCTCAACATCTATTTGCTCTGGTGTCATTTTTGGCAAAGGAATGTTATCCTTACCAATTGCTGGAATAGTTTTTAAATATTTCAACTTGAACTCAGATTCATGAGAATCCAACTCTGCCATTTTTCTTTCATTAATTGCATCAACTCTGCTTCTAATTGGAAACAATTTGGTGGGTTGAATTAGTGAACCTTCTTCAATTTGCCTACCAACAAGGCTCATCAATAGGTCGTTACTGCTCTTTTTTAATCTACCTTCGCGAATCTGATTTAATATCTTTGTATAAACTTCATCCGTCTGTCTAAAAATTTTTGTAAGCTTTACAGTATTTTCCATTGAAAATGTTTCCTTCCAGAGAGGGCTTTCAAAGCAATAACGCATTGTTTCGGGTTCTTCTTTATTTCCAACCGGAGGAAGCTGAAAAAAGTCTCCCAAAAAGATTACTTGAATTCCTCCAAATGGCATTCCATTCTGGCGTATTGCTTTTCCAATAGCGTCCAACATCTCAAATATTTTTTGAGACATCATACTAACTTCATCTATAACTAGTATATCAATGCTCTTCCACGTTTTAGATTTATACTTATTAAGGGCAACCCGTTTTACATGCATACCAATTGTTCCATTTCCTAGTCCAATGCCAGACCAAGAATGAATTGTTTTTGCTTTACAACCAATCAAAACGGCTGCACAACCTGTTAGTGCACACACTTGTATATTTAAGTTTTTGCGTTTTGCGTCTAATTGAAGTTGTTTTATAAGGGTTGATTTGCCAGTCCCTCCTGGTCCTGTAATAAATATATTCTTTCTCTGAACATATTTATCAAAAGCAATTTGTTGTTCTTCCGACAAATTCAAATTCATTAATAGACATTATCTTTTCTTTTATTTATGTTATTTTCTTTCAATTTTTATTTTATTATGCGTTGTAAATAAAAAATCTGGCTGCATCAACAAGCTTCTTAAAAGTAGAAACTTTTTCAGGGATGCTATATGCATCAAATTCTTTGTCATTCTCATCTTCGTAATCACTGCTGTTGTCGCAATCATCTTCCTCATCTACATAATCGCTGTCATTAGGGTCATCATAATCATCCAACGATTCTTCAGAAATAACAGATTCCTTTTCATACTCCTCACAATCCTCACACTCCTCATAATCACTGTCACTATCATGGTCGTCTTCCTCATAATCACTGTCACTATCATGGTCGTCGTCCTCATAATCACTGTCACTATCATGGTCTTCCTCCTCATAATCTTCATCATAATCATCCATAACCTTGAACTGGGTCATTTCCTTGGGCGCATTTTTCCACCCCTTAACGTCATTCCACGATGCATTAATCATACATTCTTGTGCCAACTTATGCAAAATTGCATATTCAGTTCGCGAGTGAAGTTGTGCAATCTTTGAAATGTCAAGTTTCTTCATTTCATATTCACTATATAGTCGGTTGGTTTCGCTCATTGACCAAGGAAGTCTGTGTCTACTGGCAGTCATTGTCATGGTATACACTATACTCTAGCATTGCCTTTAATACAATTTTATAAATATTTTATTGGACCACTTGAGGCGCCAGATGTGTATTGGTAACAACAAACATTGTTGAAATATTACCAGCGTCATTTATAATATAAATTTAATAAATTAAAGCAATTCATCTAAGTAAAAATCCATCAAATATAAATTGATTATTGGATGCATCATACGTTAGAGAATTAAATGAAGGGTCAAAAACAAAATTTCTCATTGAACCTGAGTTGGATGAGGGGTTTAAAATTTGACCCAATATGTTTTCACCTAAACTTGATAATGTATTTTGAATTTCTGAACTTGTAAAAATTCTACGATTAGTATTAATATTACGCCGATTTGGAATACTATTTCTCTCTTGAATTGGTTCATTAGAGTCATTTTTGCTTTCTTCTAATGGAACTTCATCCTTTGTTTCTTCGGACGATTCTTCATTTATATTTTCTGATGTCGGAGTTGTTGCATTATAGTTTCTTATATCATATCTGCAAACAGGACATCTAACATTTGATTGAAGCCAATTATCAATGCCAATTGAAGAAAAAATATGACCACAAGGTATTATTTGTGTCACATTACTGGTATTTTCAAATCTATCCAACGTAACAGGACATGAATTATTAATTGGATTCTCTATTTCTGCAAAGTTAACAATTCTGGTGGCATTATCAATCTCTTGTCTAGTTGGTGCAACTTGAATACTTTCATAAAATGTTCTCAAAAAATTAGTTAAAAAAGTACTGTCACGTTGATTTTCTCTCGGGAATGCACGAGAGTAATCACTCCACCCATTATTTGAATAAAATGGAACTGAATATGGAATACTTCCATGAAAACTATATCTATCATTTGTTGAGTCCAAATGACTTCGGCGTCTCCTCTGTTCTTGTTCATTTCTAGTGCTATTTATATTACTATGATTTTGACTGTGGTTGTGATTGCTTTGTCTAAAACTATTCCTAGTAAAATTTGAATTCTGTCTTGTATTTCGTGATTGATTTATTGTGCTTAATCCCACAATCTGATTTATATTTACTCTAATTTCATTTTGCAATTCATGTAATGAGTCCATCTGATTAGTAGTATGGTTATAAAAATCTATATATAACTGTAAAAGTAACCGTTGATCATATGATAATGAAAAATCATTGTAATTTCTATTTTGAGACATAATATATATTCTTATAAAAATATGTTTAAATATAAATTGTCATAAATAATAAGACAAAAATCATGAGCTTTGATAATTACAAAGATAACGGATTAAGTGGATTGGCTAATTTGGGCAACACATGTTTTATTAATTCTTGTGTTCAAGTTTTATCACACACTTACGAATTAAATGATTTTTTAAATAAAGGTAGTTACAAGAAGAAGCTTAAGAATAAATTTGAATCGGTTTTGTTAATTGAATGGGATAATTTGCGAACATTAATGTGGAGTGAAAATTGTATAATATCTCCTGGAAAATTTATCAAGACTGTTCAAAAAATTGCACAAGTTAAACAGATGGATTTATTTACCGGGTTTGCTCAAAATGATTTACCAGAATTTTTACTTTTTTTAATAGACTGCTTTCATTCTAGTTTGGCACGTGAAGTAAATATGAGCATAAATGGTGATGTTACAAATGAAACAGATAAGATGGCTGTTCAATGTTTTGAGATGACCAAAAAAATGTTTGCAAAGGAATATTCAGAAATATGGAACTTATTTTATGGAATTCACGTATCACAAATTATTTCATTAGAAACTGGTGAAGTTTTAAGCACATCACCTGAGCCATATTTTATGATTAATTTATCTTTACCAAGCGATAACAAGAGTCCTAGTTTAAAGGATTGTTTTGATTTATATGTTAATGGGGAGATATTGGACGGCGAAAATGCGTGGTTTAATGAAAACACAAACAAAAAGCAAAATGTCCAAAAGAAAATTGTTTATTGGAGTATGCCATCAATTTTGGTAATTGATATTAAAAGATTTAATCATAGAAATCAAAAAAATCAAATATTTGTAACATTTCCATTAGAAGATTTTGACGTATCTAGTTATGTTGTCGGTTATAAAAAAGAATCATATATTTATGATCTTTACGGAATATGTAATCATAGCGGAAGTTCTTATGGCGGACATTATACAGCTTTTATTAAAAATGCTAATGGAAAATGGTATCATTTTAATGACACAAATGTTAAAGAAATTACAAATTTACAAGAATTAATAACGCCAAAAGCATATTGTCTATTTTACAGAAAAAAAACAATTCAATAATATATATGGAGGCCAGCACAAGTTCAACAATAGAACCAGAAAGTATGTATGGTTATATTAATAATTTATTGATGAACCCGACAGCTTTAATAATACTAATTATAGTTGTCTTGATATATATAATTGTTTTTGTTTCTTTAGGAGATTCTTCAAACATAACGACGTCGGTTTCAACTGTAGGAACAAATAATTCATCAGGATTAGATAAAACATCTGGAATAATTATTGCATTTATTGCGGTAATATTCGTAATATTATTATTATTCAATGTATTAAAATACTTTTTTAGCATTGACATAATGGCTTCTATTAAAAATTTGTTTAATCCAACAAATCCTCAATTAGATATTACTGTCAACCAAAACACCGGTTATGATTTATCTAAAAATTCAACAGAGTTATTAAATAGACCACAAGTTTTTAATATTCCTGGAAATTATTACGGTTATGAAGATGCAAAAACTTTATGTCAAGCATATGATTCGCGTTTAGCAACTTATGATGAAGTTGAGGATGCATATAATAAAGGTGGTGAATGGTGTAATTATGGCTGGTCTGAGGGTCAAATGGCGTTATTCCCCACACAGAAAATAACATTTGATAACCTGCAAAACATTCCTGGACACGAACATGACTGCGGAAGACCTGGTGTAAACGGAGGTTACATGGCAAATCCTCACATTAAATATGGAGTAAATTGTTTTGGATACAAGCCAAAGATTACAACTGAAGAGGAGGAAATGATGCAAAACACTACGCCTTATCCTAAGACGGAAAAGGACATTTTATTTGAAAAACGAGTTGATTATTGGAAAACAAAACTAAATGATATATTAATATCTCCATTTAATTACAGCAACTGGAGCCGCTTTTAGTTATAACAATGATTCAATATAAATACTAATTGTTTTATATTCTAATGAAAACAGAACAATTGCAGTTTTTACCTTACACGGCAACCTCTATATCTGTAATTGGCAGATTTATTTTTATGTTTTTGCTATATAAAAATAAAAGCACTAACAGTTTATCATTATTATTTTGCATAATAAGCATTTTTTCATCCACCATGTGGTTGTATTATAGCATTATAAATAAAGATAATCCTATGATTACAAGGTCTTCAATTGAAATTTTATTATTAGTCATATCTTCAGTTTATATAATTAAAAATAAAATGCAAAATTTGCGAGATAACCAAATAATTCCTACATGAATATTATGCATTTGTCCTTTGTTTCTTTGTTTTACTAATTGACGTCAAGTTAGCGCGTCTAGTTTTTCTAGGTTTCTTGCCTCCTACTTCAACCATTTTCAATAACTTTTCATAAACGTCATCACTTACAACTTTGTCATCGTTTTGGACTCTAGTTTGTGCGTTGTCACTATACTGTTTTCTATTGAAAGAAACGAGTCCTGCAGGAACAGCTAAATCCTTGAATAAATCGGCAACATTTCCACCTCCGCTTTGCAGTCCAAAATTTCTCGTGATTAATGCCGGTTCTCCCTTTTGAAGTAGAATTGAATCAACAGTGAAACCAGCACTCTGTATTTTTCCACCTGAGTTATTAAAAACTAATTCATGATCTTGAATGATATTTTGTTCGGCCATATACATTATAGGTATATAAATTATTTATTAGAAATCCGCTTTATTTCTGAAACAATCTTAACATCACGTTTTTCTTTTAAATATTCAACAATCTGCTTTACTTGCGTTTGATTTTTAATAACTTCTCCTAAAGATTTTTCAACATATTTGAACGTTAGTGGTGATGAAACTTTTGTATTAACAAATCTCAATTTTCCATCGCTTATTTGAACTGTAGCATTCCTTAAATTATTTTCTTCAACATGAGTTGTTATATTTTCACTCAACCTATTTTTTTTTTCTCGCAACTCGTGAATCTTATCATTCAAAAGTTTGATTTGATTGTCAATTGACACCCATTGTTGTATATTTTGCTCAAAGCTCATAACGCAATTATTATATATTGAAACTATAAAAAATTAGTAAAAATCAATAATATTTTATATCTAATTATAGAAATGTATAATATCAGCAACAATAATGTTTCGCTAACACGCAAAAAAAATCAACCAATTCCCTTAAATGACCAAAGAAGAAAACTAGTGGGGAAAGTTATTTTATTTACAAATGCGAGGGATGAAAAAAACATAAAAGAATGGGTTGCTCATCATCTAATTTTAGGATTTGATTTAATTTACATTTTTGACCATAAATCTATAAAACCAATATCTCGTGAATTAAAAAACTTCAAGAAAGGCGTTATTGTTGAACGATGTGAAATGGAAGGCGCCATAAAAATGCCATTAATGTTGAGGGCTGCTAAAATTGCAACAACCTCTGGTGCTGATTGGATGTTATATTTAGATGCCGATGAGTTTTTGGTCTTAAATGCATTTCAACATGTGAAACAAATGTTGAAATATTACTTAATGGCAGATTCTCTTGCAATTAACTGGTTAATGTTTGGCACAAATAATCACAAAAATGAACCAGAATATGGTTTAATTTTAGAGAATTATACTAAATCTGATTCTCTCATTGATAAACATGTAAAAACATTTGTTAGACCATCTCAAGTTGTTGATGCTATTACACCGCATTATTTTGTTATTGTAAATCCAAGCCGAATGGTTTCATTAAACATGAAACCTATGGTCAATTCAAAGTCATTTAATGAATGGTCAATTGAATATAACAAGTGTCCTGCATTTATAGCTCATTATGTATATCAATCAGAGGAGTCTTACATTAATCGTAAAATAAATTTGCCAAGGGATGATAACAGTTTATACAGAGAAATAGAAGAAAATATACACGGAAAGCACAATTCAACTGAAAATGAATTAGTTAAAAACAAATATGCACATGGCATAAATTTGCTCTTGGAAAAAATAAAAAACAGTTAAGAAAATTACTTTTGGAAGTGGTTTGAAGAGAGAAAAAGTAATAATAATTATTGCGTTGAACAATTATTATTTTTGCTTAATTTTTAAGGCTTGTGTGTAAAGTTTATTTGCGATGCTTTCTAGTCTTACCACCATGCTTTAGACCTTTGCGCTTTGAGAAGCGATTTTGAGCCGCCCATAATCCAAAAGGCACTAAAGCAGTGCTAATGACTTGGCTCCAGTATCCTCCCTTCTTAGCACGTCTCTTTCCACCTTTAATAACGCCGGATGACGCAACTGATGGAGGAATTACGGTGTTTTGGCCTTCGGCACCATAAGGCCCGTTTCCATAAGGGGTTGGGTGGCCATTTTGAAATGTTCTGTCCCATTGTGCTTGCATAGGACCGTTAACAAACTCGCCGTATGTCGTGGCACTTGAATATCCACCACATTTTTTACGTCTTCTACCACCGGATGAAGACATTGCCATAGAGCGAGAAGCGGATCTTGAAGCTCTCATTGAGCCTTTCACCATTCTTCGGCTTCTTCTTCCACGTCCACCCATTTGGCTGGAAGATGTTGTTAAAGGATTCATCGCAGAACTATCCGTTGTTGTTGTTGTTGTGTTCATTATAATAATAAATGAGAAAATATTAAAAATTTTTTGTTATTAAACTTTTATTACGCAAAACCAAAATTAATATAATCAATATTGCTAAAATCATTATAAAAATTATAAAAACAAGAAAAAGCGTTATGTAAATATATGGATTAATAATATTAAATATTAATTCAATTACTGGACTACAGAATGATTTCAATTCTCCTTTGATATCATCCCTTTTTAGTATATCTAAACATTGTTGTATAAGCGAATCCTTCATTATTATCTACTAAATATATTATTTTTTAGTTTTTTGCGTGTTAATAAAGTTTAAATTTTCTTAAGAAAAAATAATGGACAACATATTTATACCAAATGACCAATTTGATTTTTCTCAATTGTCTTTAGCACATCCAACTGGAATTCAAGGAGGTGCTTATTTTACAAGAATACAGATGCAAAACAAACCATTATATATTGAAACTCCTAAATCATTAACACGCCAAGGTTTTATTAAAAATGGTAAAAAGATTTATTGCGACCTTATGTTTGATAACAATGATGAACAATTAATCCATTGGTTAGAAAGTCTTGAAACAAAATGCCAAGAACTAATATATAAAAAGGCGGATACATGGTTTGAAAATAAATTAGAATTAAGTGATATTGAATCAGCATTTGCATCTCCAATGCGTATTTACAAATCAGGAAAATACTATTTAGTGAGAGTAAACATAAAGGTTAACTATAGCACAAATCTTCCATTGGTAAAAATATATAATGAAAATGAAACGCCTATAGCGTTAGAAGATGTCACTCCAGAAAATAATATTATATCTATTATTGAAGTTCAGGGAATAAAATTCACAAGCAGAAATTTTCAAATAGAACTTGAATTGAAACAGTCAATGGTTTTAAATTCAGAAAAAATATTTGAAAACTGTCTCATCAAGAGTTCACCAAATAAGCCGCAAGCCAAAATTGCTTTAGATGAAACAAATTTAGTGATGAAACAACAACGAGAAAATGGTTCTGAAAATTTAGAAGAAACTGAAATTACTTTAGAGAATGTTGAAAATCTTGAAGATAGTAGTCCAACTGAAATCGTTGAAGATTTGACTGAAAAGATTAATGGCATGAACGTCTTTAGTAATAATGCGGATAATGAGGAAAAGAAAGAAAAGGAAATTAAGATAGATACTGCGATAGAAACATTAAGTGATGTTGAAGAGTTGGTGGATACATCAAATGATTTAACTGAAGTAAATTTGACAACCACTGCTTCTGATTTAGAAACAATTACGCTTAAAAAACCAAATCAAGTTTATTATGAAATTTATAAAGCGGCAAGAAATAAGGCAAAAGAGGCAAAAAAAAAGGCCATAATTGCATTTTTAGAAGCCAAGAATATTAAGAAAACTTATATGTTGGAAGATTTAGATGATAGCGAAGATAGTGAAGACAGCGATATGGATTTTGACGATTTATCAGAAACTTCTGAAAATGATTTAGAAAAAGAGGAGGAATAATTTAAGAGTTTTATTTCAAAGATATCAAAATGTTTAGTGGAATAATAAAAACAATTAAACTGTATTCAAAAAAATATTTTATAGCCTAATTTTATATAATGAGCAGCACCTTAAAAAAGCTATGGTCGGATTATGGTATTGGCGCACTTGTCGTCTTATTGATAGTTGCATATGGCGTTAGTGTCTTTGCAAAATATTTAACATCAAAGGGCATGTACGGGTCAGAATCAATGGCCTCCACCCCTAACTCTGCGTATAAGGGAACTGGAACAGGAGCTCCCAGAGGTTCCTCTGGTCCTCAGCCCTCTGAAGCTTTAGGCCAAAACGAGGTATTCGCCTCAGTGAACGGCATTGCAACACCTAACGTTGGTGTCCCAACTTCATGCTCCAAGCCCAACATTCAGAACCCCTCTGATTTGTTACCCAAGGACTCCAACAGCCAATGGGCTCAATTGAACCCCTCTGGAAAGGGTGAGCTCGCAAACATCAACTTGTTAAAGGCTGGTTACCATATTGGTATTGATACCATTGGTCAAACCTTGAGAAACGCCAACTTGCAAATCCGCTCTGAGCCTCCCAACCCTCAGCTTTACGTAGGCCCCTGGAATCTTTCCACCATTGAGCCAGATTTTCTTCGACCCCCTTTGGAGTTAGGACAAGGAACTCAATAAATTTGTTACGATAACAAGTAACAAAAATTTATTCATTTAAATCAAAATTTTTATATTCATTATTTTTACACATATAAATATTTTGAACTACATTTTCATTTGTAACTTTTTCAATATTTGAAATTAATCCATTTAACCAATGATATTTATTTTTATACACATCTTTTTGTAATATTCTTATCACAGAAAAACTATTTTCATTAGCACACTTCATCTTATATAAATCATTTTTTCTATTTTCTTCTGGAGAAGCCCAATTTCCTATTTGTTCAAAGTGTTGTTTTCCGTCCAACTCAATTATAATCTTTTTTTCTTCAATAACAAAATCAAATGGCAAATAATTTTTGTTTTTACACCATTTAACTTTATATTGTCTTTTTAACGCTGGATAATTAAATATTAATTTTTCGTATAAAATTTTTTCAGTTTTATTTACACAATAAGGACACCATATACCTTTAGTTATATCACTTAGTATAGTTTCAAACACACCATTACAATTATCACAATCAAATTTAAATTTTTTATTAGTACTTTTGAATAAACGTCTGGGATTTAATGATTTATCATGTAAATTAATACTCCTGTCAACAGAAGCAAACGAATTTGTAAAACAAGTATAACATTTTTCATCTTCACACAATTTTTGATGCGCACAATATGAACACCAGTGATTGCATCTACTAATTTTTTTTAACGACATATTTATTTTATGACCACAATCACAATTAAAATAAAATTTGTTATCAGTTGCTTTGAATAATTGTCTTGGTGTTAATTCATTTTCATTGGACCAATATTTAGCTTTTTCATGCGATGCAAATGAATTGTTAAAACACATTTTACAGTTTTCATTATCGCATAAATTTTTAGGAGGATTGCTACAATAAGGGCACCAATTATTTGCTTGGTTAATATTTAACAAAGAAGATTCAAATTGATGACCGCAATCACAATCAAACCAAAATTTTTTATGAGAATTCAATGCAACTTCATTAGGTTTCTTTTCATTTCTTTCACTCCAAAATAAAGATTTAGGATGTTTATCAAACATTTGTTTTTCTGCCATAAACTTTAGTTATATATTAATCATTTTAATATTTAAATAGTTTTTATTATTATAGGCAGCATTAAGCAAACACATATTAATATCTTTATAATTTAAAATACCAGGATAATATATGACAAATAGTTTATGGAAGAGCGATTTTTTTACATATATTATTATTGGTTTCATCATCGTGATTTGCATTAAAATATACACAGAATCTGAATTATATAGCTTGAAGTGCGTAATATCAACAGTAGATGGAAACAAGTATTGTGTTAGAGATAGACAGAACGTTAAAAAGGCTGCAGATTTATTGGCAACTGTTACAAACAAATGCAAAGAACTCGTAAAATACGTTGGTGAAAAATACCCTGATGATCCCGACGTGGAACGCTTAGTGAAGAATTTTAATCCTCAAAAAATTAGTGAAACTCTTCCAAACAGCGAATTAACCGCTTATAGTGAAAACAAAGGAGAGAAAATTGCTTTCTGTTTGAGCAAGACTAAAGAAAGCACTACTCTTATAGACGTTAATACGCTCACATTTGTTTCTATACACGAACTCTCTCACGTCATGACAAAATCAGTAGGTCATAAACAAGAATTCTGGCAAAACTTCAAGTTCTTATTGGAAAACGCAAAGGCTGCAAACATTTACGCTCCAGTTGATTATAAAAAGAAGCCTGAAAATTATTGTGGAATGACAATCACCGATAGCCCATATTATGATTTGTAAATAATTAAAATGCTCCATGTTTAGCACTATAATTATTTTTGGTCTCCTGC
>Ga0214917_10000681_pt1 | contig 44286 bp, 40 predicted proteins | sample LL_1208_BB_MetaG_FD_177983 | JGI IMG/M metagenome (GOLD analysis project Ga0214917, IMG submission 177983) | Freshwater microbial communities from Lake Lanier, Atlanta, Georgia, United States - LL_1208_BB | ecosystem: Environmental > Aquatic > Freshwater > Lake | place: USA: Georgia | collected... | reverse complement strand
GAGGAAGAACATCAACGTGACCTCCGGCTGCAGCAACCTGGAAAGGTTCGGTTGATTCGCTCTTCTCGTGAACGTGGATCATCTGACCAACCTTCACACGAGCTGAAGGACGGTCAACTCTTAGACCATCTACCAAGATGTGACGGTGAACAACCATCTGACGCGCCTGAGCCATTGTTCTAGCGAAACCAGAACGTAGCACGAGAGCGTCAAGACGCATTTCTAGTAGCTCTACTAGGTTTTCACCAGTTAGACCTTCTTGACGCTTTGCATCGTTGAAAGTCTTGCGAAGTTGTGCTTCACGGATACCGTACTGTGCGCGTAGACGCTGCTTCTCACGAAGACGAACGGCGAAGTCGCTGTCTGCCTTACGCTTGGTGCGACCGTGCTGACCGGGAGCGTATGGACGCTTCTCTAAGTACTTTGCTGCTTTTGGAGTTAGGGCAATACCCAATGCGCGTGACAAACGGGTCTTGCTTCTTGTGCGTGTGGTTTTAGACACGTATTCCTTTCGGGAAATGTATAGGTTTACTAAAAGTTTTGTGCCTGGTGGACCTTGGCTAATTAAGATTCACTCACCGGTTGAACAACTCGCAGCCATGCGTTGTTCAGGTCGGCAACCTCTCAATCTTAGCAGTTCAGGCTAAAACTAGCCAAGGGTTATGGCTTGCGCCTGAGAAATGGCAAGATACGGCTAATTCGTTCAATGAGGGTGTTCTCGAACCCAATTGCCTTAGGAACGTAATACTTCCTCGCAGCTACTTCAGGGACATACTCTTGAGCTGAAATACCACCTTCAAGGTCATGTGGGTATTCGTAACCTGGGTCTTTTCCTAGTGATGCGGACCTAAGGTGCCTTGGCACGGCTGGGCTTAGCCCGCCTTCCACGTCGGCAATTGCAGTGTTAATAGCGTCGTAAGCTCGGTTGGACTTAGGAGCTAGTGCTAGGTAGATGGTGGTGGAGGCTAAAGGGATACGGCCTTCCGGCATACCAATCTGGGCAACAACTTGCATGGTCGCGTTTGCAATAACTAGTGCGTTTGGATCAGCAAGCCCGATGTCTTCAGAGGCTAGGATTACTAGCCTTCTGGCGATGAATCGAGGGTCTTCTCCCCCAACGATCATCCTTGCTAACCAATGCAGAGCCGCATCAGCGTCAGAGCCCCTAACTGACTTGATGAAAGCGCTGATGATGTCATAGTGCTGATCACCCGTTGCGTCATACCTGTTCAGAGCTTTGTTCATGGTTGCGCTGACGTCTTCTGTCTTGATTTCAGTAAGCCCTGCTCTGATCACCCGATTGGCTGCAGTTTCGAGGACTGTGAGTGCTTTACGGGCATCCCCACCGGACTGACTAGCAATTAGCTGAAGAACCTCTGGTGACGTCTGAACCTTGCCCTGTAGACCTCTTTCACTATCGAGTGCTGATTTCAATAGGGAGATCAAGTCTTCTTCGTTGATGTTGACCAGTTCAATGACGGCCGCTCTGGAGAGAATCGCTGAAGTAAGGGCAAAGCTCGGGTTCTCAGTTGTCGCGCCGATGAGCACTATCTCACCGTCTTCGACAGCCTTTAGCAGTGATTCTTGCTGAACCTTAGAGAATCTGTGGATCTCGTCAACGAACACGATTGCTGCATCTCGACCGGCTTGGATGTCTCCAACTGAGGTTTGCATGGCAGAGCGCAAGTCAGCTATGGAGCTATTGATCGCTGATACCTCAATGAACCTGCGTTCATTGGAGTTTGCAAGAAGCCTTGCCAACGTGGTCTTACCGGTTCCAGGCGGGCCATAGAAGATCATCGATGGGACTGTTTGGTTTCCAGATTGAGGGTCCAAGTATTGAGCCAAAACTCCAGAATCTCCGAGCACCTGAGATTGGCCGACGAACTCCCCTAGGTTTCTAGGTCGCATTCTTGCCGCAAGCGGCATCCCGATGGGAAAATCAAATAGGTCATCTGTATCCACTATTCAAGGCTAAACCACTTCTTCACTGCTCTAAAATCAAACAGGACACAAAATACGGAGGCACAAATTGGCTAAGACAAGCAAGAGCACACTAGACACTGCAAAGAAGAGCTTGCAGGGTTTCGAAGCTAAGCAAAACGTTCAGGACCACAGAGTAAAGGTTCGTGCGCGCGATAACCGACTTGCAGTAATAATTACTGCTGCGGTAGTTCTTTTCGCTTCGGCATCGCAGTATGTTTATTTCAACTTCGGTCCAGGTGTCCCACTGACCGCTTGTATTAATTTCACCCAGACACCAATTCCTTCAGTGCAAGGAGAGGCCCCACCAATTCAGGTTCCTGATGCTGCAATTTCTGAATGTCGCGACTGGACCGGAACAATGACTATCAACAAGGTAAGTCTTGGAATCACTCTTCACGGAAACTTAGCACCGCAGGCTGTGGCAAACTTTGTCCAACTTGCAAACACCGATGGTTTCTACACAGGTATTACCTGTCACCGTCTAACAACTTCTGGAATCTATGTCCTGCAGTGTGGAGATCCTGTTGGAGATGGAAGCGGTGGACCTGGATACGCATTCGGCCCACTTGAGAACACTCCAACTGCAACTGGTAACGCAGCTCCAACCTATAAGAAGGGTTGGTTAGCAATGGCTAGACAAAGTAACAGCGCAAACACCATGGGCAGTCAGTTCTTCATCGTCTATGACGACTCAAAGATCCCTAACGACGCTGCAGGTGGATACACCGTATTCGGCGAAGTAACATCAGGCTTGGCTGGTCTTGACCCAATCATCAAGGCTGGGACTAAAGACGGTTCCGGTGATGGAAAGCCAAAGGTTAAGACAAACATTTCCACCATTACACTCAAATAGAGAACAGCGAATAGGGAGCACTAAGTGTCAACACTTGAAATCAGTTTCGGAAGAGTCGATGAAACCGGAAACGTGTATGTAGTCGATGCCGGCGTCGAGCGTCTGATCGGTTCCCAACCAGCTATGTCTATTGAGGAAGCTGTTACTTTCTACTCAAAGCGTTATCAAGACTTAGCTGACAATGTAAGAATTCTTGAGCAACGCGCTAAGGCTAAGGCAGACCCTAAGTCAATTGCGAAGTCCGCCGATAAGCTAATCTCCGATCTTGCTTCACCTGCTGCTCTTGGTGATTTGGAAGCCCTTCGTGTTCGTGTAACAGCCGTTAAGGAATCACTAAGCGAAGCTCTTGCAGAGTCAGCGGCTAAGCATGCTGAAGCTGTTGCAGCTGCAGTAGTAGCTCGCGAAGCTATCGTTCTTGAAGCGGAGAAGATTTCGGCGCAAGATCCTCAGAAGATTAACTACAAGAGCTCAACTGCAAAGATGACTGAGCTGTTCACTGCTTGGCAAGAGAACCAGAAATCCTCAGTAAAGATTCCAAAGGCGAAGGCTGACGAACTTTGGCAGAGATTCTCAAAGGCCAGAAACTCATTCGATGCGCACAAGCGTTCTTACTTCGCCGCTGCCGACCAGGCTGCTAAAGCAGGAAAGCAAGCAAAACTTGACCTTGTTCTCAAAGCAGAGGCACTAGTTGCTAAAGGCGGAGAAGGTTCCACAGATTACAGAGAACTGCTTGCTGCTTGGAAAGCTCTTCCTAAGACCAAGCTCAAGACAGATGACGCACATTGGGCAAGATTCAAGGCTGCTGGGGATGCAATTTATGCAGCCCGTAGCGAGAAGCTAGCAGCAGATGATGTTGCATACAGCGCAAACCTAGAGGCGAAGCTTGCTCTTCTGACCGAAGCAGAAGCCATCACAGTTGAAGGCAACCTTGAAGCCGCAAAGACCGCCATGAAGTCCATCAACGCCCGTTGGGAGAAAGCCGGCAAGGTTCCTCGTGATCAGATGCGAGCAACTGAAGACAGACTGAAGGCAGTAGAGGCGAAGATTAAGCGCGTTGAAGATGAACTTTGGCGTAAGAGCGACCCTGCAACTATTGATAGAACAAACTCTGTCCGTACGCAGCTTGAAGCTGGTATTGCAAAGTTAGAGGCTGAACTAGAGGCTGCAAAAACAACTGGAGATGCTACCAAGATTGCTAAGGCTCAGGAAGCTCTAGACACCAAGAAGGCTTGGTTGGAAGTAGTTATAGCTAACAGCTAAGTGTTGCTCACTCGGTATACGTCGTAGACGTTATCGATTCTTCTCACAGCATTCAGTAGTGAGTCCAGTGCAGCTGGGTTACTCATCTCAAAGACAAATCTGCTCAGCGCTACCCTATCCGCTCTGGTTGATACAGAAGCCGAAAGAATGTTGACGTGATGCTCGCTTAGAACACGCGTTACATCGCTCAACAAACCTCCACGGTCTAGAGCTTCAATTTGGATCTGGACTAGGAATAAGGATTTAGCGGTGATATCCCAGCTAACATCAATAAGTCGCTCCGCTTGCTCTCTAAGGTCATCAGCATTCTTACAGTCGCTTCTGTGAACAGAAACTCCATTCGCTCTAGTAATGAAACCTAGGATTTCATCACCTGGAACTGGTGTGCAGCAGCGGGCTAGCTTCACCATGACATCCGCATCGCCTCGAACGAGAATTCCTGAATCCCCTGTTCTAGTTTTGGTTGCAGGCCTATTTGGAAGTTCAAATACTGGTTCTTCAGCGTCCTCATCTGCAGATAGCGCTGCAGCCATCTTCTCAACTACTGACTGAGCAGATAGCTGGTTGTCGCCAATTGCTGCATAAAGATCTGATGGCTCTGCGTAACGAAGATCGCTTGTGATCTTTAGAAGGCTGTCAGTAGCGAGAGCTCTTTGAATTGGAAGGTTCTGCTTGCGAAGTGCTTTAGCTAGTAGGTCCTTACCTCGCTCAATAGCATCGTCCTTACGTTCTGCTGAGAACCAAGCCTTTATCTTTGACTTTGCTCTCTGACTCTGGACGAATTGCAACCAGTCTTGGCTAGGGGAAGCATCCTGCGATTTAGAAGTGAGGATTTCTACTACGTCGCCGGAGTGCAGTTGAGTCTCAAGAGGCACAAGGCGACCATTGACCTTTGCGCCCATAGTCTTGTGACCGATTTCTGTGTGCACAGCATAAGCGAAGTCCACTGGAGTAGCTCCGGTTGAAAGTCCAATGACGCGACCCTTTGGTGTGAATGCATAAACTTCCTTAGCTCCGATTTCGAATCTCAGTGCATCTAAGAACTCACTAGGGTCAGCTGTCTCATGTTGCCAGTCTGAAAGGTGCTTCAACCAGACAAGATCGTCTTCAGAACTTATCTTTCCGTCGCTACCAATCTCCTTGTATTTCCAGTGAGCAGCAACACCATACTCTGCGCGATTGTGCATCTCTTGTGTTCTGATTTGAATTTCAACTGGGCGTCCGTTAGGACCGATGACTGTGGTGTGTAGAGACTGGTACAAGTTGAACTTAGGCATTGCTATGTAGTCTTTGAATCGACCTGGTACTGGATTCCAACGAGCGTGTATCGATCCAAGGATTGCATAGCAATCACGGACTTCTGGAACAATAACTCGAATACCAACTAGGTCATAAATGTCGTCAAACTCGCGACCTCGAACGACCATCTTCTGATAGATCGAGTAGTACTGCTTAGGTCTTCCAGCGACACTTCCCTTTATCTTGTTGTCTTTTAGGTCAGAATCAATTGCACTGATAACACCTTGAATGAACTCTTCACGTTTAGGCGAACGTTGTCTCACCAGGTTGACAATCTCGTCATAAACCTTCGGGTATAGAACTGAGAATGAGATGTCTTCTAGCTCCCACTTGAAGGTAGAGATACCTAGCCTGTGGGCTAGTGGCGCATAAATCTCTAAAGTCTCTTGAGCCTTGTATCTCGCCTTATCCTCGGGTACAAAACCCCAGGTCCTTGCGTTGTGCAAACGGTCGGCAAGCTTGATCACAAGGACGCGAATGTCTTTAGACATCGCGACAACCATCTTGCGAACTGTTTCAGCTTGAGCATTCTCACCGAACTTAACCTTGTCGAGTTTGGTGACACCATCAACAAGCATGCCGACTTCATCTCCGAAATCGATCTTCAACTGCTCCAGTGAGTAGTCGGTATCTTCAACAGTGTCATGAAGTAGTGCTGCAGCGAGCCCCGCTGGCCCGATGCCTAGGTCGGCTAACAGTTGAGCAACCGCTACAGGGTGAGTTATGTATGGGTCGCCACTCTTACGTGTTTGCCCTTGGTGAGCCTTCTCAGCCACTTGGTAGGCGCGTTCAACAATTGCAAAGTCGAGCTTTGGGTGTGAAGCTTTTGCTGACCTGATTACGTCAGCGATACCAGTGCCTTCGACAGGTCTTGTGAAGATTCTAGGCAGCCTGTTTCTGAGTGCTGCAAGTGCTCCACCTGAAGAAGTATCAGACATGATTTACCTATTGCCAGTCGAGTAAGTAGTCATCTGGCATTATTTGACTATCTAAGCGCGCTTGGCGAGGACTTTTTTAGCAGCCTTGACATACTTAGCTTCTCCCTCACGAAGGTGAGAGTAGAAAGGAGCAGCGATAAAGATTGTTGAGTAGGTTCCAACAACGATACCGATGAACAAAGCAAGAGAAATGTCTCGTAGGGTTCCTGCGCCAAGTACGAAAGCACCAATGAACAAAATCGCAGCTACCGGTAGAACAGCAACAACCGAAGTGTTGATTGAACGGACGAGAGTCTGGTTGATTGCTAGGTTTACACGCTCAGCGAATGTGGAAGTTTCACTAAATTCAACCTCTAGAGTGTTTTCACGAATCTTGTCGAAGACCACAACTGTGTCATAGAGCGAGTAACCAAGGATGGTTAGGAAACCAATCACAGCTGCAGGAGTAACTTCGAAGCCAAGTGCACCGTAGATACCAGCAGTAATAACCAGGTCGTGAAGAAGAGCTAGCAGCGCTGCAGCACTCATCTTTAGAGTTCTGAAGTAAAGTGCCATAAGGATTGCTGCTAGTACAACGAATGTAATCAGACCAGAAATCGCCTTGTTGGTGATGTCCGCTCCCCAGTTAGGTCCGATGAACGAGCTTGCAACGTCACTGTCTTTTACCTTGTACGACTTAGCTAGTGCCAGACGAACCTTCTCAGACTGATCTTCATCAAGAGTTGGGGTCTGAACACGGATGGTGTCATTACCAATACGGGTTACGTTTACCTGGACCTCAGGCTTGACCGAGTGAACTGCGTCCACAGCTGCCGTAGTTGATTCAACAGAGCTAGCTGAGACACGGTACTCAGATCCACCTCTGAACTCAATACCGAAATTGAAGCCACCACGAGCTGCTGGGATAAGAACGGCAAGAGCAAGCATCACTGCTGCGATTGTGTAGAAGATCTTTCTTCTACCGATGAAGTCAATTGACTTTTCACCGCTGTATAGCTGATTACCGAAGTCGCTAAATCTAGACATTAGTTTGTCTCCTCTTGTGTTGAAGAAGCTTTGCGTTCAGCAATTGTTTGACGGCGCTCAGCTTCCTTTGATGCCTTAGCGGCCTTACCTGAAGAAACCTGAGGCGCAACTCTGAACTGACCACGACCGGTGTACCCGAATCCTGTGCTCTCTCTTAGTTCAAGACCAGACCACTTGTGTCCACTTGAGAAGAACTTAGTTTGAGCCATCAAACGGAATGTTGGGTAAGTGAACAACCAGACAACGGCAAGGTCAATAAGTGTTGTGAGCCCCAGTGTGAAAGCGAAACCCTTTACGTTTCCAACTGTTAGAACGAACAAAGTTCCAGCAGCTAGAAGGCTTACAGCGTCTGAAACTAGGATGGTTCGCTTTGCTCGGTTCCAACCTGCTTCAACTGCAACATTAAGTGGCTTACCTTCACGAAGTTCATCACGAACACGCTCGAAGTAAACGATGAATGAGTCAGCAGTAATACCAATAGCAACAATCAAACCTGCGATACCTGACAGTGATAGTCGATAGTCCTGACGCCATGTTAGAAGCGCAATCATGATGTAGGTAAGGATTGCTGCAATAGTTAGTGATCCGACAGTTAGAACCGCCAATGAGCGGTACTGGAAGATTGAGTAACCAACTACCAAGATCAGACCAATTAGACCAGCTAGCAGACCAGCCTGTAGCTGCTCACTTCCTAGGGTCGCTGAGATGTTCTCCTGTGATTGCACGGTGAATGAGATTGGAAGAGCACCATACTTCAGCTGATCAGAAAGCACACTCGCACTCTTTTGATCAAAGTTTCCAGTGATCTGCGCGGTACCGCCGGTGATAACAGCCTGAGTGGTTGGAGCAGTAATTACATATCCGTCAATGGTTACCGCAAACCTGTTGCGAGGTTCGGTCAGTGGGAAAAGGCGCTGAGTAACTGTTCCGAACTTGTCACCACCAGCTGCGTTGAAAGACAGGTTTACTGCCCAGTCGTTAGTAACAGCGCCATTAGCGCCGGTTACAGTTCCAGCCTGAGCGTTTGATAGGTCGTTACCGTTTAGTTCAACAGGACCAAGGATGTACTTCTCAGTTAGATCCTTGCTACAGGTAACTAGTGGCTTGTCCTCTGGGTCAACTTGACCAGGCTTACGGAATGACTTAGCGCAGTCCAGCTTTTCGTACTTCTTCTGGAGATCAGCAGATACCTGGTTTAGGTCGCTCTTGTCAGTTGGCTTAGCAGTTGAAGTCTTGATTGGCTTTGAACCATCTTTTCCAACAGTGGTCTTTGTGCCAGCAGAGGCTACAAGTACTGCACGGAATTCAAGCTTTGCTGAACTCTTGATAAGAGCCAATGTGTTCTTGTCCGGTGTTCCGGGAATTGAAACAACGATGTTATTTCCAGATGTGTTGATCTGGGATTCGCTAACACCTGTAGAGTCCACACGCTGTCTAATGATTGAAACAGCTTGGTTTACCTGCTCAGGAAGAACTTGTTTTCCTTCTTCAACCACTGGAGTCAAAATGATCTGGGTACCACCACTGAGGTCCAGCGCTAGGTTGGGAACGAAGGTTGCCTTCTGCTCGCCGAAAAGCTTGTTGAGACCGATGACGCCGACAATTCCAAACATCAAAATAAGCAACCAAACCAGTGATTTGGTAGCGGCCTTGGTTATTCCGTTTCTTTCAGACAAGATGCGCCTTCTTTTCTCTACAAACTAACTATTTAGCAGACTTGGTTGTCGTGCTCTTTGCTTTGGTGCCTGTTGCTTTGGTTGCTGGAGTCTTCTTAGCAGGTGCGCCAGCAGGTTTCTTTGAGGCAACTGGCTTTGCTGCCACAGCCTTAGCCGCTGGCTTTACGTCCAAACTTGGAGCTTCTACGTTTCTGACCGCTGCCTTCAAGAAATCAATCTTGACCCCTGGGGTGGTTTCGACGATGACGCTGGTTTCGCGAATCTCAGTAATAACACCAGTGATTCCACCGAGCATTGTCGCCTTTGCTCCGACCTTGACTGAGTTCTCGAGCTGCTGAGCAGCACTCTTGCGGCGTCTGTTGCTGAACCAAATGAAGGCGACAAACAAGACGAGGATAGGAATGAGTTCCATTAAGGGCCAATCAGCTAGAAATTTGCGATAACTACTCGATTATAGGCGAGAGACTAGTCAAATAAGTCGGGTTCACCTTTTGGAGGGGTCAGACCTAGGTGGCGATATCCGGCTGCAGTTGCCACTCTCCCCCTTGTAGTTCTGGCAATCAACCCAGTTCTTAGCAAGAATGGCTCGACCACGCTCTCGATGGTCTCCTGGTCCTCACCAATAGCCACGCTGAGTGTGCTCAAGCCCACCGGCTTACCTTCGAACTTCTGGATTAAGGTCGTTAGAACTGCCCTATCGAGACGGTCAAGACCAAGAGGATCGACTTCGTAGAGCTCTAGAGCCTGTGCAACAGTGCTCTCAAGAACCTTTCCGTCATGGTGCACGAGAGCAAAGTCACGGACTCTTCTGAGAAGCCTGTTGGCGATACGAGGTGTTCCTCGGGATCTGGAGGCGATGTGACCTACGGACAACGCATCGACCTCTAGTTTCATTAGGCTGGCTGCTCTTGCTACAACCTGCTCCAGCTCCTCTGTGGCATAGAAGTCAAGGTTGGCTGTGAAACCAAACCTGTCGCGAAGAGGATTTGGAAGTAGGCCACTTCTGGTGGTAGCTCCAATGAGCGTGAAGGGATCTAAATCTAAAGAGATGCTTGTAGCGCCTGCTCCTTTACCCACCATGACATCGACCCTGAAGTCCTCCATGGCGAGGTACAGCATTTCCTCTGCTGAACGGGACATTCTGTGAATCTCATCAATAAACAGAACTTCGCCCGCTGTTAAAGACGAGAGAACTGCCGCTAAATCCCCTGCGTGCTGAATCGCTGGACCGCTTGTCATTCTCAATGGACGCTCGGAATCGTTAGCAACGATCATCGCAAGTGTCGTCTTACCCAGTCCAGGAGGTCCAGCTAGCAATATGTGATCGGCAGTTCGCTGCTGAATCTTTGCGGCATCAATGAGAAGCTGGATTTGGTTTCTAACCTTTTCCTGACCAATGAACTCACTTAATGATTGGGGTCTGATAGCCGCTTCGAAAACAAGCTCGCTTTCGTCTGCTCCGCTGTCCATGATTTCATCAGACATCGTTCGCAACTCTCCTAGCGTTAGCCAGTTGTGAGAGAGCACCACGGAGAAGGTCAGCTTCAGTCATGTTTGGCTCTGTTGTATCTTCAACTGCCTTCTTAGCTGCTCGCTCTGGATAACCAAGACCGATGAGAGCAGCAACCACATTCGCCTCTGAGATGTTGGAAGTCTTTGACTCTGAACCGGTAAGACTTAACTTTCCAGTCAGAGATAAAACAATGAGTTTCGCTGTCTTTGGACCTATCCCAGAAACAGCTCTAAACATCGAATCATCCGCGCTAGCAACCGCTTGTGCTAATCCGTCAACACCTAGAGTCCCCATGACGGCAAGAGCAGATTTTGGTCCAACACCGGACACGGAACACAGCAGATTGAACGCTGTTAGTTCTTCAGCATTAGAGAAGCCGTAGAGAGACTGCGAATCCTCTCGAACAATGTGTGCAGTTCGAAGTGAAACGTCAGAACCTAGCCGAACTTCTAGAGCGAGTTTGGTTGTGACAAAAATGGAATAACCTACGCCATTAGCCTCAACGATTAGGTCGCCAAGGCCAACGTGGGTAACTTTTCCGCTAATAGATGCAATCACAGGCTAAGACTAACTTGGGTTTACTTTTGTTTCTTGGAAGAGGCGATAGCCTGACGCCATTTCTTTTGGGCATTCGTTTCTGTGGAAGAGGATTCACTTGCCGAAGAATTCAGGTCTCCACGCCAGGCTGAAGTTATCGCTACGGCTAGCGCATCTGCAGCGTCAGCTGGTTTAGGCAGTTCCTTTAGTTTCAAAATCTTTTGCACCATCAGCATTACCTGATCTTTTGCAGCTCTACCGCTCCCGGTAACTGCAGCTTTTACTTCCGTCGGCGTATAGAAGATCACTGGAACTCCACGCTGCTGGCACAGATAGACGACGATTCCAGAAATCTGAGCGATTCCGATAACGGTGTTTAGGTTCTTTTGACTGAACACTCGCTCGATTGCAACTCGTTCTGGTTTCTCTGTGTCAAGCACTTTTGCAATTTCATCACCTATCAATGCAAGCCGTGCACTTAGTTCCATGGTCGACGGAGACTGGATAACTCCAACAGAAACAAACTTGACTGCCCTACTTTTGTCCTTGGATACGACACCGTATCCGCATCGGGTTAGTCCTGGATCAATGCCAAGGATGACTTCTGACATTTATTCTGCATCTAGTGCAGCGGCAACCTCTGCGCTCATGTCGAAGTTCGAATACACGTTTTGAACCTCATCAGAATCTTCAAGAGCATCAATCAGAGCGATAACTTTTCTTGCTGTGTCGATGTCAGTTTGGACTGGCATAGATGAAATGAACTCGACATCCGCGCTCTCGTAGTCAATACCCGCAGACTGCAGTGCCGTTCTAACTGCAACCATCTGACTTGGGTCTGTTGTGATGATGAATTGTTCTCCGCGGTCTTGAATGTCATCAACTCCAACTTCAAGAACAGCTTCAAGAATTGAATCCTCATTTGTTGACTCTGATCTCTCAACAACAATGACGCCTTTACGGCTGAACTGATAAGACACAGAACCTGGATCCGCCATGGTTCCACCATTGCGGGTAACTGCTAGACGAACATCAGCTGCTGCTCTGTTCTTGTTATCGGTAAGACATTCGATCAGGATGGCGACACCGTTAGGACCGTAGCCCTCATACATAATCGTCTGATAATCGACAGCGCCACCATCAAGACCTGCGCCACGTTTGATAGCTCTTTCAATGTTGTCGTTAGGAAGTGAAGACTTTCTACCCTTTTGAACTGCATCGTAAAGAGTCGGGTTTCCATCTAGATCGGCACCACCCATGCGAGCTGCAACTTCGATGTTCTTAATTAGCTTCGCAAATAGCTTTGCTCTTCTGCCATCAATAACAGCTTTTTTATGCTTGGTAGTTGCCCATTTGGAATGGCCTGACATTTGTATCTCCTAGATGCACTTAGACAGGGAAAGTTTAGTTTGTACTAACAAAATTTGCAGTTTTGCACATCTCAGCGAAGTATTTGTGCACCTCAGTAACCCCCGTTACTTCAGGGTGGAAGCTTATTCCAAGGAGGTTCCCTTGCCTGACTCCAACTACTTTGCCATCCTCTAGAGAAGCTAAAACCTGCACTCCGGCTCCGACTTCAGTCACCAAGGGTGCTCTGATGAAAGCAACCTTGATTGGTTCAGGAATGCCCTCAAAATCTAGAACGGTTTCAAATGAATCGGTCTGAGACCCGAATGCATTTCTAGAAGTTGTGACATTCAATCCCCCGAAACTCTCCTGGTCGGCTGGACCTCCGGTGAATCTATCGGAGAGCATAATCAACCCCGCACAGGTACCGAGAACAGGAAGCCCTGAAGCAATTTGATTCTTGATTGGGTCTCGTAAGTCATAGATCTTGCTGAGTTTGTCAATCACTGTGCTTTCGCCACCAGGAATGATTAGTCCGGAAATGCCAGTTAGGTCGGAAGGCTTTCTAACCCGAACGGAAGCAATCCCAAGCTCAGCAAGAACAGCTAGATGCTCCCTGAAATCTCCCTGGAGGCAGAGAACTCCGATTGGGCCCAAATTATTACCAGCCGCGATCTGCCAGACGGTGAGGAGCTGGAATGTCAGCAACGTTGATGCCAACCATGGCTTCACCCAATCCTCGAGAAACCTGAGCAAGAACATCAGCGTCATCGTAGGAAGTAGTTGCTTTTACGATTGCTGCCGCACGTGCTGCTGGGTTACCAGACTTGAAGATTCCAGAGCCTACGAATACTCCGTCAGCACCGAGCTGCATCATTAGAGCAGCATCAGCAGGTGTTGCAACACCACCAGCGGTAAATAGAACCACTGGAAGTTTTCCAGTTCTAGCAACTTCACGAACTAGTTCGTAAGGTGCCTGAAGTTCCTTTGCTGCAACATAAAGTTCGTCTTCAGTCTTAGCACTAAGCGCTCTAACCTCACTCAAGATAGTTCTGATGTGCTTGGTAGCTTCAGATACGTCACCTGTTCCAGCTTCACCCTTAGAGCGAATCATTGCTGCGCCTTCAGTGATACGGCGTAGAGCTTCTCCCAGGTTGGTCGCACCACAAACGAATGGAACATTGAATTTCCACTTGTCGATGTGGTTCACATAGTCAGCAGGAGAAAGAACTTCTGACTCGTCGATGTAATCAACCTTTAGTGATGCAAGAATCTGCGCTTCAACAAAATGTCCGATGCGAGCCTTAGCCATAACCGGGATGGATACCGATGCGATGATCTGGTCGATTAGGTCTGGATCACTCATACGAGCAACACCACCCTGAGCTCTAATGTCAGCAGGAACGCGTTCTAGAGCCATCACTGCGACGGCACCAGCATCTTCAGCAATCTTCGCTTGATCTGCGGTAACGACGTCCATAATTACGCCGCCCTTTAGCATTTCTGCTAGACCGCGCTTGACAAGTGGGGTCGAAGTGTTGTGTTGGTTGAGTTCAGTCATGAAAGAAGTCTAAACCGACAAGGCACATCCCGCATCCAAAGGTTACGAGATTTGACTCCAAACAGCAGCAATTTCTTCTCTCACATCCCCTAGGAGCTTCGGCAGCGCTTTGGTTTGGGCAATTATTGGGAAGAAATTGCTGTCATTGCGCCATCGAGGGACAACGTGCTGGTGAAGGTGTCCAGCAATACCCGCTCCCGCAACAGCGCCCTGGTTCATGCCTATGTTGAATCCATGTGCTCCACCGACAGAACTGAGAACCCGCATAGCCTTCTGGGTCAGCGCTCCGTACTCGGCAACTTCCGTTTCATTGGCATCGGTGTAGTTAGGGATGTGGCGGTAAGGGACCACGAGCAGGTGACCTGAGTTGTATGGGTAAAGATTCAGAACGACAAAGCAATTTTCACCGCGATGAACAATCAGAGCCTGTTCATCTGTTAGAGCAGGCCCTAAACAGAACGGGCACTGGTCGTCAGCTGGTTGAGTTCCTTCTTGGATGTACACGAGACGATGAGGCGTCCATAGTCTTTGAAAGAGATCCCCTGGCCCTTGAAGATCATTACCGCTCTCCGCTTCCAAAACTAAACCTGAACCTTCTCAGCGATGTCCTTCAGAATTCTTGCTACTGCTTCAGCTCTTGGAACTCCGTTGATCTGAGACCCATCACGGAATCTAAATGAAACCGCATCCTTCTCTAGGTCCTCAGCCCCAGCGATGAGCATGTATGGGACGCGAGCAAGAGTGTGATTACGAATCTTCTTCTGCATTCTCTCGTCGCTGTCATCAACCTGAACACGAACACCTGCAGCGCGTAGCTCTGTTGCGATGCCGTGTAGATAAGAAGAGAAATCATCTGCAACAGGAACACCAACAACCTGCACTGGGGCTAGCCATGGTGGGAAGTGACCTGCGTAGTGCTCAGTTAGTACTCCGAAGAATCTCTCGATTGATCCAAATAGTGCTCGGTGGATCATTACTGGACGTTGCTTGGAACCATCGGGAGCTGTGTATTCAAGATCGAAACGCTCAGGTAGGTTGAAGTCCAACTGAATGGTTGACATCTGCCAAGTCCTACCGATTGCATCCTTGGCCTGGACAGAAATCTTTGGACCGTAGAACGCAGCTCCTCCTGGATCTGGAACTAGTTCAAGTCCTGAATCTGTTGCAACTTGAGCAAGAGTAGCTGTTGCCTCTTCCCAAATCTCGTTAGAACCCACAAACTTCGGGTTGCCCTCTTCTTTTGTTGAAAGCTCTAGGTAGAAATCAGTGAGACCGTAGTCACGAAGAAGCTCTAGAACGAAGTTCAAAACGTTAGTTAGTTCAACGCCGATACTTTCTCTAGCAACGTAGAGGTGAGCATCATCTTGAGTGAAGCCGCGTGCACGAGTGATTCCGTGAAGAACACCCGACTTCTCATAACGATAGACAGTTCCAAACTCGAACATCCGAAGTGGAAGATCTCGATATGACCGCGCTTGAGATTTGTAAATCAAACAGTGGAAAGGGCAGTTCATTGGCTTCAGGTAGTAATCCTGAGCCTGTCTCTTTACATTTCCTTCTTCGTCGAGTTCTTCATCAAGTTTTAGTGGAGGGAACATGCCTTCGGCGTACCACTCAAGGTGGCCGGACGTCTCAAACAGATTCGACTTAGTCACATGAGGGCTATAGACAAATTCGTAACCGCTTTGCTCGTGTCTTGCACGTGAGTAATCTTCCATGACCTTGCGAATGATTCCACCCTTTGGATGGAACACCGCAAGACCTGAACCAATCTCTTCAGGGAAAGAGAACAGGTCTAGCTCTGCACCGATTCTTCTGTGGTCGCGCTTTGCGGCTTCTTCTAAGTGAGCCTGGTGCGCACGAAGCTCATCCTTGCTAGGCCAGGCAGTTCCATAGATTCTCTGTAGCTGCTTGTTGTTCTCGTTGCCTCGCCAGTATGCAGCTGCAACTCGCGTAAGCGCATAGCCATTACCAATCATTCGAGTGTTGGGTAAGTGCGGCCCTCTGCACAGATCCTTCCAAACAACCTGCTCAGCCTTAACATCATAGTTGTCGTAAATCGTGAGCTCACCAGCACCGACTTCAGCGGATGCATCCCCAACATCTTGAGTTCCTGACTTTAGGCCAATGAGTTCTAGCTTGTATGGCTCATTTGCTAGCTCCGAAACAGCAGCCTCATCATTCGTGACACGTCTCAGGAAGCGCTGACCACTTCTAATGATGCGATCCATTTCCTTCTCGAGAGCACGAAGATCTTCAGGGGTAAAGGGCTGGTCAACATCAAAGTCGTAGTAGAAACCGTCTTTGATTGGAGGACCAATTCCAAGCTTGGCTTCAGGGTTCAGAGTCTGAACAGCTTGGGCAAGAACGTGAGCTGCAGAGTGTCTAAGAATGTGCAAACCGTCCGCGGATGCAATGTGGACAGGTTCAACCACATCGTCGGAGGTAACTCCATAGGCCAAGTCTTTTAGCTCCCCATTGACTCGGAGAGCAACTACGGTCTTTTCAGCGAACAGCGTGAAACCAGTCGAATTCGCTGGAATGCTGTGTTCGATGCCGTCGATGGTGGCTGTTATCTGGTCGCTGGTGTTCAAAGTATCTCCGTAAGGCTGTATCTCTAAATCCTAAACCAGTCTGGTTAGGTGTGCCTTGCTAGTAAATACCCTGTTTATGGTGTTTTCTAAAACCATGACAGAACCTAACAGCCCAAAGGTTGACACCGCGATCGCCTCCTTAGAATTCCAGCGAAGCACAATGGCAGCCAAACTCAATTGGCTAAGGGCTGGTGTTCTTGGAGCAAATGACGGAATCATGTCAACCTCAGGGCTAATCCTCGGTGTTGCTGCATCCCCAGGAGTAACCTCGGGCACAATTCTCATCGCAGGTGTGGCAGCAGTTGTTGCCGGCTCTATTTCAATGGCTGGCGGTGAATACACCTCAGTTAGCGCTCAGAGAGATTCAGAGAAGGCAGCTCTTGCCGTTGAGCGCAAAGAGTTAGCGGATGACCCAGAGGGTGAGCTAAGGGAGTTAGCTTGGTTCTTCGAGCAAAAGGGGATCTCCCCTAAACTCGCTATAAAAGTAGCAGAGGAGCTAACCAGCAAAGATGCCCTTAAGGCACATGCCGAGGCGGAGTTGGGAATAGATTCCGAGCACCATGTAAGCCCTGTTCAAGCGGCACTTTCATCCTTTGCTGCTTTCGCTATGGGCGGTATGTTGCCACTTTTAGCAGTAATCGGACCGTGGGTCGATTACAGAATTCAAGCCACAGTCGCATCCGTTGTTGTAGCCCTTGTTCTGACCGGATTTGTGGGTGCAAAGATTGGTGGAGCTAAGGCTATCCCTGGGATTTTGAGGAATCTTGTGGTGAGCCTTATGACTATGGGAGTTACCTACATTATCGGCCACCTCGTTGGTACCAACATAACCATCTAACCCACGATTTTTGTGGATTTTGCAGACTTCTTCACGACTTTAGGAACGCCAACTTTGCTGGCTGTAACACTAACTGAGATTTGCTTCCCTAGATCGAGTTTTGCAAGCTTGTATGTTATGGCAGTTGCGCCTTTGATAATTGTTTTCCCTCTAAACCATTGATACTTGAGTTGCACTCCACTATCCCAACGACCAGGGATGACTCTAAGAACACGACCAACTTTGTTCGTTCCGCTAACCGTTGGTGTCGGGGTCAGCAATAGGCGCACTGCTGCACCAATAGCTCCAACTGGTTTGCTCACGTAACTGATTGAGGCAACACCCCATTTGGATTGACGAATTTCAACGGTGAAGTACCTACCAAGATCCGAGGAAGATAGTGAAATCGTAGGACTAGTTTGCGAACTGAGAGTTGCAAATCCTGAGCCAATCTTCGTCGAACGCTTCCAGAGGTAGGTGTAAGTGGTCGAAGTCTCCGCACTTGAAACTTGAGCAGTGAGAGTCTCTCCCACAGCGAGAGGCCCCATTATCGAAACTAATGGAGTAGCAAATGCACTTGGGAAGCCAAAACTGGAAGCAAGTTGGCCTGAATCGTTCAACCCCCAACAAGCCATTGATCCAAGAGTTGAAATAAGGCAAGCGTGCCCATCCCCGACTGAGACGCTCGAGGCCAAGGTGGCCGAAATCAAGGTTGGTGTTGAGGTGTTGACAGTGATTGAACCCAATTTCCCTGAGTCAGCAGATCCAAAACACATCACTTTGCTATCGAAATTTGTAGCACACACAGTAGTGCTGCCAACGCTTAGAGTCTGGAAACTACCAACTACCGCCCCAGGAGCCTGCTTCTTTGAGTTATCGCCAAAGCATTGCAAAGTTTTAGAAGTGTAGAGCATGCAAGTGTTGTAACTACCGAGGCCAAAACTGGAAACGGGTTCCCTTACGAGTAAATCAGTGGGAGCTAAGAACTTCGTTGCCGATGTATTGATTTGTTTCTTTGAATTATCTCCCCAACACGTGACCGTGCCCGAAACCTGCTGAATGCAGCTGTGGTAATCGCCAAGAGCAATCGTCCTTGCCGAGGCTATTCCTGGGACTACTTTCGGAACTTTGGAGCCGCTACCTGAAGAACCAAGCTGTAGGTGCGAATTATCACCCCAGCAGTAAATCAACCCATCAACAGTGACTGCGCAAGCGTGTCGATAACCAACAGCGACTTTAGTAAATTCTGCAGAGGCATTAGCGGCTTGAGTCATAACCAGTGAAGTTCTGTTGCTGTCATCTCCCAACTGGCCTGACCCATTAGAACCCCAGCAGAGAACCTCTTGACTGTTGTCACTGCACAAGCGCTATTGTTACCAACCGATACATCAACGAATGATGTCGATTCTGGCATAACCGGTGACAGTGCACCCCAACAATTCAGTGACCCCGCAGTACTTAGCGCGCAGGTGGTATCCGCTCCGGCGGACACCTTTGCAATCAAAGTTTCTGAGGAATTTACCAACGGCGTCGAACTAACTTGCAGAAACCCTGTTTGTCCAGAATTCGAATCACCTTGACAGTGCACTGCGCCAGTGAGCTCTAGAGAGCAAAGCGTTGAACCACCTGCGGCGATGTAAGCCGAAGATTCAGCCCCGGTTGGAATACGTGTGACCTGATCTGGGCCAGCTGAAACTCCAAGTTGACCAAAGCCATTCTGACCCCAGCAGTACGTCTCTTTCATCGTGTCAGTTATGCAACCGAAGTGATCTCCCAAGGCTAACTGAACAGCGTTTGAAATAGCATCCACCTTCACCAAACTCGAAGATTGAACCTTAGTGCCATTTCCTAACTGCCCATGATCGTTTGCACCCCAACAGGACACGCTATTACCGAAATTGAGACAACCGAAATCTTTACCCAAATGAACAGAAGTTGCTCCGGCAGAACCTGCAACCTTTACAGGCACCCATTCCCTCAGTTCGGAGGGAAATACGAAGCTTGCGAAGCCTCCCCAACAAGAAACTTCTGTGGCTAATACACAAACCCTTTTGCCATTGACAGCCAGGCCTAATAGACCGGCAGGTGCTGCTGTTATCCGAACAGGGATGAGAGTTCCGGTCTTAGAATCATCAGCTAGTTGACCTTGATCATTAGCTCCCCAACAATACAAGAGACCTGCATTGTCTAGGGCACAAGCGAAGTTACTCCCAACAGAGACTCTTGAAACATTAGAAATACTCGAAACTAACGTCGCAGAATTTTTGCTCTCTGTTGTTCCAATTCCCAACTGACCTGAACTGTTATCGCCCCAGCAGTACAGTGCCCCCGCTTTGGTAACAGCGCAGGTAGATGTATCACCAACACTTACTGAAGCGACATTGCTAATTCCGACAACTCTTTGCGGGTCGGTAGTCGAACTGTTTGAACCATTGCCGAGTTGCCCAAAAGAGTTTGAACCGACGCAATAGAGATTGTCAATGGACCTAATCGCACAGGTTGAATTCGCTCCGACGGAGATCGGTGATGTGACCTGAAGCACTTCCGCTCGCACCGAATATTGCGGCGAAACAAGCTGGCTACAAAGTACGGCAACCAAAGCCGCGAAAATTTTTAGCTTGCCCAGTTTCATAAGCCAAGACTACCAAAGCAGTCATATTTCATGTATGTAGCTTTGATTCATGAACGCAATGAAAATTATTAACCTAGAACTCGTTTCTGTAGGCACCGACTTTTATTCGGAACTCCTTATAGATTGGCTTTCCATCTTCGCGCAAATTGTGAACAGACCGAATAAATGTATCGGCCTCATTTCTGGTTTCGAAGGTTTTCAAAAACACTTCGCGTAGCGGGTTGGGGACGGTTGCGATTCCGTACACCTTGAAGTATTTCTTTGGTTTCGCCATCTGATAAACATCCCTCTCAGTGACTGTGAGTACTTGCTGCTGGTGGACGATACTGGGATCGAACCAGTGACCCCTTCCATGTCAAGGAAGTGCGCTACCGCTGCGCCAATCGTCCAGGTAGTAAATCTTGGAGGTGGAGACGGGATTTGAACCCGTGGTTTGACAGCTTTGCAGGCTGCTGCTTTGGGCCGCTCAGCCACTCCACCATGTTTCCACGAGGCTTTGTTTGAGCCCGCTTCGAGCGGATGACGAGATTCGAACTCGCGACCCCAACCTTGGCAAGGTTGTGCTCTACCAACTGAGCCACATCCGCTTATCTCTTTCGAGACAACTAGAACTCTAACCGATTTAGGTAAAGTTCGTCAAAGTTTTACCCCTGTGGCGCTAAAACAAGCACCACAGGGGTAAGAACTAACTAGGGTTATACCCGGTCATTTCCGAAGGCGTAAGCCTCTTCACCATGAACCACGGTGTCAATTCCAGCGATTTCGTCTTCAGCCTTGACGCGGAATCCAACAGTCTTTTCGATTGCCAAACCAATTAGATAAGCCAGGACGAAGCTGTATACAAGAACTGCTCCAGCACCTACGAATTGCTTCCAGAGCTGGTCAAAACCGTGACCGAACGCGAATCCACCGGTACGTCCAAAGACACCGATAAACAAGGTTCCAACTATTCCACCAACAAGGTGAATACCAACTACGTCAAGAGAGTCATCGAAACCGAGTGCGAACTTAAGATCAATTGCTAGAGCACAAAGGGCTCCTGCAACTAGACCAAGGACCATTCCCCAGATTGGATCAACATTCGCACATGCTGGAGTAATGGCAACTAGACCCGCAACAGCTCCAGAACCTGCACCGATTGAAGTTGCCTTTCCGTGACGAATTTTCTCCACGATGATCCAACCAACCATTGCAGCTGCAGGAGCGGCAAGAGTGTTGATAAAAGCGATTGAGGCAACACCATCTGCTGCTAGCTCGCTACCAGCGTTAAAACCAAACCAGCCGAACCAGAGCATCGCAACACCAAGGAGAGTTAGTGGAACGTTGTGCGGCTGTGTGATGCCCTTGCTGAATCCAAAACGCTTGCCGAGAACAAGAGCGAGTGCAAGACCAGCAGCACCGGCGTTGATGTGAACTGCAGTTCCACCGGCAAAATCAATTACACCTAACTGAACTAGCCAACCATCACCTTCAGAAGTGGTGTCTGGTCCATAGTTGAAGACCCAGTTAGCCACCGGGAAGTAAACAACGGTAGCCCAAATACCAGCGAAGATCATCCAGCCACCGAACTTAGCGCGGTCAGCGATAGCTCCAGAGATTAAAGCAACGGTGATGATTGCGAATGTTGCCTGGAAAGCAACGAAAGCCATGCTTGGGTAGTTACCGGTCTGCTCAGCGAGAGCATCTGCTGTCTGCTGGTTTAGACCGAGTGATGCGGTATCAATACCGAACCATCCAGGGATACCGATGAAAGTTGAACTTGTTGAGCTGGCAAAGCTGACTGCGTAGCCGTAAAGCACCCAGAGCACACCAACAAGGCCCAGTGAGCCCCATGAAAGCATCATCATGCTCACAACAGACTTAGCCTTTACCATTCCTCCGTAGAAGAAGGCCAAACCAGGTGTCATCAAGAGTACAAGAGCTGCGCAAATCAGAATGAAAGCGGTATTTCCTTGATCCATGTTTTCCTCCAAGACATAAAACCCAAGCGGGTTGTCTTTAGAGTGCCAAAGCTATGTTTCGCGAAACACCTTCGAATGTTTCAGGAATGTAAAAAATTATCCTTGCATCGCAGAGAGTCTGGATAATGAACGAAGGTATTTCTTCCGGTAAGCACCCTGAACATGGTCTTCCCTAAAAACCGAGCTAAGCAACATTCCAGTGAAGTGCACCCTGATTCCGGCTTCGTAGCATCGGTCAATGAGGGATACAAAACGTAAGCCTTCAAATTGATCATCTATCTGATAGACGTCCTCGATCACTAGTGTGTCGATTTGCTCGGCAACCTTTGCATACTTGGACTGATGAATGGTGGAAAGGAAAGCTAGAAGCTCTGAGAACTTTGAAACCAATACTCGCTCGCTTGATCCAACCAATTCTTCAATGCGGGGGCTCTCTATCTCTCTAAAGTCGTATTCGGCCTTACGGTGTCGATAGTCTTCACCTTCGATTCTGCAGATCACGAACTGGCTTGCGACAGACTGAATTTCGCGTTGGAATCCTTCTGCCGCAAAACGTCCTTCACCCAGAGCTGCTGGCGGAGTGTTAGAGGTCGTAGCAAAGCGAACACCCTTGGCACTAAGTTCTTTCAGGAACCTAGACATGATCATGGTGTCCCCTGGGTCATCCAACTCAAACTCATCAATGCAAAGCAGTTTGTATTTGGAGAACTGAGTCACAGCTTCAGCAAAACCTAGGTAGCCGATCATGGATGTGTAGGCGATGAAGGGGCCAAACAGTTTTGTGGTCTTAGCCTCATGGTAAATGGAGGCAAGGATGTGCGTCTTTCCAACACCAAAGCCTCCATCCAAGTAGACGCCAAGCTCACTTAAATTCTTCTTACCAAGAGAACTAGCAAAAGTTTGGGCTCGTTCTAGAGCGTCTAGCTGGGACTGGAAGTTTGGATCTGGGAAGTAGTTACTGAAACTAGCCGGAACGAACTCTTTAGGTGGAATGAGTTCGGCAAAGAGCTCAGAAACCGTGATATCGGTCTTCAAGTCTTGGATTGTTACCCGCATTTACGAAAGGCCATTCTCTTTGCGGGAATTATTTGGGAGAATAGTCCCACCGCTAAAACATTCTAAATCTAGAAGAGGCTATGAGATTGACTTACGAACTAGACTCCAACCCTAAATTCGCTCAGTATAAGCACCCAGAGGCTCTTGTTTCAACAGAGTGGCTTGCGGCAAACCTCAACAAGCCCGGTCTTGTAGTAATTGAATGCGATGAAGACATCCTCTTGTTTGAGACTGGTCACATCCCAGGGGCTGTAAAACTTGATTGGCACACTGAACTCAATCACCCAGTCACAAGAGACTACCTAAACGGTGAAGACATGGCAGCACTACTCAGTGCTAAGGGCATCTCCATAGATGACACTCTGGTCATCTATGGAGACAAAAGCAACTGGTGGGCAACTTATGCCTTCTGGGTCCTGAAACTCTTTGGTCACGCAGACATTCGCATCCTTGACGGCGGTCGAGCTAAGTGGATTGACGAAGGTCGCGAACTAACAACTGAAGCTACAGAGCCTGTGGCGAAAAACTACCCAGTGATTACCCGCGATGATCAGACCATTCGAGCCTTCAAGGAAGATGTTCTAGCTCACTTTGGTAAACCTCTTATCGATGTTCGCTCCCCTGAGGAATTTTCTGGTGAGAGAACTCACATGCCTAACTATCCAGATGAAGGTGCACTTCGTGGCGGGCACATTCCAACAGCAGCATCAGTTCCATGGAGCAGAGCAGTTGAGGAAGACCAAACTTTTAAATCAATCGAAGACCTAATCGATGTCTACATAAACAAAGCAGGAATCGGTGAAGCTAGCGATGTGATCGCATACTGCCGCATTGGAGAGAGATCCTCACACACCTGGTTCGTTCTAAAGTATCTGCTAGGTATCGAGAAGGTTCGTAACTATGACGGTAGCTGGACTGAGTGGGGTTCCGCTGTGAGAGTTCCTATTGTCAAGGGTTCAGAACCCGGTGCAGTTCCGGTTGGTTTCTAGACTTGGCTGAATACACCGAACAAGCTCAAGAAATCGTTGACGCGTTCAACGAAGTTCCGGTCTCATCAAAACTAGAACTTCTCTTGGAATATGCGAATGCACTACCAGCGCTACCGGAAAGATACGCCGATCACCCAGAACTACTCGAAAGAGTCGAGGAATGCCAATCGCCTGTTTACCTTTTCGTTGAAGTTTCAGATAACAAGGCAAACATTTTCCTTACCGCTCCCGCAGAAGCGCCAACAACAAGAGGCTTCGCTTCAATTCTTCAACTTGCCTTAGATGGGCAAAGCCTAGAGACCATCAAGACTTTTTCCGATCAGTTCATCCAGGACTTGAAACTCTCCGACCTAGTTTCACCCCTTCGCATTTGTGGAATGCACGGGATGCTAACTCGCATCAAACGCCAAGTTCAAGAGAAGTCGCTTTGATCGTCAAAGAGCTATATCCTGGCACTACAGAAGTCGAGATAGACCCTAGAACCAGTTCTCTTCACCTTGCAGCTCACTGGTACCCAAGCATCCCTGGCATCAGGTTCAACTACGTGATAAATGCATCCGGTTCCTCAGCAGAGAACAGCTACGCTGATTCAAATGAACTAGATCGGTACTTTCTGAAAGTCATCCGCTCAAGTTCCGACCTAATCGTCACAACTGGTAAAACCGCTCGGTCAGAACAATTGAGAGCTTCGCAGCTTGCGCCAATGGCAATCATCACTACCCAGCCGAATAGCTTGCAGATTCCTGCAACTGAACAGAACAACGCCCAACCTGTTTACGTCTGCTCAAAAGTTGCTCCTGAGGAGCCATTCAGAAACACTGGCGCTACTTGGATAGAGACTGCGAGTGACGACATGGCCGGCATTGTGAGAGAAGTAATAGCGAGAACTGACTCATCCAACACACTTATTGAAAGCGGCTTGTTAACCTTTGGCGCGTTGACTTCTGAAGACCTTCTTAACGAAGTTTGCCTGACAGTTACTAATGCCGATTCGAGAGAGCGCGCAAGTCAGGCATGCGAGAACTTTCTGAGAGCATTCGATGTAGCTGCAGAAAAGATTCAACTTCTAAATTCAGGGACTACTTGGCTCTTTCGCTTCAGAGTTTTGCCACAAAGTCTTTGAGCGTTCTTTCGTAGAGCTCGACATTTGAATTACGGAGCCGACAGTGCCTAGCTCCTTCAAACTCCTGGAGCACGACGTTACGGTTGATCTCGCCAAACTGCAATGCATCTTTTATTTGGATGTAACCATCGTTCAGGGAATACAACACAAGCATTGGGATGTGCGTCCCGATAGGGTTCCCTGCAAGGCTGAACTCATCTACTTTCATTACTGGGTAACCCAGCAGACGAAGTAAGGATGATTTGCTAATCAGCTCATAAACTTCATCCGCAAACTGCTCGGAGTAACCAGATAACCCAGCTTGGTACCTCAGAGTGTTTCTGACATCAAACATTGGAGAATCGAAGATTGCTGCTCTAACTATTGAAGTGTCGCTGGCTCTCTTCAGGTATTGACCACAGATCATTCCGCCTAGAGACCATCCGAACAAAATGACTTCTTTAGCGCCATTAGCTTTTGCAAAATTCACGGCCTGTTCGACCAGCTTCCATTCGGTCAAACCTAAGGTGGATTTGTGTTTACCTAACCCTGCAGGTTTTGGATCTGTCTGGTGCGAAATCGACATCTGTCTAAACCCCAAGAAGTCAAACAGGGGGAAGTTTCTAAGAGTTTCCCCGATGAGCGTCTTGCGACCGTGAACGTGGATCACCCAGCGATCACTCTCTCGATTCGTGACGACTGCTTTAGTGCCATCAGGAAGTTGGACGCTGTCGTAACTAGTAATACCGAAGTGCTCCGGAGTCTCGCCTAACCAACCAGATAGCCAAGCGCCTTTGGATGGAACTGGATTTTTACCGAAATTCTTTAGGACCTTGAACCAGCGACCTTCAGGCTGACCCTCAGAAAACTCAACAACGCAATGGCCTTCGCGTGAATCCCAAAAGAGTGATTGAACTCCAGGAGCCTCTGTGTCGGCGTTATCCGGCAAAAGTAGAAAGGTTGAGTCGCCTCTTTGCTCTGTCCTGAGTATTGAAAACTCCCCTTTGACCCTACGAGTGAGCCACAGCAGGCGAAACATTGCTATGTATCTAGCGATGAACCGTTTCACTGAGCCTCCTGTAGCGGCGTGGCAGGGCCCTAGGAACCCTCTTCGCATTTAGCCTAGGACAGATGGCTCTATTTGAATTCAACACCGAGGTCCCAGCACAGTTTGCTGCAGCGACCCTGGGAATCAATGCCGACCTTCTGAGACCTGAATTGGAAACCCACCAAATACCCGCACCAGAGAAGATTGCTCCAAACGCCTTAGCCTTTTCAACACATAAACCAAACCCAGCTGAGACTCCTAACAACCGAGCTGCTGGACGAATTGTTTTCCTCCATGACCCAGAAGAGTTCGAAACCTGGGGATCCAACATGAGAGTTATCGCTTACGGTAAGTCTCCCCTTGAAACCGATGTCGCCGACCAAGGCGACTATGCCCAGTACTGGTGGGGAACCCTTGAACTAGCTCTAAAGACTCTTGGTGCCAAATACATCAACGGAGCTGGAACAATCACCAAAATGATCTCCACCGGCGTAGGGTCACTTGAAGGAGAACCCGTTCACAGTGAGGTTGAGCTGAGAGCATCTTGGTCTCCAACCGAGGATGATCTCGCTCCACACTTCGCAGCTTGGCAGAATCTAATCGCGGAAATGGCAGGTTTTCACGTAGGTGGTGAAGACGTAGTCAAGATAGAGAACGCCAGTTGACTGAAGAAACTTCTGAAGTAGTGGAAGAGAATCACGCAACACCTCTTACTGCCTCTAGACTCCCCTTCCACCTTGTTGAGAACGACCTAGGCCTGGAAAGTGCACTCGATGTTATTTCCGACACTTATGCTCCATTAGCTATTGATGCAGAGAGGGCGAGTGGATTCAGATATGGACAGCGCGCTTACCTGATTCAAGTCGGTGTAGTTGGCAAAGCGATATACCTAATCGACCCGATTGCTCAATACAGTGAGCACTTGTGGGCAAGACTGATTGAGTTGCTTTCTAGCAAGCCATGGATTATTCACGCGGCTAGCCAAGACATCCCTTGTTTGGCTGAGCTTGGAATTAGACCGTTAAAAATTCTTGATACCGAGTTAGGTTCAAGAATTTTAGGTTTACCAAGAGTGTCACTTGGAACAATCACCGAGCACTACCTAGCGTTGAAGTTAGCTAAAGAACACTCTGCAGTTGATTGGAGTGAGCGACCACTTAGAAAAGAATGGCTTGAGTATGCAGCTCTTGACGTTGACGTATTACATGAACTTTGGGATTGTGTTGAGGCAGATCTTGTGTCAAACGAGAAATCGGGAATAGCAACCGAGGAATTCGATTTCCTAATAATTCCACAGAGTAAGCCTCCAAAGATTGATCGCTGGAGATCCCTAACTGGACTCCACGAAATAAAGGACGCGCGTTCACTTACGATTGCCAAACACATGTGGGAAGCTCGAGAGCAACTTGCTATGGACCGCGACTACGCGCCTGGAAGATTGATCCCTGACGCTGCTATTGTCGCTGTTGTCAAAGCTCTACCTAAGAGCAAATCAGAACTGTCCTCCCTTAGGTCATTCACTGGGAAGGCTAGTAGAACTTTTCTGGATATTTGGTGGAACGCATACACCTTAGGAAGCAGCACTAAAGATTTAGTAGAAATTAGAGTAAAAGCACCTGGAATCCCTAACCACAGGAACTGGCCTCAAAAGTTTCCAGAAGCAAACGCTAGGCTACTCGCGGCTAAGGCTGTAATAGCTGAGCTATCTAAAGACATGAACATGCCTCCAGAGAACATTCTTAGCCCAGACACCATGCGAGCCATTTGTTTTGAACCGCCAGCGGAAATAAACTCAACTTCCATCGCTGAATTTCTGAGCGCAAAGAATGCGCGCAGGTGGCAGATAGAAACCGTTGCAGAAAGATTTATCGATGCTCTAGCTACTACAACTGTTTCTGAGAGTTCTTCGGAGTAATCTCTTCGATTGGTTTAGCATGAGGGACTCTCGCACCTACTACCTGAGCGACAATTTCTTGAGCGATGCTTTGAGCCGTTAGCCCAACTCGCTCCATAATCTCTGCCCTTGAGGCATGCTCAAGGAACTCATCCGGTAGCCCAAGTTCGTTGAGTGCAGTATCAATCTGAGCTGCTCGTAGGTCCTGTCTAATGCGAGTTCCAATACCCCCAACACGAACACCATCTTCAAGCGTCACCACAAGTCTGTGCTTCGCAGCTAGATCTAAAACACTCTCGCGAACTGGAACAACCCAACGAGGATCAATAACAGTAGCTCCAATACCCTGTGCTGCCAGAAGCTCTGCAACTCTAAGTGCAACAGGTGCCATCGCTCCAACAGAAACTATCAAAACATCCTTGCTTGGAGCTTCTGATAGGACATCAACACCGTCTTGCATTCTGCGAAGCGACGGAATGTTCTGGGGTGCAGCTCCCTTAGGGAAACGGAGAACTGTTGGCCGGTCATTGATGGCAACAGCCTCGCCCAGTTCTTCTTTTAGGGTCACTGCATCTCTTGGTGCAGCAATCTCGATACCAGGAACAATTTGTAGCAGTGCCAGATCCCACATGCCGTGGTGACTAGCTCCATCAGGACCTGTGACTCCTGCACGATCCAAAACAAATGTGACACCGGCGTTGTGAAGAGCAACATCCATTAGAACTTGGTCAAACGCTCTGTTCATGAAAGTTGCATAGATGGCCACAACTGGGTGTAGTCCTCCAAAAGCCAAGCCCGCTGAAGAAGTAACAGCATGCTGCTCAGCGATACCAACGTCAAATACTCTGGCTGGATACTTATCAGCAAATTTCTTCAAACCCACAGGTATCAACATCGCACCGGTTATGCCAACGATGCTCTCGTTCTTATCAGCCAAGGAAACGATCTCTTCAGAGAAAACTGATGTCCAAGAAGGATCTGTCCTAGTTTCCAACGACTTACCTGTTACTGGGTCAATCTGACCTACAGCATGGAATTGGTCTTCGGTATCTTCTTCTGCAAGGGTGAAGCCTCTACCCTTTTGGGTGATTGCGTGAACAATAACCGGCGCTTCAAACTTTTCAGCTTGTCTTAGAGCTTGTTCCATTGCTTCAAGATTGTGACCGTCAATCGGGCCGATGTATTTGATGTCTAGGTTTGGAAACATACTTTTTGGGGCAAAGGTTCCAAGTAATCCTTTACCTGCACCGCGAACGGTTGAGAAGAGCAATCGCCCAGGTACACCGAATTTAGAGAAGAACTTTCTTGAGCTGCGATACATCTTTCGATACATCGGTTCAGTTCGAACTTCATTCAGGTATCTAGCAAGACCACCGATTGTCGGTGCATAAGATCGTCCATTGTCGTTTACTACGATGATGAGCTTGCGGTCGTTGTCGTCGGTGATGTTATTCAAGGCTTCCCAAGCCATACCGCCGGTTAGCGCTCCATCACCAATAACAGCAACTACGGCTCGATCACCTTGTCCAGTCAGCTTGTATGCACGTGAAATACCATCAGCCCAAGAAAGTGAAGATGATGCATGAGATGACTCAACAACATCGTGCTCTGACTCTGAACGCTGCGGGTAACCCGCTATTCCGCCTTTTGTTCGAATATTTGAGAGGTCATTTCTACCGGTAACAAGCTTGTGCACATAGCTCTGGTGGCCAGTGTCAAAGATGATGCGATCGTTTGGTGAATCAAACACCCTGTGGATAGCAAGTGTCAGTTCAACAACGCCTAGGTTGGGACCAAGGTGCCCACCAGTTGACGTGATTGTCTTTACTAAATACTCGCGGATCTCTTGAGCGAGTGAAGACATCTCAGAATCAGTTAGATTCTTGAGGTCACTCGGTTTGGTGATTCCGTTGAGGATAGACATTTAGTGTTTAGCCAACCAAACTTCTAAGCACATACTGAAGAATTCCACCGTGACGGAAGTAGTCAGCTTCACCAGGTGTGTCAATTCTCAAGACAGCCTCAAAACTTAGCTCAGCTTTTCCAGCTGCAGAGTGTGCTGTTGGAATAGCTGTTACCTTCAACGTCTTTGGAGTGTGCCCATTGTTTAGTTCAGTCACACCTTCGATGTGGAATTCCTCAGTGCCATCAAGGCCAAGAGAGGCTGCAGTTGAACCTGCTGGGAACTGAAGAGGTAGTACACCCATACCAATGAGGTTGCTGCGGTGGATTCTCTCGAAGCTTTCAGCAATTACTGCCTTGACACCAAGAAGCGCCGTTCCCTTTGCGGCCCAGTCTCTAGAAGAACCTGAACCATATTCTTTACCGGCAAGAATCACTAGTGGAATACTCTTCTCTTGGTAGTTACTAGAAGCATCGTAAATGAAAGACTGAGGACCTGAATCTTGAGTGAAGTCTCTGGTGTATCCACCTTCGATGTTCTCAAGCAATTGGTTGCGAAGTCTGATGTTTGCAAATGTTCCACGAATCATGACTTCGTGATTTCCACGACGAGAACCATATGAGTTGAAATCGACTCTGGAGACACCGTGTTCGGTCAAGTACTTACCTGCAGGTGAATCAGCCTTGATAGAACCAGCTGGAGAGATGTGGTCAGTTGTAACTGAGTCACCTAACTTAGCAAGCACTCTCGCACCAACAACATCAACTACGGGTTTGGTCTCCATGGTCATGCCATCGAAGTATGGTGGCTTTCTAACATAGGTGCTCTTTGGATCCCAACTGAAGGTAGCACCAGTTGGTGTCGGCAGTGACTGCCAACGAGAATCACCATCGAAGACCCCAGCGTACTGTCTGGTGAACATATCTGAATTGATAGTTTCATCGATAGTCTTCTGCACTTCTTCTGGAGTTGGCCAGATGTCGCTCAAGAAAACTTCGTTGCCAGAAGGATCAATTCCCAATGCTTGAGTCTCAAAGTCGAAGTCCATGGTTCCGGCGAGTGCGTATGCAACTACTAGCGGAGGTGAAGCCAAATAGTTCATCTTCACATCTGGGTTGATGCGTCCTTCAAAGTTTCTGTTACCTGAAAGGACTGCTGTGACAGCCAAGTCGTTCTCGTTGATTGCAGCTGAGATGTCTGCATCCAAAGGACCTGAGTTACCAATACAGGTTGTGCAACCATAGCCAACTAAATCGAAGCCAAGACCGTTTAGATCTGCAGTTAGTCCAGCCTTGTCGAAGTATTCAGTGACAACCTTTGAACCAGGTGCAAGAGAGGTCTTAACCCAAGGCTTACTCTTTAGCCCCTTTGCAACAGCCTTACGAGCCAATAGCCCGGCAGCCATCATTACTGACGGGTTAGAGGTGTTTGTGCAAGAGGTAATTGAAGCAATAGCGACAACACCATTGTCGATTGAGTAGTCAGCTCCAGCAACTGCAGCAGGCTTTGACTTCTCAGAACTGTATGTTGCGATATCTGAGTTGTAGTGCTCTTTTGCCTTGTGCAATTCAATACGGTCTTGAGGACGTTTAGGACCTGCGATTGACGGAACAACTGTGCCGAGATCTAACTCTAGATATTCACTGTATTTCGCTTCGTTGTTTTCATCGTGCCAAAGTCCCTGCAACTTGCTGTATTGCTCAACGAGTGCGATCGATTCTTCTGAGCGGCCAGTGCCACGAAGGTAATCGATAGTTACCTGGTCAATTGGGAAAATAGCGACAGTTGAACCGAACTCAGGGCTCATGTTTCCGATGGTTGCACGGTTGGCAAGTGGAACAGATGCAACACCAGCTCCGTAGAACTCGACAAATTTTCCGACAACACCGTGCTTGCGCAGCTTCTCAGTGATTGTTAGAACTACGTCTGTTGCAGTTGCACCCACTGGAATTGATCCAGTTAGTTTGAACCCAACAACCTTAGGGATAAGCATTGAGACTGGCTGACCGAGCATTGCTGCCTCGGCTTCAATTCCACCAACACCCCAACCAAGCACACCAAGACCATTGACCATTGTGGTGTGTGAGTCAGTTCCAACACAGCTATCTGGGTAAGCCACTAGCTCACCATTGACTTCACGAGTCATTACAGTTCTAGCCAAGTACTCGATGTTGACCTGGTGAACGATACCTGTGCCAGGAGGGACTACCTTGAAGTCGTTGAATGCACCCTGACCCCAGCGGAGGAACTGGTAGCGCTCTCCGTTGCGCTCGTATTCGAATTCAACGTTTCTCTCAAACGCGTCAGCGCTTCCAGCTACGTCGATGACGACTGAGTGGTCAATAACTAGCTCTGCAGGTGCAAGTGGGTTTACCTTGGTTGGGTCTCCCCCAAGATCAGCAACAGCTTCACGCATTGTGGCAAGGTCAACGATGCAAGGAACACCGGTGAAGTCCTGCATGATTACTCTGGCTGGGCTGAACTGAATCTCGGTGTCTGGTTCTGCAGTTGGATCCCAGTTAGCGATCGCTTTGATGTGATCTGAAGTGATGTTGGCACCGTCTTCAGTGCGCAGTAGGTTCTCCAGAAGAATCTTCAGCGAGTAAGGAAGAGGACTGTTTAGGACACTGTCCAGCCTGTAGATGCGGTATGACTTACCGTTGACATCCAAAATGGAACTTGATTTGAAACTATCTATCTTGGACAAAGCCAACTCCTAAAGGTGTAACCGAAATCTCTTAGTCCAAATTACCATCTAGTTCAGCCTTGACCACGCGTCTAAGCAGAAGCCATGAGACCCAAATCATGGTCAGGTAGAACGGGAGACCTAAAACAATCTTCACAAAGCCAAGGGTTACTACATCCCCAGCTAGGTAGAGAGGGACCTCTACCAGCAATCTGGTAGCGAATAAACCCACCCAAAGGAGGGTTACTAGGTCAAAGAAACGTACTTTTCGCCTATCTTTGCGCCACTGAAGCCCTTGGTTTGTAAGGAAACCTACGAGCAGACCAATCAGTGGAAAGCGGGCAATTACGCTCAGAAGCAACACTGAACCATAAGCAGCGTTGATCCAGAAATCTTTGAGGTAAAAGTCCCCTGCTTGACCCCCTGGACGAAGGGTTAGCCAGATAGCTAGGCCGACACCGACTAGAGATCCAACCAGCTGTGTCCAAGGACGTTTGAGAACGAAGTGCCTGATGGTTAGAGCAAGAACTGCGACTCCAACGACTGAAGCTGAAATAACTGCGTCGCGAGTGATTGTGAAGGTTAGGACATAGAGGAAGCCAGGCAAGGTGGTTTCGATAAGCCCTTGGACGCCACCGACACTGCCTAGAAGACTCTTTGCATCAAGCTGATACCCATCATCGGTCTTACGCAGCCCATACTTCGCGGCTTGAGATTCCTTCTTATATTCGGACACTAGTTAGCCTTCGGAACGATTGCACCTTCAGGAAGAGATAGCGGTAGCAGTTCTCTTGGAGGCAGTGGAACTTGGCCACGACGGATAACGATGCTTCTGAAGACACTCTCTAGTTCGTTCTTTGATTCAAGTTCGGTCACTGCGGAGCCAGAGATCACGCCTCTGAGCAACCAGCGGTCTCCTGATAAACCGAACATGCGGACAGGCTTCAACTCATCTTGGCTGATTGGAATGTGAGCGTAAATCTCTGCTCCGAATGGGCCTAAGTGTCTCTCTAGAGATACCCCTTGCGACTCAAGGTTTGCCGTGATGTCGCTTAGCACATCTTCCCAAAGGGACTCGCCTTTAGGGCTTGCAAATGCTTGCACCTGCAGTGTGCTGTCTTGGTAATCAAAGGACAGTGCAACCATGCGACCGGTGCCTTCTTCGATCTCAGCTCTAACTGCAACACGAGGATTTGGAAGGAATGCGATAGAGCCAAACTCAGCTAAGTCAGTCGGCGCATTTGGATCTGATTCATCAAAGGGTCCAAGTAGACCACCAGCAGCGTTTGGATAAAGTTCGTTCATTACTTCACTCCTGTCGAACCGAATCCAGCGCTACCTCTTTGCGAGCCTGGAAGTTCTGAGACGTTTACGAAGTTCACTGTTTCAAATTTCTGGAAAAGAATCTGAGCGATTCGGTCACCGCGCTTAACTTCGAATACTTCTTGACCATGATTGATGAGAGTCACTGCTAGTTCGCCTCTGTAACCGGCATCAACAGTTCCGGGGGCGTTAAGAACAGTAACACCATGCTTGGTAGCTAGACCGCTTCTTGGGTGAACAAGGGCAACATAACCTGCCGGTAAGGCGATGCTTACTCCATTGGGGATTAGCGCTCTGCCACCAGGTTCAATGCTGATGTCGATGGTGCTCCTAAGATCATATCCAGCGTCTCCAGGATTTCCCATAACTGGGGTGAACTCTTCTGAGCAGCTGATTAGCACATCAATACTTGTCATGGTCGTATTCTAAACGCATGACCAAAACAAGTAACTTAGCCCCGTACAGTGAACGGGTAATCCCAGGACTTTCCTTCTTCTTTGCAACATTGTTCGTTCCAACTGCTCTTTATTTGATTGTTTTGGCATTCGATGACTTCTGGGCTTTGGTCACATTCGTCTCGACTGAGGTTGCGATCGCCTCTCTTGGGATATTTGCAGCACCAACGCTAAAGCTAAATAAGGAGTCATTGAGCATTGGCAAAGTGCAGGTCCCGACTAAATACATAAAGAGGGTGACTGTCATTGAGACAAATGCCCAACAGTCAGAGAAGGGCCCAAAGCTCAATCCTGCGGCGTACATCAGGTTCCAGATCGCCGTGAAGGGACTGCTAAAGATTGAGTTGAACGACCCAGCGGACCCGACCCCATACTGGCTTATCTCCAGTAGACATCCAGAATTAGTAGCTAAGAAGTTTGCTGATCTAACTAGTTAGAGCAGTCAACACAGACAGGGCCGTACTGGCCGTCTTTGCGAGCTTTTTGCGAGTGGTGCTTCACAATGAAGCACTCGCTGCAGGTAAATTCATCCTCCTGCTTAGGAACAACGACAACATCTAACTCCTCATTTGCAACCTCAGGGATCGCAAACGAGTCAGAGTGGTCAGCGTCATCGACGTCTGAGCTAGCTGTGGTGCCCTCAGGGATTCTGTCCTTGATCGCCTCTAACGACTCTGTGTCATCGTCATTCTTGCGGGGGGCGTCGTAATCGGTAGCCAATTACTTTCCTTTCAAACAAAATAGGTAGGCGCAGGAAGTCTCACGCATCGAAACCAATAATGCAAATACATTAGAGACCATATTCAGCGAGTTCTCAGGTAATCAAACTCTTTGGCGTGTCGCGGCACGCGTCCAATCAACCAGAAAAACCCTGATAACAGTGCAAAACTAAGCACAGGAGGGCTAGCAATGGCAGATTTACGTATAACTGGTGTGTCTACAAGTCACCTGGAATTAGAAGCACCCGATGGTTCTAAACACTCGCTTGAGATAACTGAGGATCTACTCAAGGCACTCAAGGCACGTAAGCCAACTGATGCAGGCAAAGCCCTAACCCCAAGAGAAATTCAAGAGCAGATTCGTCATGGCAAAACCATCGAACAGCTGCTAGTTGAAAACCCAGCTGATGAGGATGCCATTAGAAAATATGGCGCTCCGATAATCTCTGAATTGAATCATGTTGTGAATCTCGCTCGCAATGTAAGGCTGAACCTCGCAACAGATCGCTTTGCTGATCCTGCCCACATCGAATTCGGCTTGGTTATGGATGACAGGCTTGCTACCAACCGCGCAAAAATTCTGAACTGGACTTCTAAGAAGTCAACCGATGGACAATGGCTCGTCCAGGTGAACTATGAGCTAAACGGCTCTTCGGCTTCAGCAATTTGGTCCTTCAACGCAAAACTTCTTTTGCTAACACCTGAGAACCAAAGCGCAATTCAACTCTCTAATGGCATGCCCCTAACTGGTTCGGGTTCTCAAGAGAGCACTAACCAACCAAAGCCTGAACCAACACCAGCCACTGCGTTCGTCCACCCAGTGATCGAGTCAACTCCCCTAGTGGAAGCTCCAAGCCCACTGAGTGTTGTTCCAGAGATTTCTGCATCAGCACCAACTGAAGTTATCGAAGTTCAAGAAGACACATCTTCAAGACCAATCCTTCGTGTCCTTCCAGAAGAACCGGAGACAATCTTTGAATCTTCCTACCTAGACGAACCTCTAGATGAAGAACCTGCTGAAGTTTTCGAAGAGGCCCCTCAGGATGAAACTGTTATCGAGGAAATCGAACCTGTAGTCGAATCAACTCCAGTTGTTGAAGAGACAGTAAACACTCCAGCGTCGAGCGAAGCAGAATCTGCTAAGCCACAAACGACAAGTCGCTGGGCTGAAGTTCTTTTCGGGACTAAAGAAGAAGACGAAGAAACTTTCTAGAAACCGAACTTGAGTAGCGGTATTGCCAACTCTTCATTTGTAATAGAACCGTGGTGTCCGATCATCTCTAGAGACTTCACCTTCGCAAAACCTCGGTGATACAGAGCGACTCTCTTTCGCGCTAGCACTAGCAGATCCGGAGCTAAATTCTCTGACTTAGGGCTTAGCGGTTTCCAATACCCGGCAGCAATGAGGTCATCTGGTGTGCAGATGTAACAGGAATCCGCAAGCTGCTCCCGCAAGCGTTCCCTTGCTGTCTTTCTATCGACAGCATCCTCGAAGTAAAGATAAAGCGATCTCGTGTCCCCGCCGACGAATTTGAATTCTGACTTGGGCATGAACTCGTCTAGATAAACATGGCTCTCTTTAGGGACATCGACCACACCGTGGTCAGCAGTAAGAATCACACCTGAACCTTTAGGAATTCCAGATACGAAACCCCTAACTAGTGCATCGAGGTCTTCGAGCTGGTTCAACCAAGGACTTGATTCAGAACCCTTAGCGTGAGCCAGTTGATCAAGTTCAGGAATGTAAAGGTAGATAACCTTGGCCTCAGGTTGAACTAATAGCTTCTGCGCCTCGCTGAATCTGTCAGCAATCCTGTCCACTCCGTGGAATCCGCTTCCACGCATGGTTGCACCAGTAAAGCCTGAACGTTCATACGCAGATGGGGCGACGGTATGAAAACCCACTCCACGAGATGAGGCTATTTCAGCAATGGTAGCCGCCTCCTGGTAGTTCTCGCCCTCCGAATAATCCTTCCATCCGGAGAGCAGGTTCATTGCAGCCTGAGTAGCTTTGTTGAATACCTGATAGCCAAGAAATCCGTTTTCCCAAGGGTTAGTTGCTGTCGCGAATGAAGTGATGGAGGTTGAGGTTGTAGCTGGGAACCAACACGTCGCTGAGTCTGACTGTTGGGAGTTTAGGAATCTTGCATGACCAGCAGCGCTCTTGAGGTTTGAAGAGCCAAGACCGTCAACAAGGATGACGCAAACAGAACGTCTTGCGGGTAACCCTAAAGAGTTGGTCTCCCCGGACACTGACATCAAGGCGCTTATCAACACCTCGCCAAGCCTCCCCAATGATTTAGGGGCTGAAGGTAACATCGTAAGCATCGAGACAAGTCTGCCATACGGCAGTAGATTCAAGACGAAAGACTATGACCGAGCAGAAGCCTACGGAGCGATTCCCTGACGAGAGAATCGTCGACATAGAACTCACCGAAGAGCTGAGTGAATCGTTCCTCGAGTACTCATACTCTGTGATCTACGCTCGAGCACTCCCAGATGCCAGAGACGGCCTAAAGCCTGTTCAACGAAGAATCATCTTCCAAATGGGTGAAATGGGTCTCAGACCTGACAAAGGCCACGTCAAATCAGCCCGTGTCAGCGGTGAGGTGATGGGAAAGCTCCACCCTCACGGCGATGGTGCAATCTACGACGCAATGGTTCGTATGGCCCAAGCCTTCACTCTTCGCGTTCCGCTCATTGATGGCCATGGAAACTTCGGATCGCTAGATGACGGTCCTGCAGCTGCTCGTTACACCGAAACTCGTCTAGCTCCAGCCGCCCTTCTGATGAATGAAGGCCTGGACGAAGACGTCGTTGATTTCAAACCCAACTACGATGCTCAGTTATCGGAACCAGAAGTTCTTCCAGCAGCGTTTCCCAACCTGCTAGTAAATGGTTCAGCGGGTATTGCTGTGGGTATGGCTACCAACATGGCACCACACAACATGCGTGAGGTTATTGCCGGAGCCATCGCACTCTTGAACAACACCAAGCTTGAGTCGTCTGATCTCATGAAATATATTCCAGGTCCAGACCTTCCAACCGGTGGAATCATCATGGGCACAGATGGAATCAAGGAAGCTTATGAAACTGGCAGAGGAAGCTTCAAGACCCGAGCGAGAGTAACAATCGAGTCGGTGTCCCCTAGAAAACTTGCTCTAGTAGTAACAGAGCTTCCATACCTTGTTGGACCTGAACGCGTTATCGAAAAAATTAAAGACGGAGTTAATTCGAAGAAGCTCCAAGGAATTGCAGATGTCATTGACCTCACTGACCGCGCAAACGGCTTGAAGCTGGTAATCGAACTAAAGACAGGTTTTGATCCAAACGTTGTCCTAGACCTGCTTTATAGATTCACACCACTTGAAGAGTCCTTCGGCATAAACAACGTCTGTTTGGTTGAGGGTAGACCAGAGACTCTTGGTCTTCGTGACATGCTCGGTGTTTACCTTGCGCACAGAATTGTGGTCACTAAGCGCAGAAGTGAAAACCGACTGGGCAAGAAGCTTGCAAGACTGCACTTGGTAGAAGGTCTTCTGAAAGCCATCCTCAGCATCGATGAGGTAATCAGCATCATCAGAACTGCTGATGAGGTTGATGAAGCTAGAGCCAACCTGATGAAGAAGTTCACCCTGTCAGAAATTCAAGCTGAATACATCCTTGAACTAAAACTTAGAAGACTAACCAAGTTCTCAAAGCTAGAACTCGACACCGAGGCTAAGAACCTAGCCAAAGAAATTGCTGATTTGCAAAAGATTCTTTCTAGCGAAAAGAACTTAAAGGAAGTAGTCACAAGAGAACTTGAAGAGGTCTCTGATAAGTATGGTGATGACCGCAGGACAACCATCAGCGATGGCGTCACAGAGATTAAACCGGTTAGCGCAGCTAAGGCATCTGCCATCGATGCACAACTAGCTGATTCACCATGCCAAATCATTCTCACCGCTAGCGGCCAAGTACTTAGAACTCTAGAACCAGTAACATCTGGGACCAAGCGCAAGAAGCATGACGCTATACGCAATCAGGTTTCAACCACAACAAGAAGTGACATCGGGTTCTTGACCAGCGACGGCGTTATGCACCGAGTTCACGCAAGCGACATCCCCGCTGCAGAAGGAGCCTTCGATCCGGCTAGCAGTGTCTCTGTAGCTGAGTTCCTAGGTCTTGCGAAGGACATAAAAGTACTTGGTGCATTCGAACTTGATGAGAAGACAACCATTGCTCTTGGAACTCAACAAGGTAACGTAAAGCGCATCACTGGTGATTGGCTACCGAAGTCTGAGTTTGAAGTTATCTCTCTAAAGCCTGGCGATTCAGTTGTTGGTGCTGCTTTGAGCACAGACAAGGACGAACTAATCTTCGTAACCGATGATGCTCAGCTGCTTAGATTCCAAGCTGATGCAGTCAGACCACAGGGTCGTGGCGCAGCAGGTATGGCTGGTATCAAAGTTGCTGACGGCGCAAAGGCAATCTTCTTCACATCGATCAAACCTTCGAAGGACACAGTTGTTCTAACAGCAGCAAATAACAGTGATTCACTAGGGGCGGTTGACTCTGGAAGTGCAAAGATTTCTCTTCTAAACGAGTTCCCACCTAAGGGCAGGGCAACCGGCGGTGTGAGGGCTCAAAAGTTTATCCGCGATGAGAACCAGTTGTATTTCGCATTCGTAGGCAACTCACCAATACTTGCATCCGGCTCATCGGGTAAACCGCTGGAAGTGAATTCAAAGCCAACTAAACGCGACGCTTCAGGAACACCGCTTTCATCAACAATCGTAAGCGCAGGAGGCAACTAAGCGTCGATACGCTCTCTTTCAAAAGAGTCCGCTTTATCAACAATAAAGTCTCTACGAGGTGCTACTTCATTACCCATCAAAAGTTCAAACATGTCTTCAGCCTTCTGAAGATCTTCAACAGTTACACGACGCAAGCTTCTGGACTTTCTATCCATAGTTGTTTCTGCTAACTGATCGGCATCCATTTCACCGAGACCCTTGTATCGCTGGATGGGTTCTTGATACTTCTTGCCAGCCTTAGCTAGCTTTGCTAGCAGACTTTCAAGCTCAGCTTGTGAGTATGTGTATATGACTTCATTAGCTTTGGTACCTGGGTTCATAACGATAACACGGTGAAGGGGTGGAACGGCTGCGAACACTCGCCCATCTTCAACCAGAGGTCTCATGTATTTGTAGAAGAGCGTCAGAAGCAGAGTACGGATGTGGGCCCCATCAACATCCGCATCGCTCATGAGGATTACTTTCCCGTAGCGAGCTGAATTGATGTCAAAGCTTCTTCCAGAGCCGGCTCCAATAACTTGAATAATTGATGCACACTCGGTGTTGTTCAACATGTCAGTGATTGCGGCCTTTTGAACGTTGAGAATCTTTCCACGAATAGGCAGTAGGGCTTGGAACTCACTGTTACGCGCTAACTTCGCAGTTCCTAGAGCAGATTCACCCTCAACGATGATCAACTCTGAGTCAATGGTGTCTTGTGTGCGACAGTCGACAAGCTTTGTCGGTAGCGATGAAGATTCAAGAGCTGTTTTGCGACGTTGGGTTTCTTTATGAGTTCGAGCTGAAATTCTCGACTTCATCTCATTGACAACTTTTTCAAGGACTAGAGCACTCTGTGCTTTGTCTTCACGCTTAGAGCTGTTGAAACGATCAGTAAGTGCTTTGGTGACAACACTGGCAACAATGTTCTTGATTGCTGGCGTTCCTAGAATCTCTTTGGTTTGACCTTCGAACTGAGGCTCTGGAAGTCTCACAGTAACAACTGCTGTCAAGCCTGCTGCGACGTCCTCTTTCTCAATCTTCTCGGAACCAAGTTTGAACTTTCTTGAGTTAGCTTCAGCCTGGGTTCTGAATACTTTCAACAAAGCCTGCTCAAAGCCCTGGAGGTGAGTTCCACCCTTAGGAGTTGCAATGATGTTTACGAAGCTCTTGACCTCTGTGTCGTAATCAGTTCCCCAACGGACAACGACATCAACTTCACAGTTGCGCTGGACTTCTTTTGATTCCATGTTGCCCTGAGCGTTTAGCACTGGGACAGTCTCTGAGTAAGCACCGGATCCACTGAGTCTCCAGATATTGCTCAGTGGAGCATCCTTGGCAAGGAAGTCTGCAAACTCAGTAATTCCTCCGTTGAAGAGGAACTCGTGGTTATCTGCTATACCTGAACGCTGATCTGAGACAACTAACTTCAACCCCGGTACTAGGAAAGCTGTCTGTCTAGCTCTTGCTAAAAGGTCATCTAGTGAAATGACAGCATCTTTAATGAAGATTTGAGGGTCAGCCCAGAATCTGATCCTCGAGCCAGTCTTACCCTTGGCAACTTTTCCAATCTCTCGCAGAACGCTCTTGTCTTTGAATGGTTTGAAAGGACTGGTTGGAGCTAGCGACTTCTTATCGTCAAAAGTTCCCGGCTCACCTCGGTGGAAGGACATTGCCCAAGTCTTGCCATCACGATCGACTTCTACCTCAAGTCGTTCAGAAAGGGCGTTAACAACAGAAGCACCGACACCGTGCAAACCACCGGATGCAGCGTAAGAACCAGAACCAAACTTTCCACCAGCGTGCAATTTAGTGAAAACAACCTCAACACCACTGAGTCCAGTCTTTGGTTCAATATCGACTGGAATACCTCTAGCCTGGTCAGTAACTTCAATGCTTGAGTCTTTGTGCAGAGTGATGTTTATGAGCTTGCCGTGACCCGCTAGGGCCTCATCGACAGAGTTATCGATGATCTCCCAGATGCAGTGCATCAAACCTCTGCTGTCGGTAGAACCGATATACATTCCGGGGCGCTTACGAACAGCCTCCAACCCCTCCAATACGGAGAGATGGCGAGCTGAATAATCGTTTGTAGGCACCTCTAAAGCCTAAGCAAGTGCAAGGAAACTAAGCCTCACAGACACCCGTTTAGTAGAAAACTATTCGCAGATAGCGAAATGACGTCGTTGTAGGAACAATTTCGCCACTGAGTGTGTTTATCTTGTCATGGAGGAACTAATGGATCAAACACAAGAATCACCAGAAAATACCGAAGCAACCCTAGAGCTACCGGCTCTAACCGCTGCGGATCGATGCGACATCTGTGGTGCACAGGCATTCATCAGAGTTGTGTTGGCTACTGGTGACCTAGTCTTCTGCGGACATCACGGTACCGCTAACAAAGAAAAGCTAAAGCCAATTGCTATCACCTGGCAGGACGAGACCGACAAGCTAACTGCTTAGTGCTCGAACGCAGTCTTTCGAGATTGCGCAGCAAGTTCATCAACAGCATCAAGTTCTTGACTTCTTAAGCTGATGTCAGCCCAACCCTCAGACAAAATTATCTGATCAGCTAACTCTGGGTTCTTCGCTAACACAGGACCGTGCAATTGGGTAAGCAATGCTTTCTTGTACCAAGACAGGTTCTCCCCTTTGCTACCCGAGTTCTTGTAGCCGACGACTCCATTGACATCCAAGAACTCGCTAACCCGGTCTCCGAAAGTTACTTCAACTCCAGTGAGCAATGGCTGCAATCTGTCAGCAGCGGATGCGACAGCAAGCAGCGCTCCATCCGATTCAACATAAGCGACCAACTTCCCAAGCAAATCTGATCTTGAATCTAGTAACTGCTTCCAAGCTGCGTTAGAGCCATGACCTACGAGAATGTAGTCAAAGTCGTTCATATCCTCTGATCCATTTAGGTGCTCAATACTGCTTTCAACGTTGCGCCACTCCAAGCGCTTCTTGAGCACTAGTAGATTTCCTAAGTCACCATTTAGATTCAGGTGTGTTGGGGAGATAGCCCCAAGACGTATTACTTTAGACACGATTCACATCCTCTGGGTCTGTGAAGCCCTTGTATCTGCGGAGTCGACGCATTGCGTCAGCACTATACAAAACAGTCTTTATACCAGCACTAGGTTTAGGCAAGGATAGGAAGTCGTCTATAGCTGTGAAGTAATAAGCTTCAATACGCTCGACCTCTACGCCGTTGTATTTGAGAGCTAATGCCGCATCCGAGTAGTTGAACCCACTAACGATAGTGACATGCTCCAATTTCTTAAAGTCAACTGTCCAAAGCCAGGACGGATCATGAACATCTCTACCCACGGCAACAAACACCTGATCTGGTTTGCCTTGAATGGTATCTAGGTTTAGCTGGAAGCTAGCAGGATTTTGAACAAGGATGAATTCAACTTGTTCACCGTCAATCTCTCTAACCTCTCCTCTAGAAAATACCGGAGGCAGTTCGTCGAGAACCTTTGCAGCCAGATTTACATCGAATCTTTCACCGAGGATTTCTCTAGCAGTAGCAAGCGCTGCAATTGCATCTAGCGCGAAGTGTGCTCCCCTGCTAGGAAGTTGGAACGAAACCTCTTCGCCGTCAACGTCAACGTTTACCTGGCGATCGTTCTGTGAAATCAGGGTTACAGAACTCGAAGGTCTTTGAAGTGAGTCGAGATAAGTTGGTGCATATTGTAGGTCAACTGCCGCTTGGTCTTCCTCAGAAAACCCGAACCATTCAATTTGGTCACCTTTGCCCGCTGATTTAGCAATCAGTAGGCAGTTCTGATCATCTGCGTTAAGCAAAACTGCTCCAGTAGTTCGCTTGGCGACCTCCGTGAGTGTCTCTCTAACTAATGCTGGATCAACGAAACGATCTAATTGATCCTCTAGGACATTCAGAATTACCGAAGTGGTTGGCTTCACTTTCCTGGCTACGCTTGCGGCATGCGCTTCGTCCATTTCAAGGATTGCAATACTGCCTGGGACTTTGCCGAAAAGGTTACCCGTTCTAACGATTGTGCTGAAAAATCCTTGTTCTATGTTTGCAGTTGACGGGTTTGTGAATACTTCGATTCCATGTGCTCGAACAATGCCAACAACCATCTTTGTAGTTGTGGACTTACCTGCGGTTCCGGTAATCGCAACGTAGCCCTGAGGAAACGAGTTGAGTGTCTTGTAAACAAGGTTCGGAGCTAACTTACTTACGACAAGGCCTGGTAAAGCAGAGCCACCACCTGGTCTAACTAACCTGACGGCAAATCTAATCAGACGACCGATGAGAAGTGCTGGCAAGTAGCGCACGAATTAGTTCTCTTTAATGAAGTCT
>Ga0214917_10000680_pt1 | contig 44319 bp, 45 predicted proteins | sample LL_1208_BB_MetaG_FD_177983 | JGI IMG/M metagenome (GOLD analysis project Ga0214917, IMG submission 177983) | Freshwater microbial communities from Lake Lanier, Atlanta, Georgia, United States - LL_1208_BB | ecosystem: Environmental > Aquatic > Freshwater > Lake | place: USA: Georgia | collected... | reverse complement strand
GCACCCGCACCCGCACCCGCACCCGCACCCGCACCCGCACCCGCACCTGCACCTGCACCTGTACTACCAGCACCTGCACTCGTACTACCTGCACCGACGATCATCAATCGATAAAGAATCCATTGGAATAATAGATACAAGAGACTCTCGATTATTTATGGTTTATGGATATGGATCCAACTTGGATCTACTACACAAGATTTTTCGGGTTTGGCACGCTCATTCTCTGTATCCTCTGTATATTCTTATGGATCGTGAGACAACCAGACACAAACAGACGACGATTGCGGACAAATCGTCAACATTACCGAGAGAATTTCTAATGTTTATTCATGATACCTTATAATTCAATGTGCAATTGTTGATCCCTATTGTCATGAAATATCCCGTTTCGGGTAACTGGTATACCGTATTATTTATATGCACTCGGAATACATATCGCAAACACGATGGCAACGTATAATTTTGCAATCTGAAAATGTAAGTACCTCTTTCTCTCGTCCCCGTGTACCGCGTCAGCATTCGTTCCGTCTGATTGTTCAGACGGACCGTGATATTATTCGGCGCCGTAGGATAATGATAATTTGCGATAAAATATAAATCATTGGTACCGAATAGAGGCGAACCTCTCCAATGTGTGCCATCGTACAGAGGATTGGCAATGACGGCTTCTTTCCACAATGATGTAAAGACATGTGTCCAATAACGTCCGATAGCGCCGACACCGATATTCTTGAAATTAGGACTGAACATATTCCGACAGTGCCCCGAACTCTTGGCCCATTGCAATAGTGGAGCCATCGGGTTGTTTATTTGGGACATATATGTCATGACAATGTTCTCTCCGAGATTGGCCCAATTGGTTTCGTACGTACCGATCCTATTTGAAAAAGAACAACTATTCGAATATAGATGGCAGTAGGATGGACAGGTATTATGACTGAAGGGACAGCCTGTGACATTTAGGAAGAAACTTTGTTGTTTTGCTGCTTGCTGTGCGTTGGCATTGTACCGAAAAGGATATGTATTGTTCACCGCGCAAGCATATATAATCGTATTATTGGTGAATGACGTTGCGAATGCAACAGGGTTGATTCGCATGGAGTTTACGAGAACCTGATGCGTCCTCTCGATCCACGACATGTAATCATTCGTCCAGGTAGCACTTATTTTAGGACAATAAGAAGGTCCGAGAGTGACATAACAACGAGGACTGGTTTCCACCAGGTCGTAATTGGCATGTACGGATAATCCAATCAGACCAATCAACAATGCACAGATCGATTTCATTTATTGTATTGTGGAATACAATAAAATTATGCAAAAAATAATCGGATGCCATGTTGCCAATGTCATATCGTCGTATATTCAGGACATTATTTTCATTGAGCGACATCCGCTGCCGCAATAAACTCGATATCGAAACTCGCCATGGGATTCTGGACCACACGAGAGCACGGGAATTCAGGCATTGTCGGCCCAAATTCACGGGGCTTGTTCATCTGGTAGCGTCGGATCATGCGGTACAGAGAGAGGGTGTCCTCATGATTCAGCAGGTCCATCACCTTGGCAATATTAATCTTGTTCTTTTCACGATCCGTCAGGTACCAGTCGTGGCATTTTTTCATCAGCACATACTCTTCTTTTGGTAGCGTGACATACTTGTTCTTGATGTACCGCTGGATGTAGTAATAGCGCACGAGTTTCGCAATCTGATACAGGATGTTCTCATACTCCATAAACATATCCTGATAGGGCGGGTACAGACGGCTGATCTCGTGCCGGAGATCCGGATCCTGTCGCACTTCCAGGTACCGGAAACGGATGTTCGGATTGTTCCCGCGCACGCCGCATAATCGTTTGTATTCGGTCGAGAGGATCTTGATATGACGGTGCTGTTCTTTGTGGAACAGAATCAGACCCTGATAACGATCGATATCGATCGATCGGACATAATCGATAATCTCCTCTTTCGAGGACAGATCCAATCGTTTGGGCGTGACAACCTCCCACTTGTCCGCATGAGGCCATTCTCGTTCCAGACCCGTCTCCTCATCTTTCCACCGGCCGATAAACAGCACATGTTTTTTCACCTCTTTCTCGACCTGACATACGATGCGATTCTCATGGTTGAAACGCACCAGGAAAAAATAGATGTAGGACTGATCGAGTCCGTCCAGGACTTTTTCGAGAATATTCTCATCCTCGGTCATGGAGACCCAGTAATCACGGAACATCTCGCCAAAACTTTTCCGGCTCGACCACCGGCTCTTGAAAGCATCCAGTTTACGGTGTGTCGAGATGTACCACCGTCCATTGTACCAGAATACACGGATCATCGTCCCCTCGATGCTGTGAAAAATATCCCAATCTTCTATCCGTCCCAGGATCGGACCCACATCCTCTGTCGTATATTCCTCTGTGAAAGGAAACGTCTTGAAAAGGATGCGTCCCGTATCCACTTCCTGGACGATCCCCCTCATCTTCTTGATCTCTTCTGGACTGTCATTGGAACACTGTTTATAATTCAGAACCTGCAGGTTGTCTTCCTGGTCCGTGATATCCACTTGCTCATTCATCTCTTTTTTATACATTTGTTTTTTTTTAAATCGATTTCAATTTTTGTCCGAAATGGCGAGCGAGGGTTATGGCCTCCTGGTAGACCTGGGCGGGACCGGCGAGCGTGTACTCCCAGAGCATCGGTACATGGGTTCTGCGCGGGATGAAATAACCGGATTGGTAGGGCATATCCATGAAATGATTGTGATCCCATCGCAAATAGACCATGCCATTCTTGCAATAGGCATAATCCAGATCGATCGGGCAATCATGATTCTCCATCACATAGGCATAGAAGTCATCATCCTCCGATTCCGGGAATCGGCACATCTCATCCCGGAATCGGATTTCTCCCCTCAGGAATGGACGGATTTTGATCCGGATCTCCATAGAGGGGTGATGGACAATGATGGATTCTGTATCCGCGTGGATGGGGAATTCTGTCCGAATTGTTTCATAATACGAGATCCCTCGGTAGGCTCGCCCTCGTTCGTCCCTGCACTGTCGCAGTTGTTGGATCAATCGTCGATCGAACTCGGTGTACCCTCCTGTCATGATGCGTTCGCGGAAGATCGGCTGCTGTGTGATGAATCCGAGAATTGTCTGCTGTATATCTTGCATTTTATTTTTGAAATAGATCGGACTCTTTTAACTTTCAGTTTTGACGAGTATATCCTGGTAAAATTCTTGGAGTTCTCTGACAAAAATATCGGGGAATTTGTTCTCCAGCAGCGGTAATAGCATGTCTCGCGCTGTTGTACTGGATATATGCTTCTCCAGTCCTTTCCATTCCAGATAGAGAAGGATCACCACCTTGCAGGTTTCCGGATTGAGCGCGATAAATCGGATACTTCCCGATAGGGTATAGATGGGATCCGACCGGGGAGACACACTCAACTGGATCTTGAGTTGTTTCGGATAAAAAATTTTTTCTTCCGTCACATTCGAAACGATATCGACGAGAGTCGCAGGGATCTGTTCATAGAGAACAGCAGGGATGAGTTTGGTAACATCCTTGTGAATGTTTGCCTTGCGATACAACCGATCGCCCTCCCGGATCTCCGAATCAATCTGATATCCACCCTTCCATCGCAAAGAATACGGGAGCCGATCCCGCACCGCCTCAAAAATATCCTCATCTTTTCCTTTCACGATGAATTCACGGATAAAACGTACCATTGTTTATTTTCATTCTCATCAAATTGTTAACTCTTTTTTTTGTAACCATCTCGTCCGATTTCATTCATTCAGCATGAAATATTTTTTCTGAGACAAAAAACAAATGGAACGGTGCTGCCGACCTCACAAGGATTATCAACTGCAATCGTACGCGGTCGTGCACGAACTACCTTCGTACCAGATGCTCACGAAACAACCACCATCACAACAGTATATATTTTGCCCACAAACAACGAAACCCAAAAAGAAATAAGTACATCTATCGATAAACGGCTCGATACATCATTTTGTCAAATGATGTAAATCAGAAAACGACTTTCATCTTGAGTGGGGTGGTCGCGATGGATGATGGTTTATGCGGTCGCTTGAATAGATTATCCCACATGGTACGTCTTGGGATGCTGTCGTAATAAATGGCGTACGGTGAACGATATTTGGATGGGATGGTCTTGAATGCGAGATTTTCAATGAGTAGCAGCCAGCGGTCGAGATTGATCCTGGCGAAGGGATAGAATGATATTCTGTAATGTGCTCGCCCGCTCTCAATTTGAAAGTATAGACGCCGTCCCCCAACCAGTAGCAGGTGGATTTATCTTCTAACAATATGGTATTGCCGATGAATTTCTTCTGATCATGGATGGCCCTGTCCTCATAATCATCATTCTTGCCGATCCATGCCTCTGTGAATGGAATGATTTTTTCTTTATTCTCCCTCATGGATAGGATCCGACATTTCTGTCCCGATAGAATTGTAGCGCGGATATTGATAGACAATGGTAAATGTTTTACCTCGCTGTATCTGTTTCTTGCGTGCATCCATTTATTGTTGGGAAAATAATATACATCAATTATGATTGATTGATTGGAATATCATAAATTGAAATTACACACATACCTCATCATAATAAAAAAGAAATCAATGTCCGAGTGTGCGATATGTGTGCGGACCGTCGATCCGGAGAAGAATCCGATGATCGGATGCCAACAATGTCATCGCACCGCATGCCGAGAATGTACCGAGACCTATTTATTATCATCGAGACGCCCGGACTGTATGTGCTGCCATGAACCATGGGATCTGATCTTTGTGCACCAGCATCTGTCGCCAGGATTCTTGGAGGCGTGGAAATCGCGGTGGCAGGACTACCTCATGCGACGCGAGCAACTGCTCCACAAAGAAACGATGCCTTATGTACAACAGCGCATCCGACAGAAACATTTGGAATCCGCGATGGAACAAAAACGATCTGAACTGCGGGCGCTAGAGGATGAATATCGACAAGTACAAGAACAGATTGTACCGCCGTCTCATCGATTCCACATGTCGTGCCCGAAAGATGGATGTTATGGATTCCTGGACAACAATCAATGCCTCCTCTGTTCTGCCATGGTCTGTCTCGAATGTGGGCGGATGGACAATCAGGGAGAGGATCATCGTTGTCGTGAAGAGGATCTCCTGGCGCGAAAAGAGATTGATCGCACAACTCGATCCTGCCCAGGCTGCCGATCCCCAATCTACCGCGTCTCGGGGTGTTATCAGATGTGGTGCACCTATTGTCATACCGTCTTCGATTGGGAGTCCGGCAAAGCGATCGTCCACGAGATCATCCATAATCCTCATTATATCGAACAGGTTCAGAATACCAGTATCCTTTCCTGTCGCAAACATATCCAGCAAATGTCGTCCGCGCAAGAAAAACAGAAATGGCTCGATTTCTTGAACCGATTGGAATGGATCCAGAACCAGGAGATCCCTCGATTGCTCGCGTGCCGTTCCACCGACATATTCCGCGAACTCCGGATCCGTCTCATCATGGGCGACATCTCGGAGATCCAGTATAGAGAACGCATCTATGCGGAGGACAGGATGCAGACCTTGAATACCTATCTCATGAATATGTGGAACCTGTTCCTGAAAGACGGGCGTATCCTCCTCCACGATCTGATGGAAAAGATGGAAGACGGACTCCTGCTCCTCTACCGTCTGTTCATCCTTGTCGAACAGACGAATCACCGGATCGCCCAGATCAATGAAACCTTTGAATGTCGTATCGATCGGATATTCTGAATTTTATTCGAGAGAATAAAATGATCTACCTGAACAATTTCATACCCGTCCGGGTCTATCATTCGTCGGAACTGGATCGTTACCGGCTGGAAGCGCCTCTCGCGGATCAGGATACGATCCAGTGGAACGAGGATTTCCTGGCGAATAAACTCCCGCGTTCCTATCGGTTGGAGAAGACCATCTGGGTGCTGAATCCACGGATCTTCCCGCCCGTACCGTTGAGCACCTCCATGTTCATTGTCTATCAGAACGATATCCCCCCCTACAACACACTGCATCTCGCGTGGATCGCGTTCCCCATCATGACCAATGTCATGACCACCCTGGGCAATTTCTGTTTCATCTCGTTCACCACATCTCTGCACAACACCCTGCCGATGTTCGTCTGCAACGAGGACGTCAGCTGCCGGATCACCCTCGATCAGGACATGATCGCCCATTATTTCCGGACGACGCCTTTCCAGGACAAGGCGCTGAATCGTGATAATTTTGTGCTCTATGTGTTTTCAAGACCCTACCTATTCTGGAAGGGCACCACCGAATGCCTGTGCACACCCTCGGACGATCCGAGGGATTTTGCGATGCTCGTGGATTGTCAGAGAATGGTCTATCCGCAGATCCGGAACAAGACGAGTTATACGGGCAATTCCGCCGTCCCCCTCTCGCGGATCCGCGACCAGCTCTTCCCTCAGGACAAAGCGCGTTTCACCATTCCTATCCTATGTCTGGTCACGTCGTGCGCGCTCGTCGTGGCGGTGTGCGTCTGGATCTACCGCCAGAAATCAGCAGGGCATCAGGACGCGCCAGGCAAACCGGTTGTCGCCGCACCGAACAATCCCGGCCTTCATGTCCCACTTGCGAATCCTCCCGCGCAGAAACTCCTGGGCCGATGAGGCATCCTCAAAAACCTCGGGGTGCACCACCGCGTCCATGATGCAATAGCATTGCATGTCGTACGTCGCCATCGGCGCGATCGTCTTGTACTTCCGGACGGCCTCGTCCGCGCTGGAGGCCTCGATCACGCCGTCAAATTCTTCGGCACCCATCGGTTCCTGCAGAAACAGTGCATAGCATTAGAGAGGAGTTCTGTACATCCGCCGCGCGGTCATGCGATGAAGTCATTTTTGCGGTCAGTGAGTGAATGAGATCGCAAATCAATCAATTACTAAAAAATATTTCTGATGGATTTCATCCTGAACATCCATTTGCTCGGTACACCTGCAACAATTCTTTTTGGAGTTCGATGCAGGCATCTTTCTGTACCAGAATATCGTGATAATGCTGCCTTTCTTTATCCAGCATTTCTCTCAGATGTTTTCCTTCCATCTGTTTCTCCAATTGTATCGTTTCCATCTTGTGCTGGATCTCTTTGAGTCGGCCGGCATAATGTTTTCCGATGTTTTTGTAGATATGATGGATGGTGCTGTTGACTATTCTTTCATTCAATCCAATGATTTCCGTGTATCTGGGATGATCGATGATGTATCCTTCCATTGCATTCTTCAAGTCACATTCCGCCTGTGATAGATAGAATGGATCCACAATGACGTGCCATTTCAACTGGATGTGCTTCCCAAACGTTTTTACGTGCTTTTCCAACCTCGATTTGAGGTTTTTCGTGTAGCCGTATTTGAATAGGGGGGTGGTATCGGCTAATTGATTCGGGATCGTGGATCTCATGTCTCCGGCCGTTCCAAGATAAAACAGATAGACACATGGAAAATCATCCACAGAACAGTCCAGGACGTTTTTCAAAGTCCTGATATCGACACCCATGAGATCCGCACCGAGCGCCTCTTTCTGATCCTCCGCCCCCATCTGATGAACGAAAAGAATGTTGATGGCCCATTTCTGGAATTGATCGGCGATCGGATGACGGCGGGAGAATAAAAGCTTGATGAGACCGTGGTAGGTCAGGAACAATATCTTATGATCCTGACTTTTATCCTGAGGAAAGTCGAGAATCTCAACTTTCTTTTGGATAAATGTTTTGTAATGGATATCTTGTCTAAAATGACATTCCTCTTTATAAAGAATACCTCGTACATTTTGTAATGCGAGCATATTTTCCACATCTCTCGCCCTGAACCAGATTTTGTCGACGTGTCGTTCTCCACGGACCTGAATGTCGTACACCTCATTTTTCTCATCCCTGAATTTTTCACCATCCGTCAATTCGAGGAGAGGGGGTGCAGTCTCAATGTCCAATTCTTTATTGTTGGTACCGAACGTAGGTACATTCTCTTCGACCCAAGCCTTATCGATATAGAGTTTGCGCTTTTTCACCTGTGCGGGATCGACAATGGTGTACCCCGTTTTCTTACTATATGAACACCACATGTATTTGTCCTCTGGGATGTTTTTTTTCTCAATGATCCTACCAATTCCAACCGAACAACCGGCAAAATATGCGGGAATCTGCTCCTTGATATAGGTGGCTTCATAGACAGGACGCCCATGGATTTCAATCGACGACATGTTGTGTTTTCATGCTATTGTTCCAATCATGGATATCATTTTTACACCGTCCGACATTGAAAATCAATCTAAGAGAGTAAGATCCGATCATTTATCTATCGGAGAAAAATTGGTTGAGCGCGCGATCCGCGGACTCCAGCGCGCCCTCGGTCCATCCCTGATTCCGCGACAATCCCTCCCCGCACAGGAACAGGTGCGGGATCGGGTGCTGCGCGTACCGCAGGAATTCGTTCCGGTTCTTCCAGTAGTGTCCGTCGAGCGGTCGGAAAAAATGTGTGCCGCACGGGTGATAATAGAGGATCGGTTTCTGCCACCGGATGCCCTCCGTCCATTGCCGGAACCATTGCGGATCATGCCCGTGACGGTGGACCATGTCCGCGTGCGCATTGTCGCAGTAGGCAATCATGTAGACATCGTCCTTGTACGGTAGGATCTTCTGGAGAGGATTGTCGTCGGGTAGGTATGTGGTAACAGGGTATGTCGTACGGGCTCTGTCCCGATCCGCACGAACCGGCGAGGCGTAGGCGCGGAGGAACGACTGGCAGGCCACGCCGTCCATGACCGCCGACCATTCCGGCGAGGATGGGATGGGCAGGACGGCCCAGGACGGGCGCGGCGCCGTCCAGAACAGATCGTCCACGCGCCACCGGTGATTGAGGACGAATCCATCCTCCTCGACACGATCGACAGATTCGATGCGGGTGGAACGATGGAGGTGGAACGTCGAATATTTATGACACTCGTACGCCATGGCCCGCGAGAGCGCATCCCAATCGATCCCGTACAATACCTGATCGGGCGTATTATCCTCGAATCCAAAATCGAGGAGGGTATCGCACGGGTCGGCCTCCTCGTAATCCGTCGCGCCCACCGTCTCTCGGAAACGACGGTACCCGTCCTCTCCCAACAATCGCCGCATGTTCGCGGCAAACGTCTCTCGTCGATCCACCTTTGTCTCGACATCCCGGAGGATTTTCAGGATCGGCATCGGCTCATCCGCGCCATCATACTGGATCTTCGTGACAAATCGATGGAGCGGGATGCGGAGGGAGGTCGCCAGCCGGCGCAACCGTTCATCCCGTTCACGGACGATCCCGGCTCCGGTCACCACATCCACACCGTTGTATTTTCCCATCCTGGTCCTGCCCCCCACGCGTGCGTCCGCCTCGAAAAGATGGATCTCCGTATTCTCTGTCGAATGCCGTAGGATCTGGAGCGCGATGTACAGACCGCACGGTCCGGCGCCGACAATCCCGATGGTCAACATATTGTTAGTTTATCTTTCCATGATAGAAAGTTTTTATCATAATCAGATTGTGATTCCGTGCACAGACGCCTCCTCCCAGATCATGGCGGCCAGGACGCGGTACCCCTCGTCGGTCGGATGGACACCGTCCGGGCCGATCATCGCGAGGGTGATGTTGTTCCGGGGATCGACGAAATGACAGTTCTCCGAGCAGAGAGAGTGCATACGAATCGAGGCCTCATCCGCGGCCGTTTCAAGGCCCGGTAGGTGATAGAATCCAAGGTAAAAAACATGACCGATCCCGTCATGGCGGATCGTGTCCAGGAGCGAGGTGGCGATTGCGATCGAGGCATTGATGGTGGTCTGGCACGCTGTGTTCCACGCCTCGCAATCGTGGCGATGGCTCATGATATCGTTCCCGCCGCCGTCCATGATGATGGACGTGATGGTATCCCGCTGGGCCACATCCTGGTACTGGTGCGGGATGCTCTCGACCCATCCTTCTGCCAGGGAGGCGCCGACGCGCGCATGATTCTCGATCGCATGCCCGGCCCGCGACTCGAGCCACCGCGATAACGGGCTCGGCTGCCCGCTCCAGAACAATGGCCCGCTCCAGAACATCGAATCACCGATAATGACCGTCCGCACCGCGGCACTCCTCGTCAGGAGGAGCAACGAGAGTACTATCGTCCAGATCCTCATTTCTTTCTCTTACGACGGAAAGAAAAACTACTAGCATATTATCGCCAATACATTCAATTGTGGGACATTGATGATGATATCTACTCTACCACAACGGCGCCGAGGGGCTGGAACGACTCTAGGTTCAGGATCAGCCCGTCCGTCCGGACCATCCACGCGCACTGTGTGTCGGGATCGGGATGATCGACATAGAAGACATCATACATCGTCCCGTCCGGGAGACGGTACCGATGCGCGTCCGTGATGGTATAGAGGAGACCGATCATCGGCATCAATTCCTGAGTAAAACCGTACGAAGAGCAATTCCGGATCAGTCCGACTTCGATCGGCACATCGAGGATCTCGCGGACGCGGAACCGCAGATCCGATGGGAACGGCGTCCGGGCGACGGCCACGACCGGCTCGTAGAATAGCGAGGAGGCCGGCTCGAAAGGCAAAGAAACGGTGCACGACTCGAAAACACGATCCCATCGATCATCGTTGACCGAGAGGCGCGGTACCGGGACGACATGCTTGTACCAAATCGGTGATCGACCCATGATCTGTATGTGCAAAAAACAAATTTGTCAGTTCATCGATCGTTAGATAATCGTTCAGAGGTAACAAAATCAGTTTTGGTCTGGTGGATTTTGGATGTAAAAAACAATTTTCATGTCCATCAAAATAGGAAAAGAATGGAAGAGATCCGATTCATAGATACGATGGATGGTTCCATCGTCGACCCGGTCAAGATCGACGAGGAGATCTGTGCTCGATTCCAGCGCCCCTGTCCGCAAGATACTTTCTCATACTATTACGAGGTCATTGTCCGCATCGGTCGGACAGTATGCGAGGACGAGCAGTTTGATCAGGCACGATTCGACGATATCACTCGCACCCTCGAGACAAGGACAAAAGACAATATCCTGCATTTTATCCGAGGAAAATATAATTTTCGATGCAATAATAATAAATGACTTTGCCGTTGCGTGAACAAGTGGACAAAATCCTCCGTTCCATCCATAACGGTATGGATGTGAACACTCCTATAGATCCTCAAAACAACACTCTTTTCATGATTGCGTGCGCCATGGGGTACATCGATGTCGTGCGATCCCTATTGCATCAAGAACGTCTCAGCATGGATCTCACCAATCGCGAGGGGAACAACGCGCTGATCATGGCGGTCCAAAATCGGCACGCAGACATTATCGAATTGTTGCTGCGTTACCGATCTATCGACATCAATCATGTCAATCAGGATGGTGTCACCGCCCTGATGTTTGCCTGTTTGTTCGGCCCGTTGGAGATTGTCAAGATGTTGGTGCAGAACGGCGCGGATGTACACCATACGGATCGTTATGGATTCACACCGTTACTGCTGGCGATCGCCTCGGATCAACGATCGATCATTGGATTCTTGCTCCAAAAAGGGGCAGATATCAATCAACGGAATGTGCACAACGGGTACACACCTTTATTATGGGTCTGTACCAATCCTAATAGCCCCCCCGATATGGTGAACTATTTGCTGAAAAACGGTGCGAATGTGGATGCCATGAATCGGAATGGCGAGACGGCTCTCCTTCTCGCGGCCGCGATGGGCAATGACAAAAAGGTAAAGATCCTTCTGGAATATGATCCGGATGTGAATGGCAGAGATATTCGTGGCAACACGGCATTATCACTGGCGAGTCAGTACGGGCATGCCGATGTCGTGCGACGATTGCTGAGTCATCCCAGGATCCGCCCGGATCTTCGGAATGATGGGAATCGGACGGCGCAACAACTCGGTTCCTCGTGGAAATCCGTGAACCGCCAGTTCGAAGCGTTCCATCGGCGGAAACTTCTTCAGAACGAACGGCGACAGGACGATCGCAGGCGAGTCGAGGGACCTTCTCCCCCCCGCGGATCGCAGATCCGGGAAGATATTATCGGACTGAATGATGAGGTCTTTCAAAAATTGATGCAGATGTTCCCAGGCTGAAATTTTTTTTTTTTTTAGGAATCAAAAAAAAACACAGGAATAAACATGGGGAATAAAGCCTCTTCATCCTCCAAGATGACCAACACCCAGCAGGCTTATGTCTCTGCGGTCCAGAATACCACCAATAACAGCATCGCCGCCGCGTACAATTCGACAGTGATCTCCGTCCGCGATGTGTCGGGAGACGTGAATCTGGGAAACATCGATGTCAATCAGGTGGCGAGTGCGACGGCCACCGCCCAGTTCTCCAACACCAATGATTCGAGCATCCTTCAGAAAGTATCCGCGAGTCTCGACAATCAGGCGGAATCGCTGGTGAAAGGGATCGGTCTGGGCAATTCGAGCCGATCGACCGCCGTCGTCAATAATTACATCAACAGCACAATGGAACTGTCGCAGCAGATTACAAACAATTGTTCGGCAAACGCCACCAATGTGTTTGCGATCGATGTCCAGAAGGTCGGCGGGAATGTCAATGTCAAGGATATCACGGTCACGCAGGGCGCGGACGCGATGCTCCAGTGCATGGCGCAGAACGAACAAAAGATTGCCGCGACACAGGAGAATACGGCGGAGATCACCCAGAAGACCAAATCGTCCTCCACCGGCATTACCGGACTCGGATTCGGAATGATTATGATCGTGTTTATCGTTTTGGCGGTACTATTCCTTGGTGGTATCGGCGCAGTAGGCAAAATGGTCTTTGGAAAACTGACAGATCCCAAATTAATCGGTATCGTCGTTGGCGCATCCATCCTCATGTCGGGCGTCGGGACGTTGATCAAATACACTCAGATACAAGTCACCTACGAACCAGGCGACTGCTCCGCGGTGCAGACCGAACTGGATAAAATGACCAAGATCAAAGAGGCGCGACAGGGCAAATCCGTCGTGATCAAGCCATTCTTCTTCACCTGCGGGATCTACGGCAAGGGCACTAATTGTGAACGATTGTTCGATCCGCCGAAGATCAGCGGCGCATTCACGCCCACGCCCAGACCGGCCATTAACATGAATGCCACGGGAGGGGTCAACGCCTGCACGTTCGCGATCCACGACCTCACGCAGACCACATTCACTGATGTCAGCGATGCGTACACGGCGTTCCGGTACACGGACGATTGCAAGGCATTGGACGTGCTGTACTCGCTCGACGGACGGATACAGTACGTTTTCTACAAGAGCGTATCGCCCATGTGCTACCATGCCCTGTATGCGGATCTGAACCAGAACATCGCGCTCTGGGATGGCAAGACGGATTGGACGACCATCCAGAGAAACCCGCTTTTCCCGCCGATGACGTGCACCGTCCTTCCCGTCATCGAGGGCGCGCCGAATAACACCGACACGCTGAACCGTCCCTTCTATATCCGCATCTCGAGGAACGGGTACGTCTATTATTTCAAGGACAACGCGTGGATGCAGGTGAACCCGACCAATTTCTGGACGGCCACCGGCAAGACGGCACCGCCCCTCACCAACATCCTCGTGTACAGGGGATCGCCGGACAAGACACCGGATCTTCTCAGTCCCGATAAGAATCCACGGGTCGTCCCGAACCAGTCGGTCGCATACATCGACATCAATGCCGTCGCCAATGGATCGTATTTCGATCTCTACTGGAAAGATCTCGCGAGTTATACCGCGACAGATGCCATGCAGGGATTCACCAAGATCGGCACCATCGACTGCTCGGTCATGAGCAATGACAAGGTTGTCCCTTACGGACCCAACCCCCTCCTCCAGTTCATGAACCGCACATGGGTCAAATTCAACGAGATCGATGATGCCATCATGACCGACGAGGAAAAAGCGACGTTCACGTCGGAATTCGATCATCCCTCACAGGCAGCGTATTACAAGGCTCTCCAGGATAAATTGACAGAATGTAACAACGCGAACATACCCAAAGACAATGAACACAAAAAAAATGTAACCATTAAAAAAACCATCCTTATCATCGGCGTCGTCCTGATCTTGGTCGGTGTTATCATATGTGGTATCGCAGCGATCATGTCCCGTTCGCCCCCCCCACCGGCTCAAAAACCTGCCTCTGGTGTAGGATCGGATGGACTGTCGACAATAAATTCAGCCAAATCTCCTCTGTAGACTCCGACACATGGAAATCCGCTCCAAACGACGAGAATCTTCAATACAACGTTGATCAAAAAGGACTATTGATGTTACGTAAAAAAAAATATCCACCTGTCTCATGATGGTGGAGGGACTGATTGCACGGATGCTGCCGAATTCTTCCGGAAATAAAAATATCCACCGCCTCCGAAAAGAAGCAGTAAAAGGAGCACAATGCCGATGATGATGCCGATCTTTTTCGAGGAGGAAGATGGCGCAGAACCGCCGGGAGAACTCGTCGTTGTCGAGAGAATAGACGATACGGGTAATGGAGCGACCGGAGTAGACAAGAATGCTGATGGCGCGGACGACGCGGATGGATTCCGTGATGATGTTGAGGAGGTGGCGGTCGATGGCGCGGACGACGCGGATGGATTCCGTGATGATGTTGAGGAAATGGCGACCGATGGAGCGATCGATGTGGATGGACTCCGTGATGATGTCGAGGCGGTGGCGGCCGATGGCGCGAACGATGTGGATGGATTCCGGGTGGTTGTCGAGGCGACCGTCGGTGTCGGGATTGGGACGTACGGCGCGCACTGGTTATCGAACGATATGTTCTTGATGCCGACATTCCCCTGTACCTTGTAGATGTCCACGATATTCTGGCAGACCGTCTGGGGGCACGATGGGTTCAGGAGATTCTGGGGGATGAAATACTTGCTCTCGTTCGCGGCCTGGCATGGAGCGAACCAGCATCCCGCATTCCCTGTCAGGTCCACGACGGACTGATTGGACTGGAGGAACGGTGTCATGTTCCGCATCAGGCACTGGCATTCCATGGGACAAAAACCATTGAGTTTGGCCGAGGTGCAGAGGTAATTGCACTTGTCGCTCATAGCGGCATCGAGGATCGTCTTGGTGCGCTGGGAGTTGGCGGGCTGCTGTTTCTCGCGCAGGCCGGTGCTCGTCATGCAGTACCGGTTGACATCGCACTGCCCCGACTCGATGTTGTTGTAATTGCAGTACGTCGAGGTCATGAAAAGACACCTCCGTGTTGTCGTAGAGGGATCCGTCGAGAAATAATTCAATTGCGCGGGACAGTAGGTCTCGTCGTCAAGGATCTCGACGGTGCTGATCTTGGGCAGGATGAGATTATAGTATACGTTCTCGTTCCAGTTCCTGTACGCCTCGGGGAGACCATACTCAGCCTGTTTTGTCATAAAATTCTGCTTAAACGCCATGAGCGCCTTGAAATTATTATTCCCAAGATTGATGAGATTGTCTGCGAGATTGAGATAACCGGCATAGACCGCCTGCGATGAGGTCACGAAATCTTCCGGCCAATCGGTCGTATCGATCTGACGAACGAAAGAGATGTTGGTGATGGATCCATTCGGATTGGATGTTTCGCTGAGACTGAGACTTAACTGCCAGGCGTCTTTATTCGGAAAGACAACTTTTTGTGTACTATTGATATCCAAAAAAACCGGTGGTGCGTTTGTGGACAATTGATTCACAATCGACCAGGCCGAGAGACCGTACGAGGCGGCTTTTGGTGGGCTTCTATCGGTCTTGGAAATGTCATTCACCTGGTTATAGGGAGTTGTCGGTGTCATAATAAAGAATATCAGTACGGTCGAGAGATCTTGCGATGGTTGGAATGTTGTGAGTATATCCGACGATAATGGAAAGGTGTAAAAAATGTACATCCTCATCATTTCCAGACTGATGTCATTGTATTTCTTGGGAAAAACTCGATACTGTTTGTAGTCTTTATCATTCACTATAAAACGAATATCAAAGAATTGATCATTCGTAAATCCCTGATCCGTGATGAAATATTTTTTGATATTGTCGTACACGGTATCGATCGTAGAGGCAACAAGTTTTGTAAGATCGAGTGTGATCCGGTAGAGTTTGTTGGTATCCTCGTGATTATCCCGATTCACACGCTTCCATCCCTTGATCAAGCCGGCGGGGCCAAGATTATTCAAGCGATTGATATCAAAAATAGCACATCTCCTCGCGGTACCGCGAGGACAATTGGCATTCCCCGATGTAGTGGCACAACGACAATCGCTCGATTCGATCGAATAATACTCGTTGCGACAATAATAATCGTACTGACGGCAGTTCGTCTCGCCCGTCTCGGTTACCAAAACCGTATCCATATTGTCCTGGCACGCGGCATCCGTCTTATATCGATCGACCGAGGCGATCGATTTCGAGCATGTCGGGCCGGAGCACGTCGTCGTGCCTCGGCAATCGAAGCCGTCGCGCGGGATCGTGTAGCAGATCGAGTCCGAATTCTCGAGACGTTTGTCACTGCTGTTGCATCGTTTTCTGACCGGTCTCTTAATATGACCACAATCTTGTTCATAACAAGTCCTGCCGACACGATTATATTTTTTGTCCGTTGGGCACGAGAGCGTCAGATCTCTTGTCACAGCGATCCACGTACCTATAGACGTTTTTTTACTCCCAGAACATGTTTCGGCGGCATACACCGGATTTCTCAGACTATCACACGGACGATCACTAGTCGCCTCGCGATTATTACAATCTTTCCAGCAGGATGTACCATCATTGCGCAAAGAATCATCATCACAGGTGGTACCGGGGACATCTCCGGTGGGTCGTTCGTATGTACAATAGCCCGAGACGCACGATGAACCGGATGGACAATCGCGCGTCGCGATGCCCGCACTTGTCACGTTCCATCCGCCGGCAAGGTACTGCTGATCGTAGCATCGCCCCGCGTATTCCTGGAACCCACCACGGCATTCCAGAGTAGGACAGGCACGATCCGACCGCGAATCCCAATAACTCTCCCAGTGCGCATCCGTATCCTCGGGAGAGACGAGGTAGAAGACAACCTCCGTATAGAGAGGTCCGAGTGTCGATACGGACGGTGGAACAGTCGTTGTGGACGGTGGAACACTCGTTGTGGTGGATGGCCATAAAGTCGTCGTGACGGATGGCGGAACACTCGTCGTGGCTATGATTGGATTGCTACAATAACAGTTCAGAGCCGTATTGGCCGTGGAATCACACGAGATTTGTTGATTATTGTCAACGCGGGAGGCGCTGACACAATTGGCGTACGTCTGCCCCCAATTCCCCGTCTGGTTCAGACAAAAATTGGTACAACTGACGGTGCCATTGTTCCCGGATTTTAATATAGAAGTCATGTTTTATTCGATAAAAAATATTATTTCATCCAATTTTTTATATGTAACAAAAAATGACCTTCTCTATCGATTTATATTATTACGCCACGTCGACACCCCAATCCTCGGCCTTGGCATGTCCGGACTGGAATGCACAGAAAGGAGCGCCCGTGACCGCGATACAGCAGGTGCCCTACGTCTCCACCATCTGGAAAGTCACCTACCAGATCCAGGAATTGACCTATTATGTCGTGAATTGGTTCCTGACCCGGTACACCAGTACGAGCCAACTCAGCAGTCTGATCAGCGCGGTCACGCAGGCAACCAGTGCCAATCCATCCGTCTACATCCCCTCCTACCGTGATCTCAACATCGACACGCTCAATTCCCTGCGGTACCAATTCTGTTTCGCGCCCGAGCCGTTGAACGAGCAGTACTGTCCCGAGATCCCGAAATACAATTCGACCTCTGAGAATGTAAAATGTTCCCGGGTCGTCAGCACGAACCAGCAGTACAACAATTCGATGGATACCACTAATAAAATCCGGTGCTCCCAGCTGTACACCGAACTGACGGATCCCAAGAGCGATCGGTACGCGGACGCCTCTGCCATGTTTCGACAGTACTGTGTACAGTACCCTGAATCGTACGATTGTCAGTGTTTTGCGCGTGCCGGGGATAACCTCTACCAGCAGACCAAGGACGCGCTGGGCGGCGCGGCGGTGAACGATGTGTGCTGGTACAAACCCTGTTCTTTCCAGACCAACATCTTTGTCCCGTCCGAATTATTGAACGCACCCGCCGGTTGTCCGTCCGCCTGCGCCAACGTCATCATCGCGGCCGATGTGAAAGGCAAAGTGGACATCAATAATGTGTCCATGAACAATACCTGCTTCCAGGCGGCCAAGATCGAGACGATCTCCAGTCCGACCACCATTGCGCCGAATAATACCGTCCTCTCCACAATCCCGCCGTTTCGTCCGGATGCATCCTCATCCTTGTCAACGTCGAATCCGTCCGTGTCTACGACCATAACAACGACGACGAGTCTACCGCCAGTCAACGAAAAAAAACGAATCACAACAGAAATGATCATCGGTATTGTCGTCGGCGGAGTATTGTTCTCGCTGATGGTGGGATGGATCGTACGACAACGCACCATGCCGATCACACCATCACCATCACCATCTCCGACTTGAATCATTACCGCTGTACCCATTGATGTAATTGTTGCTGTACCTCGGGTGTAGGGCGTTTCGCATAATCATTGAATTTATCGCGCGTCGCTTTCAAAATCTCGGGGCGATAGAGGTCGGATGAGATACCACGAAGTCTCAAATTTTTCTTCATTTTATGGGCAATATTTCTTTTTAGGCGCCACAGTATTGTCATCGTCTCGGTGGTATAATTACCATTCCAGACTTGTCGTTCTTCCCTTTTAATCAGGGTTTCAATCTGTTCTTGGATCGCATACAATCGTTCCATCATTGTTTCCAAATCAGCATCCATGAATTTCATCTTCTTCAATCGGAATCGTTCAAAGATATTTTCCAGATTGAGCAACATGAGGTCATCGATCGGATTCGATGGGAAATGGATGGATTTATAACAATCCGTCGTTCGATCGGGTTGGAGACATGCCACATCGATCGACCATGTCCGAGCATCCTGCTGATGAATGGACATGAATGTACCCTCGTGATCTTTCTGGTTGACTACTATCCAAAAAATAGAATCAGGCCGTACATCAGCGGGCACAGATAGATAATCCCTGACCTGTCCTCGCCAATCGATATCGTGTCGAGTAAAATACCTACGAATATTTGCGAATGTGAGAGGCTGATTGAGAGTAATGAGGAAATAGCGAGCCATATTCTGGGCATCGATCAGGATCACCAGATCGTGTTCCAGTGCTTCTCGTATCATGGTTTTCCACGGTTCGAAATGTTCAGTATTTAATTCATGTACTAATTGTCGCCAGTTCCACATTTTGCGTTCCGATTTCAGTCGTTGTAATGATTGTTGTGATGTCGTATCACGATGGATGAAACGGGTCACGGGCAAAAAATCCTGGTCCTGAGGAACAAATGAAGAAGGCCTGAGTACATGCGCCTGTTGTGCGATCCGATTCATTTCGGCCGACAATGGAGGAGGAGTCGTTTGCTGTGTTTGTACTTGTGTTTGTTGCCGTGGTCGTTGTGATCGATGTGCTTGTGCTCGTTCCCGTGATTGCGGTATTTGGCTCGCTTGTCTCGGAGATTCCTCTAAAAATTCCAACCATTCCTGGATACTCCTGGTTTGTTGTGTCGGACTCGAATGTGAATGTTCGGATCGCTGTCGAATCTTTCTTTTGAGTTTCTTGATCCGTGCAGGAACATTGGGTAATGTAGATTTTACATCGATGAAATCAAATAATTTATCCATAATATCCCAATCGAGTACAATGATGTTACTATGTTGTGCAAGATGATGGATCAATGACTTGTCCTCTTCGCCCATATAATTCGACCACATCTCATTCAATACCAGTATCGCATGAATATTACATTGTATGAACCAGCCTTTATCCTCGTGTGTCATTAAGAGTGTAATATCATTGTCTACAATCACATAGATATTGAACCATTTCTGTAGAAAATCTTGGCATTGTGCCCATAATTCTCGTTCTTCATTGGTTTCGTCGTCTCTGCGGATAAAATAGTCTGATCGGATGGTATTGATAGCCCGACTCAGATTTTCCAGAATGACTGGCGAGTAAAGAGGCGATAAAGATTCTGGTGGCAATTGCGTCAATTCGTATCCTTTGACCAGCATCTCCATATAGTCTGTGATAATTTTTTGTTGAGGTGATTCCATATGAAGAATATATCGTAAAAGTTTCTCCAATATCATAAATAAGGTATCAGGGTTTCCTGCTATTTGTCCAATGATGGTGGCACAATCGATATATATATTTTCAGTAGATCGAATCATATTGTTCGATTTCACAAGCATGTTATATATTTTTTGAAACAATGCTTTCGATGCTGCCACGATGCTATCATATTTTTTTTTATACTCTGCATCCGATTTTAATTTTTCCGGATCGATCTCGATTTTCCACCTATAGATATCACCCAATATGTATAATATTTGATACAGTTTCACAAAAATAGTTCTTAGATTGTCATCGCCCGGAGATGACTTACTATTCCGTAAACTCTGCCGGATCGTATCTAAAAACTGTGCCTTCATTTTAGGCAAATATTTTGTATTGAGATTATCCTTGGATTTGGCCAGATCACGGAACGCATCAAACATATTCTCTTTCTGCCCGTCTGTGAAAAGATGGACGATATGCTCAAGACCTTTTTTTAAGTCATGTTCTTTCACTGTAGGAATTTGTTCCATACAATCTTTTATCAATATTTTGGACAATTTCATATTTTACAAAAAGGTCATAAAAAAAAAATAAAAAATAAACATGAGTTGCGAACAGGAACTCAATTCGACCAGCCGGATGTGCGTCTTCATCCCCGAGATCCAGGATCTCGCCGCGGAGACCATGTCCTGTCCGGACGGGTACCGTCGGTTCGACGACAAGAGCGTAATCCCGTCCGCGCCGATCTGCATCCAGACACCCATCCCGGATAATTATACATGCCAGAATCCGCTGCGGTGCCTGCGCCCGCGCATTCTACCGACACCGACACCGACCGCCGTCGTGGAATCCTACCACCTCTTGCGGAACGCCTACTCTTATCCAGAAAAAAACATTGTGTAACAAAAAAAAGATTCCAACATGGAAAAAAAATATAATAAAGATAAGAAAATGTATTGCTGCGGGAAAGAACACGAACGCTGCCCGTACAAACGGCAGGTCACCACCATCAATCAGGTCCGCGACCAGTGTCTGCAATTCTGCTATTCCGATCCTCGATTCCTGCATTCGGATCGGGACATGTACTCCTCGCCTTGCGGGAAATTCTGCCAGAAACTTGTGGATCAGACCATCCTCAAGTACGGCTACTCGCCGTGCGAGAAAAAGATCCAGCCGGCCGTCCATTGGTACCGATGAAATGAATGAATGAATGAATGAATGAATGCGCGTTATCGCCACTGTATTCTATTCAATATGGCATAATATTGAATGTAATGGCCAACATAATGATTTATTTTACATGAAATGTCGGATCGGTAATATTATGGTATTGTCGATCCAGGCAGTACCCTCGATTCGCCCAGTCGAACAGTCCTATCAGTTGTGCCATGACATAGAACGAGAAAATCTTGATAAACAAGAGCGCAAACTCCTTCTGGGCTTCTCGGTATTTTGTGATCCCCCTGAAATACGCCACGAGGAATATCGGGATCGCCGTCATTCCCGCGATGATGATGGCCTCTAGAAAGAAAAGAGCAAGCCGGAGACGATCCGAACCGGCACGATCGAGTGTCTTCCACACGCGCGATCGGTCGGCGAGGTACGAAAATAGATTCACGGAGTGGATCTGGAATACAGACATGTACATCACATGGAGGAATAGACCGATATACAAGAAGGCACACAAAATCATAGAACCCAGTTCGACGTTGCCGACGTGTCCCAGATCCATGGTTGTCATGGCGCGCAGATCCACCAGGTACGGCAGCGAATAGGACAGGATGGATACCACAACAAGAATAGGAAGGACGTACCAATACTCTTCCCGGCGGAGAGAGAGGGCCAGCGAGACAACGAGGACGACCAGGATTACATTGCTGGTGTCGATGATGGCGCGGGGCAGGTGCTGTTGCGCCGCCAACCTCTCGCGGGTGTACGGATCATCCTCGCCCTCTCGACCGAAAAGAGTCTCCATCGAACCGAGTTCCGCGCAGACAATGACCACAATCGTAAACCCGCTCAAAAACAATGCGGACCTGATGCCATCGGCCACCGACACGCGCGCCCCCCGGTACACCACGAAAAATACATAACAGAGCACGGCCGTCAGCGCAAATACCGCCAGTTCCATCACAAACTGTTTCGGATACTGTCGGATAAAATTCACATACCGGCAGCGGATCGCCATAATCACGAGTCCCAGGACAAGGACGGCCTTCAACAGAAGCAGGTACCGATGATAGGTTCGTTTCAGATCGATGCGGTAGGCGATGTAGTTTCGTACCGCCGGATCGCGGATGGATCTAACCCTCCGGTCGTACTGCGCCGTCTGTTCCTTGCTCATCCGGGCACGGTACGGAGCGGTTGGAACATCGTGCAGAGAGGACCGGTAGCGTTCTTCATCCGAAAGACATCGGTGCATTTTATTGTTGGAGAATATTTTGATTTTTACGCATGATTCGAAGCGAACCAATCGCCCCGACAGGAACCATACTCGAGATAGATATGCCGCAGACCAAAAAATTGGCATAGACGTCCGACGATATGAGGTCGTCCATATTCATGATCGAGATCGAAGATCTTTGCACCAGGGGGAGAAAAGATGAGATTTGCGAGACAACTACCATGGCGAAAAATAATGGTCTTGTGAGTGGCAAACAGGATGATCTGTTGTCGTATGGGCAGATCTTCCAAAATTACCGGTATCGCCGGGATGGAGCGGATCGTTTCCGGATCCCATCGACGATTCGATTTCCGTTCAATGAGCAATATCTTATCCTGAAGATCCTCCTCAAGGAGATGGATATGATAGTACCGGAAAATAAATTCTCGGAATCGCACCAGGTACTCGCGGATCAGATCATCATGATACAGGGTTCGCGGGGTTTTTATCTGTCGATTAGGAAACATATACGTCTGATTCCATGGACTGCATTGATAGTCATGCTTATCTGTATACAAAAATGCATGGCGGAAACAATATGTGCGGTCGGCCGATGGGAATAACGGCGGTGAGGATGTGATCCAACCAAGGAGTTCGCGGTGAAATCCTCTATAATATCCTGATGTCCGATCAATCAATGGTTTATTCTGATTCGGAAAAAGACGGATCATACGGTTGCGGATCATGATGCGGATCGGAGAGAGATCCGGATATTCTGATCGAATTTTATCCATCGCCCAGAAAAGTGGGAAAATCCTCTCGAGTAGAGCGTGCGAGTAACACGAATCAATAGTCTCGATAATCAGGTAGGGTTCATCCAATACAATCGGACTTTTCTCGCTATTCAATGGCCGATCCGTCCATTCTCCATCGAAAACATTATCACATTTTTCCTGAATGTGAAACAACAGATTCTGATAATACAGATCCTGTATATACAGTACATTCCCGTCATTGATGTATTTCATAAATTTTTTATATTATGATCCCGTATACTATTAAATAAGAAATCATGGAGGATCAGTATGCATTGATAAAAGCCGCCATGTCTGGAAATCAGAAACTCGTCCGCCAATTGCTGGATCATGGCGTCGATGTGAATGCCCGAGATGAACTGGGCAATACCCCTCTGATGCTCGCCATCCTCTATGGAGAGAATGCTAAAGTTCTCCAGGACCTTCTGAACGCCAAGGATCTGGATACGACGGCGACGGACGCCTTTGGTAACACGATCCTGATGCTCGCCGTCCTTTCGGGCGCGGACAAGAATGTACTCCGACGTATACTATCGATCGGTACTGGCGATATCCGCACAAAAAATAAATTGGGGGGTTCCGCGCTGACGCTCGCGGTCGCGAAAAAAAATATCGACGCCGTCCGTCTCCTCGCCAAACATCCGGATATCGGTCCGGCACAGTTATCGGACGCCATTCGTGCACTCTACGACGGAAGACTCCACACATCCGAAGATCGTAAAAAAATACTCGAGATTTATAAAATCCTGAAAAAAACATCCACACGACAACAGGCGCAGATCGTCTCATCCCTCCTCACCCTCGCAGCGCGTACTCCGAACAAAAAAACAATCCCATCCAAAAACTGATTTTCCGGGAAGGTCCATCGGACGAATGTAAGCCGTGTATCACCTTACTGACTGATTATGATTATGCACAGACAGACACGCTATGAGCGGCGCGCTGATGATCCGGGGTCCGCAGGGATCGCATATCACAATCATGTACTCGCCGTCCTGGAAACGATCGGACAAGGCGGAGAAGATCCTCCGCGCGTTTGAGGGGCGCACGTTCACATTCCGGGATGCCGTTAGGGAGGATGGATCCATCTATTTCCATTCGTCGATCCTGTCCGCCTTCCGCACGGCGCTGACCGCCTGCGGCGAGATCGACCTTTCGCACGAACGCGGAGAGATGGATCGGTTCCACTGCAAGACGGACATCGATGCCAGGATCCTCCGCAACGCCCGGTTCACGATCCGGCTCCACGGCCGGCGACCATGGAGATGATGATTAGAACAGATAGCGGGTGATGACCTCGGTGACCACCTCGTTCCAGGCCTGTTCGGATCTCGTAAAGAGTCGTTGCGCCTGTCGTTCGTACGAAGGGGTGATGAGGAATACATTGTTGGTAGCGACCCATGTAAACACGAACGCGTTCCGGTTCGTATTCTCGTAAAATTCGGCGGGTTTCAGGAAATGATTGCTAGGGTGCTGGAGGACATCGATCAGTTGATCGAGTTTGATGAGCGGACTGAGGACCCGTTTCTCGGCGAGGATCTGGAACAGAGGATGGAGGGGTTTGCTGTCCGCGAACGAATGGAAATAATGATAGAGATACATCTTGATCAGGAACACGCCCTTGCCGTGGATGCACGAGGCGTGACTCGTCTCAAACAGTTCTTTCTGGAGCGTGGTGGCATCCGATCCGTTCCGCAGGTTCAACCACACGTCGGGATCCGGCGATTGCTCGATGATCTCGCGCAGCCGGACGAGGAGGCGTTCGCTGACCTCAAATCCCTCGGAGGCGACGCTCCGCGGCTGATCGTTCCAGATTAACCACCCGATCTCGGCCATCTGTTCCAGGATGGGGTAGTGCGAGGCCTTGAGGGGTTGGATCCGCGCTTGTTTTTCGAGACGGATCAATTCTTTTTTGAGTGATTTGTCCAGACCCGGATGATTCCACAACGCTTTTTTTTCTTTTTCCGTGTTCCAGATGCTCTCGCGGTTGTACGGATCGTTCGGATCGATGTTCTTGATGGACGACGAAATGAGGTACTGGACAAGGACATTGATGTCGTGACAGTACCCGGCGGACGTCCGGAAGAAACGCGGGGCGGGGATCTCCGCGATCGGATCGCCAAGAATGTCCGCATCGTTCTTGCAATCCCTCTCGCCGGACAAGAGCCGTCGAAGATCCGCAATCTTCATGGCATGACGACCCCGGATGTGTCTCGCCTGAGGCAATGCCAGCAGTTCTTTCTTGCTCATCGCGCCCAGATCCATCTCTTTTGCGCCACGTTTTTCTTTTTCCTTCACACCACCACGAGGTTTTTTCTTATTCCACCGTCCTGTGCGTTTGTTGCACTCGTACGCCGGATCGCGCGATTTGATATTCTTGGGATTGCAATCCGGCATTCTTTTTCTCATCATGACAAGAAAAAGAATTTGACAGAAATTGAATGCAGTGGCGATTACGAAAGTACCGAAATCGACTCCGGCATGTCCTTATATCATCTGGATATATCGATAATGATATAACAACTGGATACCAAGAATAGAAAATAATATAATGGATCGATACCTGGATCAGGAGGAATTGGAATTTGTCCGGCAGGCGGGATACAATGAGTACGGACTGAAACATACCCTCGAGGAATTGAAAACGATCGTGCCCGACGTGCTGACATTGGAAGAATTTGCGAAATACGCGGATGCCATCACCTACGCCAAGGTCCACAAGAACGAGGCCGCATTTTTTGCGCCTCAATTGCTTCCCATCCCGGAAGGGAAGACCGTCACCGTCACGGCCACCGGTCTGGGGAATCTTGCCTACATCGCGCTCAACATGAAAGATGTGGATACGAGGACGAAAGCCACTCTGCTCTTCCAGCAGATCATCTCCAATTATCATCCTCAATCGAAAACTTCGCACTCGTAGGACCATGAATGCGAGAGCGGAGGGGTCTTGGGAGTACAACCGTAGATCTTATGATCGACTGTAATCAGCACGGCATTTGTATTGTTTGTGAGCCGATCGATGTCGATCTCGATCGGTGAAGAAAACATCACGGCCACCAAGAAAGAAAACAGAATGCAGCGGACGATGTTCATGATTGTCATTACAAATCATGAATTCTTTTGAAAAATTCATTTTTTTTTTTTGAATCGATTACTGCACCGTCGCGGTATGCGCGATCGGTTGGAATATTTCCATCTCGTACCGGAAATAGCGGATATAATCGAGGGCTTCGAGGACGGGGAGCGGGTCGCGGACCGCATCGAACCCCGTCTTCTGCAACCGCTCCTTGAACCCGCGCCGGAAACGCTCTAGAAAATGACGGAAAACAGCCTGATGCGACTCCTCGAGACGGAACCAGTGCTCGACCTCTCGCTGGACCGCTGGGTTCACAAACTTTGTGTAGCGGTACACGTGACGATGGAAATGATCCATGGAATGGACGAAATGATCCAGGCGGTTCTGGAGATCCTCCACCACATCGCGGAACGGGAGATCGTACTCGCAGATCCTCTCGATGATCTCCCGGGGGAACGACGACCGTTCGCGCAGCACGTCCATCACCTCCTGGCGACGCTCCATCTCTCTGCGAACAACACATACAGCACACATCAGAATCCTACATTCTCATTCCTTATATCGCATACGATATAAAGATCAGTTTTATGGTCAATACTCAGAACAAACAGCGCGAGGAATACTCTTCCCAGTCTGGGTAGCGAGACAGAGAGCGTTCTTTTGCCCAGATGGCGGGAATCCATTCCACCCATACCTGGAAACACAGGATCAGGTAACTCCACGCGATCCCCGAGATCCCGCAGAAACTCAGGTAGATGAGCGCTTCTCCGAGATAATTCGGGTGTTTCAGGTACGAAAAAAACCCATCCGTGATGAGCCGCCGTCTCGATCGCAGGACATAATATTTCTGGATATCCGCTCCAAAATGCAAAAATATTCCCAGCATGTACATCATGAACCACAGCAGGAATTCATTCCCGCCCATCGTCGGAGTCGATCCGTCGGAGATCATCAGGATCGTCGGGGCGATCAGGTACTGGGCGAGGTAGATCGAACTCAGGACGCCCATCCGGAGCGTCAGCGGGGTGTGGAACCGCCGGTCGGGCGCGACATACTCTTTCAGGCACCACAGCACGCCGTAGGTCCCGTGCGCCGCGATGTAGAACCATGCCCTCAACGAATCATTCTGAGAGCAGTACCGCAGGATCCACAGGTACGGCAGGGTCGAGATCTTCCACAGATCGATCCAATGATTCAGTTGCATTTTTTTTGTGAAATGACAATCATGGCCTTAGATGACAATGTATAAAAATAATCATTTCTATATAAATCATGACAAAAACGCCTTCGAGATCGAAAACTCGGTATCATAAAAAAATAGCACCCGGATCTATCGTTGCCCGAACCCTCTCCGTCCGTATTTTTATCCCGGCCGCCTTCGTCCAAAAAATTCACGGTGAAACCGCAAGGCCAACAACAAAAAACCACTCCGGTAGTACAATCTACAACGACAAACCGACACAAAGCCAGGTATGATAGCCCACCCATCATTTCGGGGGATCTCCCCATGCCGTCTTTTTCGGTTTTACGATCAAAACCGCCTGTGCCCAAACATCTCGAACCCTCAGCCTTGAATTTCGATTGGTTGCGAGACTTTTTCTCCCGACCGGCAAAAGTTATGCCATCACAACGGCAGACATCCTCGGCACAAAAAAAGAAATCCTCGGAGAATGCACCGAGTTGAGGATGACAAAAAAAAACCAAATAAAAAAAATTTTTTGTCATGATAGAAACAGACATGTCCAACGGTTTCCGCATCAATCCGATACCCCAGCAGGCGGGTACGCAGACCATGCAGCAGGCCATCTATCAGGCGCACAATTCTCCGTGCGGACAGAACAAACTCATCTACGATCCGATCCTTGTCATCGGGGATCAGACATTCTATTTCCTTGACCTGAAAGATCTGCTGTACGATATCATGAATGCCGATTCGACGGTCGAACTGCTCCAGGCAGCGATCGAGAGCGGAACGACCTACCTGGTCGATCCCTCTCCGACGAACCGTCTCACCTACCTGAGCAGTCTGCTGGACTGGGCCAAAACGTTATACGCGCAGATCAGCGATAAGACACCCATCCCCGATGCCGGCTACCAGTACGTCCTCACGGTGTACGATTACAACGGCAACACCATCTGGGACTCGGGGACGCCCACCCTGACACCGACGACCAACACCGTCCCGCCCCAGTATGTCCAGGTCCCTCTTTTTACACCCAATCCTCTGCCGGGCACTCCGAGCCCGACCTCCGTCAACATCTACGGGATCAGCAATTATCCGACGGCCATGGCCTGGATCGACGGCGCGACGGTGAATGGCGCCCTGGCGCAACGATCGGCCTATACGATCAACCAGGCGGCCATGCCCGAGTCCGTGATGGCCATCGCCTCGCTCCTCACCGATCCGGCCAACACCCGCGTCTACGGATTCCCGCGGTACGGGTTCTCGTCGCGCCAGAACACGCTCAATGCCATCTCGTCGGATATCAATTACGGGCAATTGGGATTCTATTGCTGCTACCTGAACAGCCTCTACAGCAATCCGATCGCAGAGAACAATTATACGTCGACGCTCATCGAGTACATCTTTGTGCGTATCGGTCTCGCCCAATCGGCGGCTCCTCCTTAAGATACATCCATTCTAGACTCTATTTTTATCGATAAAAATAGAGCGACTATCGTTTCAGGTCCAAGAACCGATCCTTGCCGCATATGACTGCCCATGGGATCAATTTCTTGATCGGATTCATCCGACGATCCGGGCGTAGCAATCGTTCTGCCGTTGCTAAATCACATAGTACCGTTCTTTTGTCCGACAAACACCCACGAGATCTGCGCCGGATCGATTTTCAGGAATAGCATCCTGTAATCCGTGTGATGGAGCAATCTTTCGATGAGCAATGCGCAATGAGCCTCATCGAGACGATTCCGTTGCGTTATTCCTATCATTTTCTATATCTTATCCTGTTGGACACAACAGGATAAGATATAGAAATGTAGGAACTATTTAGGGGATGTATGGTTCTCTCTCTCGTCACAGTCTATTGCCCCTTACTGCGATCCGCATGCAACTCTACCGCTTTCTTTCGGTTCTCGTTGATCACCTCGATGAGATCCCCGGTAAATATGGATATGTTTATACATTATCATATTTTCTGAAATTGATTTTTGATAAAAAAAAAACAGAGGCTTTGATTAAAAAACGAATCGGCATGTCGGCCAGATTCGGATTCATGACGGCGAATCTGGACAGTAATGATGAACACAATTTTGATACCAATGCGGCGCTCCGACAATGGGTGCAAGATAATCTTGGCAAGGCCCATTATTTCTTTGTGGGATTCCAGGAGGATCCCGACTCGACCACGAGTCTCTCCCAGATCAAGAAATTACTGGAAGGCACGGCATTGACCTACCGACAGGTACGACAGAAACCGGTGCAATGGTTCTTATCCGCGATCGGTTACAGTTGGATAGACACTCTGACATGGCTACTCAAGAGATGGAAAACTCCGAATCTGTATTTCTTTTCCCAGGCGTCATCGCCGAGCGCATCCCAAATAAAAAAACTCAAATGTCGATGGACCTGCGGATTCCACCTGAAATCCCATTTCAAGGGTGCCAACATCATGGCATTCTATGACCCGATACTGGAAAGGCACATCATCGTTGTCAATACCCATCTCTACTATGCTGGATACAAAAAGGGCGTCACAGAACGGTATCGGCAATTCATTGAGATTCTACGATATCTGGCGCACACATTTATACCGCAAGAACTGAACGGGAAGGTGACCCTCTCGGCGTGTATCCTTGTCCTGATGGGGGATTTGAACTTTCGATTTCTCCGACCTGGATTCCGATTGACGGATCCGGGAGATCGACTGCCCTTGACGAACCGTAATTATGGACAGTACTTCAATACTCCACAACAGGATAGGGATCAAAATTTCGTATTGAGAAAACCACTCGGTACCTTTCAGGCCAATCCGAAAAAGGAGAACAGTTATCAATTGTCCCTCTTATTGAATGATACACTGAATATCCCAAAAAATCTACCAAAATATATGGATAAAACGACTCAAACCACCCTACAAGAGATCCGAACCGATATCAAGGATGATCCTGAGATAAAAACAGTCCTCAGGCGGATCCAGGACAGGATCCTCAGAGAGGACATGTTCATCACATGCCGATACATTGATACTCGTTCCCAATTCAGCGACCCTCCGAGTCAAGTCACGATGACAGATATCATGTCTCTACAAAAAAAAGGAAAGGCGAGAGATCCTTCACCCTGCGATCAGATCCTTGTGACCGGACCTCATGATATAAAGATCGAGGTCGAATCCACGGTATTCGGTATGGAGCGATCCGATCATCTGATCAGAGTGGCCACCGCACAATTTACCGTCCGCAGTACGCCGATGTCTCAGATATAGATGAAACTTTTTGGATCTGGATACCTGTGAATAATACTCATTTTTTAGACAATCGATTATGATCTCCCGTTCGTTTCCTATATTTCTCTATTGTTTCCAATGAGATACCATATAGAAATGTAAGACAATAGGAACTATTAAGGGGACGTATCACTGGGCTCGCAGGGTTTCTTTTTTCTCCATACAAGGAATCCTTAACAAAAGATGAGGCGGCTGCCGCAAAACATGCATCAGGACGGATAATTTTTAAGGAATCGAGGTAATGGCATGGCGGCCATCATGAGTGCGCTGACATGACTAGAATCCCATTGTTGCCGCTGCGACCTTCTTTTATTCCGATCCATTTTTTGAAAAAACTGATTTGAATAATCATGAGGGTGGGGGATAAAACAATGGATCTGATCCATATCCTCTGTCATACAGACATGATCCAATTCCTGACCCGCCGAGAGAATTATGCTCTACGGCAGTTGAATCGTGATGCGGATCGTCATCTGCGGGCGCGTCTCCCGCCGATCCGTCGATGCCAGAGGCCGGTGCAACCCTCCTGGCACACAATCACGATCGGCACGGACGAGGAGGCCTGTTCGTTATTGTGGGAAGAAAAATTGCCGAGCGTCATCCCGCGCGCGGTGTGGCCACGGATCTTGTACATGTTCCACGAGTACCTGACGCTCGACATCATCCGCCGGTGGATGAGGATGGACGGCCGACCGATCGTCTGCGAGGATCAGAGACGGTGGCGGATCGGTCTCGAGGTGGAGTGCGCGCTCGACGAGGACGATTGGATCGCGATCGGCGTCTCCTGGGGGGGTGGTGGGAAAGATACGATCCTAGGATTCGATCCACGATCGATCGGCTACGTTTCCGACGACAATTGCGTCTACCACGATAGTCTTCGTCTCGTCAAGAATCACTGCCGGTACCTGCCGGCGCTGCGGCACATGGCGTGTGTGATTGATTACGAGGACGGGACGCTCTCGTTCTTCCGCAACCACGCGCTGGAATTCGTCTGGGAGATGGACGGCCGAGTCCTCCTCCAATCCCTCGTCCTCGGGATCTCCACCAATATCGTTCCGCGCGATTTCCCTCAAAAACTGATATTAACACACATATGACATCCTATAAAATCATCATGAACGAAGAAAAGATCTTGGAGGTGAATACGCTGGTCCGTACAAAGAGTCGGAACGAGCTGATCCAGATGTGCAAGGACAAGAACATGAATCATTCCGGCACGAAACACGACATGGCGGTGAGGCTGATTGGTGGATGGAATCACCAGACGCCCGTCCAGGCAAACATCCCCAAGATCATCATACGACGGGATGCAAAAGGACGGTGGGTCTTCCACGATCTTGTCTTTGATGACAAGACCAAGATTGTCGTCGGTCGGCTCGGCGAGATGGATGCAATCACCCCCCTCCAGCGGGAGGATATTGAGATCTGCAAACAGTACAAGTTCCGGTTCCAGCTCCCCGAGATCCTGGACGATGATCCGTCTTGCAAGAAAGAATCGGTCGTCATGTCGGACGAGGAGGCCGAGGAGGAGGGAGAAGGGAATGAAGAGTTTTGAGATAGTCCTCGATGGGGGGTCGATCGGCGGGGTACAACTGGAGTCCCGCCCGCACGACGGACGGGATATGATCCATCTGGAGGAGTTGTCGGTAATCGTGCAGATCCCACAGTTCGTACGACATCATCTTCCTATGGCAGAGCAGGTAGTACAGCATGCACGATGTGCCGTAAACATCCATGCTGTGAGGGACATACGGGGTTTCCAGATGGGTGAGGGGATTGATCTCTGGGGCGAGGTACCCGATAGTGCCACACCCGTAAAAATAGTGAGACGCATGGGATCTGGCAAGACCGAAATCGGCGATCCGGATGCGCCACGCACCACGGCATGATTGGAACAACAGGATGTTCTCGGGTTTGATGTCGTAGTGTTCGATCGAGGAGCGCGCGAGAAATTCCATGCCCTCGATGAACTGGGGGAGCCAGATGGAGAGGGGAGGTTCGATCGAATGGATGTAGGCCTCGCACAGATCGAGACTCGCTCGCGAAAACAGGAAATAATGATCGGTGTCGGGCGAGACGAGGATCGGGGAAAGGATGTTGTCATGCTGCGAACCGAGTTCGGAGAGTATTTTTTTTTCGGTGAGGAATTGATCCTGTCGTAAGACGGTCTTCCGGACGATCGTGGAGGAAATGGCCTCGATCGTGCTCGAGGACGAAGAATAGAGCAGCACGGTTCGATGCGCAAGTCGAGAATAGATCAGACCCATACTTCTCCCTACCCTTGATCAATAAAATCGTGCGAAAATTTTATTGTCGGGGTACAATAAAAGATATGCCCAAGATTGGTTCTGGTGGGTATGCCGAGGTGTACCACCCTCCACGATCGATTGCCGATATACCACGAAAATACAGGGATAATGAGGCGTACGTCCAACGTTACACCACACAGACGCTGGAACACATCCATTTTGGGGAAAAAGCCCGTCGGATATTCGATCCGACCGATTCGATCTCTCTGCCGATCCTGTACATGGTCAAACAGCCGCACCACATGTATTCGGAGATTTTTCGTTTCCGGAGAGGGAATCTGCGAGAACTCCTCCGGGGCGCGACATATGTCGGACTTTCTACCATCCTTCCATTGCTGGTTTTCATCCTGAAAGGCCTGATCCGGCTCCACAAGAAACGGATCATCCACCACGACATCAAGATTGAGAATATCTTGTACGATGTGACGCCCAAATTCCGCCTGTTCCTCATCGATTGGGGGACCGCATGCCGTTACAAGGATGTCTTCGGTCCTAAATACGATTACTGGCTCCCAGGAGATAATGAGAATCATCCTCCCGAGTATAAAATCATGGCGCGCTACCGGTACAATTATCAGTACACGGATATTGTAAAAGAATACAGCAAGAATAGTTATTACACCCATTTATTCAAGAGGGTCCAACCCAACTACGATGTCCTGCTACAACGAGCGGATCGGGAGATTCGACGCGATCTCAAGAAAGAGCCGCGCATGCTGGAGGATCTGGCCGGAAAGGTCGATGTATTTGCCATGGGCATTGTGTTCTGTCAGGTCATCCATTACATCGGGGGGGACTATGAATTCCAGAGATATGTGCCGCTCCTGCGGGGCATGATCCATCCCGATCCGAGGAAACGATGGACCATCGAACAGTGCATCCGTTATCTAGAAAAAAAATGAAATTCATTAGACCATGAAAGATCCAATAGTGGAATAAATTGGAAACTAATAATTTATTTTCTTTTGGAAAGCAGGGAATGGAGACTCGATTTTTTCAATCGCGACAATCGGTACTGGAGCGCTGCAGAGAATTGGGAAAAGGCGTGCTCCTGCTGATCGCCCCCACGGGTTCCGGGAAAACGACCGGGATGCGGCGATTGATCCAGGAGGAATCGGCCACATTCGGTTCGACCTATCTTGTCCAGCCGACACGGATGGCGATGCATTCCTCGATGACGAGTCGGGGGATCGTCTCGCTGACCCCCTTGTCGGTCATCGATATGTACCTTCGCCGGGGGACCTTGCCATGCCGCACATTCGTCCTGGACGAGGTCCACACGCGATCGGTGGAGTACGAGACGATCCTCTGGATCCTCTCTACGCAGGGATTCGCCCAGAAGATGCGGATCATCCTGCTCACGGCCACCGCCGATACGGAATATCTCTCCCGTTTTTTTGAGACGATTTCGAGCATGGAACTCCCGATCCAGAGCCCGTTCCCCGTAGAGATGGAATACCGACCCGGATGGAATCATCTGGTGACCTCGCCGCACCAGATGATCCCCATGATTGAGAAAGATCTGATCCGGCATGTCCATCACGACAAGATCCTCGTCTTTCTGAGCACGCACGAACAGTGCGATAAACTCGCCAAGGAGTGCAAACTCTCTGCGCAGAAGCACGGATGGCAGACGCGACCCCTGTATGGCGGGTTTACCACGGAGGACTACAAGGAGTGGGAGGACTTTCAGAAGACGGCACCGCGTTTCATCCTTTTTGCGACCAATGTCGCCGAGACCTCCATCACCATCCCGGGTCTCTCCCTCATCCTCGATTTCGGGATCCATTGCATCCAGCAGCAGAATCGGATTGTGTACGAATACTGTCCCAAGGCGAATCTCATCCAGCGGGCCGGGCGGACGGGCCGCACCTGTCCCGGGAAAGTGATCCGCTACATGTCCGAGGAGGCCTACGAAGAACTCCCTTTCCAGACGGAGCCCGAACACAATTGGGATCTGATGATGCTCCGATTCCTGCGATTCCGCGCGGACGCCTCCATCCTCCCCATCTCCTGCGAGGCGATCATGGAAAAATTCCGGTTCTACGGCGTGCTGGGAGAGGGCGATCGTCTGGACGAGGCCATGGCGCGATTCATCACACAATCTCCTCTCTTGTTCAAGCACAGCGTGTACCTGTACCGATTCCTGAGGATGCCGTCGCACCATCGTGACCCGGTGTTCCTCTATTTCGTCATGGCGCTGGCCGTCATCGATATCTTTGAGGCACGACTCGTCCGCAGTTATTACTACTCGCCGGACCTCAAGATCTCCCGGGCGCGGTTCCTGGATCGATTGAAAGCCACGTTTGTCGAACGCCCCGACGAACTGGAACTCCAGTTGAATCTATTCTGTTCGTGCATGCTCTCCGAGGATCCATTCGAATTCGCCAAGGCATTTTCGCTCAATTTCAGGACGTTCCGGCAGATCCAGAACCACATCCAGAAAGTCCTCCGCTACACGACCTCCAGCCTCCAGAAGGATATCCCCGACTGGAAATCCGCCATGCGAGAGAGTCATTCGTTCACCCTCTCCTCGAAAAGAGGGCTGAACGACAAACGATGGGATGTCCGTCATCTGAAACGGGATGTCATGAGCGATATCCAGCGGATCTTTTTCAGGATGGAGATCATCCCGCGGATGACGCGCGGCGGATTGTTCCTCCGGCCCGATTTTATCCCGGATTTCCGTCATTGCATCGTCCAGCCGAGGACCACAATCAAGGGCGTCCTCTTATTCACGATCGACGACCCGGAGACCCCGATCCGCGAATGGATCGATCCCCAGACCCTCCTGCAGGAACCGGTTTACGTCCAATCGAACATGTTCACCCTGTTCCCCGGAGATTTGCAGCTCCATCTCTCGAAACTCTCCGAGCAGATTGTGGACCGGCACGAGGAACGGATGTACATCCGGCGCGAGAAGGAACGGGTGCGACGCCGTTTCCGCCCGGTCCTAGAGGATGTCGAGGAGGATATCGCGTTCCGGCCGTTCCAGTGGAAAATGGAAAAATCGATTCACGATTTATTTCTTTTTGTCGATAAATGGATGTCGTAGACGCCGACGAGTACGAGATCGATCCCGATTTCCTGCTCTATCTCGCCCAGTATTTGTAACGAATCGATGACTGATGCTACTGTTTCAAGAATTGATCCACATTTTTTAGGTACCGGAGGATCGTCCGTTTATTAGTCGGTTTGATGTTGCGACTTCTCAAAAACTCATTGAATCTCTCCAATGATCTTACATCATCGGATGTTATAAACCAGCCCAAATATTGAAGTAATGTATCGTTCCTGTCCGGATCTGTCATTCGCTGATGGAAACCGGATTCTGATCAAAGTTTTTGGGATGTCGGGAAGGCCGGCACCTGTCGTTGCTGACATTATTGTCGTAATGCTCTGGTAAATTCAATCTGTCGGATACCCTCGCGATGGACTTACGATTGCCGCGTGTCACCGGGATAAAGAAATTCTCGTTAAAAAATGAGGGTTGTTGATGTTGAAACATTTTATATCATAAAAAAAAATTTTGGGATTATTTTTCGTGGACGGGCGAGGGTGTTTTTTCGCGGATCGGGATGGCCTCCCGGCAGAGAGGACAGTGCCCATGCTGGTGCGAGACAATGTCCTGGATGCACGCCGCGTGGAACAGATGATTGCAGTGGAGACGCACGACCTCCTCCGAAACGCGGATGGGTTCCAGGCAGATGAAACACTCGCCCTCGTCGTCTTTTTCGGCAAGGAACGGCGCAAGATCCAGTCGCAGGCGTGAATTCTTGCGGAATAGCGATTGATGATAGGTATCCATGCTTTCTTGCATGGCGGAACGGATCATGTCCTGCTCGATGGCCTCCTCCTCGGCGCGCATGCGGGCCAGATTCGAGAGGATCGAGAACCGAGAAAAAAATGGGACGAACGGCATCTCATGTTCTGTCTCTTCGTCATCATTTTCTTCTTTCATCGTTTATTGAAGAAAAAAAAATACCGTCGTTGCCTAAAAATTCCATTTGTTTGGTTCAAACAAATGGAATGAATGTACCGGACGGACGGATCTATGCATCGATTGATATCCAGTGATCAGGGAAGAGACAATGGATCGGGGCATCGACCCAGCGACGCGGATAGAACACCTGCTCGGGGTCGGCCATCATCGCCCCCCACCAGCTGAACGAACTGTTGGCGATGATGGCCCCGCCGCGGCACAGACTCATCAGCGCAAAAACAACCAGTTCGTCCTCTTCCTCGACCAGCGTGTACGCAAATCCCCAATCCTGTTGTCGCACCCATGCCTCATCGTCCGAGACGATGTAGACGGTCTTTTCCTCGTTTCTCGATAATCGTCTGTGCGCCTCCCGGTAGTAACTCATCGGCTGGACAAAATGATAGTACGATTTCGATAGGTAATCCCCGCGCCGGACGTGCAGGAAAACGCTCGTTCGTCCGTCAAACGGCGCGAAACGATCCCGCACAAGATCGCGCTGCGAAGAAAGATTCTTGCGGATCATGGAGCGGAGATCAGGGAGGACGGGCAGGATCGGAGGAAGATACTGGAAATAACCGCCCAGACGCACCGGCGGTTCGATCATGTCCACATCCCACGGATCCGCGAACCCCCCCTGTTCGAATATCGTGGTGATGGATCGGAACAATTCCGGATTCTCTTCTCCGTCAAAGACCGTGCCCGCATAATTGCGCTGATGATGATTGTGCTCGTTCGCCATCTCCTGATCCAGGACGATGCGGACGATGCCATGCCGCAGCGCGACGGCGCGCGCTGCCGCGTACTGGAAGAACTGATTCCCCAGACCACCTACGCGATTCACCCCCACAATCATTGTTTATCTACTGATTTTCTATCTTTAAAGAGATGTTATCTGTCTTTGGATGGATGGTGATTTATGTTGATCGGAATGCACCAGCGGTGCAAGATTACGATCGTCAAGATTTTCCCAATCGATTTTTGCTAGAAAATCAGAGAGTTGTCGTTTGGATATTTCCGGTTTTTTTTGCTGTCGTCGTATGGAGGGTAGATGATTATCTTCGATATTGTCCCAATCGATTTGTCCTAGAAAATTAACGAGTTGCGATAAAGGATGTTGAGAGGGATGCAATCGCTGTAACAGGATCTGACTCAATTCTGAACGTTTTTTGGTGGATCTCGCATATTCAGAGCCCAATTGTCGTTTCAATTCGTCTCTAGTCATGGAATAAATTTGTATCATTTTATCTTCTTCGATTTTGGCATCAGTTTGTGGTGCGGGAATATGATATTTCGATCTTAACTGACGGATGATTTTTTTTTTTAGATCCGCAAGAGAATACCTACAATATTTGTCGTGTAGATATCGCAAAGAGTAAAATTTTTTTTTCGATTTATTGTAAGTCATCGGTAATCCATGTTTCAATGCAATTTTAAGGATGTCCGTTCTTTTATTATGTTTTATGATTCTATCGAAATTATCAAATTTTTGTCGTTGCCGCCGCTGCGAAACGGATGATTGGATATCATCGGCCGATTGAATCATTTTATATTCTATATTTTTTTTACATTATTTTGCACCGATCCGATATTGCAAATGTCAATTTGTAGGAATAAATCATATCTTGATCTGACTGACACGGTGCGACTTGCCTTTTCGATAATTTTGGAAATTAAGATTTTTTGTGACATATTTAGTGTTGGACGGATGGTTTAAGGAGTCACGGGAAAAACAAACAAAGGATGGATCTCGCGGAACTGATGAACCGGTACGGGAGCGACAAGGATCGCCACGGGTACACGCACGTCTATCATACACTGTTCTACCCATTGCAACTCCAATTCCTGAACATCCTCGAGATCGGGATCGGGACGATGATCCCGGGAGTGAATTCGAGCATGCGCAATTATTCGTTGGCGGGATACCGCCCGGGCGGGAGTCTGCGGGCGTGGCGCGATTATTTCCCGCAGGGACAGATTGTCGGGATGGACGTGCAGACCGATACACAGTTCGAGGACGAGAAGCGCATCACGACGGTGCTCTGCGATTCGACGGACAAAGAGGCGGTCTCGCGCGTCATGGATCGCCTGAAAATGCGGTTCGATATCATCATCGACGATGGCAGCCACTTCGAACAGGATCAGCTCCGGACGCTCGAGAACCTGTACCCGTACCTGAACAAGGGCGGGTACTACATCATCGAGGATATCGTCGAGCACAACCGTATCTCACGGGAGCCCCACCTCCTGGAGGCCTATTGCAACCGGGATCCGTATTTCTTTGCGGGCGTCCGCAATTCCATGTGCGTCATCTACAAGAATCCCCTCCATTCCAATAGGATCGAGTACTGAGTTTAGTGGTGGAGTTCGGGCTCGAACGGTTCTTGGATCTTGTTGGTATTGACAAAGAATCCATTCACGATGAAAATGAAGCCGCTGGCGCACAGGCACAGGAACAGCACGAGTACCGTGGACCAGGATTCTCCGGATTTCACCTCCACGGGTTTTGTTGCTGGGAATCTATTAGGTATGGCCACGCGTGTCTTTGATCGAGCCTCGTTGGCTCCAGTTTGGTACAGCAGATAACCACAATACACTAATAGGAGACCGAACTCGCATGTCGCGGTAATCGATACCCAGCCACTGTGAGTCTTTGGATCGTAATTCACCATTGATTTTATTTTATTCCAGAAAAAAAATGTCTCTTGATAAAAAATAACGGATGAAAACAAAACATAAGCATTCTTTCCGATGGGGTTGGATATTCAATATCATGATTGTCATCTTCTTGCTCGCATTTATCGTAGTTCCGGTTGTGAATGTGTCTCATGTCTCGGAAAAAGAGATCCGGGTGAGCCAATTGCTCGCCGCCACGCACAATCTGTACAAGGTGTACGATACGGATGGGAACGTGTATGAGATTCAGAACCTTTTCTTTCTTGGATTCTACAGATCCGCCGAATTGTACGGCAAGATGGAGGTCGGATCCACCTACCGCATCCGGTGCCATGGATACCGCATCCCCTTCTTGAATTATTTCCCCAACATCACACACGTCGACAAACTGTAGACATCGTCGGTAAAACTGAATTTGACCCATGGACATGCGATAGGAGAAGGAGAATACATAGATCTGACAAACATTGTGTCGATGACAGATGGAATCCGAATTTCTGTGCCCGATCTCGTGGGAGTGGATGGACGATCCCGTCGAACTCGAGGACGGGACCGTCTACGACCGACGATCCATCACGGACTGGTTCCGGCGCGGGAAGAACACCTCCCCGCTCACAAATGAGGTCCTGCGATCGACATCCATCGTGGCCAAGGAGGATCTCTGGCTCCGGATCAAAGAATGGCGATTGCACAAGGATCCAGAGTTCACGGGGTGCCGGCATCTCAGTTGCCGATATTTCGGGCTCGCGCCGGAATTCCTGTGCTCCGAGCATTCCGGTCGGATGGAACCGACGATGGATTTCACCGAGGAGGATGTGATCCGGATCCTCTGCATCCCCGCCGACGGTATTGTGGACGCGGAGGTTGTGCGCGTCTATGAGATGTTTATGCGCCGCCTCGTCATGGTCGAGAACGACACGGATTTTTCCTTCCTGGATATCCACAAGAGCCTGCGCGCGGCCGATGCCAAGCGTCTCTACCTGGCGGCGGGCGGCCGTTCCACCAACCTCCAGATCTACCTCGTCCGCAGGACGCTGTGCCCCTGGCTGCTGGACAAGGATCTGTTTGGCGTGGGTCTCTGTTATGCGGGCAATTTCGGCGAGGCACCCAATAGGATTAGCCAGTTGGAGCGATTCGTCCATCGGCCGATCGTCGTCTCATAGCAAGATAAAAGGCTCTTCTCCATCGGAGGATTGCGATTCGTTCTCGCGGATTATGACCGGATTGGTTTTCTGGATCCATCCCATGATGATGCGCATCACACCCTCCCGGCTCTCGGATTCCAAAAAAGGATTCCCGGAGGCCGATAGATAAATCATCTCGGACCTGGCGGTCACGGGACGGACGCGTTCAAAAAAAGTAATGACATCCCGCCAGAGCGTGATGGGATCGTAGATCCCGTGGATTACCAGGATAGGACGCTCGAGACGGAGCGTATCGAGCGCCTGGAGTTGTTTTCTGATGTCCGATAGATGCCATAGGATGGAAAAAAATTCACGCATGCGGAATAACCGATTGAACAAGGTGAAAACAGATACACTCCCGTCCGCGCGGATCGGAAGGAACGGTGAGAGGAGGATGATGCGCGCCGTTGGCGCCATCTCGGTCATGATCTGCACAAGTCGCAGGATCATGACGCCTCCCATCGAATAACCCATGAAAATATCCACACCGATCCTCCTTGCCAACGATTCAAGATTGTCGAGATGATGGACGACGCAACGATCCATCGCGTAGACATCGTACCCCTCCTCGTTCATCATCTCGATGATCGATCCTGTGTACGATAGACCCGATTCGGTATGGGATAGCCACTGGGAAAAACAGGATGGCGTCCAGCCGTCGTCCACAAGGAGGATATTCCCACGGATCTCGTCCGGGATGAGACCCGACCAGTGATAACAGACAGATCCTTTATGGAAAAAAGATTGACAATAACCGATATCGATGGTCTTCATAATTTATCAGATGGATCTTCATCTGATAAGATTAGTACTTATCGTCAATCGATGTTATACGATAGCGACGACCGTCTGGATCAGGAGCCGACGGGTGTTTTGGGTGAGGGGGCAGCGATCGCGGACGATCGGGGAGAGAGGAATCGTCCGGAACGATTGAGTCGTCCGGTAGAATTGTACCGTATCGGGGAGGAGGCATTCCAGTTCTGTCCGGAACGACGACAATCCCCCCAGGAAAAGGAGGGGCGTCCCGGGCAGGACCCGGATCTGCTGGAGGCACTGTTCGGCGTAATGGAGCGCGTGGAACGGATCCAGAGTCGTGGCCGCGAACCCCTGGCGAGTCCATTGTGATCGTGGCTGGTGTTTCAGACCGCGGTAGAGGACGAGATCTCTCGTTGTTTTGGGGGCGCGCCGGAAGATCTCGACCACCTCTTTGTGCAAATCGCGCACACAATCGGTGATGATCTCGTCGGTGAGGCCCGGACAGACGGTCCGGACGATCCGGCGGTAGTTCTTGGATACGCTGATGGACGGATCCCCGTACCGATCCAGGAGCGGGAAAAAAATCGGCAGGTACCCGTAGATCCGACTCTTCCACGATCGGATTCGGTCCATGAATTCGCGGGTGAGACGCCCATTCAGAATGTACCCCTGCACATGCTGCTGCGATTTGTTGGTCATGGCCACCAGCGCCATTTTCTCTCGTACGGACAACCCCTGGAGGTACTCGTCGTTCCGTTGGAACCACGCCTCGTCGAAATCATCCCGGACCACCAGGGAACGGAAAAGGGGTTCGTGGATGGAATCCGTCTGGAAACGCAGACGGTGATGCCCGGTCAGTGTCTCCATGGTTCCCACAGCATCCAATTCGCGCAGGAACCCGTACGGTTTCTGGAGACGGGGGTAGCGGGTGAAGATGAGATCGACCCGGCGTTCGATCCGGGTGAACGATCCGACCGGAAGAGGTTCGGCCTCGTCCTCGCAGTACTCCTCGAACCGTTCGGGGATCCGATCATCTCCTCGTTTCTGGCGCAGACGGCGCCACCCGAGGAATGTCGTCGGGATCATGGATTTTATTATTGGTCATGAAATTATTTTACGAGCAGATCGTAATGACCGGGTTTAAAAAGTATACATATGGGCGAGGAGGTTCTGCCGCCACATCCCACCGGCGGATCGGTCCGTGGATAATACGTCACAGGATATTGGCTATCTAATTGGATGATCTGGACGGGAGAGCAGAGCACGATGGACGCGGCATCGAGGGTGATAAAGGCTTCGGCATCTCGACCCATTGTAGTAATCAATGCCTGTGCATCATGATCCGTCAATGAATTCGTGTATGGAGCATTAGGATCTTGTGCATGGGCCTGTTGTAGGATTTTATCTTGCACAACCTTCAAGATGGCAGCGCGAAGATTCCTGATGGTGGGAAGATCGACATTGACTCTCTTTGTGTCGAAAAATCGTACAATCTCGTCCTCGGTCATTCCGTGCGGATTGATGAGAGCATTCACGACATCTTTGTATCGTTCTGGAAAGAGTGCTTGTAATGCCTCGACGCGTCTCGTGAAATCTATCACGGATTGATCTGACGGATGATGTTGTATATCATAACGGATCGAAAATATAGCGCCAATGATAAGGGCACGATAATAACAATTCCCATCCCCTCGGATCTGGATAAATCGGTTTGTACCGGTGCGCCGCAGGATCGATTCGAATTTACCTTTCATCTGTATCTCTGTCGGATTTGGGTACATATCATTTATCGGTACGAAACGGATTGTATGGATATTTTTATCATCAGGATGGACATATCGTTTGATATAGGTCCTGACGATATCCTGTTTATAGTACGGTTTTGGGTGTATTTTCAAGATTCCTTTTAATAATTCTGGATTGAATGGATATTGTTTCACAATTTGTTTCGACATCCGTGCCGCCTCCTGATCGAGTGATGATCGTCCTCTTGCCGGTACCTTCTCACCTCTTAAGATCGCATCATATTTTGCGTGCAACTCTTGTCCTTGCGACACTCCATTGACATGCAAAACCGCTGTTTTCAGATCCTGCAACGCCTTCTCGGGCGACTGTCGCGATTGTTGATTGTAGACGCGTCTGAAGGCTTGTCGTAACCCTGCGTCATCCACAAGTTGTAATACTTGCTGACCCGGTAATGAATCGATTATATCTTTATATGTTTTATTCGGCGGACCTATTTCGTACCCATTGACATGCAAAACCGCTGTTTTCAGATCCTGCAACGCCTTCTCGGGCGACTGTCGCGATTGTTGATTGTAGACGCGTCTGAAGGCTTGTCGTAACCCTGCGTCATCCACAAGTTGTAATACTT
>Ga0214917_10000679_pt1 | contig 44324 bp, 33 predicted proteins | sample LL_1208_BB_MetaG_FD_177983 | JGI IMG/M metagenome (GOLD analysis project Ga0214917, IMG submission 177983) | Freshwater microbial communities from Lake Lanier, Atlanta, Georgia, United States - LL_1208_BB | ecosystem: Environmental > Aquatic > Freshwater > Lake | place: USA: Georgia | collected... | reverse complement strand
CGGCTCTGGAACAGCAATTAGCGGAGACGGGAGAAGGAAGAGATGCGGCGGCGGGAGAGCGAGAAGCGGCACTGAGAGAGCTAGCGGCTCTGCGTCAGCAATTAGCGCAAGAGCAAGATGCGGCGAGACAGCGAATAGCGGCTCTGGAACAGCAATTAGCGGAGACGGGAGAAGGAAGAGATGCGGCGGCGAGAGAGCGAGATGCGGCGGCGGGAAGAGAGGCGGAACTGCAACAGCAATTAGCGCAAGAGCAAGATGCGGCGAGACAGCGAATAGCGGCTCTGGAACAGCAATTAGCGGAGACGGGAGAAGGAAGAGATGCGGCGGCGGGAGAGCGAGAAGCGGCACTGAGAGAGCTAGCGGCTCTGCGTCAGCAATTAGCGCAAGAGCAAGATGCGGCGAGACAGCGAATAGCGGCTCTGGAACAGCAATTAGCGGAGACGGGAGAAGGAAGAGATGCGGCGGCGAGAGAGCGAGATGCGGCGACGGGAAGAGCGGCGGAACTGCAACAGCAATTAACGGCGGCGCTAGCGGCGCTAGAGGAGAAGGATGATGCGGCGCGAGCGGCGGAGAGAGAAGCGGCGAGAGGGAGAGAGGATCTGCAACGGCGATTAACTGAGGCGGAAGCGACGGCGAGAAGAGCGGCGGAACTGCAACAGCGATTACGTGAGGCGGGAGAGCGAGGAGATGCGGCGACGGGAAGAGCGGCGGAACTGCAACAGCAATTAACGGCGGCGCTAGCGGCGCTAGAGGAGAAGGATGATGCGGCGCGAGCGGCGGAGAGAGAAGCGGCGAGAGAGCGAGATGCGGAGGCGCGAGCGGCGCAACATAATGATGGCCTTGTTCAAGAGCTTCGTGAAGAAAATGTAAGACTTCGAACGCAATTAGATGCTGTTAGTCGTGAAAATTTAGGACTTCATGAAAGACTAGGAGCATCTCTTGAACATAATGCAAGACTTCAAGCAGAAAATACTCGTCTTACCGGAGAAGTGGGTCGATCAACAGCTTCGGAGCGTGCAAAAGATGATATGATAGCCCGTCTTAATGATCTTCTTGCCCAACAGGCTCTAAGAGAAGAGCGCCTCAGAGCTGAATTGGCCCAAAGAGATGCGCTTGCAGCAGCGGCTCGTAGAGATGCTCCTGCGCCATACCCCCCTTATCCTCCATACCCCTCACCTCATGAACTAAGAAAAGAAGGTCGTGACAGAAGAAGAGCTGGGACAGTAGCAGATTATGGAGGCTATGAGAGTGAAGATGAGGATGAGAGAGGTGAATATCAAAGAAGAGGAAGAGGAGGAGGAGGAAGAAGAGAAGAAGAAAGAAGAGACCACAGCACCCATAATGATTCAGCCATAGGTGATGATGATTATAGCCATATAATGGAAGATATCCTTGATAGAATATCACGTAGATTAGAAACTCCTGGAAGTTCTGCTTTTCTTTTAGAAACCGCAGAAGGAAAAGATGTTTCTACTCAATATTATGCTATGAAAGCAATTTCCAAGGTAATTGGTAATATTCAAAATGGTAAAGGTGACAAAGGATTAACAGAAAGTGATAAGCAAGCTTTTGTAACTTTTTATTATGAATGCGTTTCTTCGAATATTGTAGATACAAGTCGTAGATCAGGCTATTCACCAATTCCAGATGACTTTAGTTCATGCGTTGGAAGTTTTAGAAAAAATGTTTTTGGAGGTGATGAACGATCAAAAGAAAATATGGCTAATGTCAGAGCAATGCTTAACGCAGGTGAAGATTTAACAAATTTCAGTTATCATCAAGAAAGATTTGCTAAAGAAAGAGGAGAAGGTGAAAGTAGCAGGAGAAGTCGATCTCCAAGCCCGGATCCAAGCGCGTCTGGATATAGAGCGTTCATGCGGGAAGCTTCGCGAGAAGGTATTTCGGTTTGATGATTGAATAAGTATGAGTAAAAAAAAGATAATTTATTCATGTCAATCATGTGGATCAGTTCATTTTAAATGGGCAGGAAGATGTAGCGAATGCGGACAGTGGAATAGCATTGTCGAAGAATTTGCTGAAGGAGCTTCTATTGACTCAAGTCATTTTAGCAGAATAAATAATGAAAAATTTGACAAAAAAAACTTTAAAAAAATTAATCTAGTTGATTTGGATGGCCCCGCGCAAGAATTCGCTAGAATTACAACAAAAATAAATGAACTTGATAGAGTTCTTGGAGGGGGGATTGTTCTTGGGTCGGTCGTTCTTATTGGAGGAGATCCCGGAATAGGAAAATCAACTTTACTTCTTCAAACTGCAAAAACTATTGCCTTACAAAATAAGGAAGTAATTTATTTATCCGGAGAAGAATCAGTTGATCAGGTGAGACTTAGATCAAAAAGACTTGGTATATCTCAGGATTGTATAAAATTAGCATCAACAACAAACATTAATGAAATTATTAATTCATTAAATTGTCTTGAAAAAAAACCACATTTAATCATCATTGATTCTATTCAAACAATGTTTGTTGAGGGGCTTTCATCTTCTCCGGGAACAGTAGCACAAGTTCGGGCATCAGCATCAGAGCTAACAAATTTTGCTAAAAAAAATAATGTAACACTCTTTATTGTAAGTCATGTCACCAAAGACGGACAAATTGCCGGTCCTAAAGTTTTAGAACATATAGTTGATACAGTTCTTTATTTTGAAGGAGAAAAAGATCTTCATTTTAGAATATTGCGCGCGATAAAAAATCGCTTTGGGGCCGCTGGAGAGATTGGTATTTTTGAAATGAATGAATTAGGTCTAAACGAAGTATCAAATCCGAGCGAATTATTTCTTGCATCATATAGTAATGCAACAAGTGGCACAGTTGTTTACGGAGGCATTGAAGGTACAAGACCTTTGCTCATCGAAATTCAATCGCTTATCGCTCCTTCATATATGCCCTCTCCTCGCCGTGCTGTTGTAGGTTGGGATAATAATAGGCTAGCAATGATTATTGCTATTTTAGGTGCAAGATTTGGGCTCAATTTATCTGATAAAGAAGTTTATTTAAATGTCGTTGGAGGCATTGAAATAAATGAAACAGCTGCTGATCTTGCTGTGGCATGCTCATTAATTTCTGCGGCATATGATATTGCAATTCCTTATTCAATGATTGCGGTGGGCGAAGTTGGTCTTACCGGAGAAATTAGAATGGTCTCAAACTTAGAACTGAGGCTTAAAGAAGCCTATAAACTTGGTTTTAAAAATTGCATCATTCCTAAATTAAATGAAAAAAATAAAAATTTTTTATCAATAAAAAAATCTTTTCCCGACATGGAAATTACTACAATAAGCCATATTAGAGAGCTATCAAAATTATTTTCTAAAAAAAATATATAAATATTTTATTGCACTTAACAGCTTGCAAAAAAATAAAAAATGAATATATAATATTAAAATATAATTTATTTTAATTTAAGAATATAATGATCAATAATAAAAAAAATAACAACAGCCCTAATTTAAAAAATTTAATTACTTGGCTTATTGTTTTTGCCGGGGTTGTACTTGTTTCAAATCTTATTACTGGCGCAGAAAATTCATCAAAAAAAATAACTTTTAGCGAGTTTCTTTCTAAAGTTGAGAATCAGGAAGTAAAAAAAGTAGATATTAAGGGAAATGACTTAATTGCAACGCTTAAAGATGATTCTCAAATATACACCTATCTTCCTCAATATCCTAATCTTGTTGAAAAATTACAAGAAAAATCTGTTGAAGTAAATGCCCTACCCTTAGTTTCTAAATCTGAGAAAATTATTGGCGGAATTCTTGGCTGGCTTCCTTTTATTTTAATGATTGCCTTATGGATTTTCTTTGCCAAAGGAGTCGCAGGATCAAACAATAAAGCGCTTGGCTTTGGAAGATCTCGCGCGAAATTACTGCAAGAAAATAAAAACAGAATAACATTTGTTGATGTTGCCGGAATTGACGAGGCGAAGCAAGAATTAATGGAAATTGTTGATTTTCTTAAAAATCCTAAAAAATATTCTGATCTTGGAGCAAAAATTCCAAGAGGGTGTCTTCTTATTGGGTCTCCTGGTACAGGAAAAACATTACTTGCGCGCGCAATTGCAGGAGAAGCGGCGGTTCCCTTCTTTTCTATTTCAGGATCAGACTTTGTTGAAATGTTTGTAGGCGTTGGCGCATCAAGAGTTAGAGATATGTTTGAGCAAGCAAAAAAACAAGCTCCTTGCATAGTATTCATTGATGAGATTGATGCCGTTGGTCGCCATCGCGGAAGTGGAGTTGGCGGCGGTAATGATGAAAGAGAACAAACGCTAAATCAACTTTTAGTTGAAATGGATGGATTTTCTGAAAATGAAGGTGTTGTTATAATTGCCGCAACAAACAGGCCGGATGTTCTTGATAGAGCACTTCTTAGACCAGGAAGATTCGATCGTCAAGTTACCGTTCCAAATCCTGACATTGTTGGCCGCGAACAGATTCTAAATGTTCATGCAAAAAAAATAACAATGGCCTCAGATATTGATCTTAAGGTTCTTGCTAGAGGAACACCGGGTTTTGCCGGCGCCGACTTGGCAAACCTTATTAATGAAGGCGCATTAATGGCAGCAAGAAATAACAAAAGAATGGTTACAATGCGCGATCTTGAAGATGCGAAAGATAAAATAATGATGGGAGCGGAAAGAAGAAGTATGGTTATGCAATTATCTGAAAAAGAGCTAACCGCTTATCACGAAGCTGGACATGCCATAACTGCAATAAATTGTCCGAATTCTGATCCAATTCACAAAGCTACTATCATCCCTAGAGGCCGCGCTTTGGGTCTTGTGATGAGACTTCCTGAAAATGATAGATTTTCCGTTAGTCGCGCCAAACTTCATGACGATTTGATAGTGGCGATGGGCGGAAGAGCCGCAGAAGAACTCATATTTGGCTATGACAAAGTTACTACAGGAGCCTCTTCTGACATAGCTCATGTTACAGATTTAGCAAGAAATATGGTAACAAAATGGGGGCTTAGCGACCGAGTAGGAACAATTGATTACGGCGTTGATGATGCAAAGCCATACTATAATTCTCAAAAAGATTTCTCTGATCAAACCGCGAAAATTATTGACGAAGAAGTCAAGAGAATCGCTGATGAAGCGCTTGAATCGGCTCGCCAAATTCTTAAAAATAATCGTGAAAATCTTGAAAAATTGGCAAAGGCATTGCTTGAATTTGAAACACTTACAGGAGATGAAATAAAAGATTTACTTGCAGGAAAAGAAATAAGAGGGCAAAATATAAATATTGCTAGCGATGATAGTTCTAAAAAAAATAATTCATCTAGCGTGGTTCCAAATGTTAGCGAGTAATTTATTTCAAATGACTAATAAGAAAAATTTAAAAATATTTTTAGAAAATAGCGTTAAAGAAAGTGCTAAATTCAAGAATATTGCAAATTTTTTTGTTCTTTTATTTTTCTTAATGAATTTGTCATCATGCGCAATCAATAGCTCTGCGCCTGCTGGCCCAGGATTTTTATACACTGAATCTTCTGAATTAACATATTACGATCCTTACATAAAGCCTCAAATTAAAGCTACATTATGCTCAAATAATATTCTTGGGCTATTTAGCTTTGGAGATCAAGACTTTATTAGCCTTCAAACTAAAACTCCGATAAGAAAAATTAATAGCATTGAAAAAACACACTCATCGCGGCTTGGAATTTTTGCAAGAACTTGCACAATTTACAAAGGAGAATAAATGAGTAGACAAGAACATCAAGATGATATATTCAGGAACTTAGATGAGGTTTTTACTAAAAGAATAGTTGCAATTGGAGAAAATCACGAAGATATAGTTCCAAAGAAATTTTTAGCTCAAAATGCAGTTTTCTTAAGAAGCCGAGGATATAATACTGTTCTTTTCGAACATTTGTCAAAAGGTCACAATGAAACATTGCGGCAATTAAAATTTCCTGGTAACTTCACACAATATATATCGTCGCTAGATATTAGAAATATTGTTGCTAGAGCAAAAAGTAAATTCCCGGGGCAAGAAATTCTTGATATTGATATCGAAAATGATTATCCACCAGAGCCTTTCACTCCTTTCGAAAAATTACTTTTTAACATTTTTCAAAGTGATTTTGGTCATACATATCATGAAAATGAGCAATTGGCTCTTCAAGAATATCATGAAATATTAACAAATGATCAATCTAATAAATTTAATTTTCTAAAAGTAGTAAAGGAATTATTGACAAATGGCGTGAATGTTGTTGGCATAGAAAATTCTCAAACAATATATAGATCTCAAGCTGGAAATGTGCGCGCTAAACATTTAAATGCCTCTATAGTATACTCACTTGGACAATTTCTATCAACCACAGCTCCGGCTCAAAAAGCTATTGTTTTTGTTGGGAATACTCATTTGCAGAGACATCAAGATTATCCTATCCCAGGAATTTCATGCCCTATAGAATTAGCCTCTCTTCAACAAGAAGATATCCAAGACTATTTTAGGAGCAGAGTAATTGGATACAAAAAATTATTTGAGGATAGTTTTTTTCCTCAATTAATTGATAATCTTCCTGAACAGGCTTTAGATGCGCCTCCAGTTAGGGGTAGGTACTCAACTCCGCCCCCTGAAGAAACTTATTGGCCTGTAGTTAGTTTAGATAATGCAAGACTAATTCAAAAAAATATTTCTTCTATAAGTTTTTTTCAAACCAGAAGAGGTGCTGGAACATTTGAAAGAGATTTGATTTTTATTAACACTACTCCAAGAGAAATCATGGAATTTGGTACTTCAAGATTATTTGCAGAAAGAATAGTATGTTTGGATCGTGAAAAAAATTTAAAAATAGAAGGAGTGGGGGGTTTAGTAGGTTTCTTAAGAAGAATTGATGATCAAGAGCAAATTCTTTTAGGTTACGGAAATTGTGAAGAATTAAAAATATTGTACCAAAGAGATAGAGATAAAGCGACCCATAGTTCAGGTGAAGCCGCTTCTCTAGAAGGGGTATCCGCTGCAGCTATGCACGATGATGAAACTAGTGGAATAGGCGCTTCCGAAGAAGTGGTCGCTGCAGCTATGGACGATGATGAACCTAGTGGAATAGGCTCTTCCGAAGAAGTGGTCGCTGCAGCTATGCACGCTGATGAACCTAGTGGAATAGGCGCTTCCGAAGAAGTGGCCGCTGAGACTTCTATGATTTCAAGAGTCCCAAAAAGAACCTCATCCTCAACTTCAGATGTTGAAGAAGAGGCCGTATTTGATGAAGCCACTTCGGTTGAAGATGGCACTAGTCCAAAAAAGGCAAGGCTAGATACTCCTGGAAAAGCCTTAGGTTCTGGACCTTTAAGATTAAAAAAGGGGGCAAAAAACCTTGATCCAAGACTTGATCCAGGAGATTCAAGGGGTGGACCTCCAGTTTAATAAATTAATTTTTTAACAAAATGTCAAGAATAAATATACCAGATAAAAAGCTTAGCGATTCCATGATTAGCGTACTTGAAGACTCTTTTGAGCATTTTGGGTATATTGAAACATTTAAAGAATTTCTTGAGGGCGAAAGTGCAAAAGGGAAAGATGCGAATCTTCAAAGATGCTATGATTTATACTATTGCATGATTAATTATAACAATGATGAATTCCAATCATTTTTAGAAAATAATGGATATGAAAATTGTGCTATTGCCAATCCTAAAAGAGATGATGAATATGCGCAATATTTTCAACAAACCTGCAGAATTATTAATGGAGAATATGGGGAAGATGATTTCTTTCCTAAATATTTTGCAAGAATACATTCTTATCCGTTTGATGAACTTAGGCAAATACTTACCGAGCAATATAAATACAAATTAAATTCACAATTATTTGAAATTGATGCAGAAAAATATAAACGAGCAGAATTGAATGTTAGTAATTTTTTTGCAAGAAGAGATTCTTCGCATGCAATTAAACAGCTTTTAGACATGCAAAGAATGGTTGAATCACATAGACAATCAGAAGCCGCGGCAGCTATGGATTCTGGCGCGGATTATGTTGAAGCTGAGATCACAGATCAAGCATTAGTAGTTAGAGTTGCAAATGAATCAGACGCCGCTGCTAATGCAGCTATTTCTGCTACTAAAGCCACAACTTTAGTAACTCCAAGAACAACTTCACTCTCATAATAATGAAAAAACTTGTTATAACTGGTGGGAAAAAACTAAATGGAAATATATCCATTGCAGGCGCTAAAAACGCAGCCCTACCCCTAATGGTTGCATCAATTTTAACAGAAGAAACTCTTACGCTAAGTAATTTACCTCATGTTTCAGATATATCAACTATGGCAAATTTATTGGCAAGCATTGGTGTGGATATAGAAATAGATGGAACTGGAATTGACGGATCTCTTCAAGCTCGTACAATAAATTTAAAAGCTTACGAAATAAACAACAGCGAAGCCTCTTATGATCTTGTAAGAAAAATGCGCGCATCAATTCTTATCATGGGGCCACTTTTAGCAAGGTTTGGAAAAGCAAGAATTTCCTTGCCTGGTGGCTGTGCTATTGGAACAAGGCCAATAGACCTTCATTTAAAAGCTATGGAAAAACTTGGCGCAAAAATCACTTTAAATCATGGATATGTTGATGCTGAGGCTGAAAATGGACTTATTGGCTCTGAAATAAATTTTGAAAAAGTTTCCGTTGGCGCCACTGAAAATGTTTTAATGGCAGCCTCTCTTGCAAAAGGAGAGACAATTGTCAATAATGCCGCATGCGAACCAGAAATTGTTGACTTAGCTAATTGCTTAAATGCGATGGGCGCTAAAATAAGCGGAGCAGGAACCCCAATAATAAAAATTACTGGAGTTGAAAAACTTCACGGAGCTAAACATAAAATTATTGCCGATAGAATTGAGGCTGGAACATATGCGATAGCCGCGATTATTTCTGGAGGATGTATAAAAATAAAAGGGGTAGAATTAAGTTTATTTACGGGATTTAGAGAAGAGCTTGAGAAAGCCGGTGCTGTAATTACCAAAATAAGTGATGATGAAATAGAATTTAAGAGAGTATGCGAATCAATAAATCCAGTTAATATATCAACCCAACCATTTCCGGGATTTCCTACAGACATGCAGGCGCAGTTTATGGCTCTAATGACCATATCTAATCACAGCAAAGGAAGTGCTTCTATTGAAGAAAATATTTTTGAGAATAGATTTATGCATGTCCTTGAGCTTGTAAGAATGGGTGCGGAAATTGAGCTTCACAATAATCTTGCGATAGTCAAAGGAAATAATAAATTAATGGGTGCGGAAGTTATGGCAACAGACCTAAGAGCTTCTGTATCATTGGTTTTAGCTGCTCTTGTAGCTGAAGGTAAAACAACCATAAATAGATTATACCATCTAGAACGCGGGTATGAAAATCTTGCGGATAAACTTATATCTTGCGGAGCTGATATTTCTATTATTTATTAAAATTATTCGTTATAAATTGTAATTTTAACTGATGCAATTGCTTGGGCGGCAATTCCCTCTTGCCTTCCTAAGAATCCTAGTTTCTCTGTTGTCGTAGCTTTAATATTTATTCGCGATTGATCAATTTCTAAAATTTTCGCTAAATTTTTTTGCATCTCTTTTTTTAATTTCAATAATTTTGGCTTCTCACAAATTATCGAAATATCTATATTAACAATTTCTGCACTATTTTTGGCCAATAAATGATTTACTGACTTTAAAAGCTCACAAGAATCAATATTTTTATATTTATTATCACTATCGGGAAAGTGATCTCCGATATCGCCACAAGAAATTGAACCAAGCAAAGCATCAATTATTGCATGAATAGCAACATCTCCATCTGAATGGGCTTTTATCTTCTTATCAAATTCTATATTTACTCCACATAATTTTATAAAATTATCTTCACCATCTTTTTTATCTCTGAAGGCGTGAACATCAAATCCTATACCAGTTCTGATCTCTTGAGTAATTTTTTGATTAAACATTTTTGCTAAAAATTTAGCTCTATCAAAATCTTCCTTGGTAGTAATTTTAAAATTATTTTGTGATCCAGGTATTATTGCCACCGGAATGCCAGCATATTCATTAAGCGCAGCATCATCTGTAAAACTTAAATCCTTAAATGCCTGATGAGAGTTAATAATATCTTCATATATAAAGCCCTGGGGAGTTTGAGCTCTCCATAAATCTTGCCTCTCAAGAGTCCACTCAATCTTTCCATCGGAAAATTTCTTAATAGTGTCTTCAACCGCAATTGCCGGAATAACTGCTGGATGGGTGTTTAACTTCTCTAAAACGCCATCAATAATTTGCTTAGAAACAAATGGACGTACTGCATCATGAATTAAAACCCTGTCAGGATTAATTTCTCTCAGCGCCTCTAAGCCTTTTCTGACAGAAATTTGTCTTGTTTGCCCTCCAAAAACAGGGTTAAGCAGATCAAGGCCAACTACAGCTTCTTCGTATAACGACACGTCATCTGGATGAATAACACATATTACATTATCAATTTTTGGATGATTTATAAATGCCAAAATAGAATGGCGTAAAATAGAAATTCCAGCAAGCCTCAAATATTGTTTAGGCAAACCTTCGGAATTGAGTCTAGTGCCTCTTCCCGAGGTTGTAATCAAAGCAACGGTTTTTATCAAAATATTTATTATTTAAATTCTTTTAATTCTTCTTTCCATTTCTGGACGGAAATTTTTTATTAAACCCTGAACTGGCCAGGCAGCAGCATCTCCAAGAGCGCATATTGTATGCCCTTCAATTTGCTTTGTTAGACTATATAACTGGTCAATTTCTTCAATCTTTGCATTGCCATCAATCATTCTATCCATAATACGCATCATCCAACCAGTTCCTTCGCGGCACGGGGTACATTGACCGCAGGATTCATGTTTATAAAAATGAGACAATCTTGCAATAGCAGCAATAATATCGGTTGATTTATCCATAACAATAACCCCAGCTGTTCCAAGGCCCGTTCCCACCGCCTTTAAAGAATCAAAATCCATTAAAACCGTATCGCAAACATCTTTCTTAATCAGAGGCACCGATGAGCCTCCAGGAATAACAGCAAGAAGATTATCCCAACCCCCTCTGACACCACCAGCATGCTTTTCTATTAGCTCTTTGAGAGATATGCCCATTTCTTCTTCAACATTGCATGGCTTATTTACGTGACCGGAAATACAAAATATTTTTGTTCCAGTATTTTTTTCACGACCAATTGATGCGAACCAAGACGCTCCTCTTCTTAATATTGTTGGTATTACAGCAATTGATTCAACGTTATTAATTACAGTTGGACAACCATAAAGACCGATCAGAGCAGGAAAAGGGGGTTTAAGCCGAGGCTGACCCTTATTACCCTCAAGACTTTCAAGAAGAGCGGTTTCTTCTCCACATATATAAGCACCCGCTCCTCTGTGAACAAAAATATCAAGATCCCAACCACTATTACAGGCATTTTTACCTATTAATTTTGCATCATAAGCCTCATCAATAGCCTTTTGAAGTGCAAGAGATTCATTATAATATTCCCCTCTGATATAAATGTAACAAACATTTGCATTAATTGCCCTTGAGGCTATTAAGCAACCCTCTAAAAGCTTATGAGGATCTCGACGAATAATCTCGCGATCTTTACATGTTCCAGGCTCAGACTCATCAGCATTCACTACAAGATAATGCGGCTTTCCTTCTTGGGGATTGCTTTTCTTTGGAACAAATGACCATTTCATTCCAGTTGGAAATCCAGCCCCTCCTCTTCCTCTGAGGCCAGAGCCTTTTACTTGCTCAATTAACCAATCAGAACCTTGATCAAGAAAATGTTTGGTATTATTCCAGTCTCCTCTTTTTCTTGAAGATGATAGGTCGGAATTCATCGATCCATCTAGATTGGTAAAAATTTTATCTTGAATTGCAAGCATTTTTTTATTAATTTCTATATTTAACCCAAATTCGTCATTAAAACATTGTACAATTATAACCAGTCCTTGATTCACTTGCCCCAAGCTTTGATTCGCTTCTCGCCGAAAGGAAGATACGCCTCCAATCGTTTAAGACAAATAAAATCAAGCGTTGGCGAAATCTAGAAACATTTTATTGACGAATTCGGGTTTAATGTTAATAATCATTTATAGATTCATTCATTAATATCTTAAATAAGCTTTAATTATAAATCAATATTTACGTAAAAATTAATTTTTCATAAAATAAAATTAATTCTCTTAAAAGGTTGATTAAATAATTTTAACAAATAATATTATTGTAGGATTAACAAAATTAAAAGAATTTGCTAAGCAAAATCACACTGAAAATCTTATTGATATGCTCTATAGTTTGCGCTAGCTCTTGCTCATTTTCTAAAATTGATCCAATGGACCTAAACACCAATCTTAGAAGATCTGAAATTAGAGATACCATCATTAAAAAGGATGCAAAAAAAAATAAAGACAAAAACGACTTAGAAGATATTAACATTCCAGAGCCAACTTCTTTAGATTTAAAAGCGCCTGATAAAATCTCAATTAAAGATGCCTTTAACAGCCAAAAAAATGTTTCATTTTCGTCCAATGATCAAGTGCCGCTTCGAGATCTTTTAATAGAAATTGGAAGAATTGCAAATGTTGATGTAGAAATTGATCCAACGATTTCCGGAGGCGTAATTCTTACTGCAAACAATAAACCTCTTGGAGAAGTTATTGAAAGAATTGTTAAGCTAGGAAATCTTCGCTATAAATTTGAAAATGATATACTTCATTTCGAAAGAGATTCCGCTTACACAAAAAATTATATTGTTGACTATTTAACTGAAGGAAGCTCTTTGTGGACAGAGGTTCAAAATAATATAACTGCGATAATGGATAATGATTCATCGGTAAATGTAACTACTTCGCAAGAACAATCTTCTAATGCAGCTAATACTTCAATCACAACTAAAAAAGGCTCAGTTACTATAAATAAAAGTGCCGGTATAATGTCTGTTTTTGCAACTCAAAAACAACATCTAGAAATAGAAAAATATTTAAAAGATGTGGAAAGAAATGCTTCAGCACAGGTAATCATTGAAGCCAAAGTTGTTGAGGTTGCTCTTAAAGATGAATTTCAAGCTGGTATAAATTGGAGCTGGTTAAGTGGCAATGGCTTCCAACTATCTTCAAACAATAATTACCAAGCCGGTAAGGCTCTTGATTTTGTTGTCGGAACAACCGCTAATCCTAAACAATTATTTGGGGGAAGTATAACTTCTACAGTTAGCGCTTTAGAAGAATTTGGAACAACCAGAACTTTATCAAGCCCAAGAATTCACGCTATTAATAATCAAAAAGCTGTTTTAAATTTCACGGATAAGTTAATATATTTTAAAATTGAAAATAATCAGGCAACAACAAACACAAACATAGCGGTAACCACTCAAACCATTACCTCAACAAAACAAGAGGAAAATGTTGGTGTTGAGCTAAATATTACTCCTTCAATAAACCTAAAAACAAATGAAATAACCTTATTCATCAAACCAAAAATTACTGTAAAAAGTGGTGAAGTTGTTGATCCAGCAAGCCCTAAAGTTGGTAACGAAATTATTCAAAATAAAGTACCTATAATTCAAACAAGAGAATTAAATACTGTTGCCAAAATTCAAAATGGGAATATAATTGTGATTGGGGGATTAATGAAAGAAAGCGCCGTTAACACAGATAATGGAATTCCTTTTTTGCAAAGAATACCTATACTTGGCTATTTATTTAAATCATCATCAAAGAAAACCGAATTAGTTGAAACTGTAATTTTTATTAAAGCAACCATTTTAAATAGCTCTTCTCAAGTTGACGAAGTCGATAAAGACTTTCATAAAAAATTCGATCCAAGCAAAAGAAAATTTTTCTAAACAAAAAATATTACAATGGTAAAAAAATATAAAAAAACTAAAATAAATCAACATATCCTTCATCCTCAAACGCAAATGATGTCTTATGGATATGACCCCTTTATGTCAGAAGGAGCGGTTAAGCCTCCGGTTTTCCTTACATCTACATTTGCGTTTAAATCTGCCCAAGATGGTGCCGATTATTTTGACTATGCAACCGGAAGAAAAGAATGTCCAAAAGGAAGTGATGTAGGGCTAATATATAGCAGATTTAATCACCCAAATCTTGAAATTACCGAAGACAGATTGGCACTTCTTGAAGAGGCAGAAAGCTGTGCGGTATTTTCAAGCGGGATGGCGTCTATCGGAACAATATTTTTAGCGCTACTAAAACCAAATGATGTTGTAGTATATTCATCTCCGATATATGGAGGTACAGAGGTTATGTTAAGTAAATTAATGCCGCAATTTAATATAAAAAAAGAGGAATTTTATGATGGTTTTGATGAAAATAAAATATTTAAGGCCCTTGAAAATGGAGCCAAAAAAGGAAATGTTGCTATGGTCTATATAGAAACACCAGCAAATCCAACTAATATGATGGTTGATTTTGCTAAAATAAATAAATGCGTGGATAAATTTGAAAAGAAATACAATATTAGACCTATTATTGTATGCGACAATACCCTGCTTGGACCTATATTTCAAAAACCTCTTAAGCATGGAGTTGATCTAGTTTGTTATTCTTTAACAAAATATGTTGGCGGTCACAGTGATTTAGTTGCCGGTGCAGTAATGGGCTCAAATGAATTAATGGCAAAAGTAAGATCCGTAAGAAATGGGTTTGGATCACAACTAGACCCCCACTCCTCTTGGATGATTAGCAGATCTCTAGAAACTTTATATATTAGATTCGAGAAAGCTCAAAAAAATGCAGAGATAATTGCGCAATGGCTTAGTAGTAACAAATACAGCAAGGTTAAGCTATATCACCCAAAATATATCAAAAACAAAGAATATCAAAATGTTATTAAAAAACAAACTGATGGCTATGGGAGTACATTTTCATTTGTCATTAACGGCTCGAGAAAGCAAGCTTTTAAACTAATTGATTCTTTAACAATTTTTAAATCCGCCGTTAGTCTTGGCGGCTCAGAATCTCTTGTTTGCCACCCAGCCTCTACAACTCATTCAAGTGTTTCTGAAGATATTAGGAAATTAAGTGGAGTTGAAGAGGGGCTAATAAGACTTTCAATTGGCATCGAAAATCCTCAAGATCTTATCGCTGATCTTGATAATGCATTTTCCACTGTATTTAAATAATGAAAAATTTAATCAAATATATTATTCTTTCAAGTCTTAGAAATAGAATTTATACTGGAATATTTATTTGCCTTGCTATAGCCTACGGTATATCAATAATACTTGGAAATACCAACCTTATAGAACAAAATCAAACTTCGATTATTTACGCATCCTTTTCAAGCAGAATAATTTTAATTTTTGGAATAATTTTGTTTGTTTGTATAAGCATAGGAAATATTTTTAACAACAAAGAAATTGATTTTATCTTAACTAAATCAATTTCACGTCAAGAATTTATTATATCATATTTAATTGGATTCTTTTTAGCTTCATTAATAATATTATTATTTATCGCATCAGTTCTTTTGTTTTTATTCAAAGTTGATTTATTATCTTTATTTTTTTGGCTCTTAACTATTTGCGCTGAGCTGATGATAATAATATCATTTTCATTATTAAGTTCTTTGATTCTAAAAAATCAATTTAATGCTATATTGTCAACAGTAGCATTCTACATATTGTCAAGAATGATGTCTATTTTCACATTCTCTTTTAGCTTCAGCAATGATTTAGCAATTGCTAAAAATCATTTAGGAAATTTTATCTTAAAAATAATATCATTATTTTTTCCGAGACTGGATTTATTTGGCCAAAGTCAGTGGTTAATATATAAAATTGAAAATTATGATAACTTCAGAATTATCGCAACTCAAACAATTATTTACATCGCCTTGATGATAGTAATGTCATTTTATGACTTCAAGAATAAGGAATTCTAAACTCTTTTTCTTTTAAAAAAATCTTGTAAAATTTTACGAGATTCATCTTCGAAAAAACCACTATATATATCTGGCCTGTGAAGACAAGACTTGCTTGAAAAAAATCTTATACCATTTTCAACGGCACCGAATTTCTTATCAGCACATGCGTAAAATAGGGTTTTAATTCTTGCTAAAGATATAGCACCAGCACACATAGCGCATGGTTCAAGAGTTACATATATATCACAATCATTAAGCATTTTGCTTTTTTTAATCTTTGCCGCTTCTCTAATAGCAATAATTTCGGCATGTGCGCATGGATCATTGTTAGTTCTATTAAGATTATGCGCAATTGATAATATTTTATTATTATGAACAATTATCGCAGCAACTGGGACCTCTTCCATCAAGATAGCGTCTTTGGCCTTATTTATTGCTAATTGCATAAATTTGTTGGTTAGAACATTTGCCATAAAAATTATTTTTCCAAGATGTCTCTTTTACCCGATATGTTTGGAGCACTAATTATTCCTTCATTTTCCATTCTTTCTATTAAAATTGCAGCACGATTATATCCTATTCTCAACTGTCTTTGAACATAACTTATTGAAGGCTTCTTATCTCTCTTTACAATTGCAACTGCTTTTTGATAGAGATCCGCATCCGAACCACCCCCATCATCGAAAGAAGACTCACCCGACTCACCGCCGCCTACAGACTGAGCCATTGCTTCAAATTCAATTTTTTGCTCTTGATCAAATTCTGTAAGATCTTGATTCTTTATAAAATTTACAATATCTCCTATCTCAGAATCAGAACAAAATGGACCATGAACTCTCATCATTTTACTACCTCCAGACATAAATATCATATCCCCTTGACCCAAAAGCTGCTCAGATCCCTGAACCCCTAGAATAGTTCTGCTATCAATCCTAGATGTAACTTGAAAACTTATTCTAGTTGGAAAGTTTGCTTTGATAACACCAGTAATAACATCAACAGAAGGTCTTTGTGTTGCCATTATAATGTGAATACCCGCTGCTCGAGCCATTTGCGCAAGCCTTTGAATAGAACCTTCGATTTCTTTACCAGCAACAAGCATTAAATCCGCCATTTCATCAACTATAACAACAATAAAAGGTAGTTTTTTAGGCTCAAATTCAATTTCTTCAATTATTGGTTTACCATCTTCAGGATTATATCCGGTTTGAACCTTTCTAGACATTGTCTCTCCAGAAAGAATTGCCTTTTCCGCTCTTTCATTGTAACCAATTATATTTCTGACTCCGAAACTTGACATCAATCTATATCTTTCCTCCATTTCTGCAACCACCCATTTTAATGCAACCACTGCCTTTCCAGGCTCTGTAACAACCGGAGATAGCAAATGAGGAATTCCATCATAAACTGATAATTCAAGCATTTTGGGATCTATCATTATAAATTTACACTCATCTGGTCGCAACTTATATAGCAAAGAAAGAATCATGACATTAAGCCCAACCGACTTCCCTGATCCTGTAGTTCCGGCAATTAACAAATGGGGCATTTTTGCTAGATCGGCAATAATAGGCTCTCCAGCAATATCCTTACCAAGAATCATAGGAAGCAAAGCTTGAGAGTTTTGATAAGAAACCGACTCAATCATTTCTTTTAAAAAAATCATTTCCCTTTTGGCATTGGGAAGCTCTATCCCAAGAGATGTCTTTCCAGGAACAACCGAAATCCTAGCAGAAACTGCACTCATAGATCTTGCTATATCATCAGATAGTCCTATAACTCTAGAAGCCTTGGTACCAGCCGCCGGCTCGAATTCATGAAGAGTAACAACGGGACCAACTTTAGCTCCCAAAGAAGAACCCTTTACTCCAAAATCATCCAAGACCTTCATTAGCATCTGAGACTGTTGATCAATTTGATTTTTGCTAATTTTTTTATTTTTATTTTCCGCAGATCTATCTGTAAGAAGAGAGGATGCTGGCAATTTATAACTTGATTTAAAATTTTTTCTGACAATAGTTTTTCCAATTCTTTTTAGCTGCTTTTTAAGCAACAACTTATCATCTTCAGATTCTTGTGATTCAATATTTTCATTTTCCTTAATTTCCTCCTCATCTTCATGATAATCGCTGTTATTATTTGAATTCAAATATTCTTGATCTGCAACAGTTTCTTTTAAAGAATCGCTGTTGTCATGCTTGACAAATTCGACCTCAACATCACTATCATTATTTTTATATATTTTTTTAGGCAAAAACTTTAAATCACTTGAAACAGAATTCTTCAATAGAATAAATATTTTTTGCGATATAAAAATAGTAGTAATTTTGGTATATCTTAAAAAATAAATCCAATCCGAAAGAGAAATTTCAAGTATTGAAGAAATTGATAACAATCCCAGAGTAAGATAAATCAAGGCCTCAATAATTCTTGGAAAATAATTAAATTTTTCTACAATAAACGCTCCATTAACTCCTCCAAGGCTGTTAAAAGGCCACCATTCTGGCTCTGGTAGCAATGAAAATAAAGCTGAAAAGCAAAGAAGAGAAAAGGGCAAAAGAATAATTTTAAATAAAACATTACCAGCGCCATTTTTACTTGCCATCTTACTGCCGAAGCTAAATATCACCAAACAAAGCAGGAATGATGATAGGCCTAAAAGCTGAAACATTAAATCTGAAGAATAAGATCCAAATTCATTTGCCCAATTTTTAACACCAACCTCAGAAGATATGCTATTAAAAGATGGGTCATCTATATCGTAGGTAAATAATCCAATCAACAAAATAAATGATAAGACTATCATGGCAAGACCAAAAAGCCTTCTAAATAAAATAAAAATTAATTGATATATTCTATCTTGCCACATTCAAAACATTTTTAATTATTAAATCTAAAGTGAAACACATCACCATCTTTAACTATGTAATCTTTTCCTTCAAGCCTTAATTTTCCAGATGTTTTTGCTCCATCTTCTCCATTAGATTCAATATAATCTTGATAGGCTATGGTTTCTGCACGAATAAATCCTTTTTCAAAGTCAGTATGAATTACGCCAGCGGCCTTTGGAGCAGTTGACCCCCTTTTAACAGTCCAAGCATGACATTCCTTAGGGCCAACTGTAAAGAAAGTAATTAAATCAAGTATATCATAGGCATTTCTGATTATTTGCGAAAGCCCCGTTTCACTCAAACCAACAGAATCCAAGAACTCCTTTTTTTCATTTTCGCTTTCAAGAGAAGCAACCTCTGATTCGATTTGTGCACATATATTCAAAACTCGATAATTGTTCTTAACTCCAAAATCATATACTAATTTAGAAAATTTATTACCACTTATCTCATGCTCTTTAAGATTGCAAACATATAATTGCGGCTTAGAAGTTATAAGCTGTAAATTTTTTATAATACGATTATCATCTTCCGATTTTATTTCAAGTAGCCTTGCTGGCTTAGCCTCTTTTAATATATCAAGCAATCTCTTTACAACATCAACCATCGCTAAAGATTCCTTGTCTGTTTTTGCTTTTTTTTCAAGATTTGGCAACCTTTTCTCAAGACTTTCAAGATCCGCTAGAATGAGCTCTAGTTGAATTAGCTCGATATCTCTAATAGGATCAACACTATTCTCAACATGCGTTATATTCTCATCCTCAAAACATCTTACTACATTTATTATAGCATCCACCTCCCTAATATGAGAAAGAAATTGATTACCCAAGCCCTCACCTTTACTTGCCCCCTTAACTAAACCAGCAATATCAACAAACTCTATTTGTGTAGGTATTATTTGCGCAGAGCCAGCTATCTTAGAAAGAAAAGACATTCTTAAATCCGGCACGTTAACACTTCCGATGTTGGGCTCTATAGTACAGAAAGGATAATTTGCAGCCTGCGCTGCAGCGGTCTGAGTAAGAGCGTTAAACAAGGTTGATTTTCCTACATTTGGAAGACCAACTATTCCACATTTTAAAGACATAAATAAAATAAAAATTTTTACCTTTGGAAAAAAGATAAATTGAATCAAATAAATAAAAAGTTTATAACGATTATTTTCTGTTGATTATAGCAATTGTCAATTTATTATAAAACAAAATTTTAACTAAATTTATTACTTTAAATGTTTAATCTTTTTTTTAACAAAAATTTTATAAAAAAAATTGTCGTATTTAGTTTATTCATAATAAACTCATCATGTATTTATCCTAAAGTAACGATAAAATCAAAAGACATAAAACTTCTTCAAGTGGAATTTAAAGATTTTAAAAATTGGGAAAATAATGACTACAGAATGTCATTAATTTCATTTTTAAATTCTTGCAAAAAGTTTGCTAACATGCCCCAAAACAGAGCAATTGGCGGTAAAATTGGCAATATGACTCCCGCTGATTTCAGAGATGTTTGCGAAATTGGAGAAATTGTTATTGGACTAAAAGATGAACAAATAAAAAATTATTTTGAGAATTGGTTTCGACCATTTTTAGTAATAGATAAGAATGGCAATGAAAACGGATTATTTACAGGATATTACGAAGCTTCTTTGGAAGCAAGCAAAGTAATGGATCATGAGTATAAATTTCCAATCTATTCAAAACCCAATAATTTAGATAGCGAACCTTATTTGACTCGTTTAGAAATTGAAAATGGAGCATTAAAAAATAAAAATCTTGAAATTTTATACGCCAAAGATGAGATAGAGCTGTTCTTCACTCATATACAGGGATCTGCAAAGGTTAAATTAAAAGATGGCGGCTTCTCGCGGCTTGCTTATTCTGCAAAAAATAACCAAAGCTTTAAACCCATTTCAGAATATTTATTACAAAAGCAATATCTTCAAAAATCAGAAATATCAGCTCAAAATATTAAAAACTGGCTTAGATCTAACCCAGATTTAGCAAATGAAGTAATGAATTATAATAGTTCTTATATTTTTTTTAGACTATCAAAAGATGAATATGCGATAGGCGCACAAGGTGTTGAGCTTACAGAAGAAAGGTCTCTAGCTGTAGATAATGAATTTATTCCCTATGGCCTTCCAATATGGCTTGAAACAAGACTGCAAGGAAATGAATATTGTGGCTTATTTGTTTCCCAAGACACTGGATCAGCTATTAAAGGAGCAATCAGAGGAGACATATTTTTTGGCAACGGAAAAAAGGCTGAAGATAAAGCATCCTCAATGTCTAACAAAGGAAAGTATTTTGTTTTACTTCCAGCGGATTTAGTACAAAAAATGACCAAAAGTCGAGAATTATTTTAATCAAATATTTTTCTAGCACTTGAATTAACTTGGCCTAGAAGAACATCGCCAACTTTATTCAACAGTAACGGATTTAGCCAGATTCCTTGGCTGATCAACATCATTGCCCTTATATAAGGCAACATAATATGCTAAAAGCTGAAGAGCCACAACACCTGTAAGAGACTCTTCTATAAATCCAGAAACATCCGGTACATTTATTACATCTTCCGCAAGACCGCTAATCTCTTTTTTTGCATGACTATCCGCAACTAAATAAACCCTTCCCTGTCTAGCCTTAACCTCTTCAATATTTGAAGCAATTTTTTCAAATAAATTATTATTATAAGCAATTGCTATTATTGGCATTTTTTTATCAATAAGAGCTATGGTTCCATGCTTTAATTCTCCAGCAGCAATGCCTTGGGCATTTATGTATGACAACTCTCTCATTTTAAGGGAGGACTCAAGCGCCGTAACATAAGAAACACCTCTTCCTATATATAAAATATCGTTATATTTTATAAGTTTTTTTGCGACTTTTTTAATATTATTTATAGATTCCTTTGAAATAATCTGCTTAATTGAGTGAATTGAATTTGAGATTTGCTTCAAATAAAAACCAGCTTCTTCACCATCAATTTTTTTATTTTTAGTAGCAAATTCTATAGCTAAAATAGCAAGAACAGATATTTGGGCAGTATATGCTTTTGTAGAAGCAACACCTATCTCTGGTCCAGCCATAGTTTTTATTATTGCATCAGATAAATGTGCCATACTGCTTTGAGCAACATTAACAATCGATAAAATTTTTTGTTTATTTTGTTTTGCATATTTCATTGCGGCAATTGTATCAGCAGTTTCACCCGATTGCGAAATAAATATCATTAAATTAGAATCGTCAAACACAGCTTTTCTGTATCTAAATTCCGAAGCAATTTCAACTTCAACCGAAATTTGCGCAATATCTTCAATAATATATTTTGCAATCATTGCAGAGTAGTATGATGTTCCACATGCTATTGCGGTAATTTTTTTAATTTTACTTAAATCAAATAAAAAATTAGGTAAATGTATTTTGTTATTTTGCAGATCAACATAATTTTGCAAAGTGTTTTCCAAAACCATTGGCTGTTCATAAATTTCTTTTAACATATAGTTTTCAAACCCATCTTTAGAAACGTTATTTTCAGACGATTCCATTAATCTGATTTCTTTAGAAATTTTTTGAGCATTTAAATTAAAAAAATCAACATGATCATTATATACATATGCAAATTCTTCATCTTCTAAATATGAAATTTTGTTGGTAAAGCTAGCTAATGCATAGTAATCTGAGGCAATAAAGTTTTCATCTTTACCAAACCCAACTAAAAGCGGCGAACCTTTTTTTGCAATAATAATAAAATCTGGATGGCTTGAAATCATTATAGCAAGAGCATAAGAACCTTTAATTTGCGACAATGTTTTTACTATTGCCTGATCTAAATTTGAATTATGCATATTCATTTCCAGAAGATGAGGCACTACCTCGCTGTCTGTATCACTTACAAAATTAACATCTTTTTTTTGTAATATGCTTTTTAATTCTTGATAATTTTCAATTATTCCATTGTGAACAACGCAAACTTTTGAAGATGCGTGAGGATGTGCATTTCTTTCGCTTGGTCTTCCATGAGTTGCCCATCTTGTGTGACCAATAGCTGCGTTAAAAAACTTATCAAGAAACTTGGATTTCTTTGCAGCCTTTTCAAGATTTAATATCTTGCCCTCCTGCTTAACCATTTGAAATGAAGAATTTTCTATAACGGCAACTCCGGCAGAATCATAGCCTCGATATTCCAACTTCTTCAAACCAGAAATAATTTTATTTACCGCATTATTTGCGCCAACCACACCAACAATTCCACACATGATAATTAAAAATAATATTTTATATTTTTATAGCTTTAGTGCTTGATTATATTGATCATAACTTACAAGTAAATTGTAATTTTTAGTAAAATTATGTAGTTTTTTGAAAGAATTATTTTAAAAATAGCTTAGCAATTAAGAGATTTTAAATAGCTAAAGATTTAAGTTCCAATATAAAGTCATCGATGCTAACAACCCTTTGGTCTTGAGATCCCAACTCTCTGATTGAAACTAAATTTTCTTGCTCCTCTTTTTTTCCAATAGCAACAATAAAAGGCACTTTCTTTAAAGAATGTTCTCGAATTTTATAGCTTATTTTTTGCGCATCATTATCAAACTCAACTCTAAAGTTATTTGATTTTAGTATATCAAATATTTTTTTTGCATAATTATCGGAATCATTTGTAATCGTTGCAACTACAACCTGAATTGGTGATAGCCAAAATGGAAATCTTCCAGCATAATTTTCAATTAATATCCCAATAAATCTTTCAAGGCTTCCTAAAATAGCGCGATGAAGCATTACCGGTCTCTTTTTAGATCCATCAACAGCAATGTAAGAAGCATCTAATCTTTCGGGAAGAATAAAATCTACCTGCAAAGTGCCACATTGCCATTGCCTTTTTATGGCATCAATAAGAGTAAATTCTAGTTTTGGTCCATAAAAAGCACCCTCTCCTTCGTTAATTTCATAATCAAGATTAGCGGCTTTAACAGCATTTTCAAGAGCCGCCTCAGCTTTATCCCAAACCTCATCGCTTCCAGCTCTCTTTTCTGGACGAGTAGAAAATTTAACTTTTACATCCTCAAATCCGAAGTCACGATAAACATTTTTTAACAACTCACAAAATGCAATAGTTTCTGAGTTAATTTGACTTTCTTCACAAAAAATATGTGCATCGTCTTGCGTAAAGGATCTAACCCTCATAATACCATGTAAAGAGCCGCTTGGCTCATTTCGATGACAACAGCCAAATTCAGCCATTCTTAATGGAAGCTGACGATATGATTTTAGATTTTGATTAAAAATTTGAATATGAGCTGGACAGTTCATGGGCTTGATTGCAAACATTCTTTCTTCAGTTTCACATGTGAACATATTTTCTCTAAATTTTTCCCAATGTCCCGACTTTTCCCATAAAACTTTATCTATCATTTGCGGAGTTTTAACTTCTATATATCCATTATTCTCTAGTTTTTTGCGAATATAATTTTCTATTTCTCTGTAAATTACGTAACCATTATTATGCCAAAAAACCGATCCAACAGCTTCCTCTTGTATATGAAACAAATCAAGCTCTCTTCCAATTTTTCTATGATCTCTTTTTTGAGCCTCTTCAAGCATTTCAAGATATTCATCAAGAGATTCTTTACTTTCCCATGCAGTTCCATAAATTCTTTGCAGCATTTCATTATTGGCATCACCACGCCAATAGGCACCAGCAAGCTTCATCAATTTAAAATACTTTATATGTCCAGTTGATGGGGCGTGAGGACCTCTGCACAAATCGATAAAATTACCTTGACGATATAGGGTAATTTTTTGATCTTTTGGTATCTGAGAAATTATCTCAGCTTTATATTTTTCTCCGGCTTTATTAAAGAAATCAATAGCATCATCTCTTTCCCACTCTTCTCTAGAAAGTGGCTGATCTTTCTTTGAAATCTCTCTCATTTTATTTTCAATAACCTCAAGGTCTTGAGGAGTAAATGATTCTTTTCTAGAAAAATCATAGTAAAAACCATTTTCAATTGCTGGACCAATTGTTACCTGAGTATTAGGATATAATTCTTTAACAGCTTGAGCCATAAGGTGCGCGGCGTCATGCCTAATAATGTCAAGTGCGATTTTTCCAGATTTAGCGGTAATAATTTCAACATCACAATCCTGAAATATTGGCGAAGATAAGTCTTTTATTTCATCATTAATTTTAATCGCCAGAGCATTTTTAGATAAACTAATTGATATAAATTTTGCTATATCAAGGCCAGTAGTGCCTCGGTCAAAATCTTTACATTTACCATCGGGAAAACAAACTTTTATCATTTTTTTGTAAGTTATTGATTTATTTTTAAAAACTTTATTATAATATTATTACAATTAATTTTTATTTACAAATTATTATTACGGGGCTATAGCGCAGTTGGTAGCGCGCTTGCATGGCATGCAAGAGGTCACGAGTTCGACTCTCGTTAGCTCCACCAAATAACCCTATGAAAGTACAACATTTTTTTGATAAAGATACCGCAACATTATCCTATGTTGTTAGTGACGAAAGTAGTAAAATATGCGCCATAATTGATTCAGTAATGGGTTACGATATTTACTCTGGAAAAACAAATGATAGTCCAGCTTTAGAAATCGTTAATTATATAAAAGAAAATAATTTACAAGTTCAATGGATTATTGATACCCACATTCACGCAGATCATCTTACCGCCTCAAAATACTTAAAAGAAAAACTTGGAGGCAAAATTGCGATTTCTAAAAATATTACTAAAGTTCTAGAATATTGGGTTGATATTTTTGACATTTATGAGGATACACCACTCGATGGATCTCAATTTGATTACCTATTTGATGATAATGAAGATTTTAAAATAGGAAATATAAATGCTCATACAATTAGCACACCTGGTCATACGCCCGCTTGCATGAGCTACTTGATTGGCGATTCAATTTTTGTAGGAGATACAATTTTTATGCCTTATCTTGGCACTGCAAGAACAGACTTTCCCGGCGGAAGCGCAGAAGTTCTTTATGACTCAATTCAAAAAATAAGCAAACTAGCTCCGCAAACAAAAATATATGTCGGACATGATTATCCTCAAGATTTAAATAATCCTAAATTTTCTACAACTATAGGACAGCAAATCGAAGAAAATATTTTAGTTAACAAAAATATCAACAAAAAAACATATGTTGAAAATAGGAATAAAAGAGATGAAGGCAAAGCTGTTCCAAAACTTATTTTTCCATCTATTCAATTCAACTTAAGGGCCGGAAGCTTCGGAAACAAGAACAAAAACGGAAAATTATTTATAAAAACCCCGATTAATATTTTCTAATTAAAATTTTACTTAACTCCGAAGCACCACAAAAGAATAGCTTTTTGAGCATGAAGACGATTTTCAGCCTCATCAAATATAATTGATCTTTCAGAGTCAATGACATCTTCAGTTACCTCAAAACCTCTATAAGCAGGAAGACAGTGGGTAAATAAAGCGTTTTTACTAGCGACATCAAAAAGGATTTTATTAACTTGGAATGGTTGCAAATCCTTTATTTTTCTTTGTCGCAAAGCATCATCTTTTTCTGCAACATCTCCCATCGAAAACCATGTATCAGTAATTATTACATCAGAGTTCATTGCAGCTTCTTTAGCATCGCTAAATTTAGTTATAGAAGCACCATTTTTCTTTGCTTTTATAATCTCTTCATCGCAAAAATCATATGAATCAGGAATTGCAATTCTTAAATCATAACCAAAAGCCTTGCATGCGTGTATGTAGGAATTTAGCACATTATTTGCATCCCCAAACCAAGAAATTTTTTTATTTTTTAAATCACCAATTCTTTCTTTTATAGCCATTAAACTTGCTATAATTTGACAAGGATGAGAAAAATCTGAAAGAGCATTAATCACGGGAATAGATGAGTTTTGCGCAAATTCAGTAATTGTTTTGTGAGAGTTTGATCTAATCATAACAGCATCAACATATCTTGATAAAACTTTTGCGGTATCGGCAATAGTCTCTCCCTTACCAAGCTGCATATCTCTTTGATTCATAACAATAGCATGTCCCTTGAGTTGATTTATGGCAACCTCAAAGGAAACTCGAGTTCTTGTTGAGGATTTCTCGAAAATCATTGCAAGATTTTTGTCTGCAAGATTCAAAGAAACCTTCTTTGACTTTAAATCAAGACCTAAATTAACTATATATTCTAGATCCAAAATATCAATTTGATCTAAATCAATAAAATTAGCCATGGTAAAGCAATTAATTGTTTTAAAATAATTTTAAAAAATGTAACATTAAATTACAAAGAAGGATCTATTTTACAACATCTTTTATTTATGACAACATATTTTATTGCTACTGGGGGAACTGGGGGACATATAATACCGGCTAGATGTATCGCAAAATCATTATCAATTACTGATAGAGTTTTTATTTTATCAGATAAAAAATATAAAAATTTTATTAAAGTCGATGATAATTTTAGATCCATAATCATCAACTCGTCCCAGTTAAAGAAAGGTTTCATTAATATAATTAAATTAATGATCTTGCTATTTTTAGGGATATTTCAATCTTTATTTTATATAATAAAATATAGACCTAAAACAATTATATCATTTGGGGGATACGCAACATTCCCGATATTAAGTGCCGCAATAATAACAAGAAGAAAAATAATTATTCACGAACAAAATGCACATCTTGGTAAAGTAAATAGAATATTTGCTAAATACGCAGATATTATTGCTCTGACATTTGACAATACAGATGGCATTCAAAAAAAGTTTGCCAATAAAACATTTGTTACCGGCAGTCCGGTTAGAAAGGAAATTTTAGAGCTTAATAATTACCCATATAAACTCCCAATTCACAATGAAGAAATTGAAGATAAAAAAATGGGTTATGAAAATATTATTTTAGCATCAGAGTTTGATGAAATTGATAATTCGATCAACAATAAGAATTTATTTAATATTCTAATCATTGGAGGCTCTGGTGGCGCAAAAATATTTAGCGAAATATTACCAAGAGCTTTTTTTAACCTTTCAGAAGAAATAAAAAATGATTTACATATTACTCAACAATGCAGAATGGATCTTGTAAAAGAAACTTTTGAAGAATATAAAAATTTTAATCTCAACGTAGAGATTGAGAGTTTCTTTGAAGATATCGCAGAAAAAATAAAAAAATCTCATCTAATAATTGCAAGATCCGGCTCTTCATCGATTGCTGAATTTTGTATTGCAAAAAAACCAATGATATTAGTTCCTTTCGCTCTATCAGCAGATAATCATCAATTAAAAAATGCTAGAATAGTTGAAGAATCTGGAGCGGCAATAGTTATCGAAGAAAAAGATTTTACGATAAATGAAATTTCTAAAACAATATCTAAACTTATCAAAAATAAGGAAATATTGTTGAAAATGTCTCAACAATCCTCTAAAATTTCAAAAATTGATGCTGAAAATAGGCTAATGAATATTATAAAAAATGATAAATAAATCTGTATCTTTGGGAGAGATTCTTAAAACTCGAAGAATTATAAAAAATATCGAAAAAACTTATATATGCAATCAATTAAAAATTAAATTAGCCGACATTGAAGCAATTGAAGAAAATAATTGGAACTATTTTAAAAAACATCTTTATCTTCCGGGATTTATTCGGTCTTACTGTAAAATATTAGGTTTAAACAATAAAGAAATTGACAAGCTTATCAAAGATTTTGATTTTGAATCTAATACCGCGAATGTTAAACACAAACTTATAAATGTAACGCAAGAAGAAGATAGGTCTCCCGATAAAGAAATGTTTTTGAACTTTTTACTAATTTCAATTATTGTTTTTTTTGTATTTCTTACAATATCAAATTCTATGCAGAATAATTCTCACCTCATAAAAAACTCTGATTTAATTGACCATTTTAAAAATGATGACGATTCACAAGCGTCTCAAGATGTTATTATAGATCAAAATGATGTAATCCAATTAATTAAAAAAACTGATAATAATTAAAATAAAAAATATTGAAATATTCTAAATTTAATTATAATATTTTTCTAAAAATTACTTGAAAATATGAAAAAAATTTCCCTTTATACATTACTAATTCTTTTGACATTAACATCTTGTCACAGCAAGCCAAAAAAAGCAGATCTAAGCGAAAAAGATTCTTTCAAAATCGAAGATCAAATTGTTGATGAAACAACATACCAAACTCTCGCAAATGAAAAGGACGCCCAATCACTAAAAGAGGATGTAAAACCTTTAGTTGAGGCTAGCAAAAAAACCGTAGAAGTTTCTGATAGGGTATTATTTGACTATGACTCTTTTTCTGTTGAAAATGACGAGTCAAAAAACACTCTAGAAATGCAAGTTAAATGGCTTAAAAGCAACCCTGAAATTAAGATAACTATTGAAGGTCATTGCGATGAAAGAGGAACAAGAGAATATAATATTGCCCTTGGAGAAAAAAGAGCAAATTCTGTAAAAAATTTCTTTGAAAGAAATGGGATTAACACTGACAGAATACAAATAATTTCTTTTGGCAAAGAAAAGCCTGCATCTTTTGGAGGATCAGAAGAGTCTCAGAAGAAAAATAGACGCGCGGTTATTGTTCAAATGTAATTAATACTTTGTATTAACCTAATTTATTTAATACCAAAATCTTAGAGATCTTCTCTTGCAAAGAATTTTGATCACATCTTGAATTAAGATGATTAAAATCTATTAAATCCATATTTTGATCCTGATTAGCGCATGAATAAAAATACTCAAAAGATCCATCTGGCATAATTCTTTTTTGTAAACATTGCGAACACACACCTTTCATCATACATTGCATTGGGGAATTGAGACTTGTTATCGCTATTTTTGCATCACTAATTTCCTTTATTATCTTCTCATGTCTTATTCTGGAAATTTCTGACATCATTTTATTCCCACCAATAGTTATAATTCTATCAATTTGCTTTTTATTATTTACAAAATATCTAATTAAAACATCGGTTATAAGCCCAAATTCAACAATATCCTGAGATCTTTTTGCTAAAATTTTTGGCTTTTCATTAATAGCATATATTAGTATGTCGCTATATTCGCACATTAAATCCTGCTTTACCACATATTCATTTTTATTGTAACCTATAGCCAAAATAACGTTACAATTATTGGCCTTAAGAGCTTTAGCAATTATTGTAAGAGGCATATGCCCTCTTCCACCGCCAATTAAAAGAACATTCTCATTCTTAGAAATTTCAGTTGCATTGCCACTTGGACCCATGAAAATACAATCATCACCAATCTTAAAGTTCTTAATAAGGTTTGTCGAAGCGCCATAAAGAGTTATTATTCCGGTTATCAAGCCTTTTCCTCGATCAACTTCTAAAGCAGTAACAGCAACAGATTCCATAACAGCAAGACTATCGCCAATTCTTGATGAAAGATTGTGATAATTTTGCAAACGAAAAATATGACCGATCTCAGTTTTTTTGCTTAAAATATGCGATTTAATCGTAAGCTGTATCACATTATCTGAAATATATTCAATATTGTTAACTTTAACCGAAAAATCATTATTAATTTTTTTAAAAAATCTTTGTGTATCAAAATTATTTTTAGAATTTTTCTTTAACAGTTCATTTACCTCTAAAAAGCCGTACTTAGCACTTGCCATGGCCTTTACAACACTTCCTTCAAAATTGGGGTGAAGATCCCCAAAAAAACTTATGGATTTATTTTCTGGAAAAATCTTAGCTATAAAAGAATTTTTTGAAATTTGTGAATCTATATATTTTCCCTGTAAATCAACCGAAACCTTATCTTCTTCAACTATTGAAATGTTGGGATTGGTTCCTATTGCGTACAAAAGAGATTTACAGTTATGAATAATATTATTTTTAGACCTAATCTGCTTTATGTAATTAAAATCATCTAAAATTATTTCGTCGATTTCTTCATTTTCAATAAACTCAATACCCTGTTCAAAGGCCTGAATTAACTCTTCGTGATTTAGTTTATAAGATTGAGAATTAATTAAATTCTTTCTATATAAAATTTTTGTTCTGCCAATAATTTTCAACAGCCCCTCTTTACCTTCAATCTCAAGGATTTCACAATGATTGTTAAATTCTTTTGAGATAATTTTTTCTTCCTCACTAAGTGTATTAAGAAAATTTTCTTCTCCAAATTTGTCAATAATTTCTTTATATCTTTTTTTAAATTTTTTAATTTGAGTAAAATAATATTCTTGTGATTCGCAAGCGGCATCAACAGCGGTAAGACCTCCACCAATAATAATTATCGGGGCACGAATTTGTAAATTAGTAAATAGGTCATCTTTGAAAGCGCCGCTAAGTTGAAGTGACATTAAAAAATCAGATGCAGATCTTACTCCTTTGGCAAAATTATTTTTAATATTTAAAATTTGTGGCCTTCCAGCACCCACACAAAGAGCCACATGATCAAATTCGTAATCTTTAAAAGCAATATTTTCATCTATTGAGGAACCAAACCTAATACCACCAAACATTCTAAAATTTTTTTGTCTTTCAAGAAGGAGCCTTATAATTGTTAAAAAATTTTTATTCCATCTAACAGTAATTCCATATTCAGAAACACCCCCAAATCCATTGATTTGCCGCTTTGAAAGATCGTAGAAAATTTCATCAATAAACTTAATTGGTTTAAAATCATGCCTGTTTCCATCAAAATCAACTCCAGATATTTCGGGAGAAAGTGGCTCTATTTTTAGCCCGTCAATTGCAACAACATTGTAACCCGCACAAAGAAGATAATGAGAAAGTGTATATCCTGCAGGGCCAAGTCCGGCAACCAAAACATTCTTTCCAGAATTTTCTTTAATTTCTTTATAAGAAAAATTTTGTGATAATTTTAAGGGATTCCACTTTGTTAGAAGAGAATAAATTTCAAAACCCCAAGGCAATTGAAGAAGATCTTTTAAGTTTTCGGTTTCAATTTGAGGAATATTTACCGGGTCTTGTTTTTGATAAATACATGATTTCATGCAATCATTACATATTCTATGCCCAGTTCCTGCAACCAAAGGATTATCTATAATTGCAACCGCTGCTGAAGCAATAACATGCCCCAATGATTTCAAGAAATTCATTTCAGATATTTTTTGATCAAGTGGACAGCCTTTTAGAGGGATATTTAAAGGGTTTGATTTATAGGAACCATCTTTTTCTTTGATGCCGGACCTACAAGAATCTTTATCCTGCTTGTGACAAAATATACAATAATTTGCATGTTCAAGAGATTTGGCGATACCAAATCCCTTATCTAAAAGATTGAATCCATCACGATTATTAATTTTTTCTTCAAATTCAGAACATAAATTATTATAATCTATTTTTTTTGGTAAATTAAATAATATACCATTTCTATGAATCTTCTTACCATCACAAGAGTAAAGGGCCCATACGCAATATAGCGTTAACAATTCTAATTCATTATCATTTAATGGTAATTGATTTATTAAAATATTAATTCTTTTAGCTATATTTAATTCAAAGTTTATCAGATCTTCGTCTCTAAAACTAGCAACCTCATTAAAAGTCTTAGAAAAAATATTTTTGAGCAAATATTCTATATTGATTTGCGCCGGTAATGAAGAATATTTTTTTGCAACAACTCTTTGAACAAATTCTCTTTTTATATTATATAAAATTTCAAAACTTTTATGCTTTTCAAATAACGCCTCGAATTCTTTTTCTACAGAAAATAGATTGATTAAAAATTCTTCTAAAATTATTGAACAATCAATAAGAAACTGATCCAGTTCTTTCTTTGAAATAGTGGCGTGATAAGACTTTATAGCGAAATATTTTTGAAATAAATTATAATCTTTTAAAGCAAAGAATTTCTCAAATTCCCTATCAACAGAATCAAGGCCTTGTGGGCAATATAGGTCATTGAATTTTAAATTAAATTTTAATTCTAAATTATCTTTCATTTAATAACTTTCCAAATAGTTTTATCTTTTGTTACATCCTCAAGAACTATTTTATGAGAATAAAGATCGCTTCTTATTTTATCGGCCAATTGCCAATTTTTTTCTTTTTTAGCCTTATTCCTTAATTCAATTTGTTGAATAATAAAATTTTCGTCAATATTGCTGTTGATAGAATTATTGATAAAATAATTTTCATCAATCAACCCAAAAAATTCAAGCAACGCAATAAAGCTATATTTGTCATTTACATTAACCTCTCCCTGTAACTCTTTTGCCAAGGAATGAATATATGCAAAAGACATAGAGGTATTGAGATCTTGACAAAGAAAATTGACTACTTGATCAATATATTTATTATGATCTTTATTTTTTTGCATTTTAAATTCCAGAAGATCATTCTCGTCAAATATTGAATAAAACTTATTTATAGACTTTTGAGCATTATCAAGAGATGCATCACTATAATCAAGGGGCTTTCTGTAATGGGTCGCAAGAAGTAAATATCTTATAACTATTCCACTAATATTTTTTTCAAGTAAATCATTTACTGTAATAAAATTTTTAAGTGATTTGCTCATTTTTTCTTTATTTACAGTCAGAAAACCATTATGAATCCAATATTTTGCATAAGTTGAATTTTCGTGCGCACAACAGCTTTGAGCTATTTCATTTTCATGATGAGGAAATTGAAGATCTGCACCACCACCATGAATATCAAAATTTTTTCCTAAATATTTAAAACTCATTGCAGAGCACTCTATATGCCAACCTGGACGCCCCGGACCCCATGGGCTGATAAAAACTGATGAAGGATCATCATCTTTATCGGATGGCTTCCATAAAACAAAGTCAAGAGGATTTCTTTTGTAAGAAGCAATTTCAATTCTTGATCCTGCTATCATTTCATCTAGAGACCTTCGAGAAAGAATACCATAATCATCATAAGAATTAACATCAAACAAAACATGATTATCGCTGATATATGCGTGATTTTTTTTAATAAGATTTTCAATAAGAAAAATCATCTCATTTATATGTTCGGTAGCTCTTGGCTCTATTGTTGGCCGCAAAACATTCAAAGCATCCATATCTTGATGATATAATCGAGTTATTTCCTTTGTTAACTCGCTAATTGTTATAGATCTCTCTTTAGCGGCATAATTAATCTTATCATCAACATCTGTAATATTTCTTACATAAGTAACATCATTAAATAATTTTTTAAATAATCTAAAAAACATATCATATACAACTGCACTTCTGGCATTTCCAATATGCGGCCTATCATAAACAGTAGGACCGCATACATACATTTTTAAATGATTAGGCTCTTGTAAAATCAACTCTTCTTCTTTTCTTGCTAAACTATTAAAAATTTTAATGACCATTATTTTTTTTGTTTTATAATAATTGTAAGTTTTATTTTAGAATAATTTTAACAAAATAAATAAATATGTCTATCAAAATAGCGCCATCAATTTTATCGGCAAATTTTGCAACCCTTGGTGATGAATTAAAAAATATAACAAAAGCAGGGGCTGATTATATTCATATTGATGTCATGGACGGCGCATTTGTTCCAAATATAACAATTGGTAATGAAGTTGTTAAATCAATTAGACCATATAGCGATTTAATATTTGACGTTCACTTGATGATCAACAATCCCGATCTTCATATTAAAAATTTTGCAGAATCTGGATCTGATATTATCACAGTTCACAGCGAGTCATGCGTTCATCTTGATCGCACTATATCGCTAATAAATTCTTTTAAAAAAAGAGCGGGTTTATCAATTGTGCCCTCAACTCATGAGGATGTTCTAGATTACGTATTAGAGAAACTTGATCTAATACTTGTAATGACTGTAAATCCTGGTTTTGGTGGACAGAAATTTCTCTCATCGCAACTTAAAAAAATTGAAAGAATTAAAGAGAAGATTGTTAGAAGTGGGAAAAAAATAGATCTTGAAGTTGATGGAGGAATAAATAACGAAACCGCAAGATTGGCCAAAGAAGCCGGCGCGGATGTTCTTGTGAGCGGCTCTTATATATTTTCTCAAAAAGACTACAAGCTGGCAATTGACTCTCTTAGAAATTCATAAAGATAATTATCTAATACAAAAATTGCATTAGATCTATATTAATCTTGAATGAAATCAAATTTGCTTTCTTTTGATCTGCTCATTCTTTTTCTCTCATTACTATCTAATAATTTTTTACGAAGCCTTAAAGACTTTGGAGTTACTTCAACAAGTTCATCATCAGAAATGTAAGTAATCATTTCTTCAAGTGTCATCATTCTTGGCGGAATTAATCTTATCGCCTCATCAGCTCCGGAAGCGCGGATATTAGTTAATTGCTTAGCTCTCAAAATGTTAACTTCAAGATCATTTGACTTTGAATGTTCACCAACTATCATTCCCGTATAGACCTTTTGTTGTGGCTTGATAAACATTATACCCCTATCTTGAAGTCCCCATATGGCATATGCCACAGATTCTCCGGTATCGTTAGATATTAAAGCTCCGTTAACTCTTGACGCATATTCGCCTTTATATGGTGCATATGCATGAAATATTCTGTTAAGAATTCCGGTGCCTTTGGTATCAGTAAGGAATTCACCTTGATAACCAATCAACCCTCTTGAAGGTACATAAAAAATAAGGCGAGTTTTACCACCACCACTTGGCTTCATCTCGATCATCTCTCCTTTTCTTGAGGATAATTTTTCTACAACTACGCCGCTATATACATCATCAACGTCTACCACAACCTCTTCTATTGGCTCTAATATCTGATCTCCCTCTCCTTTTTTAAACAAAACTCTTGGCCTTGAAACGGAAAGTTCAAAACCTTCCCTTCTCATATTTTCAATTAAAACTCCAAGCTGAAGCTCTCCTCTACCACCAACTTCATAGGAATCTTTGCCCTCGCTTTCTTTAACTTTTATTGCAACATTACTTTCGGCTTCTGAGAAAAGACGATCCCTAATCATTCGCGAAGTAACTTTAGTTCCTTCTTGTCCAGCTAAAGGAGAATCGTTAACTCCAATGGTTATAGCCATTGTTGGCGGATTAATAGGAGTAGATTTAATTGGATCCTGAACAACAAGATCGCATATAGTATCAGCAACAGAAGCCTTCTCAAGACCAGCAATCGAAACGATATCTCCAGCGACAGCTTCATCAACCGGAACTTTTTCAACACCGCGAAATACGTGAAGCTTAGTTAATCTTCCTTGCTCAACAAGTTTACCAGCTAGATTTATTGCTTTAAAATTCATTAAGTTTTTTGCTTTTCCAGACATTATTCTTCCGGTAAGCATTCTACCAAAATAAGGATTGGAATCTAAAAGCGTTGCCAACATTGCAAATGGAGCCTCTGGATCAAATTTTGGCGGAGATACATGCTTTAGAATTAAATCAAAAAGTGGAGTCAAATTAACTCTTTCATCTTTTTCAAGATCTAAAACACACCAACCATCTCTTCCAACAGCATATAAAACAGGAAAATCAAGCTGTTGCTCATTGGCGTTTAAGGCAACAAATAAATCAAAAATCTCATTTAAAACCTCATCAATTCTTGCATCGCTTCTATCAACCTTGTTAATTATAACAATTGGTTTAAGGCCTAAAGCCAAAGCTTTAGATAAAACAAATTTAGTTTGAGGCATTGGCCCTTCAGAAGAATCAACCAATAAAAGACAGCTATCCGCCATGGAAAGAACTCTTTCAACTTCACCTCCAAAATCTGCGTGTCCAGGAGTATCTATTACATTGATTTTGTGGTCTTGCCAAGTAATAGAAGTACATTTCGCAAGAATTGTTATACCTCTTTCTTTTTCAAGTGCGTTACTATCCATCACTCTCTCAACAACTTGTTGATTTTCACGAAAAGTTCCGCTTTGCTTAAGCATCGCATCTATTAAGGTTGTTTTTCCGTGGTCTACGTGCGCTATAATTGCAATATTTCTGATATCTGACATAATTACTTGAAAAATTAAAATAAGTCCTGCATCATACACTTACTTAATTTAACTGTCAATCATTTGTTAGAATTTATGTATTTGTTAGTTGGTCTTGGAAATATTGGAAGAGAATATGAAAAAACTAGACATAATTTTGGTTTTATAGCTCTTGACAAAATATTAGAAAAATTTAATTTCGTAAAAAAATCTAATAAATTTAACTCAGAATTATTTGAAGGCACAATTAATGGAATTAAAATCATCGCAATAAAGCCACAAACATATATGAATAGAAGCGGGGTATCAGTTTTAGAAATTACTAATTTTTATAAAATACCCTCAAATAAAATTATAGTTTTGCATGATGAAATAGATATAGAATTTGGTAAAATAAAAATGAAAATTGGCGGCGGAAATGCGGGTCATAATGGCCTTAGATCAATTGATGAAAAAATTGGAAACAACTATTGGCGAATTAGAATTGGGGTTTCAAGACCAAAAAACCTTGACTATGAAATTGCTGATTATGTTTTGTCTAATTTTAATATTAAAGAAATTGTTGAAGTTGAAAAAATATCAGATAACATTATAGAGGTAATATTAAATTTTCTTAAAAAAAACATAGCATGAAAAAAAATTATTTAGTTTTTTTAGTTATTTCAATGTTTACTTTCAGTAACTCTCTAGCAAAAGATATAAATAAAACTTCCAGCCTAGATAAAGATGGGAAAAATATTGAAGAAATAAAAACTTTTGATTTCGAAAAAATCTTCGCCGATACTGAAAAGTATTATGAAGCAGCTAAATCATGGGAAAAAATTAAATGTGTACCAAAAAGCGGCTTTGTTTGCACAAAACGTGAATGCCCTAAGTTAAAAATTATCGAAGACTCTCATATGATTCTTGACAGAAAAAATAAGATAATTTCCCTTTGTAAAAATAAATTATGCAGATATTATCCAGGAATATTTAAACAAGGCGGAGTTTTTGTTACTGCTAAAGTTGAGGAATCTGATGGTATTTTAATTAAAATACTTGGAGATAGTAGGTTTAAAGAAATATCTCTTATTGGCCTAGATGCCTATATTACAAACGGTGAGTGTGAGAAATTTATTGATGAAGCTAAATAAATCAATAATATTTTTTTAGCTTAATTTCTTTTTTTAATTTTTGCCAATAATCTAATCTTTTTATAATATCTTTTTCAAAACCCCTCATGTTTGGCTTGTAAAAGCTTTGATTTTTATTTATCTCATCGGGGAAAAACTCTTGTCCAGAATAGCAATTTTCGGTATCATGATCGTAAATATAATTCTGACCATATCCTTGGTGCTTCATTAAATTAGTTGCAGCATTTAAAATATGTTTTGGCGGATTAAGATGCGAATATTTTTGTGCAAAATTATTTGCTTGCTTATGAGCTAAATATGCGGCATTTGATTTTGGAGAAGTCGCGCAATATATAGTTGCACAACTCAAAGCATAATCGCCTTCGGGACTGCCCAAAAACTCGTAATTAGCTTTTGCAGACATAACATATGTTAGCGCGTTTGGATCAGCAATTCCAATATCTTCTGTTGCAAATCTTGCCAATCTTCTCAAAATATAAAATGGATCTTGTCCAGCGTTAAGCATTCTCAAAAGGTAATATAGCGCCGCATCAACATCTGAACCTCTTAAGCTTTTATGAAAAGCACTTATAAGATCATAATGTCTATCTCCTTTATTATCAAAGGATGGCGCTCTTTTGTTTATTATTCCAAGCAATTGTTTACTGTTAATTTTATTATTCCCATCTATTTTTATTGACAATAATTCTTCACAGGAATTTAAAAGATATCTAGCATCTCCGCAAGCCAACTCAATAAGTAATTTTCTTGCATCTGAATCTATTGGCAACTTTCTATTTGTAAATTCCTCAGCGCGATTTATTAATTTTTCACATGAATTATTTTCAAGCGCTTTTAAAACCAAAACTTTGCATCTAGATAAGAGTGCGGAATTAAGGGCGAAAGAAGGATTTTGAGTAGTTGTTCCAACCATTATTATTGTTCCATCTTCAATAAATGGTAAAAATAAATCTTGTTGAGTTTTATTAAAGTGATGAATTTCATCAACCATCATCAAAGTATTTCTTTGAAAAGAACTTAGAAGATTATTGGGGTTATTTTTTAACTTTATCTCATCTATTTTTTTTCTAATTTCAGCAACATTTGAATCTACTGCTGAAATCATTACAAAATCGGCATTTATGATATTTGCAATTATTTTTGCAATTGAAGTTTTCCCACAGCCGGCAGGTCCCCATAAAATAAGCGATGGAGCTTTTAAAGACGAGGATAAGTTTTTTAAAGTTGAAAATTCTGAAAATAGATGATCCTGACCAATTATATCATCTAAAACACTTGGCCTCATTAGCGAGGATAATGGCTGATTAGTTTTAATCATTTTAAAATTGAAATTAATCAAATATTAGTCATCAAGCCTCAAAGCAGCAAGAAAGGCACTTTGCGGAATCTCAACATTACCAATTTCCCTCATTTTCTTTTTACCTTTTTTTTGTTTATCAAGTAACTTTCTTTTACGAGTAATATCACCACCGTAACATTTAGCAGTAACATCTTTTCTCATTGCAGAAACTGTTTCTCTAGCAATAATTTTTCCACCAATTGCAGCCTGAATAGCAATAGCAAACATTTGTTTAGGTATAAGATCTTTAAGTTTTTGACACAAAACCCTACCCCTGCTTTCAGCTCTAGTTTTGTGAGTTATCAGCGATAAAGCATCCACAGGCTCTGCATTAACAAGAATTGATAATTTTACAAGGTCACTTTTTTCATAACCATCCATCTGCCAATCAAAACTTGCATAACCTCTTGAGCAAGATTTTAGTCGATCATAAAAATCATAAACAATTTCGTTTAAAGGAAGCCGATAAATAAGCATGGCCCTGTCTCCAACATAAGAAAGATCTTTTTGTATTCCTCTTTTTTGTGTACATAAATCAAGTATCGCTCCAAGATATTCATCTGGAGTCATTATTGTAGCCTTGATCCAAGGCTCTTCCATATAATCAATTTTTTGAGGTTCTGGCATTTCAGCGGGAGAATGAATTAGCAATACTTGCGACTCTTTTTCATCCCCAACTAAACCTCGTGATTTTGTAGTATATACTCTGTAAAGAACCGAAGGTGCGGTCGTAATAAGATCAAGATCAAACTCGCGCTCAAGTCTTTCTATAGCTATTTCTAAATGTAATAAACCAAGAAATCCGCATCTAAAGCCATATCCAAGAGCAGAGGATGTCTCTGGCTCATACTCAAAGCTTGCATCATTTAAGTGAAGCTTAGCTAAAGCGTCACGAAATTTCTCAAAATCAGAAGCATCAATTGGATAAACTCCGCAAAATACTACAGGCTTATTTTGCTTGAACCCAGGAAGAGCTTTGGCATTTTCGTTACTCGACAAAACCAAGGTATCCCCTACTTTGCAATCAGAAACCTGCTTTATTTGTCCAGTTATAAAACCAACTTCTCCAGCATTTAATTGATCACAAAAATATTTTTTTGGGGTAAAAAAACCAACAGAATCAACTATATATGAGGCATTTGTTGATAACATTTTTATTTTTTGACCCTTTTTTAAAACACCATCTATAACTCTAACTAAAACAATTACACCCAGATATACATCATACCAACTATCCACAAGAAGCGCTTTGAGATCACTTTTTGGATCTCCTTTTGGCGCCGGAAGCTTTGATATAATAGCCTCAAGAGTATCTTTAATTCCAGCACCAGTTTTGGCAGAAACTAATATTGCTTCACTCGCATCAATTCCTATAACTTCTTCAATTTGTTTTTTAACAGAATCGGGGTCGGAAGCTGGTAAATCTATTTTATTTAAAACAGGTATTATTTCATGATTATTTTCAATAGCTTGGTACACATTTGCCAATGTCTGAGCTTCTACCCCTTGAGTTGAATCAACAACGAGAATAGATCCTTCGCAAGCCGCAAGAGATCTTGAAACTTCGTAAGCAAAATCAACATGTCCAGGAGTATCAATTAAATTTAGCATATATTTTTCTCCACTCGCTGCATTATAATATAAACGCACCGTTTGAGCTTTGATAGTAATACCCCGCTCCTTTTCTATATCCATGGAATCAAGGACTTGCTGGGTCATTTCCCTTGCCTCAAGCCCCCCACATTCTTGAATCAACCTATCGGATAGTGTAGATTTTCCATGATCGATATGAGCAACAATTGAAAAATTTCTTATATTTTTTATATCGGTCATTTAATAACTAGTAATTGATTTTTTCTTAAAATACATTTATAATAATACAGTTAGTTATTGAAGGTGAATTGAATAATATTAGACAATTACTTAATAACAATTTTAATAAATTTTTTAAAACTAGAAGAATATAAAAATTTATAAAACTTCTTTGTTGTAATTATTGCATTATTAATTTTACAAATTGCGATGATATCATAAAAATGTTTAAATTTCTACTATTATTTACAAATTGCAATATCTTATGACAGAACATAAACTCCAGCCAGTTAGAGGAACAAAAGACATATTTGGAAAAGATGTTTTATTATTTAATAAAATTGTTGATATTGCAAAAAATACCGCTTTAAACTATGGCTTCAACGAATTACAAACACCCATATTTGAATTCTCAGAAATATTTGAAAGGAACCTTGGTGAATCATCTGATATTGTTGAAAAAGAAGTGTATAAATTTCTTGATCGATCACAAAATTACCTGACTCTGCGACCGGAATTTACCGCTGCTGTTGTAAGAGCATTTTTGTCAAATGGAGAACTAAGTCAATCTCTTCCACAAAAATTTTTTTCCTATGGTCCAATATTTCGCTACGATAGACCTCAGAAAGGGCGCCAAAGGCAATTTCATCAAATAAATTTTGAAATTTTTGGAGAAGATAATGAGTATTGCGATGCTGAAACTATTGCAATGGCAAACTCTATTTTATCGCGACTCAATATTGTATCACAAACTGAACTTCAAATAAATTCTCTTGGCTGCCATAAAACAAAAATTAGATATGAGGAATCTCTTAAGAAATATTTCTTACAATTTAAAAATAAATTATCAGATGATAGCCTTAAAAGACTTGAAAAAAATCCTCTCAGAATACTAGATTCAAAAGATGAAAATGATATTGAAATTTCAAAAGATGCACCAATAATTTCGAATTTCTTTTCTGATGAATCGAAAAAGCGCTTTGATAATGTTCTCAAAATTCTAGATAGTCTTGAAATATCTTTTCAAATTAACAATAAGCTAGTCAGAGGCCTTGATTACTATACTTCTACGGTATTCGAATTTGTAATAAATACGCAAAATGCTCAAAACACTGTTCTTGCGGGAGGAAGATATGATAATCTTGTTGATAAAATGTCGCACAAAAATTGTCCTGCAATAGGTTTTGCCGCCGGAATTGAAAGACTTGCAATGCTTTGCAATTATTCAGAAGACACTTTAACAAAAACTTCAGTAATTTATGTTAGCGATCAACAAAAAAATTTTTCATTTAAAATAGCTCAAGATCTCAGAAATAATGGCTTAAATGTAGATTTTATTGTTGATGCTAATTTTAAAAAACAAATGAAAAAGGCTGGACAAATGCAATCTCGATTTCTAATAATCATAGGCGAAGATGAGATAAACAGCCACATGATTACAATCAAGGACTCTAAAGACTCCAGCGAATCAAAAATACATCAAGATAAAATTTTTGAATTTATTAGTAAGAGAATATAAATTAAATATTTTTGAATCAAATGATTGCTAAAGAAAGAGAGAAAAATCAACTAAATTTATTAAATAAAACAAAAAAAATAATTAACAATTTTATAAATTTTATAACAAAATTATATGATTTAATAATGGATTTCAAAAATTTTGATAGTAATTTCAAAATATTTACACCAATTTTTTTGGCTATATTTATTTTTGCACTTTTGGCATCAGTTTATTTTATTTACAAATCCCCAATAGATTATCAACAATCTAACGCTGTATACATCATGTATATTCATGTTCCCGCTGCATGGATGGCTCTTTTTATTTACACTATAATGGCATGTTTGAATTTAAGCGCTTTTGTTTGGAAAAATCCATTTTTCTATGTTATATCAAGAAATATCGCATCAACTGGCGCAATTTTTTGTATTATAACTTTAATCACTGGAAGCTTATGGGGCAAGCCAATCTGGGGCACTTACTGGGCATGGGATCCAAGACTAACTTCTATGCTAATTCTATTTTTTTTATATTGCGGATATATTGTTACAATTGATGCATTTGACAATCAAGAGAAGGGGCAAAAAATTGCAGCAATAATCTCAATAATTGGATTTATAAATATTCCACTAATAAAATTTTCTGTTGAATATTTTAACTCTCTACATCAGCCTGCTAGCGTATTTAGAAAAGATGGTGTTTCGATAGAAAGATCAATGTTTATCCCTCTAATGACGATGTTTCTGACATATTTTTCATTATTCATTTTTATCGCATTGATAAAAATAAAAACAGAAATTTTAACTAAAAAAATTATTAGAAATAAATTATGACTTATGTTGTTACAGATAATTGTGTTATGTGCAAATACACAGATTGCGTTTCAGTTTGTCCGGTAGACTGCTTTTACGAAGGAGAAAATATGCTTGTAATAAATCCAGAAGAGTGCATTGATTGCGGAGTGTGCGTCCCAGAATGCCCTGCTGAAGCAATATTACCAGAATCTGAAAATCTTGTTGAATGGATTGATATAAATAAAAAATATTCGAAAAACTGGCCAGTAATAACTAAAAAAAAGGACCCGCTTCCTGATGCTAAGAATTTTGATGGCATGAAAGATAAATTCAAGAAATTCTTCCAGGGCAAATAATTTCATGTTTCAGATTTTAACACAAATCTGACATTTGAATATTGTATAATTCCTAACTAACAGCTGATTCTTCAAGACCCATAATGTGCTTGGCTCCTCGCCACTTGGAAGACACTCTTCCAAGGCGATGCTCATCTAAAACCAGTAAAGCAAATTGTTAAAGAAATACTGAAATATTTTAATAACGGATTTGGGTTTAAAATACCCAATTAAACAATCAAAGATATTAATTATTTTTTGTTAAAAAATATTTTAAACACTTTAATTTAGATAGAAAATCTGGCTAGATATTGGGATAAAGTGAGTATAAAAAAACCGCAAGAGTTTTTAATTTCTTGCGGTTAATTAATTTATAACCTATTTCAAAATCTTAGAAACTACGCCAGCTCCAACAGTTCTTCCACCTTCGCGGATTGCGAAGCGAAGACCTTCTTCCATAGCGATTGGAGAGATTAATTCAACATTGATTTTAATATTATCTCCAGGCATTACCATTTCGGTTCCAGCAGGAAGAGATACTGATCCAGTAACGTCAGTTGTTCTAAAATAGAATTGCGGACGATAATTTTTAAAGAATGGAGTATGACGTCCACCTTCTTCTTTAGTAAGAACATAAACTTCT
>Ga0214917_10000678_pt1 | contig 44352 bp, 40 predicted proteins | sample LL_1208_BB_MetaG_FD_177983 | JGI IMG/M metagenome (GOLD analysis project Ga0214917, IMG submission 177983) | Freshwater microbial communities from Lake Lanier, Atlanta, Georgia, United States - LL_1208_BB | ecosystem: Environmental > Aquatic > Freshwater > Lake | place: USA: Georgia | collected... | reverse complement strand
GTCGGAGCCGCCCCCGCTACAGTCGATGAAAAATTCCCCGGCGGATGGGCAAGGATTCACCAGTTGGCCCAGGAACACAACGGCTAAAATCTACCCGTTCACTCGGGTGTTTCCCTCACCATGGCCCGCTGCTTTCGTCTCAGTGCGCCGCGTAAGACGGCCCGGCGCAGTCGACGCTGGGCGTTCACGCTGGTCGAGTTGCTCGTCGTCATCGCCATCATCGGCACGTTGATCGGGCTCCTCTTGCCGGCCGTGCAGAGCGTTCGCGAGTCGGCCCGGCGGATGCAGTGCAAGAACAACATGAGGCAGTTGGGCCTTGCTGTTCTCGCCTATGAGTCCTCCAAGCGGGCGATGCCGCCGCGGCGAGTCATGACCACGGGCATGATCCGAGGCTGGGCACCGACCCTGCTGCCTTTTTTCGAGGAGGCGCCGCTCCAAGCCCAATACAGCTTCGACAAAAACTTCTATGACCCTCTCAACGCTTCCGTCATTCGCACGCCCGTGAAAGTCTTCACGTGCCCGTCGGCCCCCAACCCTCGCGAGGTGACCGTGATCCAAGGCGGTGTCACGTCCGTCGGGATGGGTGGCGATTACTTCGGGCCCAACAGTTTTTCGTCCACCAAGTATGGCGTGCTGGCGTTGAGCGGTAGGAACACGATCACGGCGCTGGATGACACGCCGCGGGTGCGTCGGCTCCGCGAGATCACCGACGGTCTTTCCAAGACACTCCTGTTCACCGAACAGGCCGGGAGGTCGGATCATTACGTCCTTGGGCGGAAGCAGCCGACGAACGCGGGCTTGAGCCAAGCGACCGCTTGGGGATCGTGGCCCTCGTATCAAGTCTTCCAGGTGCAAGTTTTTGGCAGCGATGGAACCACGCGGGACGGGCCCGGCCTTTGCACGATAAACTGCAACAACAGTCAAGGAGTGTATTCGTTTCATTCCGACGGAGCCGAGGCCGTCTTCGTGGATGCTTCGGTTCGCGTCCTTGGCGAACTGATGGATCCCAACACCCTCTTCGCGATTGTCACGATCAACCAGGCAGAGCCCGTCGCCACCGACTTCTAACGAATAATGAACCGATTGCAGCCAGCGATGAGATGGGAATCGGCCGCTCCTGGCGACGCTTTGAGCCAACGCATGGAGTCGAATCTGGGTATCACCATGACCGCCACTATCCGTCGAATCGAGATTCTGGTTCTCGGCGTCTGCATTCTCGCGTTCGCCGTCGTTACCATTCCGGCCATCCTCCGCGCCGGCGACGATGCCAAGGATCTGGGATGCCGCCACCGTCTGCGCGCCATTGGTGAGGCGTTCCTGCGGTATGAAACCGCGACTGGCGGCCTACCGCCCCGCCGAACGGGGTTCAATGACGGGAACCCCTACGGAGGCTGGGGCTGCCAAATCCTCCCGTATCTCGGCCTCGGACCGGATGGTGATCGCTACGATCTTGGCTACGACTTCTTCGACCCGAAGAATCGGGAGGTCGTCGAAGCCTGGGCGCCGGCCTTTGTTTGTCCTGCAAGCCCTCCTGGCCGGGTGGTACAGATCCAATCGCAGGCAACCACGAAATCGCTGAACGGCGACAAGGATACGGTTCATTCCTGCAAGGCGGCCCCGACCGACTTCATCGCCTCGAACGGCTATCTGGCCGGAGGCGTCGGCTTCATGGCCACCGCCTTCGGTCGCGATTCCGGAATCGGCAACCAGCGACAGCCGCTGGCTGATAACGCCCGCTCACCGACGGCCGCGATCACGGATGGTCTGTCGCGTACGCTCCTGCTGATCGAGCAGGCGGGCAGGCCGTCGGTTTGGCGGCACCAAACGGAACGACCCGGAGACGGCCAGTTTGGCATCAGCCCGAATGCCCGAGGCGCGTGGGCGGGTTGGGGATCGATTGCCTTCGGTCCGGCGAACGCGGAGACCGGTGACACGCCGGGCAAGGGCGACGGCACGGATTGCACCGTCAATTGCAACAACTGGCATGGGATCTACGGATTTCACGAAGGGGGCGCTCACGTCCTGTTCTGCGACGGAAGTGTCCGTTTCATCGGGCTCGACCTCGACCCGTTGACCTTCGCGTATCTCACCATCCGGAACGACGGCCACCTGATCTGCGAGGACGCCTTCCGTGGCAAGTGATCCCCAGCCCCTCGGTCGCGGGATGATCGGTGGCGTGGCATGCTGCCTGGCGATGATCGTGGCCGCGGCCGCTCCGAGCGGGCGCGCCGCCTCGGTGGAGCCCGTCGAGATCGCGCGCCGCATCGACGAACACGTTCTCGGGGCCCACGTCGCCTTGGTGGATGACACGGCGTTCCTCCGGCGCGTGACCCTCGATCTGACCGGCCGCATCCCCACGGTGGCGGAGGTGCACGACTACCTCGCGGAGGATTCCCGCTCCCGCAGTGCGACCGCGATCAACCGCCTGCTGCACGCCGGCGTTCACACCAGAAACATGGCGACCTTCTTTCGCCGGACGTGGGTGCCGCAGGCGGATACCCGTGAGTTCGCCGGGGTCGCCGATCCATTCGAGGCATGGCTCACCGGTCGGCTCCGCGATGGCGCGCGGTATCACGAACTCGTCACCGAGATCCTCACCCAGGATCCAACAGGCGCCCAGTCGGGCTCAGCGGGCCCCTGGGGTTTTTTCGAAGCCAACCAGGGAAAACCGGAGAATCTCGCGGCGAGCGCGGCCCGCGGATTCCTCGGCCTCAATCTCGACTGCGCCCAGTGCCACGACCATCCGCACGCCCGTTGGACCCGCGAGCAGTTCTGGCAGACGGCGGCTTTTTTCGCCGACGTTCCCCCGGGGGCCGGGCCGGCAAGGCCCGGCCTGCCGAAGATCAAGATCCCGGAGACCGATCGCGAGTGCGAGCCTGTCTTCCTCACAGCGGCTGCCGTGGCCGTTCCTGCCGCACCCGATTCCCGCGCCCTCAGGCAGGCGTTCGTCGCCTGGATGCTGGAGGACGGTGAGCGCCTGATGGCGAAAAACGCCGTCAACCGGCTGTGGTCGCATTTCTTCGGGGAAGCCGTCGTCGAGCCCATGGATGACCTGAGTCGCGAGGAATTTCAAACCGGCGAGCGGGCTGCGTTGCTCGATGAACTTGCCGACCTGTTCATCGCGACCGGCTACGACGTCCACGTGCTTGTGGAGGGCATGGTCTCCTCGCGGGCATATCGCCTGGCGCCCACGGCATCCACGCCTGGCCGCGATTCCACCCCTGCGACGCCGACGAACGGCCCTGCCGAAGCCACCGTGTCGGTCACGGCGGACACCGCTCGCTTCATGCTCACCGGCAAGCCCGTACGGGGTCTGACCGGCGAGCAGCTCTATGACAGCCTGCGAGTGGCGGCTGGCCTTCCCATGGCCCGGTCGGACGTGGGTCTCGCCGACGGCCGCAGCCAACGCGACGCCTTTACGGCGGAGTTCTACGTGGAACGGCCCCACGGTGCGGAGCGCTCGATCACGCAGGCCCTGACCCTGATGAACGGGCCATTGGTGAACGATCTGACCACCGCCGAAGGAAACCGGATTCTGGCGTCACTTCTGGCCGCACCGTTCGTCGCGCCGGACGACCAGATCGACACGGTTTTCCTGGCCGTCCTCGGCCGGCACCCGACGAGCGATGAGCTGGACACCGTGCGACGCCGGTTCGCAGGCAGCCCCGAACTGGGTCCGGCGGATCGCCTGGGCAGCCTGTTCTGGGCGCTGGTCAACTCATTCGAGTTCTGCACAAACCACTGATTCACACGAGGCGATTCATGCAACCCGGACGTTCGTCACGACGATCCTTCCTCGGCGGCCTGGCCGTCAGCGTTGGCGCATGGACATCCACCAGTTGGATGCCGGCACTCGCCGCAGTCGGGACCGGGAACCGGCAGAAGGCGAAGTCGGTGATCCTGATCTGGCTCAACGGGGGCCCGTCCACGATCGATCTCTGGGATCTGAAACCGGGCCACGACAACGGCGGCCCCTTCAAGGAGATCGCCACGACCGTTCCGGGTATGCGGATCAGCGAGCACCTGCCGAATCTGGCGGCGGTCGCCCATGAGTTCTCCCTGATTCGGTCGATGGCGACCCGCGAAGGCGACCATGCCCGCGCCCGAGTCGCGTCGATCACGGGCTACACACCCCAGGGAGCGATCAAGTTTCCCGCGATCGGCTCGCTCGTGGCTCATGAGTTCGACGTCACCAACGACATCCCCTCCTACGTCCACGTCGGTGGCCAGCCGGCCGTCACGGGGGGCGGGTTTCTCGGGCCGCAGTTCGCGCCGTTCGTGGTCGGTGGCGGCACGCGCCGGCCACAAGCCGCGGACGAAGGCGCCGCGAGCCTGAAGGTTGACAACCTCGAAAGCCGCTCGGCAGCGGCCAAGGATTTGCGGCTCGCACTTCTCGAGGAACTGAGTGCGAGATCCGGCTTGCCGGCGTCGCCGGTCGCGGAATCGGTCGTATCCGCCCGGATCCAAGCGTTGCGACTGATGAACCCCAAGGCTGCCAGCGCCTTTTCGCTCGACGACGAGCCCGAAGCCATTCGCGACTCTTATGGGATGACCACGTTCGGCCAGGGTTGCCTGCTCGCACGCCGACTCGTGGAGCGGGGCGTGAGCTTCGTGGAGGTCTCGCTGGACGGGTGGGATACGCACGGAAACAACTTCGAGCAGGTGAAGACGCTGTCTCACCAACTCGACCAGGGCGTCGCGACGCTCTTCAAGGAGCTTCGGGAGCGCGGCCTGCTCTCGGAAACCCTGGTGGTTTGTCAGGGGGAGTTCGGTCGGACGCCGCGAATCAATGGCCAGGCCGGCCGGGACCACTGGCCGTCCACCTGGGCCGTGATGCTGGGCGGCGCCGGCATTCGCGGCGGTCAGGTCGTCGGCCGCACGTCCGCCGATGGAGCGCACTTGGAGTCGGAGCCCACCCGCACGGCCGACCTCATGGCGACGATCTTTCAAGGCATCGGACTGGATCCACGCAAGCAGAATATGTCGAACGTCGGCCGACCGATCCGGCTGGCTGATCCGGACGGAACCGCGATCGAGGAGCTGGTGTGAGTCGTCTTCTGGGCCTGGCCGTGTTCGCTGCCGCTGCGGTCGGCGGAGCATCGATCCACGCCGCGGGCGAGGATCAGCCGACCGCCGTGTTGTCGCTGGCGGACAAGGACGGGGTGCGCGACCTGGCCATTCGGGCCAGCGTCGATGGCCTGACCTTCCAGGATGCATGGATGCGATCGATCGATGCCATTTTCGAGTTCGCGGATGTCGATTCGAACGGCACTCTGGACGAGAACGAATCGCGACTCATCCCGTCCGCCCGGTCGGTTCAGATGGCGATTGGCGCCGGATTCGCGACGCCGATCCAGCCCATCCGTTCACTGCGCACGGATGTCCTTGCGGGTGAGGACGATGCCTGCGACCGAGCGGCCCTGCGGCGATATTATCAGCGGCGCGGCGTAGGATGCCTGCGGATCGGCCACGGCCCGCTTCCGCACACTCCGGCGCTCACGAGAGCTCTGACCCTGTCTCTCGATCAAGATGCGGACGGCTGCCTCTCCGAGCAGGAGTTCCGTGCCGCCGAGGCGACGCTCAAGCGACTGGATGCGAATGACGACGACCTCGTGGGGGCGGGCGAACTGGCTCCGGGAGCCACCTACCCGGGCAAGGCGGCGGACTTCACGCTCCTACCAAGCGGAAGTGTCGATCTCTCGGTTGCGCAGGATGGGAGCCTCGTGCTGCGCCGGCTCGCGGAAGATGGAAAAAGTCCATCTTCCGCGGGAGCTTTGCCGCCCTGGGAAATCTCCGCATCGGCGACGACGTTTATGACTTTCATGGGGAACGGCGGTTCGTTCCGCTGCGAAGCCTGGGCAGTCCGCGGCCGGCTACCCGAACAACTGGCGGGACTGACCGAAACCTTCGGCGACCGGGACACCGAGCCGATGATGGCCGAGGGAGAAGGCGCACGGGCCTCGGGCTGGGCGTGGCTCACCGTCGTGGCTGATCGGAACGGCGACGGTGCCGTAAGCTCGGAGGAGGTCGAAGCGTGGCTCCGTCTCCAGCGGCAGATCGCTGCGGGGCACGTGCTCGTCAGCATCCATTCCGGAGGCGGCCTGTTCGAAGTGCTCGATCGGAATCACGATGCAGCGCTCTCCGTTCGCGAGTTGCGCGAGGCCTGGGGGGTGATCAAAGCCGCAGGCTGTGTTTCCGACGATCGGATCGACCCGACCCGTGTGCCGAACCAGGTTTTGATCGTGGTGAGCCACGGCTACCCGGTCGGTCTCGCACGAGATGCCGCGGCCCCGGCGCCCTGGTTCCTCCACATGGATCGCAACGGCGATGGTGACGTGGCACGGCGAGAGTTCACGGCCTCCCCCGATATCTTCGCCAAGCTCGATGCGGACCGCGACGGCCTTCTCTCGGCGTCCGAGGCTGCGACGGCTGTCTCGTCTCCGGCTCCCGACCGGTGAGTTCACCGCCGGCCGTCACGTGATCAGGCCCTTCACCACGTGCCCCTTCACGTCGGTCAGCCGGAAGTCACGGCCCTGGGCGCGGATCGTGAGCTTCGTGTGGTCGATGCCCAGGAGATGCAGCAGCGTGGCGTGGAGGTCGTGGACGCTGACCGGGTTCTCCGCCACGTCGTAGCCCAGCTCGTCCGTGGCGCCGTAGGTGATGCCGGGGCGGATGCCGCCGCCGGCCAGCCAGATCGAGAAGGCTTTCATGTGGTGGTCGCGGCCGTTGCCCTGGGCCATGGGCGTGCGGCCGAACTCCGTGCCGAACACCACGAGCGTGTCGTCGAGCATCCCCCGGCGGGCGAGATCCTCGACCAGCGCCGCGGCGCCGCGGTCCACCTCGGCGGCCGTCCCCTTGACGTGATCCTTGACGCTGCCGTGGTGGTCCCAGTCCCGGTGGTAGAGCTGGATGAACCGCACGCCCCGCTCGGCCAGCCGCCGGGCGAGCAGGCAGTTGGCCGCGAACGAGCCGTCGCCCCCCTTCGTGCCGTAGAGATCGAACGTGCTCTGCGGCTCGTCGGCGAGGTCGACGAGATCGGGCACGCTCGCCTGCATCCGGAAGGCCAGCTCGTACTGGGCCAGCCGGGCCGCCACCTCGGGATCGTCCACCATCTCCCCGCGCAGCGAGTCGAGCCGCGACGCGGCGTCGACCACGTCCCGCTGCCCGGCCGCGGTCACCCCGGCCGGACTCTGCACGTACAGGACCGGGTCTCCTTTCGAGCGGAACTCGACCCCCTGAAACCGGCTCGGCAGGAAGCCCGAGTGCCACTGGCGGGCGGCGATCGGCTGGCTCTGGCCATACCGTCCCGTGCTCACCATCACGACGAAGCCCGGCAGATCCTCGGCGTCGCTGCCCAGGCCGTACCACAGCCAGCTGCCGGCGGCGGGGCGGCCCGAGATCATCGACCCGGTGTTCATGAAGGTGTGGGCGGGGTCGTGGTTGATCGCCTCCGTATGGAGGCTCTTGACGATCGCGATCCGGTCGGCGATCCGGGCCGAGATCTCGGGGAAGATCGTGCTGATCTCCTGGCCGCTTCGCCCGACCTTCGCGAAGGGGTGCTGCGGGGCGAAGCACTTGAGCGCCTGTCCCTGGAGCTGCGCGATCTGCTGCCCCTTGGTGAAGCTCTCCGGCATCGGCTGGCCGTTCATCGCCGCGAGCTTCGGCTTGTGGTCGAAGGTGTCGAGGTGGGTCATGCCCCCCGCCATGTAGAGCCAGATCACCCGCTTGGCCCGCGGCGGCACGTGGAACGGGCGGATCACGCCGGGCCAGCCCGCGAGTGCCGCATGGCTTCCGGTGGCTGCCACGGCCGCGTCGGCCGCCAGGAGCGAGCCGGCCGCCAGCCCCCCGATGCCGCCGGCGGCCCGGGAGAGAAAGGCCCGCCGGGCCAGGGGGGCGGCGATGCCACGCGAATGGTCGTGGTGCATGGGCTGCATGATCAGTTCCTCGTGTACGCCTCGCCCAGGTTGAGCACGACGCGGGCCGCCGCGGTCCAGGCCGCGAGTTCGGCCGGATCGAGGCCGGGGGGCGGCGGCGCGGCCCCGACGCTCAGGAAACGCTTCACGGCCGCCGGATCGGCGGCGAAGTTTTCACGCTGCCGCCGGGCGACGTCGGCGACCACCCCCACCTCGGCGTCGAGCGGCACGCGGCCGACGGCGCGGCGCAGCATGAAGCGGGCCCGCGCCGCCGGCTCAGGGCCGGCCTCGCCGAGTGCCTTGGCCGCCAGAGCGCGGGCCGCCTCGACGAACTGCGGGTCGTTGAGCAGCACGAGCGCCTGCAGCGGCGTGTTGGACCGTGGCCGGCGGGCCGTGCACTCCTCGCGGCTCGGCGCGTCGAAGACCATCATCGCCGGGTGGAGGTACTGCCGCTGCCAGTGCACGTAGAGCCCGCGGCGGTAGAGGGCCGCGCCGGCATCGGCCTTGTAGGTCCGCCTGGGGAAGTTGAGGTAGTCCCAGTACCCCGGCGGCTGGTAGGGCTTCACGCTCGGCCCCCCGACCGTGCGGTCGAGCAGACCCGAGGCGAGGAGCGCCGCATCGCGCACGTTCTCGGCGTCGAGGCGGTGGCGGTTCTGGCGGGCCAGGAGCCGATTCTCGGGATCCGCCTCGCGGTGGCCCACTGCCGGCGTACTCGACCGGCGGTAGGCCCGGCTCGTGACGATCGTCCGCACGACGCGGCGAATGTCCCAGCCGCCGTCGCGGAGGTCGCAGGCCAGCCAGTCGAGCAGCTCCGGATGGCTGGGCGGCTCACCCTGCGAACCATGGTCGTCGAGCCGCCGCGACAGCCCTTCGCCGAACCCCAGCGCCCAGAGCCGATTGGCGAGCACCCGCGGCACCAGCGGGTTCTCCGCGGACGTCATCCACGCGGCCAGGTCGAGCCGCGTGCGCCGCGGCTGCTCGCCGCCGGGCGCCGCCGGCAGGAAGGCCGGAGCGGCCGGCAGCACCACCGCGCCGGAGTCGTCCATCCAGTTGCCCCGCGGCAGGATGCGGACGGTTCGCGGGGGCTTGGAGACCGTGGCCGGCATCGCGACCTGCGTTTTCAGGACGGCATCGAGTTCCGCCTGCAGCCGGGCGCGGGCCGCGTTGGCCGCCTCGGCCACGTCGCGGCCGGCTTCGGCCGGCGGGGCGATCGCGGCGAGCCTGGCCTCGTGTTCCCGCTGCCTGGCTTCCTGGTCGGGCGTGGGCAGCCGCATCATCTCGCCCCAAACGCCATCGTTATTGGCTCCCTGGTAGATGCCCCGCTCCGCCACGTCGGCGAAGAAGGAGGCGAAGGCGTAAAAATCCCGCGTCGTGAACGGGTCGTACTTGTGGTCATGACATTCGGCGCAGCCCAGCGTCGAGCCGAGCCAGGCGCCGGACGTGGCCCGCACCCGGTCGCCCGCATACTTCGCGTGATACTCCTTGTCCTGGCCGCCCCCCTCGGCGCTCATCATGTTGAGCCGGTTGTAGGCGGCGGCCACCCGCTGCGGCCGTGTCGCCCCTGGCAGGAGGTCGCCGGCCAACTGTTCGCGGGTGAAGCGGTCGAAGGGCATGTTCGTCGCGAAGGCTTCGATCACCCAGTCGCGGTAGGGCCACATCGTGACCTCCTGGTCGCCGTGGTAGCCCACGCTGTCGGCGTAGCGGACGAGATCCAGCCACCACGCCGCCAGCCGCTCGGCGTGGTGCGGGCTCGCGAGCAGCCGGTCGACCAACGACTCGTAGGCATCCGGCCGCGGGTCCGCGAGGAAGGCGTCGATTTCGGCCGGGTCCGGGGGCAGGCCCGTGAGGTCGAAGGAGAGCCGGCGGACGAGCGTGACGCGGTCGGCCTCGGGGCCCGGGGCGATGCCCCGCGTGGCGAGGGACTGGTCGAGAAAGGCGTCCACAGGATTGCCGCCGGGCTCCGCGCCGGCCGGCAGGGCGGGGCGGGCGAGCGGCCGGTAGGCCCAGTGCCCCTCGTATTCGGCGCCCGCCGCGATCCACTGCTCGAGGATCGCCTTCTCGGCGGCGGTGAGCGGCTTATTGGTCTCGGGCGGCGGCATGATCACATCGGGGTCAGTCGAGCGGATCCGGGTCACGAGTTCGCTCGCCCCGCCGTTGCCCGGCACCACCGCCCGCACGCCGGCGTGGTCGGCCACCGCGCCCTCGCGGGTGTCGAGCCGCAGGTCGGCCTCGCGCGCGGCGGCATCGGGCCCATGGCAGGCGAAGCAGTGCTCGGCCAGGATCGGCCGCACGTCCCGGTCGAAGGCGATCTCGCCGGCCAAGGTCGGCCCGGCCAAGCCGAGGGCCACCGCTGCCGAAAGATGCTGGATCAGTCGGATCATCGCCGTTCCTCTGGACTCACCGATGATACCCGCTCGGATCGCCTCCCCAGCCATCCGGCACGCAGAAAATCGCCATCGCCAGGCCCCAGAACGGCTCTCCCGCCAGGACCCCGATCAGCGGCCAGGCCACGATTCCCGCCCGGGCCACCAGCCGCCGCGTCGCGTCGAACCACAGGCCGCCTGCGAACAGGATCTCGAAGCCCACGATCGCGTGGGTGACCAGGTTCATCAGATACTCGGAGCCGCGGAAGACGCCGGTGAGATCGACGAGTCGCGACTGCGACCGGGCGGCCAGCCACCAGGCCGCGGTGCCGTCCCACCAGACATCGCCCTTGAGTTGGGCCAGCAGCATCCCGGCCGTGATCGCCACCGCGTGCACCCGGACGAGGCCGAGTGCGACGCGGGCCCAGGGCGACGGCGCAGGTGGCGGCGCTCCGCGGCGGCCGCCGATCCACCGGTCGAGCGACCAGACCACGCCGCTCGGCCCGACGGCGAGGCACCAGAGCAGCACCGCGAGGCAGTCGTCGGCCGGCCCGGCAAGCACCGGGCCACGATTGAGCAGCGCCGCCCAGAGCACGGCCGCCACCGGGCAGGCGAGGCGGCTGGCGAGGCCGAACGTCACCGCGACGAACGCGGCGACGAGCGCGCCGAACAGCGTCTTCAAGGCGAGCGACGAGCTGGCGACGGCGAACAGCGAAACCGTCGGAGTCGTGCGCCCGGAGTCCGAGGGAGGGATCATGCCCCCGGGACCGAACCAGGTCTCGAGGTCAGCTGCATAGCTCGCGGCCAGGGCGAGCCCCAGCAGCCCGGTGAGCATGCGGACGGCCGCCAGCGGGCGCGGGTCGGCCGCCGTGAACCAAAACGCCAGCCAGGCGTCGCCCAGCGCCGCGAGCCCCGCCGGACGATGATCCGCGACGCGCGGTGACGAGGGCGATCCGCTCACGGCGCGGTTTCCTCATCGGCGGTGTCGCCGCCCGCGGGCTGGTCGCGGAGCACCGGGGCGAGTTCGCCACGCTTCGCCGCGCCGCCGAGCTCGATGAGCTGGATCTCGCCGTCGATCCGGCGCACCCGGGCCTCGTAGGGTTTGACCGGCCGCGGAGCCTGCGGGGGTGCCGCACGTTCCTCGAGCGGCCACCGCACCGCCCGCACGGAGACGTCGGCTTCGCCCATGGCCTCGAAGGCTCCCTGCCCGACACCGGCGGCCAGCGGGACGGCGGTCTCCTCGCTCGCGGCCGACGCGATCCGGCGGGCCAGGCGGCGCCAGCGGGCCGCCCTCTCACCCGTGCGATCTCCGGGCAGGCGGAGTGGGTCGCCCTCTCGCTCGAAGCGACGCACCTCCAACCCATGATCAGCATCTTCCGGCAGACCATAAGTAAGCGGATGATCGAACCCCAGGTCGAGCCACGCCGGACCCATCCAGGGCGAGAACAGCCGCTGCTTGATCGTCGTCACGAGCGTCGACGAACCGCTGACCGTATTGCCGGCCATGGCCAGCAGCAGCCCCACGAGATAGACCGCCAGCACGACGCTCGCCATGGCCATCGTCCGCTCCGAGAGCGGTCGGCCGGAAGACGACGGGGGACGAGGGGAGGCGGACATGACGGCGGAAAGTCCAGGACTCGCGCATCAGCCGGCCTCGCGGATGGCAGGCAGTGGTAAGAGTGTGCTTGCGGCACCCGGCGGCCGCCAGTCCGCTCCAGCCCGTGGCCGCTCCCAGGATGCCGCCCCGGGAACGGCGGCCAAGCAGCTACGTTGACACCCGGCGCGGCGAGCGATACGATCGAAAAGGAGCGGGAAAATAACGCCCGTGCCGCCCCGAACAATGTTTGGGGGATTAGCTCAATTGGGAGAGCGTCTGGCTGGCAGCCAGAAGGTCAGGGGTTCAAATCCCCTATCCTCCACTTGGTGCGGCACGGTCCACCCGAAGCGCCTGCGCTGTCGCCAGGTGCAGACGCTCTCGCCAGTTCGCCCACCTCTTTCGTGCCCCATGGGCGACCTGTCCGGGATCGGGGCCGAGCTCAGGGGCGAGGTGGCCTGGCTCGACGGGCGGTTCCTGCCCCGTGAGGCCTTCGCGGTGCCCGCCGGCGATGCCGGCTTCGTGATGGGCGCGACGGTCACCGAGCAGCTTCGCACCTTTCGGGGCCGCCTGTTTTTGCCCCTGCCTCACGCCGAGCGGCTGCAGCATTCCCTGCAGCTCGTCGGGCTCGCACCGCGGGCGACGACCGATGAGTTGATGGCCGCCGCCGAGCAGGTGGCCCGCCACAACCATGCGGTGCTCGCTGCGCCGGCACCGGGCGAACCACCTCCCGACCTCGGGCTCGTGATCTTCGTGACCGCCGGCGACCTGGCGGCCCAGCACGGCGGCCGCGCTGGCCCGCCGCGGATCGGCATCCACAGCTTCCCCCTCGCCTTCAACCTCTGGGTCGGGGCGTATGCGCAGGGGGTCGTGCTGCGCAGCGTCGCCGTGCGGCAGGTCCCGGGCGACTGCTGGCCGCTGGCCGCCAAGGTTCGCAGCCGGTTGCACTATTTTCTCGCCGACCGGGAGGCCGCCGCGGCGGAACCCGGGGCCCGCGCGATCCTGGCCCACGCCGACGGGCGGATCAGCGAGACCTCCACCGCCAACGTGGCGGTCGTCCGCGCCGGCCGGATCGTCGTCCCACCGGCCGCCGACGCGCTCTCCGGCGTGAGCCTGGCATTCGCCCGCGGCCTCGCAGAACGGCTGGCGATCCCGTGGGGGGAGGAGTCGCTGCGACACGAAGACCTCGCGACCGCCGACGAAATCCTGCTCACGAGCACGCCGAGTTGCATCCTGCCGGTGACCCGCTTCGACGGCCGAATCGTCGGCTCGGGCGGGCCTGGCCCGGTGTTCCGCCGGCTCCTCGCCGCCTGGAGCGAATCGACGGGGATCGACATCGTCGCCCAGGCGCGACGTCATTCGCGCGACACCACCGCAGGCGCACCCACATGAACCCCGCCGCCACGCCCGCCCGCTACGAGGTCCGGCACGAGACCGTCTATTCCTACAGCGACGCGGTCCCGGTCTGCCACAACGAGATTCACCTCGTGCCCCGGGATCTGCCCCACCAGCGGCTGCTGTCCAACCTGCTCGTCATCGATCCCGAGCCGGCCGTCCTCTCGAGCCGCCTCGACAGCTTCGGCAACCGCGTCGGGACGTTCGCGATCGAGGCCGGCCACCGCCGGCTTGTCGTCACGTCGACGAGCGTCGTCGAGGTCGATCCCGCCCGCGATTGGCGGACGTGGGAGCCGCTGCCGTGGGAAACGCTCCGCGACCGGCTGCTGCGCGACACCGACCCGGCCACCCTCGTGGCGCGGCAGTTCGCCTGCGAGTCACCCCTGGTGCCCACCTCCCCGCGGCTGGCATCCTGGGCGGGCGAGTCGTTCACGCCCTCCCGCCCGTGGCACGAGGCGCTGATCGAGCTCACGTCCCGCATCCACCGGGAGTTCGCCTACGACCCGACCGCCACGACCACCAGCACGCCGGTCGAGGAGGTTTTTTCGCTCAAGCGCGGCGTCTGCCAGGACTTCGCCCACCTCCAGATCGCCTGCCTGCGGTCGCTCGGCCTCGCGGCCCGCTACGTCAGCGGCTACATCTCCAACGAGCGACCGCCCGGCGCGGGTGGAGCGGCCGGCATGGTGGGGGCCGACGCCTCGCACGCCTGGCTGGCCTGCTGGGGCGGGTCCGAGGGCTGGCTCGACGTGGACCCGACCAACGATTGCACCGCAGGATCGCTCCACGTGACCATCGGCTGGGGCCGCGACTACGCCGATGTCGCGCCCGTCAAGGGCGTGTGCATCGGCGGCGGCACGCACGGCATGGACGTGGCGGTGCACGTCGCGCGGATCGCCTGACGCGATCGATTGGCCCCACGTGTCCCGTGCTCCGGTGATCGCGGACCGCCGGGGGCGGGAATCGCACGGCTGAAACACGGTTATTCCCGCGGGATCGCGGCTCGGGACCCGATGGGTGCCGGCATCCGCCGCCGCGAGCGAATCTGCCCGGAAACGCGGTCTGTCGAACCTGGGGTGACACCGCCGCCGCGTGGCCGATCCCGCTGCCTGACGGGCAGCGGCTTGCCGAACTGTCCTTCACCGGGCTATCATCCCGCAGTTTCCGGGGGAAAAGCGTGAAGAGCCGCTCCGCTGGGCAACGAATCGTTGCCGGTGGCCGGCTTGAAGCGGCTTGTCTATGAAACTGGCGAATCACGCCGAGACCGTGAGTCGGCGCGTATTTTTTTCAGCACCACGTGAAGAAAGGTGAAGTGATGATCGAAGGCTTCGTTCTGTTGGGGTCGGCGATGCCCGGCCTGTCGGTGTTCCAATACAATGCGGTGGACAACATCTTTTCAATGACCGTCGCGACGATGGGCGCGGCGGCGCTGTTCCTGTTCATGGCTCGGGCGCATGTCGATCCCGAATACCGTCCGGCGCTGCTGGTTTCGGGCCTGGTGGTGTCGATCGCCTGCTACCACTATTTCATGATTCGCCACAGTTGGCACGACGCCTACTCGCTGGTGGACGGTGGCTACAAGGGCACGGGGGCCGCGTTCAACGACTTCTACCGGTATGCCGACTGGATCCTGACGGTGCCCCTGTTGATGGTCGAACTCGTGGCTGTCCTCCGCCTGCCGGCGGCCAAGGCCACGAGCCTGCTGACGCGGCTGGTGATCGCGGCCGCGTTGATGATCGCGCTCGGCTATCCGGGTGAGGTGATCTCGGATCCCGCGCGGTGGACCGAGCGGGTCATCTGGGGCGGCCTGTCGTCGATTCCGTTCTTCTACATTCTCTACGTGCTCTGGACGGAACTGACGAACTCGCTCGACAGCCAGCCGCCTGCGGCCCGTAAGCTCCTCGAGATCGCCCGGCTGGTGATTCTGGTCACCTGGGCTGTCTATCCGATCGCCTACGCGCTCGGCGGCACGCCCGACGCCCTCGCGGCGAAGGCCGGAACCGCCGATGCGGCCGCCGGCATCGTCGGTGCCAATGGAGTGGTCGGACTGCAGATTGGCTACGCGATCGCCGACATGACCGCCAAGGCCGGCTTTGGCGTGCTCATCTATCTGATCGCCCGGGCCAAGAGCACGAAGACGGCCTCCCACGAGGCGTATGCCTGATCGGCCCCGCCTTCCTGCGGAAGAACAGTGATGTCATGCACGCGGCCTCGGTAATCATGCTCAGCTGGGCGATGATCGGGGCCGCGTGCTTATTTCCTGCGGCCGGGGCCGGTGTCACAGCCGGCTGTTTGGCGCTCCTCGTCGCGGTGGTCGGCCTGCCCCACGGGGCGGCCGACCATCGCTTCGCCCGGCCGCGACTCGAACCGGCGTTGGGGATGGCCTGGCTGCCGGTGTTTCTGCTCGCCTATCTGGGGGTTGCCGCGGTGGTCGTATGCGGCTGGTTCGTCGCGCCGGCAGCCACGATCGTGGCGTTCTTCCTGGCGTCTGCCTGGCACTTCGGCCAGGAGGAACCGCGGATCCCGGTTGGCCCGCGAATCCTGCGGCCGGCGTTTCGCTTCGCCCGCGGAGGGCTCGTGATCTGGACGCCCCTGGTGTGTCACGGCGGCGAACTCGGCGAAATCCTCGGCCTGGTCGCACCGGGGGGCTCGGGCTCGGCGATCGGGCACGCCACCCGTCTGCTCACCGCATGCGCATGGGTCATGCTGCCGATCGCGGCCGTCGCGTGGGTGCTCCAGGGTCTGGCGGCCGGCGCGAGCGGCGGGCGAAGGCGAAGGATCCTGCTCACGGACAACGCCCTGGTCGGGTCGCTGGTGGCACTCTTCGCGGTGGCGAGCCCGCTGGTGAGCTTCCCGGTCTACTTCTGCGCCTGGCATTCGGCCCGTGGCCTCCAGCGACTCCGCCGCGAGCTTGGCGAAAGCTGGCCGGAGCTGGCCGCGAGCCTCGCGCCCTTGACCGCGGCCGCGATCGCGTTGGTCGGGCTGGTGGCGTGGCTCGCGCTCGGCGGGTCGGGCTGGAACGAGACGCTGATCCGGGCGACCTTCATCGGCCTGAGCGCCGTCGCCGTCCCCCACGTGCTCCTGCATGGGGTCGCCCCGCTGTTCGATGCGCATGCCCGGCGCCGAACGCTGCAGCCTTTGCACGTCGGGAGCGCCGCATGACACAGGCCGCGGTCACAGCCGAGCCTGCGTTCGACTATTGCCTGGTGGGCGGGGGCCTCCAGGGCTGCCTCCTGGCTCATGCGCTGGCCTGGCACCGACCTGAGGCGAACGTCCTGCTCCTGGAACGGGCCGCTGAGCTGTGCGGCAATCACACGTGGTCGTTTCACGAGACGGATGTCGCCCAGAACGCGCGAGGCTGGTTCGACCCGCTTGTGGCCCACCGCTGGTCCGGCTACCGCGTCCGGTTTCCGGGGCTGTCGCGGCGGGTGAACATCCCCTACGCGACGATCACCTCAGACCGCCTCCGCGAGGCGACGCAGTCGCTGGCCGCTGGAGCGGCCCGCCCCGGCCGCCTCGTCATTCGCACCGGCGAGGCGTGCGACATCCTCTCGCCGACCACCGTGATGCTCGGCAGGACCTCGGCGGTTTCCTGCCGGGAAGTGATCGACTGTCGTGGGCGAACGGCTGCGACGGTGCCGCCGGGCGGAGCGGGCTATCAGACCTTCATCGGTCATGAGTACGAAACCTGTGGGCGTTGGCCGGCAGCCGAACCGACGGTCATGGACGTTCGGGCAGACCAGGCCGCGGGCTTCGAGTTTCTCTACGAACTGCCGCTGGGGCCCGACCGCGTGCTGCTCGAATACACCCGCTTCCACGAGGAGCCGACCTGTGACGAATCCCGGGCCGGCGAACTGATCGCGGCGCGGCTGGCCGAGGCCGGCGCGGCAGCGGCGCAACGGATCCGAGCCGAGCGGGGGTGCCTCCCGATGCCGTATGAGGCGGCAGCCAGTCACGCGGGGCCGTCGCTGGCCGGCGGCTACGCCGGGGGCTGGTACCACGCCGCCACGGGATATTCGATGCCGCTGGCGGTTCGCTTCGCGGAGGTCGTCGCCCGGGCCCGCCCGGACCGGATCGCCGCGGCGATCGCCTCGGCCGCCGCAGAGGATCGGCTCCGGCGGGGCTTCGCCCGCTTTCTCAACCGGCTGCTCTTCTGCCTGGTCAGGCCCGCCGACCGGTGGAAGATCTTCCAGCGTTTCTACCGCGTGCTGCCGGAAGAGCGGATCGCCCGGTTTTACGCCCATCGCTTCACCTTCACCGACGCCGCTCGGATCGTGATCGGCTGGCCGCCCTCCGGCCTGGCGCCGATCCGGTTCGCCCGGTCGTTCGTCTCACTCCCCGGTCCGGTGCCAACATGACTGCCAGTCCTCTCGGCTTCGCCGGCGCGACGCACCAGACCGCCCGCACTCGGCACGGCTGGTCCAAGGCTCTCCAGCTCGCCCCCGATCTCTATCCCGGGGTGGGCGGCAAGCGGCTGCGGGCCACCCTGCTGGAGCGGGCCTATGCGTTCGCCGGCGGCCGCTCAGCGGCTCCCGCGCTGATCGTCGATGCGGTCGAGATGCTTCACGCCGGCTCGCTCGTGCTCGACGACTTCGAAGACGACTCGCTCACCCGCCGCGGCCAGCCGGCGCTCCACCGGGTGATCGGTCCGGCCCGGGCCGTCAACGCCGGCAACTGGATGTATTTCCGGGCGCTCGAACTGGCGGCGGCCGCCCTGGAGGATCCCATCCGGTCGGCGGCGCTCGTGGCCAGGTGCATCGCGGTGGCCCGGCAGTGTCATGAGGGTCAGGCGATCGATCTGGCCACCCGGATCGACGAGGTCACGCCGCGGCAGGCCCAGGTCACGGCGCTGGCGATCTCGCGGTGGAAGACCGGCCGCCTCGCGTCACTGGCCGCGTGGTGCGGAGCCCATGCCGCCGGCGGAGACCCGCCGACGCTGCGAGCCGTCGCCGCCTTCGGCTGCCGGGTGGGCGTCTGCCTGCAGATGAAAAACGACCTCGACGAGCTCCAGGAGCTGCTCGACGGGTCGGATCGGTGCGACGACCTCCGCAACCATCGCGTCACCTGGCCGTGGGCCTGGGCCGCCGGCGAGCTCTCGGCCCGGCGGTTCGCGGCCTGGCAGCGCCGCCTCCGACGGTCTGTGGAGCAGCCGGCCGCGCTCCGTCCGCTCGCCAAGGATCTGCTCGAAGCGACCCACCGCCGGGCGGCGACGGCGATCAACGCCCGGCTCGACCGCGCGATCGACAGGCTCGCCGGCGCGACGGGCCCCGGGCGCGACGCCGGCCCGCTGGCCGCGGTCTGCGACGCCCTGCGGATCGCCAACGAGCCCACGAAGGCGGAGGCTCTGCCGTGAGCCTGGCCGCCGCCGCAGGGCCACGTCCGCCGCGGCCGGGCACAGCGGTGCAGCGGCGGGCGGCGGTGATCGGTAGCGGCTTTGGCGGCCTCGCCGCGGCGATCCGCCTGCAGTCGATGGGCTTCGAAACGGTCTGCTACGAGGCCCACGATCAGCCCGGTGGCCGGGCCGCCGTCTACGAGGATGGCGGCTACATTTTCGACGCCGGGCCGACCGTGATCACCGCCCCGCACTGCCTGGAGGAGCTGTTCGCGCTCTCCGGCCGGCGGCTGGCCGACTATGTCCGCCTCCTGCCGGTCACCCCGCTCTACCGGCTGCAGTGGAGCGACGGCGTGGCCTTCGATTACGTCGCCGACGAGGCGGGGCTGATCGAGCAGGTCCGGCGGGTGAATCCCGCGGACGTCGACGGCTACCGCAGATTCGCCGACTACTCGCGGCGGGTGTTCCAAAAGGGATACGAGGAACTCGGCGCCGTCCCGTTCCTCCACTTCACCGACATGCTCCGGGCCGCGCCGCACCTCGCCCGCCTCCGGGCCGACCGGAGCGTCTACGCGACCGTTTCCCGATTCGTGCAAGACGAACACCTCCGGCAGGCGTTCAGCTTTCACCCCCTGCTGGTCGGCGGTAATCCGCTGGAGACGAGCTCCATCTACACGCTGATTCACTGGATCGAGCGCCAGTGGGGCGTGTTCTTTCCCGAGGGGGGCACCGGGGCGCTCGTCCGCGGGCTGGTGCGGCTCTTCCAGGACCTCGGCGGCACGCTCCGCCTCGCAGCTCCGGTGGATCGAGTGACGCTCGAGACCGCCGGCGGCACGACCAGGCACGTCGTCCAGGCCGCCGGAGGGCCGCCGGAGGCGTTCGATGCGGTCGTCTCCAACGCCGACGTCCACCACACCTATGCCAGGCTCTACCGCGGGGTGCCCGCAGCCGGCCGCAGGCAGCGGCGGCTCGAGCGCATGGCCTGGTCGATGTCGCTGTTCGTGCTCTATTTCGGCACCAACCGGCGGTATCCGAACCTGGCCCACCACACGATCCTGTTCGGGCGGCGGTTCCAAGGCCTGTTGCGTGACATCTTCCACGGCCATCGCCTGCCCGAAGACTTCAGCCTCTACCTCCACGCCCCGACGATCACCGATCCGGGCATGGCGCCGCCGGGCGGGGAGTCGTTCTACGTGCTCAGCCCCGTGCCCCACCTGGGCAACGCGGCGATCGACTGGGACGCGGTGGCGACGGGCTACGGCGACGCGATTCTCGCCTCGCTCGAACCGCATCTCCCGGGCTTGAGAAGCGCGGTCGTGACCCGTCGGCACTGCACGCCCGCCGACTTCGCCGGCCGGTTCAACGCCCATCACGGCTCCGCCTTCTCGGTCGCCCCGACGCTGACGCAGAGCGCCTACTTCCGTCCCCACAATCGCGACCCGGACATCCCTGGGCTCTATCTCGTCGGAGCGGGCACCCACCCGGGAGCCGGCGTGCCCGGCGTCGTCAACTCCGCCAAGGCCACGTGCGATACGATCGCAGCCGACTACCATGTCGTCACTGCCGGCAGCTCCATGGGGGCGAGGGGGCTCCCGTGCCAATCGAGCGGCGTAGGAAACCGAGCGTAGCAAGGAGTGCGGAGCGAGGTTTCCTCCGAGTGACCGGAGGGCAGGATGCCCGGAGGGAACGTCCGGCGAGATGGCACGGGAGCCCCCGTCCCACTCAGTTGACCCGCACAAACCCGGATGCCTTTCCATGTCGTCGGCAGTGATCAGCCCAGCCGCGGGGGAGTCGATCCGGCGGCACAGCCGCTCGTTCTCCTTTGCCAGCCGGCTGCTGCCGGCGACCAAGCGGGGCGACGTCGAGCGTCTCTACGCCTGGTGTCGGTGGTGCGACGACGGTGTCGATGCCGCCGCCACGCCGCGGGAGGCGCTGGAGTTCGTCGAACGGGCCACGGGGGACGTCGGCCGGATCGCCGCCGGCACGAGCCCGGTGGCCCCCGAGAGCCTCTGGCTGGCGGAACTCGTCGACCGGCACGACCTGCCGATCGCGGCGGCGGCGGCCCTGCTCGAGGGAATGCGGTCGGACCTCACGCCGGCGGCCGGCTTCCACGAGGCCGACCTCTGGCGGTACTGCTTCCGGGTCGCCGGGGCGGTCGGCGTGCTCATGTGTCCGATCCTCGGCCTCGAGGATCGCCGCCATCTCCCCCATGCCGCGGCGCTCGGCATGGGCATGCAGCTCACGAACATCGCCCGCGACGTCGCCGAAGACTGGCGGCGGAGTCGCTGCTACCTGCCGATCGAATGGACCGACGGCCTGCGGCCCGGCGGCGGGCCGCCCGACCCGGGCCGGGTGCGGCGGGGCGTGCGGACGATCCTGGAGGCCGCCGACGGCTACTACGCCGCCGGGGAGTCAGGGATCGCGGCGCTCGCTGCCGATTCCCGCTTGGCCGTCCGGGCGGCGGCGAGGATCTATCATGCGATCGGGACCAGGATCAGACGGCGGGGCTGCGAGGTGCTCGCCGGGCGGGCCCGGGTCTCGACGCTCGAGAAGCTCGGGCTCTTCGCCCGCGCGATGCTCACGCCTGCCGGCGGCCGGCCGAGACCGCTCGATGCCTCGGCCCAAGGCGCCCTCGCCACCGCGGAACAATCCCTCGAGGAACATGGAGTCTGGTCATGAAGTGGGAAGCCTGGAGCGTCGTTTTCACCGGTCTGTCGCTGACGAGCGTGACGGCGGTCGTCTTGTTCATTCTCGTGGCCGTCAATCCGAAAGACGCCGCCTACGGTTCGACGCCGCTGGTGTACGCCGCCGGTTCGGCGATCATGGGGCTCGCCTTCAACCGGGCCTCGGCCTGGGCGGCCCGCCGGGCCGAGCGGCTCGGGTCGTGAATCACCGGTGGCCGGCGAGGTGCCCGTCCTCGCCGGCCTCGTGACCGCCGGGCGCCGCAAAGGCCGCGGGGTTCCGCTTCCGCTCGATGGCGGCGAAGCAGGCGAACACCCCGAGCACGGCCAGTCCGTAGAGCATCGCGATCAGGGCCAGCACCACGTCGTAGGGCTTGGGCGTCGAGAGGGAGACCCGGAGCAGGACCGTCGAGATCACGAAGCCGGCGTTGCGAAACACGTACTCGTAGCGGTCGTAGAAGGCCAGCGAGACGATCAGCAGGAAGACGTCGGTGAAGATCATGAACTCGAAGAATCGGGGAAAGAAGAAGAGATCGAGGTCGGTCGGCGGCGGCGCCAGCGACACCGGCAGCCACTCGGCCAGTCCGGCCCAGCTGGCCAGATTGACCGCCGCCAGGGTGACCAGGACGACCAGCAGCAGCACGGCCACGGCCTTCTTGAGCTGGATGAAGGCCGCCAGGTCACGATGCGTGCGCATCTTCGGTGTCACGTGCCGCAGCAGCGTGAAGCCGGTGACGATCAGGAACATCAACACGGCCCCGGCCATGTCGAAGAGCACGGCCCTCACCGCAGCGGGCTCGGCCAGCCAGTTCTCCACGTTTTCGAAACCGCCGATGTCCTTGAACACCCCGCGGACGACGATCAGCGAGATGATCTGGTATTGCTTGGCAACCTCACCGGTGTGTGAAGCAGCCAGGGCGAACACCAGGAGCATCACCTCGTAGAACAGGATCACGCTGAACGGCGTGTAGACGGCATGGAGCGGGCTCTGGTCGATGCCCTTGAAGAGCGTCTGCGGCAGGTCGGGAAACAACCGGGCGATCCCGATCACGACCAGGTGCACGAGAAAGCCCACCGCCGCCCCCGTCACCATCAACCGCTCCAACCAGGCCCGCACGGGCGGGCTGTCGAGGGCGTCGAAGATGGCGGCCAGCCGGCAGCGGATCGAACCCAGCACGGCAATCGCTCCGAGGTGATCGATTCGCCGGGGCCGACCTGAGCCCGTGCCGTGGGGATTGTAGGCAGCGGCCCCCGCCGGGGTCGGACATGCCGAAAAAATCTCCACGCCGCGTCCCTGCCGCTGCCGGTGCCCACCTGGGGCGGCCTCCTGGCGGCCTCCTCGCGGCCTGGTGGCGTCGCTCGCCTGACTGCCGGCCGGGGGGATTTGGCGATCTTCTCGAGCGGCGCCTATCTTGGGCTTCCGCCGGCGCACGAACTGCCCGGCGAGATCCTCCGGCGAGCCGCCGGCGGCATGCCGGGCAAGCTGCCTGCCGGCATGGGCCGCCCTCGCCACGGGGTCTCGACGGTCCTCCCCGGCCGACCCGCGGCCAGCCGCTCCCACCCCCAGGCCGACGAATGGATTCGCCCGACTCGATCCTCGACCTCTTCCTCAAGCTCGACGAGGTCCTGCACGGCGTGCTCCAGGCCTGGGGACCATGGACCTACGCGCTCCTGTTCGCGATCATCCTCTGCGAAACCGGACTCGTGATCACGCCGTTTCTCCCGGGGGATTCGCTTCTCTTCGCCGCCGGTGCCATGGCGGCCCGCTATCCGGACGACCTGCACGTGGGCCTGGTCCTCGTCCTGCTCTCCGTCGCCGCGATCATCGGCGACACGATCAACTACGCCCTGGGCCGCTGGATCGGACCGCGGGCCTTCACCATCGATCGCTGGTTTCTCAAGCACGAGCACCTCCGACGCACCCAGGCCTTTTACGGGCGGCACGGAGGCAAGACGATCGTGCTGGCCCGCTTCGTCCCGATCGTCCGCACCTTCGCCCCCTTCGTGGCGGGCGTCGGCAAGATGCACTACCCGACGTTTCTCTTCTACAACGTCACGGGCGGCATCGCCTGGGTGCTGATCTGCACGCTGGCGGGATACTTCTTCGGCAACATGCCGATCGTGCAGAAGAACTTTGAACTCATCGTGGTGGCGATCGTGCTCGTCTCGGTGCTGCCGGTCGCGTGGGAAATCTGGTCGGCCCGCCGCGCCCGCCGCTGAGCGCCAGCCTGCCGAGACCTCGCCGCGAGGGCCATGGATCGTTTGGGCTCGTTGAAAGGGGCCTGGTCGCCCTTCAGTCTGGGCGTTGCGGCGGGCGTGTCCACGCCTCGGCCTGCAACAGGGCTTTGTCGGTGCGACGCACCCTCTTGAGCGACGCGTGCGACCAGTCCGTGCTCGTCTCCGTGATCGCGTGCAGGTTCGCCCCCTGCAGGTCGGCGCCGACGAACCGCGCACCCGCAAGATCGGCATGCGAGAGATCGGCCCACGCGAGGCTCGAGCGATCGAATACGGCCCGCGGACAGCGGGCCTTCTGCCAGCTCGAGCGGTCGAGCCTGGCGTCGGAGAAGACCGCAGCCGTGCCGTCGGCCCCCGCGAAGACCGCCATCGTGCAGTCGGCCCCTGAAAGGTCGGCCTCGGCAAGGTTGGCACCGGCGAACCGCGCGGCCTCCGCGACGACGCCACCGGCCTTCGCCCCCGCGAGGTTCGCCCCCACGAGTCCCGCGCGCTCCAGCCGCACGCCATCCAAGGTCGCACCGGCAAGGTTCACTCCATCCATGATCGAGTCGGTGAAGCACACCTCCGCGAGGTCGAGCCCCGAGAGATCGACCCGCCGCAGTTCGCACATGAGAAACGCCGTGCGCTCGATCCGCGCCTCCCGCAGCGGCAGGTCGTCGAAGGCGACGCGGTGAAACCGCGTGCGCGAGAGGATCGCGCCCGTGAGCGTGGCGCCGTCGAACTCCGCCCAGGCGATCTCGGCGTCGGTGAAGTCGGCGCCGGTGAGGTCGGCCCCGCGAAACCCGGTTCGGTTCTGCCGGCTGCCGCGGAAGTCGGCCCCGGCGAGCCGGCAGCCCTCGAACGACACGCCCTCGAGCACCGCGTCACCGAAGTCGGCACCGGAGAGATCACAGCCGACGAACTCCGTGCGCTCCATCCTCTGCCCGCGGCCGGGGAACGACCGGAAGTCGGCCGTTTCGAACCGGGCGCCGGCGAGCGCGGCCGTGGTCAACTGCCCGCCGCTGAAGCGGGCGAGCGAGAGATCCGCCCGGGTGAGATCGACCTGCCGCAGCACGGCACCGGTGAGCGTGGCCTTGCGGAAGGCGGCCCGCCCGGCCTTCACCGCCACCATATCCGTGCCGCTGAGGTCGGCGCCCAGCAACGACGCGCCCTCGAGGTTCGCCCCGCAGAGTTTCGCGCCGGCGAGCCGACAGCGATCGAGCACGGCGCCGGAGAGGTCGCAGCCCGAGAGGTCGGCCCCCTCGAGGTTTGCCCCCTGAAACGAGGTGCCCTTGAACGAGGTGCCGGCGAGCGCGAGCCCGCGCAGGTCGCAGCCGGGCAGCTTCAAGCCGTCGCACACGGCCGGCAGTTTCGCGCTGCGGAGGTCGCAGTCGGACATCACGAGATCGGAAAAACCAGCGGCCGCGAAATCGGACCCCGTGAGGTCGACGCAGGAAAAGCGACACTCGTGCAGTCGGGCCGCGGTGAAATCCGCCCTCGTGATGGCGCCGCCGGCGAAGTTGGTGCGGCAGCAACTTGCAGCCGTGAAGTCGGCCCTCTCCAGGGCGGATTCGGCAAAAAAGCAGTCGCTGATGGTGCTGCTGGAGAAAGACGCGCCGCTTCCGCGGCAGCTGCCCAGCACCGACCCAGCGGCGGTGCAACCATGCCACCGGGATTTCGAAAGATCGCACTCGAACACTGCCGAGTCCGACAGGCGGCACCCGCCGCAGTCGGCGTCCGCGAACGAGGTGTCGGCGATCGTGGTCCGCGACAGTTCAACGCCGGAAAGCACGGAGCCGGCGAAGGAACCCATCATCACCGAACAGTCGTCGAAGTGGACGCGATGCAGCGTCGCCCCGGCCATCGTGGCCAGATTCAGATTCGTGGACGAGAAACTCGCGTCGTCGAGGTTCGCGTGGTCGAGCGGCGTGTTGGAAAGTCCGCATCCCTCGAACGCGGATCCGGAAAGGTCTCCGCCCTCGAGGGACGCCCCGTTGAAGAACGTCTTCGAGAACCGGCTGCCGCCGCCCCGCAGTCCCGAAAGATCCACAGCCGGCAGGACCGCATCGGCGCACCCACCGGAATCGGAAATCCGCTGTTCGAGCTGCTCCCTCGAGAGAATGTCCATCGGAGGTCACACCCAGGTTGCGGCATCGAGCGTTGCCCGACTGACGTCGCATTCATCAAACGACGTTCTCGTGAGCGACGCTTCCCAGAATCCGGCCTCGAACAGGCTCGACCCGTCGAATCGCACCTCCACGACCTTCGCCCGGTCGAACGACGCCCGGAAGAGGTTCGCGGCGGTGAGGGCCGTGGCGTGGATGTGGGTGTCCGCAAAGAGGGCATTGGCGAGATCGCAGCGGTCGAAGTTCACGGCGTCGAGCGTGCACTCGGAGAAGTCGGCCCGCCGCAGGTCGGCATCCTGAAAGTCGGCCCGATCGAGGACCGAGGTTATCCACGACGCGTCGTCGGCCTGAACCCGGTGCAGCCGGGCGCCGGTGAAGTCGGCCACGTCGCGGGCCCGCAGGTTGGGCAGCGACGCCCCGTCGAAGATCGCACTGCGGCAGACCGCGCCGCCGAAATCGGCCTGGGGCAGCACGGCCCCCGAGAAATCCGCGCCCGCGGCAAGCGCGCCCGTGAAGTCGGACTTGTCGAGCCGTGCCTCGCGGAAGACGGCGTTCGACAGGTTCGCACCTGAGAAGCAGGCATGCCGGCCACACGCGCCTGTGAAGTCGGCGCCGGCCAACGCCAGGCCGCGGAGATTCGCGCCGCCGATGCGGCCGCCGACGAACCGCGTGCCCGCCACGATCGCGTCGGTGAGATCCGCCTGCTCGAGGACGGCGCCGGTCAGGTCGGCGTTGGTGAGATCGGCACCGGTGAGATTGGCTCCCGTGAAGTCGGCCGTGGCGAGCCGGGTCTCGCGAAAGCGGGCGCCGGCGGCGGTCGCGGCGTGAAACGACACGCCCGACAGATCGAGACCGGAGAAGTCGACGCCGCGGAGATCGTAGCCCGCGAGGCCGTCGCGCCGGATCGCCTCCAGGTCGAGCGGATCACCCGGCTTGATGACGCGATCCACGAGCAAGCCCGGTGGAAACGCCGATTCAACCTCGGCCCGGATGCCGCTCGTTTTCCGCTCGAACTCGTGCTCGAACTGGGCGGCCTCGGACGCGAGGCGGTTCAAGGCTTCGAGCGGGTCGGCCTGTCCGGCGAGCTGCCGTTCGATCGCCGCGACTTCCGGCGGGCCGCGCCGGTCGGCCGACGGGCCGGTCCGATACGACTTTGAAATCGCCGCCAGTTCGTCGCCGAGCTTGGAGAGCGGGATCGAGGCGGGGACAGGGGCGTCGTCCAGAACCGTCTTTTCGAAACTCGCGGCCGTCGCCCGGGCCTCATCGATCTCGGCCGTTGAAAGTTCGACGGGGAGTCCTGAGCGCGCGTCGGCCCGGGCAGCCCTCGCTTCGTCCATGCCGCCCTTCATGAGGTCGCGAGCCTGCGCCATTTGTGCCTCGATCTCGGCGACGACCCGCGCCCGCTCGGCCTCGCCGACGGCGATCGCCGCCTCGATCTCGGCCCTGATCGCGGCACCATCGGGCCCGAGCGCCGCCGCCTGCTCTTCCGGGGCGACGAGCGGCCCGAGATAGTCCGCCGGATTGCGGTCCGCGCCGAGCGGCTCGAGGCCGAACGACACCCCGAGGATGTCGAGGAGTTTCGGGCTCCGCACCGGCGTGCCGCCGCGCCAGACGAGCGTCATCTCGCCCGCAGCGGCGTCGATGAACACCGTGTCGAGTACGAGCGGCACTTCCTCGAACGACGCCCCTCCGCCGAAGACCGGGCCGCGGCGGGCCAAGGACAGCGGCGCGTCGGTGGGCAGCCGCAGGATGAACACCCGCGCCCGCTGCCCCGGCAGCGCCGTGCGCCACTCGGCATGCTCCGGGTGCAGGTGCAGGAGGTCCACCGGCTCGTCCCCGCGGAAGTACCCTTCCACCCACTGGTCCGGCAGCGACGCCATCCAGAACCGCTCGTCGAACAGCGGCGGCGACCATGGCCACCACGAAGCCACGCCGCCGCTGCCGGGCGTGCCGGCATATTGCCGTCGCTGCGGCCAGTCGGGCGGGATCGGGCCGAACCCGGCCGGATCGCCACCCGGGCGGCGACCGGCGATGGGCCGGTCGGCGAACTCGAGATTCGGCACCGGCTCGCCTGAAACGCCGAGTCCGAGCTGATTGCCGGCGACATCGGCACCGCCGAACACCCGGGCGAACGTGAGCGGAACCGCGCGGGCGATTCCGGCCGGGCCCGGCCTGTCGAACACGCCGCTCGAGTCCCAGGACCGGTCGCCATGCACCACGATCTCTTTCCGCCACGATCCGACCGTCACCCGCACGGGATACGACGTGGGAGTCCGATCTCGAGGCGGATGGGCCGTGCCCACGACGATCACCTCGCCGAACGGCTTTCGCGGCACGAAGTCGGACGGGTAGCGGATGCCGAGGGATGCGTCGTCGAATGGCATGTCGCCGGACGGCACCACGTTCCCGGCCGCAGACAAGACAGGCCGCTCACCGGGCGTGATCGAGAAGACGGCCCGCACCAAGAAGCAGACCCGCAGGCCGGATGGACCTGTGTTCGGCAAATTCCGATGAAGACACCAACCGATGCAGACTCCGGGCGTTTGCTTGGGCCTTACTTTCATGGGCAAGCGACCGAATCATCCGAGATTAATGGTAGTGCCTGAAAAATTCAGTGTATTACCGTTCATAACGATGTTTCCGCCAATCTTCACGGTGCTGCCGAGTGGGGATACAAATGAGTGACTTTCTGCCAGCACTTGATGCGACCCTTGGACTGCTTTCATATCATCACCCGCGACCGTTGTGGTGACTTCTCCAAACGTCAGATCGGCGGTGGAAACATTCTGAGTCACGCTCACGGCGGTCTCTTGTTTCTGGTTGATATACGCTTGGTAGTCTTCGGCGAAATGTGCCTTCCTCTTGGCTACCGTAACCTCTTCAACCTTGGCATTCGTTTCCACCATTTTCGCCACGGTGTATTTCCGCTGGAAATTCACCATCAGTTCGAGCGCCGCGTTCAATGTGGCCTTCGCCCCGAGCGACGTCGAAACCGTCGCTCCGAGTTGCGTGGAAACCGTAAATCCCAAGGTCGTGCTGAACACGCCGGCAGCATTCGTGGTAAAAGTCAATCCCGCGAACAAGTTGTCCGTCAGGCCTCTTTGGTAGACGTTCTTGTTTCCATACTGCAGCGATGTCGCATTGCCCGTTTGCGTGGAAAAGCTGTCGCCGTCGATCTTCTTGGCGGTCGGACCAGATTGAGCGAGGCTTTGGCCCGTCGTGTTATAGAAGTTCGAAAAGCCGCTCATCTGAAAACTCCTTTGGGACAGGAACGGGTGGTTTTCACGCCTGGCTGTTCAGCACGGATTCGAGGGCGAAGTATAGCCCGGTCAATGGTACTGCCGCAACGGTCTCCCGGCTGACGAGCGACTCATGAACCCCGGGAGGAGCGGCCTCGGCGGCCGGAGGCGGTTCCCCGAAACACCACTCACCCCCTTTGATGTCGATTTTCTCGCCTCGGCGTTCGGCCGCTCATGAGCCGCGATGGCAGCGAGGTCGCTGCGACGCCATGACGCGGCGCTCGCAGCGTCCGACCATGATCGCGTCCGGGCGGTGTTGGCTTCCCGGGATGTCCGCTGGTCGCGCTACCCGTCAACCCTGCCCGACCCGCAGGCCGGCCCACACGGCCAGCACTCCGAGCACGTTCGTGGCGAGCATGTAGGCCAGCGCCGTGGCGAGCCGCCCGCCGCCGAGCATTTCGGCCGATTGGAACGCGAAGCTCGAATAGGTCGTGAAGCCGCCGAGCAGTCCCACGAGCAGCACCACCTCCTGCTCGGTCGGCATGGCCCGTGCACGGGCCAGCGAGAAGATGGCTCCGAAAGCAAACGAGCCGAGCACGTTGACGAAGAGCGTGCCCCAGGGAAAACCCTCCCCGACGAGCCGCACGGCCAGCGTGGTGCAACCGGCCCGCAGCAGGGTGCCGATGGCCCCGGCGGCACCGATCAGCAGGGCATTGACGATCGCTGGCACGGGTCTCCTCCGCAGTCTTAGCAGGACGCATCAGGGCCCGTGCGCCGGCTGGTGAGCCCCACGCGAGCGGTGGCTCACGTGCGGATCGTTCGATGGCCCCTGGGAATCCGACGACGACGGATGCATGAACCTGGCCATCCGCCGCTCGAGCAGTATGTGGCGGCGGTGGCGGAAGCCGGCTCGTGAGGATTTGATGAGGGGAGCCGCCTCCCCCGCTTGTGGACGTGCCGTTGATCGCCGTATCCTCTGGCGACCGCCGCAGCCAACGCAGCCGATGAACACGACCATCACCTCCATCTCCGCCATCGAGATTCTCGACTCCCGCGGCAACCCCACCGTCTGCGTTACGGTCCATCTCGACAACGGCATCACCGCCAGCGCCTCGGTCCCCTCCGGAGCATCCACCGGCGAGCGGGAGGCCGTCGAGCTTCGCGACGGGGACCCCGCGCGCTACGGCGGCAAGGGAGTCCTCCGAGCCGTGGCGAACGTCGAGGGGGAAATCGCCTCAGCGCTCCGCGGGATGGACGCCACGGACCAAGACGCCCTGGATCGCCGGATGATCGCCGTGGACGGAAGCCCCGACAAATCGCGACTCGGGGCGAACGCGATCCTCGGCGTGTCGATGGCCGCCGCACGGGCCGGCGCCGCGGCTCGCGGATTGCCGCTCTACCGCTCCCTCGGCGGCACCGACGCCCCCATCCTCCCGGTTCCGTGCCTGAATGTCCTCAACGGCGGCCGCCATGCCGACAACACGCTGGACTTCCAGGAGTTCAAGATCGCTCCCCACAGTGCCACGACGTTTCGCGAAGCCATCCGCATGGGCGTCGAGACGTTTCACGCCCTCAAGGGCATCCTCCATGATCGCGGGTACCGCACCGGCGTCGGTGACGAGGGCGGTTTCGCCCCGGACCTCGAGACCAATGAGGAAGCCATCACCATCATCATCGCCGCCATCGAGAAGGCCGGCTACCGCGTCGGGGACGACATCGCCATCTGCCTCGATCCCGCCACGAGCGAGATGTGGCGCGACGGACGCTACGAGTTTTTCAAGTCCGGCGGCGGTTCGATGGGTTCCGACGAGCTGATCGACCTCTGGGAAGACTGGATCGACCGCTACCCGATCGCCCTCTTGGAGGATCCTCTCGGTGAACAGGACTGGGACGGATGGAGGCGCATCACCGCCCGACTCGGCTCCCGTCTCGAGATCGTCGGCGATGACATCTTCTGCACGAACCCCGCCATCCTCCAGGACGCCATCCGGGAGAAGGTCGCCAACTCCATCCTCATCAAGCCCAACCAGATCGGGACCGTGAGCGAGACGCTCGACTGCATCGCTCTCGCCCGTGCTCACCGATACCGCTGCTACATCTCCCACCGCAGCGGCGAGACCGACGACACCTTCATCGCGGACCTCGCGGTCGCCACCGGCGTGGGCCACATCAAGACCGGCTCCGCCTGCCGCGGCGAGCGGGTCGCCAAGTTCAACCGCCTGCTTGCCATCGAGAAGGAGCTCGGCGGCGACGCCGCGTATGGCGGGCAGACCCTCTCCTGGAGAGTTCGCGGGTAACCACCCTGCGGCTCGCCGACACGGCAAGGTCCGCGGCTCAGCGGGCCGGCAAGGCTGCGGGGGCCATGGATGGCCCCGCAGAGGTGCCATCTTCCAAGACGACTGCCGGCCATGATTCGTCTAATCGGACGCCGCGCGCCCCAACGCGCACGAGCACGGCCGGCCGGAGGTGCGGCCGCCGGCCGGAGGGCCGGCAAGGCTGCGGGGGCCATGGATGGCCCCGCAGCCGTGAATTCAGAACCCGCTGAACTGCTCGAACTCGTCATAGGTGCGGTGTTCGAGGTTCACGAACCGGGTGTAGTCCTGCTGCCAGAGCAGTTTGACGTCGTCGGTGGGGCCGTTTCGCTGCTTGGCCACGATGATCTCGGCCTGGCCCTTGACCCGCTCCTTGTCCTCGACGCTCGTCTGGTAATACTCCTCGCGGTGCACGAACATCACCACGTCGGCATCCTGCTCGATGGCGCCCGACTCGCGGAGATGATTGAGGCGGGGTCGGTTGTCGCGGGAGGCCTCGGCCTGGCGATTGAGCTGGGCCAGACAGAGCACCGGGATTTCAAGCTCTCGGGCCATCATTTTGAGCCGCCTGGCGATCCTGGCCACCTGCTCCTGCCGCGGATCTCGCGGGTTGTCCGGTTCGATCAACTGCAGATAGTCGATCACGACCAGAGACAGTTTCTCTTTCTTCTTGAGACGCCTGCCCACGGCTGCGATCTCCGTGAGCGTGCGGCCGGGCGTGTCGTCGATGTAGAGCGGCGCGGTGCCGATCTCCGATGACTTCTGCACCAGCCTGCGCCGGTCCTCCTGGGAGATGGTGCCGTTGCGGAGCCGGTGGCCATTGACCTGCGCGGCCGAGCAGAGCAGTCGATCCGCGAGTTCGAGGCAGGCCATTTCGAGGCTGACGAACAAGACGGGCTGTCGCAGCCCGATCGCCACGTGCTCGGCGATGTTCATCGCGAAGGCGGTCTTCCCCATGCTGGGCCGGGCCGCCAGGATGATGAGCTCGGAGTTGTGCAGGCCGCCGCAGAGCGTGTCGAGGTCGGTGAAGCCGGTCTCCACGCCGCCGATGGCGTGCTCGTGCTTCATGCGTGCGTCCATCCGCACCATCACGTCCTCGAGCACCGCCGCGATCGGCTGGGCGTCGGCCGAACTCCGCCGCTCGAGGATGGAGAAGATCTTCTCCTCCGCCCGGGCCAGCAGCTGCCGGGGCTCGTCGGCCTCGTCGTAGGCCTCGCGCAGGATGTCGGTGCCGGCGTCGATCAGGTTGCGCAGGATCGCCTTGTCACGAACGATCTGGGCGTAGTGGGTGGCGTGGGCCGCGTGCGGCACCGCCTCGAGCACGTCGGCCAGCAGCGGTGGACCGCCGATCCGTTCCAGGTCTCCCTGTGTCCGCAGCTTCTCGAGGACGATCGTCGTGTCGATCCGCTTGTTGCCGTTGTGAAGCTCGAGCAGGTGGCGATACAGGATCTGGTGGGCCTCGTCGAAGAAGTCTTCGGGCCGCACGACGAGGGACACGTCGTCGCAGACATCGGGCTTGAGCAGGATGCTCCCGAGCACGGCCCGCTCGGCATCGGCGTTGCCGGGGCGATCCCGCCCCTCCAGGGCTGCGACCGGGCCGCGACGCGGCCGGTCGACCCGTCGCCTTGGACCGCCATCGCGCGCGCCATCCCGTGCCGCACTCATCGTCTCGACGCCTCCCTGCGGTGCCGAATGCGTCCGCCGTTACTTCGAGCCGGCCTCGCCGCTGCTGGGAACCACCCAGACCTTGAGATCGCCCTCCACCTCCGCTGCGAGCCGCACCTTGACGGTGTAGAGCCCCACCTCCTTGAGCGGACCCTGGAGGATGATCTGATCCGCCGCGACGCTGAGATCCTGCTGCTTCAGCGACCGGGAGATCTCGGCGGCTCCGACGGAGCCATAGAGATGCCCCTCGTCGTTGGCGTTGGCCTCGATCGTGACGCTCGTCCGCACGAGTTCGGCCAAGACGCTCCGCAGGCCGGCCAGCCGCTCGCGGGCGATCTCTTCGAGCTTGGCCCGGTGCTTCTCGACCATCCGCTTGTGGTGCTCGGTGGCGACCGTGGCGAGCCCCTGCGGGAGCAGGTAGTTGAGGGCGTAGCCCCGCTTCACCTCGACCACCTCGCCCTGCTTGCCGAGGTGCTCGACCGGATGGACGAGCAGCAGTTCGATGCCGCCGCGCTGGCCCTTGGGCAGACGCTTGCCGGCAGCCTCGACGAGGGGGATGGATGTCGTGGGCATGGTGGTTCTCCGTTCCAGTGGTGGGTGCAGGGATGCCTGCGGTGATCGGAATGTCTGCGTGTCGTCTGTCGGGCGAAGGGGCCGTTCAGAACGGGATGTCGTCGTCGCCACCGCCGCCGGCCGGCACGTCGTCGGGCCCATCATACCCTGAGGCCTGGGCGTATTCTTCCTCACCGCCGGAGGTGCGGGCGGGGCCGCGGGCCTTACCGGCACCGGCGGCCCCGCCGGCCCCCCGGCCCCCTTCGCCCCGGCCCCCGAGCAGTTGCATCCGCTCGCAGACGACGCGAAGTTTCGAGTTTTTCTTGCCGTCTTTTTCCCAGGTGTCGAGCTTGAGCCGGCCCTCGATGAGCAGCGGGGAGCCCTTGGTGACGTATTCCCCGGCCACCTCGGCCGTCCGCCCCCAGAGCGTGACATCGACGAAGGTCGTTTCTTCGACCCATTCACCCGTGGCCGTCTTGCGACGGTCGTTGACCGCCAGCCCGATGTCGGTCACCGCCGTGCCCGAGGCGATGTACCGCAGTTCGGGATCCCGGGTCACGTTGCCGACCAGCACCACCTTGTTGAAACTCGCCATGGGTTGATCCTCCCTGGGTGAAGCCTGCAAGCGGCTCCATGCTGGATGACTGAACGCCTGTTCAATCCCGCCGCAGGATATCCCCCCTGCCTCGGGACTGCAAGAGGTCGGGCGATTTTTCAGGACGCCGGGGTTCCGGCCGCCGGAGCGGCGGGAACCGGCCGCCTGGCCGCCTCACCGGACGAGAGGGCGTGCTGCACGAGGGCATCGGCGATCCGGTCGTCGACCCGCAGGACCAGCTTGCGGAGGATGTCGTCGTTGATTTCGCACTGCCGCTCGAGGGTGGTGAGGCCGTCGCCCGGCATCTTGAAGTAGGTCAGCCAGTAGACGCCCTTCTTGTGGCCCTTGATCGGATAAGCGAGCTTCCGCTCGTCCCAGAGGCGGGCCGCCAGAACCGTGCCTCCCTGCTGTCCGATCAGGTCGGCGATCTGCTGCGTCACCGCGCCCGGGTCGCGGGCATAACGGCCCGGCTCCAGGATGAACATCCCCTCGTATACGGCCATCGGCATCGTCCTCCGGTTGAGATCCTGCTGGGTTTCGTGTCGAACGTATCGGGTGCTCAGTTGTAGCGATTCATCGCGGCCTGGATGCCGCGGGCCAGCCATTCCTCGGCCGCGTCGGCCGCCCGCTCCACCATCACGGCGACCGCATCCTGCTCGGACTTCGCGAACCTGCCCAGCACGAAGTCGGCAGGCTTCCAGCCCGCCGGCACCGGCCCGATCCCCAGCCGCAGCCGGGGCACGCTCGTGGTGCCCAGTCGGGTGAGGATGTCCGCCAGACCGTTTTGGCCTCCCGCCGACCCGGCCGGCCGTAGCCGGAGGGTGTCGAGCGGCAGGTTGAAGTCGTCGCAGGCCACCAGCATGTCAGATTCCGCAATCTTGTAGAAGTCCCGGGCCGCCAGCACGGCCGAACCGCTCAGATTCATCCAGGTGAGCGGCCAGAGCAACAGGGCCGGATGCCCCCGCAGGTTGAGCTGCGCCACCTCTCCCTGGAACCGCGCCCGCCGCGGCGGATCGCCCGCCCGCCGCGCCAGCGAGTCCAAGACCTCGAAGCCCACGTTGTGCCGGGTCTCGCGATACGCGCTGCCCGGATTGCCGAGACCGACGATGAGCTTCACGGCGCATCCGCCATCCCGGTCGGCTGTGTGCGGCGGTGCAGGTCGTTCCCGCCACGCTCACTCGCCACCCGCCTCCTCCTCGGCGCCGGCCTTGCGGCCGATGATCTCCGGCTCGACCGGTGCGGCCGCCGCCTCGTCCGCCGCCTTCTTCCCGGGGATCATGCAGGTGACGACCGTCTCGTCGGCGTCGGGCACGGCCCGCACGCCCTCGGGAAGTTCGAGGTCGCGAACCTTGATCACGTGGCCCACCTCGAGGTGGCCGACGGGGGCATGCACCCGCTCCGGCACGTGGTCGGCCTTGCACTCCACCTCGATCTCGTGGAGCACGAGGTTGACGGTGCCGCCGGCCCGCTGGCCGGGGCACTCGCCCTTGAGGTCGACGGGCACCTTTACGCGAATCCGGTCGGAGGCGCTGACCCGCACGAAGTCGACGTGCAGCGGCTCGACGCCGAAGGTGTCCCACTGCATCTCGCGGATCAGGGCGCTGGTCTTCACCGCACCCTTGAGCTCGACGACGCGGCTGCCGTGACGCACGGCGGCCTCGACGGCCTCCCGATTGGCGGCCAGGCCCACGCAGGGCTCCCCGTGGCCATAGAGGATCGCGGGCACCATTCCGCTGCGGCGCAGCCGGCGGGCCTCGCTGGAACCGGTGGTCTTGCGAAGCGTGACCTCGAGCGTGTCGTTCATGATGGTCCTGAAATGATCCTGGATGATCCGGGGCGGGCGTCGCGGGCCGTGGAAGGCGGAAAGCCCCACATTTTGCCACGCCCCGCCCCATCCGCAAGCCGGCCCCGGACCAAGGCCAAAAATGGGGTGATTCGAGAGAGAGCGGGGTGCCCCGGGAGCGAAAGTCAGATGTAATACATCGTCTGGCCCGGCTCACGGCTGCGGGCGGCCAGATCGGCGAGCGTGACGAGGGCCAAAGCCTCCGCCTCGGCCCGGGCGGCACCGTCCCAGGCCGCGAGCAACGCCGTGGCGGTTCGCGAGGCCCCGGCGAGCTCGGCCGTCAGCGGGGCCGGCCGCTCGGCCGCGCCGTCGACGGCCTCCCGGATGTCGCGGAGCGTGATCGCGGCGGCCGGCCGCGCCAGGCGGTAGCCGCCGCCGGCCCCCCGGACGCTGGTCACGATCCCGGCCCGCTTCAACTGCAGCAGAATGTGGACCAGGAACCGAGCCGGCACCCGCTGCGCGTCGCAGATCGTCTTCATGCCGACCGGCCCACCGGCGTCGCCCCGCCGCGCCAGCTCGACCGCGGCGAGCGCGGCATACTCGGTTCGGGCGGAGAGCCGCATGGTGGCACCGGCCCTCGGAGGCCGGCCTCGGGAGGGTTCACTCGCGGGTGTGGAGCCCGCACTCGGTCTTGGCGATCCCGCTCCAGCGGCCGGCCCGCTCGTCCTCGCCGACCGTGACGGCCCGGGTGCAGGGCGCACAGCCGATGCTCACGAACCCCCGATCGTGCAGCGGGTTGTAGGGAACCCGCTCGCGGACGATCGCGTTCCAGACCATGGCCTTCGTCCAGTTGGCGAGCGGCGAGATCTTCACCACTCCGAACTTGTGATCCCAGCCGACGATCGCCGCCGCCGCACGATCCGGGCTCTGGTCGCGACGGATGCCGCTCATCCAGGCTTCGAACCCGACGAGCACCCGGCGGATGACCGCCAGTTTGCGGTCGCCGCAGCAGCGGTCGGGGGCGGTGCGGTAGAGCGGCCCCGCGTGGAGCCGCTCGTAGTCGGCGACGCTCGTCTCCGGCCGCTCGAGCGACACTTCGACCCCGTAGCGGGCGGCGATCGTGTCGCGCAGGGCCAGCGTCTCCGGGAACTGATAGCCGGTATCGAGATTGAAGACGAACGTCCGCGGGGCGATCGCGGCGAGCCAGTGGATGATCAGGCAGCCTTCCGGGCCGAACGCGGTCGCCATCGTGAGCCGCTCGCCGTAACGCCCCACGGCCCAGGCGATGATCTCCGCGGGCGACGACCGCTCCAGCGACCGGCTGGCCTGGGCGAGATCCTCGCGGAGGGCTGCCGAAGGCTGGGCGGCCGCGGTGGCATCCGGCAGTGCCGAACCAGCGGTCATCCCAAAATCCTTACCAAGTTGGTCATGTATTGCATGTATCCCTCGGGCGGATTGTGAAATCGGAATCGGCCGGGGTCAACCAGCAGGGCCAGACCCGGCGATCGTCAAGGCTTTCGCCGCCCCCCTACCCCCCGGCGGGAAAAACACAACAATCGGCCCGCGGGCTCGGCGGGCACCCCGCGCGGCACCCCGGGGCCAGGGACGACGGCCCATCCTCGCGAGGACGAGACATGGCGCGGCACGTGGCACTGGCGGTCGACCTGGGAGCCTCGGGCGGCCGCGTCGTGGCGGGTGGTTTCGACGGGCGGCTGCTCGAACTCGAGGAGGTCCACCGCTTCGACAACGGGCCGGTGACGATGGCCGGCCGGCTGATCTGGGACCTCCCCCGGCTGTGGCAGGAGGTGAGCCTCGGCCTGCGGGCGGCCGCGGCGCGGCACGGCCGGGCGGTGTCGAGCGTCGGCGTCGACACCTGGGGCGTCGACTTTTCGTTCCTCGCCGCCGACGGCGACCTGTTGGCCAATCCCGTCTGCTACCGCGACGCACGCACCCGCGGCATGCTCGCGGCCACCACGGCCGCCGTGCCGCGCGCCGACATCTTCGCGGCCACCGGCCTGCAGTTCATGGAGATCAACTCCCTCTACCAACTGATGGCGCTCAGGCACGCCGAGAGCCGGGTGCTGGCGGCGGCCGACCGGCTGCTGATGATCCCCGACCTCTTCCACTGGCTCCTCTCCGGGGTCGCCTCCAACGAGCGCACCAACGCCAGCACCACGCAGTGCTTCGACCCGCAGTCCGGCGACTGGGCCCGCCCGCTCATGGACAGGCTGGGTCTGCCGGCGCGGATCTTCGGGCCGATCTCCGACCCCGGCACCGTGCTCGGCCCGATGCGGCCCGACGTGGCGGCCGAGACGGGGCTGACGGGCGTGCGCGTGGTCCTGCCGGGCACCCATGACACGGCCAGCGCGGTCGCCGCCGTGCCGGCCGACGAGCCACCGAGCCCGCGGCCCGAGTGGTGCTACGTGAGCCTGGGCACCTGGGCGCTCGTCGGTGCGGAACTCGACCGGCCGCTCGTGACGCCCGAGTGCCTGGCCCGCAACTTCACCAACGAGGCCGGCATCGGCGGCACCACCCGGCTGCTGAAGAACGTCTGCGGGCTGTGGCTCGTGCAGCAGTGCCGGGCCGCCTGGCAGCGGGCCGGACAGGAGTGGAGCTGGGATCAGCTCACGGCGCTGGCCGCCGAGGCCCCGCCGCTGGTCACGCTCGTGGACCCCAACCACCCCTCGCTCGTCGCCCCGGCCGACATGCCCGCCGCGATCCGGGCCCTGGCCCGGGCCTCCGGCGAGCCGGAACCCGAGACGACCGCGGCCACGGTGCGGGCGGCGCTCGAGAGCGTGGCGGCGGCCGTGCGGCGCACGCTCGGCGAACTCGACAGCCTGCTGGGCCGCCGCGTGGGGCGGGTGCACGTGGTCGGCGGGGGGGTCAAGAACTCCCTGCTGTGCCAGATGATCGCCGACGCGACGGGACGGCCGGTCGTGGCCGGCCCGGTCGAGGCCACCGCGATCGGCAACCTGCTCGTCCAGCTGCTGGCCCGCGATGGCAAGGTCGACCTGCGGGCCATCCGCCGCGTCGTCCGCGACACCTTCGAGCCGGTTCGGTACGAGCCCAAGGACGCCGCCCGCTGGAACGACCGCCTCGGCTGAACACGGCGCCCGACAGGGCCGCCGGGCCTGGCTACTTGATCACGCTCATCACGATCATCGCGACGAGCAACAGGCCGAACAGCACGGCCGCCGCGATGGCGCGGTTGAGCCACGTCTTGGCGAACTTCGCCTCTTCCAGTTCCTGCCGCTTCCGCAGTTCTTCCTTCTTCTCGAGGCTGTCGCTGACCTGGAGGATGAACATCTCGTTGCAGTCGGGGCAGACCATCTTCCGGCCCATCCACGACTCCGGCGCCCGGAACACGTGGCCCTTGGGGCACGGCACCCGCCACGTTTTCTCCTCCGGCGCCGCGGCGGCCTGCTCGCCGCACAGCGGGCACTTCAAGCCCCCGCCCCCGGCCAGGCCGGGGCCGCTGTAGCCGCAGGAACATTTGATCTTGGCCGCCATGAAGGTGCGCTGCCCGGGGAAACCAGATGATACGCGATTCGCGGCTCAGGCCGCCTGGGGCTGCCGGGCCGGCCGCTTGACCACCTTGCCGTGCTCGACCTCGACGATCGCGTCGGCCAGGGCGAGCGTGCTCGCCCGGTGGGTGATCATCAGCACGGTCCGGTTCTGGACGTAGTGGGCCAGGGCCTCGTGGATCAGCCGTTCGCTCTCGACGTCGATCTGGCTGGTCGCCTCGTCGAGCACGAGGATCTCCGCGTTCCGGAGGAAGGCCCGGGCCAGGGCGATCCGCTGCCGCTGGCCGCCGGAGAGCCGGAAGCCGTTGGGGCCGACCATCGTCCGGTAGCCCTCGGGAAACTCCGCGATGAAGTCGTGGGCGTGGGCCTTGCGGGCGGCGGCCTCGATCTCCTCGTCGGTCGCGTCCCAGCGGCCATAGCGGATGTTGTAGAGGATCGTCTCGTTGAACAGTTCCGTCTGCTGCGTGACCATCGCGATCCGCCGCCGCAGGTCGGCGAGCGCCAGGTCGGTCAGCGGCACGCCGTCCATCAGGACGCGGCCCCCGGTGGGGTCGTAGAACCGGCAGATGACGTTGATCAGCGTGCTCTTGCCGCCGCCGTTGGGCCCCACGATCGCCACCCGCTCGCCGAACGGGATCGTGAGGTTCACGCCATCGAGCACGGTGTCGATGCCGTCGTAGGAAAAGGAGACGTTCTCGAGCCGGATCTCGCGGTGGGGCGAGGGGAGCGGCCTGGGATTGGCCGCCTCCACCAGCTTCGACTCCGTGTCGAGCAACGGATAGATCCCCTGCGCGCCGACCATCCCCATGTTGAGGCCCGTGATCACGCCGGAGAGCTTGCGGACCGGATCGCTGGCCCCGATCAGGAAGCCGAAGAAGATCATGATCCCGGGCACCGTCATCGGCTGGTCGGTCATCGTGATCCCGAAGATCTTGGTCTCCTGGTTGATCACGAGCCAGGCCCCGACCGCGATCGAGGTGGCCACCATCCCGATTCCGAGCACCTCGGTGATCGGGTTGGCGAGGGCCCGGTAGAAGGAGTAGTGCATGCCCATCTTGAGCATGTCGCCCGTGCAGTCGCGAAACCGCTGCCGCTCGAACGGCTCCATCGTGTAGGCCTGGACGGTGAGCACGTTGTTGAGCGCCTCGAGCAGGACGTGATGGTAGCCCTTGGACTGCGAGAGGATGCCGGTCGAGATGTTTCGCATCTGCCGATTGAGCCAGACCATCAGGAAGCCGACGACGGGCGCGAGCACGAGGCAGGCGAGGGTCAGCCGCCACGACACCATCAGGGCACAGCCCAGGCAGGCCAGGATCTTGAGGGGCTCGGTGACCAGCCCGCCGTACACGGCGAGGATCCCGTTGGCGAGCATCTCGGCCGTCGCCGTCACCTGGGCCATGAAGCCGGCCGACCCGTGCCGCATGAACTGGGCCCGGTCGAGCGACAGCGCCTTGTCGAACACCTTGATCCGGATGTTGCGGCTGATGCTCATCGCCACCCAGGAGACCATCATCGTGCTGGCCAGCAGCAGGCCGTGCTTGATGAACGTGCTCACGACCACGAATCCCACCACCAGAAGCACGGTCTGAAAGGGGTCGACGGGCAGCAACCGGTCGAGCCAGGGGCCCAGCCGGCCGGCGGAGGCCACGACGCCGCGATCGACGGCGAGGTTGATCCGCAGGGTGTCCATCCGATGCCGGGCCCAGGCGAGATCCTCGCCCGTCCGCGTGCCCCCTGCGAGCTCCCCCTCGAGCGTCTTCTGCTCGGCTTCGGCGGCCTCGATCCGCTGCTCCGCATCCTCGAGCCGCTTGGCGTTCCACGACTGGAGCGATTCCCCCTTGAGCGTCACCTCGATGATCGGAAACAGGGCCGCGATATTGGCCCCCCAGAGCGCGGCGACGCCGGCCGAGCAGAACATCGCCGCGGCCAGCAACGGCCAGGAGCGGACGGCCTCGCGGAGCGCTCGCAGGAAATAGTGCATGAACCGGCGGACCTCGGGGGGACGGCGGGAATCGGGTGGGGAAGGTAGAGGCACCGCCCACGCCGTTCAACCCCGCGTTTCGCCCCAAAAACCGGCCCTACGGAGGCTCGGGGTCGCCCATGCCCTCTCGCTTGACGTTCGCCTCGGCCCTCCCGGCCTCGGCTCTCTGCGTGTCCGCTGCGCTTCGCCATCCTGGCTGCGCTTGCTCCCACAGCACGCTCGAGGGCATGGGCGACCCCTCGCAGTCAAACGGTGGACGAGTTGACGCCTGGATTCGTCTGAACGCACGCCGCCCGCCACACCGCGCACGAACACGGCCGCCCGGAGGTGCGGCCGGCGGCCGGGGCCGAAGGCCCGAGGGCCGCCAAGCCCGCCGGGGGCAGGGATGCCCCGCCGGGCGTGAAGCTGGCACACCTTGGCTGTGCCCGCGCCGGCCCAAGCGAAAACGGGCAGGATGCCCGTGTTTCGCGTGCATCATTGAAACATCATGCTCACCGACTCGTTGCGGTGGATCCGCTTGATGGCCTGGCCGAGCAGGCTGGCGACCGAGAGCACCTGGATGTTGGGCAGCATCTTGCCCGGGGTGAGCGGGATCGAGTCGGTGATCACGATCGACTGCAAGGGGGCGTTCTTGAGCCGCTCGATCGCCGGGCCGACGAGCAGGCCGTGGGTGGCGAAGGCGTGGATCGCCCTGGCGCCGGCCTTGTGCAGCACGTCGGCGGCCCCGCAGATCGAGCCGGCGGTGCTGATCATGTCGTCGAACAGGATCGCGGTCTTCCCCTCGACCGACGCACCGATGATGTTGGTGCTCTTGGTCATCTCGGCGGAGAGCCGCCGCTTGTCGATGATCGCCAGCGGCGCCCCGATCCGGTTGGCGTGCCCGACCGCCCGCTTGATGCCCCCCTCGTCGGCGCTGACGACCACCAGCTCCTCCTTGGGGATGTCGAGCGAGTGGAGGTGGTTGTTGAGCACCGGGGCGGCGTAGAGGTGGTCCACCGGCACGTCGAAGAAGCCCTGGATCTGGGCCGCGTGCAGGTCCATCGCCAGCACGCGGTCGGCGCCCGCCCGGGTGATCAGGTTGGCCACGAGCTTGGCCGTGATCGGCACGCGGCCGGCGTCCTTGCGGTCCTGGCGGGCGTAGCCGAAGTAGGGGATCACGGCCGTGATCCGGAAGGAGCTGGCCCGCTTGAAGCTGTCGATCATCACGAGCAGCTCCATGATGTGCTCGTTGACCGGCGGGCAGGTCGGCTGGACGATGAACACGTCGCGGCCGCGGACGTCCTCGTCGATCTTGCAGGAGATCTCGCCGTCGGGGAACCGCCCCAGCGAGATCTTGCCCATGGGCAGATTGAGGTAGCGGCAGATGTCCTGCGTCAGGGCCGGGTTGGCCGGCCCTGAAAAGATCTTCAGGTCGTTCATGGGATCGCTCGAGGGCGACGGGGGGCTGCGGAGACCGCGGCCCGGAGCCCACACTGTGACGCCCCTGCCGCCCCGGTTCAAGCCTCCGCCATCGCTCGCCTGACGTGTCGCCCTGTCGTGGGCAGGGGTGTTTCTCATCTGGATGCCGCCGCCGAAAACGGCGCCGCTTGCATTAATGTACGCCCGTATATACGCTGATCGCCGATCACCTTGCTCCGGAGGCCCCAGGCATGACGAGCGAACAACTGAAAGCGACCCTGCGGCATCAGCCGTTCCAACCGTTTACGATTCGCATGGTCGACGGACGCGCATTTCACGTCCCGCATCCGGAATGGGTGATCGTCTCCCCCTCCGGCCGGACTGCGATCGTGTTCGAGCAGGATGACAGCCACAGCGTGCTCGACTTGATGCTCATGAACGAGCTCAAGGTGCCGTCCGGCCCCACGAGAATCCCGTAATGGCACGCCACGTCGTCACACTGATCTCCCCCCATCCGGGCGTCGCCGCCGACCCGGTCGTCGATGTCTCCGCGGGGCGACTGGCAGTTCGCAGCCGGCGGCTCTCCGGCGGCCGCCGCGAGGGAGTCCTGCTCGTGGAACTGGTGGCCGGCGACACGAAGGTGTTCATCCTGCCGGACCGCGGCCTGGGCATCTGGAAGATGATGGTCGGCGGGGTCGAACTCGGCTGGCAGTCGCCCGTGGCCGGACCGGTTCACCCCGCCTTCGTGCCGCTCGGCGAGCCGTCGGGGCTCGGCTGGCTCGACGGCTTCGACGAGCTCGTCGCCCGCTGCGGCCTGGTGAGCAACGGCGCGCCCGACTTCGCCGCCAACGGCCGGATCATGCACGGGCTGCACGGCCGGATCGCGAACCTTCCGGCCCACGAGCTGACGGTGACGCTCGACGAGGAGGCGGGCACCATCGCGCTCGCAGGCGTTGTCGACGAGACCCGGTTTTTGATCCACGCCCTGCGGATGGAGACCACGCTCGTGCTCTCGGCCGATCGCCCGCGGATCGCCTGGACCGACACGGTCACGAACCGCTCCGCCCGCCCGGCCACGATGCAGCTGCTCTATCACGTGAACCTCGGGCCGCCGCTGCTCGGCGCCGGGGCCGAGGTCGTGGCGGCGATCGACGAACTCGCGCCGCGGGACGCCGGAGCCGCGGCCGACGTCGCCACCTGGAACCGCTTCGCCGCGCCGCGGGCCGGCCGCGGTGAAGACGTCCACTTCGCCCGGATCCGTCCCGACGCCGCCGGCATCGCCTCGGCCCTGCTCGTCGCTCCCGACGGCGGGCAGGCCGCGGGCCTCTCGTGGCGGGCCGACACGCTCCCCTGCTTCGCCCTCTGGAAGAACCAGGGGGCGGTGGCCGACGGCTACGTCACGGGCCTCGAGCCGGCGACGAACCATCCGAACCCGCGGTCGTTCGAGGAGGCCCAGGGGCGGGTGGTGCCGCTCGGGCCCGGGCAGAGCGTGCGGTTCGAGCTGGCCCTCGAGCATCTCGCCGGCGAGCGGCTGGCGGCCGCCCGGACCGCGATTGCCGCCCTCGCTGCCGCCCCGCCGCAGGTTCATACCCAGCCCCGCCCGGGCTGGTCGGCCGGGTGACGTGCGCGGCCAGCCAAATGCAGCGACGAAACGCGGCACCTTCAAGATCGACCATCCGAAAGGCCGA
>Ga0214917_10000677_pt1 | contig 44367 bp, 45 predicted proteins | sample LL_1208_BB_MetaG_FD_177983 | JGI IMG/M metagenome (GOLD analysis project Ga0214917, IMG submission 177983) | Freshwater microbial communities from Lake Lanier, Atlanta, Georgia, United States - LL_1208_BB | ecosystem: Environmental > Aquatic > Freshwater > Lake | place: USA: Georgia | collected... | reverse complement strand
GGCCTGGACGGCGATCCGCTGCGACGCCTCGATCAAGAAGAACTGGCTCAAGATCTCCAAGACTGCCGGCAAGAAGGCAGCGGCCGTGGCGATCGCCAGGAAGATCCTGGTCCTGATGTGGACCCTCGTACGAAAGGACGAACCGTACAAGGCCCGCGAGCCACTCGCGGCCTGACGATTGAGTGATTGCGGGACCTCGAAGCAGAGAACGGGGCTCGGTAGCTCGTCTGGTTTTATGGGACACGGCCTCACCGGTCAGATCCCGTGAGTGTGAATGGGCGCCGATCCTCCCGTACGTGATCTCATGGGACCGGGGCATGTCCTCGCGAACCCGAATAGTTGAATGGCCTCTTCGAGGCTGCTTTGAGGTCGAAACCAGCCCCAGAATCCAACGCCATGGGCCGCCGGCGGACGCGTTCCGCTCCGGCTGTGGTAGGGCCTGCGCTCCACGCGACCGCCGGCTCCCGAGGAGGTGTGCCATGCAGAAGTGACGCCACGCTTGACGGACCCCTCCAGAGTTGAATCCGCTGCGGAAGCGGGCCGTCGCTGCCGTGGCCGTGACGCGTTCATCGGTCGTGGTCATCGTCTCGGCACCTTCGATCGCCCGACAGCCGCTCCCGGGCCTCGCCCGAACGATGTCGTTTGTGAAACGAGTTCGAATGCCATCATACTGGGGCCATAGGCGACACTCCAAGTGCCGATCCCGACGACGTTCCAGTCACCATCGAGAGCCGAATGCCGCACTTCCGGCCGGATCACCAGCGGAGACGGGCCCTCGTGGTGCTCTCGTCTGCCGCCGCACTGGGGCTGATCGCAGCGCGTCCGATGCGGGCTGCGGACACTCCGTTGGCACCGGACTGCGTGCCGCTGCTCACGATCACGACCGCAGGTGGAGCGGGCGTCACATCTCGAGACACCCCCGCCGACTGCAGCGTCCGGCTCGATCCGCGTGGCCGGCCTGACGCCTCAGGCCGGCCGCCCGCGGCCCTGGCCGCCACGGCTGCCAAAATCCGCGGCCGCGGCAATATGACCTGGACGTACCCAAAGAAACCGTACCGCCTGAAGTTCGACGCGCCCCTCGATCTGCTCGGCATGGGTGCCGCCCGCACATGGGTGCTGCTCGCCGACTACATCGACCCGTCGGGACTGCGGAACGCGACCGCGTTCGAACTCGGCCGCCGCCTCGGCATGCCCTTCACGCCGCAGTGTCGCCATGTGTGGCTCATGCTCGACGGAGTGCCGAGGGGACTCTACCTGCTCACCGAGCAGACCGAGGTCGCCCCGCAGCGTGTCGTCACCGACCCGACCGCCGGATTCCTCGTCGAGTTCGACGACTACGACGGCGAGGAGATCTTCTCGACACCGATCCTGGACCTGCCGCTGAAGATCAAACGACCCGACCTGGAAGGCATGCAGCCGGCCGCCCGGGCCGCGGAGGTGGCGCGGATCATGGGCGTGTTCACGAGGCTCGAGGAGACGATCACCGCGCCGAACGGTCCCGGCGACTGCGCCACCCTCGTCGACATCGACTCCCTGATCGACTGGCTCTTGGTTCACGAGATCACGCACAACGTCGAGCCTCGACACCCCAAGAGTTGCTTCTTCCATCGGGGGCCAGACGGGCGGATCGTGGCCGGCCCGCTCTGGGACTTCGACTGGGCCTACGACTACGATGACGACGCGGCCGCGGGCCTCGTGCTCGCCGACGCCTTCTGGTTTCCCCACCTGTTCCGGGATCCCGCCTTCCGGGCCCGCGTGAAGGCCCGGTGGACGGCGATCAGAGTCCCGCACGTCGAGACGCTGCCGGCCTTCATCAAAACGGTCGCCGCTGACATCCGACCGGCTGTCGAGGCCGACCTTCGCCTGTGGCCGGAGGACGATGACGTCCGCACGCCGGCCGACGCCGCGCGACTCCAGGCGTGGCTCGAGACGCGGATCAAATTACTCGCTGCCGCCATCGACGGGCTCGAATGACCGGCAGCGTGCTGAGCCGCGATGCTGGCATGGTCCGCGTCCGGATCGTAGTCTGAACCTGTCCACTCCCGGCCACCGATCCGGTTCCCCAAAGCTCGCCCGCCGATGCCCGACTGGCTCACCACATCGTTCGCACAGCCGCCATCTGACTGGCGGGTGCTGGCCTTCCGCCTCGTCGCAGCGGCCGTCTTCGGCCTGCTCGTGGCGGCGATCTACCGGGCCACGCGGGATCTTTCCCGGGTGTCGGCATCGTTTCCCGGCACGCTCGTGATGCTCTGCCTGCTGATCGCCACCGTCACGCAGGTCATCGGCGACAACGTGGCGCTCGCCTTCAGCCTCGTCGGGGCGCTGTCGATCGTGCGATTCCGCACCGCCGTGCAGGACACGAAAGACACGGCCTTCGTGATCTTCGCCGTGGCCGTCGGCATGGCGGTCGGGGCGGGGCATCTTGCGGTGGCGGTGGGCGGCACCATCGCCGCCGGCTCGGTCGCCTGGCTGTTTCGGGATCCCGTGCGGCACCGCGACCCGCATGGCTCGCGTCCCTACCACGTCGAAGTCCGGCTCGGCTGGCTGCCGGAGGCGGGGGAGGCGGTGCGTCGGCTGCTCTGCCGGCATGACGCGGGGGCCGAGATCATCTCTGCTGCCTCCGCCAAGAAGGGTGCCTTGCTCGAACTGACGTACCGCCTGAGGCTCCCGCGGGGCGCCGGACTCGCGGCGATCGCGACCGAACTCAAGGCACTTGAATCGGTCGAGAGCGTGTCGGTGCACCAGCCCGGCGCGGACGCCTGATCGTCAGGCTACGGCTTCTTCCAGTGGCCCGGGGCTCCGGGCTTCGTGGCGGCCAGGATTCCACGGATCGCGTCCCGGTCGTCGGCCGAGAGATGGGCAAACGTCTCGCTCGCGTCTGTGCCGCCGAGGGCCGCGTCCATCCGGTTCCAGAATCGCTCCCGCAGCTCGTCCGGCAGGGCGTCGAGCACGCTCCTCAGATAGCCGCAGCTGTCGTCGAAGTCGAGCTTCAGTTCGTCGGCGTCGAGCCGCCGGTGCAAGGGGCAGAGCTTCTTGCCGTGGGCGGCGATCCCGAGCGGGCAGGTGGCGATCCGCTGGATGGGATCGACCGCCTGCACCACCTCGAGGATCCGCAGCCGGTCGGGCTGCTTGGCGAGCATGAAGCCGCCCCCCACGCCCCGCCGGCTGGCGACGATCCTGCCCTTTACGAGCTGCTGCATGACCTTCGCGAGATAGGCGACGGGCACGTGCGTCGCTTCGGCGATGCGATCGACGGTGTGGGCCGCCTTCGGCGAAGTCGCCATGAACGTAACGGCCCGCAGGGCGTATTCGACGGTCTGGGAAAGCATGACTCGTTCCGTTTCGGCGACCGGCCGCGATCTCCATCAGCAAAATAAGACATTGACATCCTCAATAAGTCAGGGAGGCTTCGTCGGTCCATCGTTCCGCGGTGGCGGCCGGTGACAGCCGCGCGGCGTCAGGCGAGGAAGCCACGCTCGGTGAGCCGGGCCGCGTAGGGGCTGCCATGCAGCAGCCGAGCGGCCAGTGGCGTGGCCATCAGCGTGGTCGCGATCGCCATCAGCACGAGCATGCAATAGACCGCCGGCGGGATCACCCCGAGATCCATGCCGACGTTGATCACGATCAACTCCATCAGTGCCCGGGTGTTCATGAGCACACCCACGCAGGCCGCCTCGCCCGCCGGCATGCCGCCGAGCCGGGCGGCCAGCCCGCAGCCCCCCCACTTCCCCGCCACCGCCACCGCGAGCACCGCGGCGCACCAGCCCCAGGCCTCGGGGCTGCCGAGCGAGCCGATGTTCGTCCGCAGGCCGGTGTAGGTGAAGAAGATCGGCAGAAAGAAGACGGTCGTGAAATCGTTGAACTGGGATGCAAACGCCTCCCGCACCTTGGGCGAACCGGAGAGGGCCGCGCCCAGCAGAAAGCCGCCGAAGATCGCGAAGATGCCGATCCGGCTCGTCACCCAGGCCGACGCGAGCAGCACGGCCAGCACGAACGAGAGCCTGCCGAGCGGCAGCCGGCCGTCGGCCCCGACGGCCCGCTCCAGCCGGGGCAGGAGCAGCGGCCGCACCACGACGAGCATCACCGCCGCGAACCCGAGCGTGGCGGCGATCATGCCCGCGATGCCCGCGATCTCGAAGCGTCCCGCGGCGATCGCCGACACGGCGGCGAGGAGCGTCCAACCGACCGCGTCGTCGCAGGCAGCGGCTGCGATCACCGTCGCCCCCAGGGGCGTGTGCTGCAGGCCCATCTCGATCAGGATCCGCCCGAGGATCGGGATCGCCGTGATCGACATCGCGGTGCCGAGAAAGAGGGCGAAGGCCCGCGGGTCGATCGCTCCCGCCGCGCCGAGGGCATCCAGCCGGGGCGCCATGCAGGCGGCCAGGCCGAGGCCGAGCGCGAACGGGGCCACGATGCCGGCGAGCGACACGGCCGCGGCCAGCCGCCCCTGCCGCCGCACGTGCGAAAAATCGAACTCGATGCCCACCAGGAACAGGAGCAGGATGAGGCCGATCTGGCTGAAGCCGGTGAGGGCGGCCTCCAGTTCGCCCCCCCCTGCTCCGCCGCGGAAGACGGCCGCGAACAGATCCGGGGCGATGGCCCCCAGCGCCGACGGCCCGAGCAGCAGCCCCGCCACGATCTCCCCCACCACGCTCGGCTGCCGCAGCCAGCGGGCCACGGCCGCCCCGGCCCGGGCGGCGAGGATGATCACGACGAGCTGCACGAGCAGGGGCCGGAGCGTCCCCTCGCGGCCCGCGGCGAGCAGGATCGGGATGCAGGTGCCGGCGTCCATCGCCAGGGAATTCCTGTGGCCTCGGAGGGGAACCACCGCCTATAACGGAGCGTAGCAACGATAGCTGCCGCACCCTCTTCGTGCGAGGCTGCGATGTTTGCCGCCCATGAACCTTCCGATATCGACCGCTTCTTCCGCGGACTGACGGAATACGCCTTCCATAGTCGGCTGGGCGTCGTCGATCCGCCCCTGGTCGATTACGTGGCCCTGCTGCTCGTGCGGTTTCTGCGACATGACGCCGTCGTCAGCCCGCCGGCCACCGAGGCGCGCGGCACCGACGTGGCACGGATGCTCGTGGCGGCCCGCGAGCACGATCCGAGCGAGGCCCTCTTCGAGTATCGGCAGATCGGCGACTACACGCTCTTCTGGAGCGGGCTCTATCCGGAGGCGGTCGAACGGCGGAGGCCGTCGAGCCGTACCGACCAGCTCCTCGACTTCCGCCAAGCCGGCAAGCGGGCCTACTGGCTGGCGAGCACGCTCGAGCCCGAAGACGCCGCCGAGGAGCGGCTCCTGTTCGAGCGGCTCAGCCACGAGTACGACCTCTGTGTCGAGGGCCTCGGCGAGGTCCGCCGCGCCTGGGGCGAGGCGGCGTAGGACGGATGCCCGTCACGGCGTGACGGGCCCACTTGTGTCGCGTCAAGGCATGACGGGGTCACGCGACGTCAGTCCAGCAGCTGCGCCGTCCACGATGGGTGAAAGCCCGCGGCCTCGACCGGAATGCCCGCCGCCACGACCTCCGCCACGAGACGTGAAGGCGACACGGTGGCCGGATCGATCACCGCTTCGACATGGTCGAGATCGACCGCCCGCACGTCGGCAGCGAGCCCGCGAATGCCCCGCGCCGCATCCTCGGCGCGGCCGCGGCACGTGAGCCGATACCGAAACCGTCGCCCTGCGGCGAACGCCGCCGGATCGGCGGGCCCTTCCGCCACGATCCGCCCCTCCCGCATGACGGCCAGATGCGTGAAACAGGGGTACAGTTCGCCATCGTCTACCGCGGCGAGGACCGTCCGCCCCATGAGATGGGCATCGGCCAGAAGCTGCTCCAACTCGCGCCGCTCGAGCGGATCGAGGCCGCCGAACGGATCGTCGAGCAGCAGCAGGTGCGGGTCGTGCACCAGTGCCCGGGCGACGAGCAGCCGCTTGGCGTGCCCGTCGTCGAGTGAATCGAGCGGCTCGTGCCCCCGATTCGCCAGCCCCGCCATCTCGATCGCCCGGGCCACCGCCTCTCGCAGGCCGGCGCCGCGGAGATCGCCCGCGGCTGCGAAAAGCTCCACGAACTCGTCCACACGAATGCCGGGCCAGGCAGGCATCCGCGGCGGCACGTAGCCGATCTTCCGCCGCACGGCCTCCGGCTCGCGGCGGACGGAATGGCCGTCGACGTGAATCTCGCCGGCATGCAGCGGCAGGGCCGTCGCGGCCGCTGCGAGCAGCGAGCTCTTGCCGGCACCGCTGCGGCCGATCACCGCGCAGGACTGCCCCGGCAGCACCCGCAGCGACACCTCCTCGGCCACGACGTGCCCGCCCCGCTCGACCGTCGCCCGCTCGAAGCGAATCATGTGAACGTCACCGGATGTGAATCAGGGCCAGTTCCCGGGCTTCCGCCCGGGGCTTGTACCGGCTGAGGGAAAGCCGTCCATGACTTTTCTACAAGAACGGGAGGCGAGAGGCTGCCCATGCCCATGGAGCCGGCGTGAGCTGCCAAGCGCAGGCAGGATGCCGGAGCGCAGGCAGGTCCGAGTGCGCGAAGCCCAGGATGGGCGCAGCGAACGTCCGGCGACGGGGCGTGGGCAGTCTCTCGCCGGCGCGAACGTCCGGCGAGAGGGCATGGGCAACCCCGAGCCCCCGGTCACGGCGTGACCGGGCCACTTGCTTGCCGGTCACGGCGCGACCGGGGCACTTTGGCCCGCGAGCCGCGCGGCCGTCATCGCGATCGACACGAGCATGCCCTTCGCCTTGTTGAGCGTCTCCTCGAACTCTTTCTCGGGCACGCTGTCGGCCACGATCCCGGCGCCCGATTGCACGTAGGCCTTGCCTCCCGCCACCACGATCGTCCGCAGGGCGATGCAGGTGTCCATCGCGCCGCTGAAGTCGATGTAGCCGACGGCCCCGGCATAGGGCCCGCGGCGAACCGGCTCCAGTTCGTCGATGATCTCCATCGCCCGGATCTTGGGCGCTCCCGAGACCGTGCCGGCGGGGAGGCAGGCCCGCAGGGCGTCGAACGCCGTGAGCCCGGGCCGCAGCCGGCCCGTGACGTTGCTCGTCAGGTGCATCACGTGGCTGTAGCGCTCGATCGTCATCACGTCGGAGAGCTGCACCGAGCCGATCGCCGCCACGCGGCCCACGTCGTTGCGGCCGAGGTCGATGAGCATCACGTGCTCGGCCCGCTCCTTCGGGTCGGCGAGCAGATCGTCCGCGAAAGCCCGATCCTCCTCGGGCGTCGCGCCGCGCTTGCGGGTGCCGGCCAGCGGCCGCACGGTCACGCGGCCGTCCACCGCCCGCACCATGATCTCCGGCGAGCTGCCGACGAGCGTGTAGGCCGGCGTGCGGAGATAGAACATGAACGGACTGGGATTCACCACCCGCAGCGTGCGGTAGATTTCGAGAGCCGGCCCCGTGAACGGCACCTCCAGGCGGCGGCTCAACACCACCTGAAAGACGTCACCGGCGCGGATGTATTCGATCGACCTGTCCACCGCGGCGAGAAACGCCTCCCGGCTGAACCGCGACGCGATCGGCAGCGGTGCCGGCTCGGCGTAGGGATCGGGCCGCGGCCCGATGTCGGCCGGCGGCGGCCAGTCCGACGGAGCCGAGAGCCGGGCGATCGTGGCGTCGATCCGCCGGCAGGCGTCGTCGTAGGCGCGGGCGATGCCGGCGGGCGACTCGTCGTCGATCCGGGCGAGCACGACGACGTCGATCGCCTTCGTCACGTTGTCGAACACCACCATCCGGTCATAGAACGCGAACGACAGGTCGGGCAGGCCGAGGGTGTCGGCGGGCGGGTTGGGCAGCCGCTCGACGTACCGCACGCTGTCGTAGGCCGCACAGCCGACCACGCCGCTCGTGAACGGCGGCAACTCCGGGAGATGGGCGGGCCGGAAGGCGGCCATCCGCCGTTCGAGTTCGGCCAGCGGATCCGGGCACGACAGCCGCTCGGTGCCCGCGCGGCCGATCACCTCGACGGCCGTGCCGCGGGCCTCGAGCCGCAGAAACGGATCGGCCGCCAAAAAGCTGTAGCGGCCCACGTTTTCGCCGCCGACCACGCTCTCGAACAGGCAGGCGGCCTCTCCGGCGTCGAGCCGGGCGAAGGCCGACAGCGGCGTCAGACCATCGGCGAAGAGTCGGCGGTAGACGGGAACCAGACGGCTTGTCCGGGCCAGGTCGGCGAACCGCGGCCTCTCCGGAAGATGCGACATGCCGCAGAGAGTACCGGTGAATCGCGAGGCCAACAACACGCGGCCCCGCCGCCCGCCCCCGGCCCCCCCGTGCCGCCACCAACCCGCTATCATGGTGAGAGAGACGAGCGAGGATCCGATGAAGTGTCAGCAATGCGACAAGCCGGCGGTGTTCCACATCACCGAGTTGGAGGGGGGCGAGGTTCGCGAACTCCACCTCTGCGAGGACCATGCCCGGGCCTATCTCAACCAGTCCGAGGCCGCGGGAGGCCCCCAGGAACCGAAGCTCAAGGGGGGTGGCCTGACCGGCCCTCTGGGCGTGGGGCAGACGGCCGACGAACTGGCCGCCCTCGACCAGAAGGCCTGCGGCATGTGCGGCATCACGTTCTTCGAGTTTCGCAACCAAGGGCGGCTCGGCTGCCCGCACGACTACGTCCACTTCGAGAAGGAACTCGAGCCGCTGATCGCCAACATCCACGGCGCCACGCAGCACACCGGCCGTCGCCCGACGCGGCCCGCGGTGGCGGGCACGCCGCTGCCCGAAGGCACCGAGCCGCTCACCGCCGTGATCGGCATGCGGACCGGCATGCAGGAGGCGATCGAGTGCGAGGACTACGAGCGGGCGAAGGAACTCCGCGACCGCATCCGCGACACCGAGCAGCACTGGCTGGAGCGGCCGCCCGCATGACTTCTCCCCGGCGTCGTGCACCGGCCGCACCCTCATCCGCACCGTGAGCCCACCGTGAGCATGGACCCGCCCGCACCGATGAACCTCGAAACCCTCACCAACAACGTCGGCGAATGGCTCCGTGGCACCGGGCCCGAGTCCGACATCGTGATGAGCAGCCGGGTGCGGCTGGCCCGCAACCTGCCTCATTATCCGTTCGTCAGCCGCGCCTCGGAGCAGGATCGCGCCGAAATCGAGAAGCTCCTGCGCGAGCGGATCGCGATGGTGCCGGCCGGCAAGGACCTGCATTCCATCGACGTCTGCCACCTCGAGGAGGTCGATCGGCAGTTCCTCGTCGAACGTCAGTTGATCAGTCGCGAGCTGGCGGATGCCCAGGGCGCCCGGAGCGTGGCGATCGACGGCCGCGAGCAGGTGAGCCTGATGATCAACGAGGAGGATCACCTGCGGATCCAGTGCATGCACAGCGGCCTCGACCTCGAGGGCGTCTGGAACCAGATCCGGGTCGTGGACGACCAGATCGGGCAGGCCGTGCCCTACGCCTTCCATCCCCGCTGGGGCTACCTCACCGCCTGCCCGACGAACGTGGGCACCGGCATCCGCGTGAGTGTCATGCTCCATCTGCCGGCCCTCGTCATCACGCGGCAGATCGACAAGGTGTTTCGCAGCCTGCACAAGATCTCGCTGGCCGTCCGCGGCCTCTACGGCGAGGGCTCGCAGGCGATGGGCGACTTCTACCAGATCTCCAACCAGACCACGCTCGGCAAGACCGAGGAGGAACTGCTCGAGCAGGTGGGCGACGTGGTGCCCGTGCTCATCGACTACGAGCGGCGGGCCCGCGAGTTCCTGGTGCGGGAAACGCAGCAGAACGTGCACGACCAGGTGAGCCGCGCCTACGGCATCCTGCGGACGGCGCAGACGATCACGGCCGAGGAGACGATGCAACTCCTCTCGCGGGTGCGGATGGGCGTGCTCTTGGGCCTCATCGGCGACGTCGACATCTCCGCCATCAACGTGCTGCTCGTCCGCACGCAGCCGGCCCACCTCCAGAAGCTCCGCGGCCTCGAACTCGACACGAAAGACCGCAACATCGAGCGGGCCCGCTACCTCCGCCAGCACCTCGAGGGCAACGGCCCCAAGGCGGCCGCGAACTGAGGCTCCATTCCCTGCGTCGGACGTTCGGGGCTGCCTCACGGCGGATTGCAGTGAGGAGAACAGGAGAGCCGGAGCCGGACCTACGTCGCGAGCTTCCGCCGGAGTTCGGCGACGACCGGGGCGGGCACGAACCTGAGGAGCGCGTCGTCGTCGGCCAGCGGCGTGATCTGCTTCAAGAGTGACGACGAGATGTGCGAGTAGGCGGCGTCGGACATCAGGAACACCGTCTCGACCGACGGGTCGAGCTTGCGGTTGGCGAGCGTCATCGTGAACTCGGCCTCGATGTCGGTCAGCGACCGCACGCCGCGGAGCAGCACGCTCGCCCCCTGCTCCCGCACGAAGGCCACCGAGAGGCCGCTGAAGAGCTCCACCTGAACGTTGGGCAGCCGGGCCACGCTCGCCCGCACGAGCCGCACCCGTTCCTCGAGCGAAAACAGCGGGTGCTTGTCGGGATTGATGCCCACGCCGACGACGATCCGGTCGAAGATCCGGCTGGCCCGCTCGACCACGTCGAGATGCCCGAGCGTGATCGGGTCGAACGATCCGGTATAGACGGCGGTGCGGGGGGTGGTCGGCGGCGTCACGGTGGCCCTTTCACGTCAGGCCGGCTATCGTACGCCTGCAGGATCGGTGACGAAACCACCGCCCTGCGAAACCACCGACCCTGACCAGCAGCGGACTCCGGGAGAAGGGGCCCCACACGTGTCGAAACTCCTCGGCTTCGGCGGCATCCTGCTGGCGGGCCTGATCGCGATCCTGTTCGTGGCCGACCTCGCGGTCGGCTTTCCGTTCGGCCGCGCGAGCCCGGCTGTCGATGTCGGCTTCATCCTGTCCAGCTTGATCACGGCGTACTTGAGCTGGTCGATCGTCGAGCGGCCACGGCCGGGCTGAGAGCCGGCCGGCGTCACGCCGCTCGGAGCACCGAGCCGGCGAACGGCCGGCAGTGCCGCCGGGCCACGAGTGACGGCAGGTCTGCGAGCGTCGCCGTCTGCACATCCTCCCGCGATCGTGCCCATGCGATCCAGCGCTCGACCCGCGGGCTCGCGGCCGCCCGCCCCCCGGAAACCGCACTCCGTTCGAGGGTACGGTCGAGGAGCACGTACAGTCCGCCGGGCCGCGGCGTGGGCAGCGAGGTGAACGACGGCAGCCAGGCCCGCAGGCCGGTCGGCCGCCGACGGGCCGACTCGACCTCCCACAGCCCCCAGGCCACGTTCCGGCAAGGCCAGCCCTGCGGCGCCGGCCGCCGGCTGCCACGTTCGGCATCCGCGAAGGCATCGACCATCACGACGCGGATGCCCGACTCGGCGAGCAGTTCACGATGCTCGAGCGGCGCGCCGCGGAGCACCGCCGATTCGATTCCGGGAACGGCCCCCCGCGCCCGCGCGATCGCGGTCCGGAGCGTCCGCCGGGACGCGAACCATTCGGGCTGGAGTTCGACCGCGATGTCCGATCGGTCCGGGGCGAAGCCGCCGCGAACCACGGCCTCGACGCCGGCGATCCAGGTCACCGCAGGCGTCGGCGTGCCGGAAGCCGCGTGGCCGGCCGCCAGGCTGCCGGCGAACGCACCGCCGCGATCCGCCTGCGGCAGCGCGGCACAGATGAGCACCGTGGCCGGTGCGGCCAATTTCGTCATCGCGTCCCCCCGATCCGGCGACGAGGGCCACGACTCCCTGCGGACCGTCGCCCCGGTCACTTTCGTATCGACCCGGCGGCCGCGGCACTCAAGGCCGTCCGGGCTTGGGGCGCGCCGGTGGCAGAACCGGTCGGGCCGCGGCGTCAGCGGGCGATCTGCGGCGACTCTGCGGACGGGGCGACCCCTGCGGACGCCGCCGTTTCCCGGTCCACGATCGCCGCCACGAGCCCGGCGGACGTGGCCTCCGCGGCCTCCGCCGCCACGGGGACGCCCGCCCGGCGGAGCGTCGCCGACGTGATGGGGCTCAGGCTCGCGACGCGCCACCGCTGCAGGCGGTCCCCAAACGCCCGCACGGCCGCCTCGGCGATCGCCGAACTCGTGATGGTGATCCAATCGACGCACGCACGGTCCACCGCCGCCAGGGTCGCGGGCTCGACCGCCTCGACGGGCAGGCTGAGGTATGCCGTGACTTCGTCCACGACATGACCGCGAGCCCGTAATTCCGTGGGCAGCACGTCCCGCCCGCGGTCCGCCCGCACGAGCAGGAACCGGCCGCCGCGTGGCATGTCGGCAAACGCCGAGCTGAGCCCCTCGGAAGTGAAGGTCTCGGGGGCGAGATCGACGTGCAGCCCCGCGCGTTCGAATTCCCGCCGCGTCGCCGGGCCGATCGCCGCGAGCCGGGCCGTGCCGAGGGCCCGCGCGTCGCAGCCCGCGTGCCGCAGCCGCTCGACGAAGGCCCGCACGCCGTTCGCGCTGGCACACACGATCCAGTCATACGTGTCGGCGCGGGCGATGGCCTCATCGAGGGCCGCCCAGGATTCCGGCGGCGCGATCCGCACGAGCGGGACGTGCAGGCAGTCGCCACCGGCGGCGCGAATGAGCGCGGCCAGTTCGTCCCCCTGCCCTGCCGGCCGCGTGACGAGCACGCAGCGACCGGCGAGCGGTCCGCGGGCTGCGAGCGGCTGCGCAGCCTCGCCCACGATGACGACCGCCGGTGGCTGCCAGCCCTGCCGGATCGCGTCGGCGGCGCACCGGCCGAGCGTCGTGCTGGCGATCCGCTGATCGGGCCACGCGCAGCGGCTGACCACGGTGACCGGCGTATCGCCCGGCTTGCCGGCCGCGAGAAGATCGGCCGACCAGTCCGCCAGCTGCTCGACGCCCATGTAGACGACGAGCGTGCCCGGCACCGCCGCGAGCGCGGGGAACCCGATGCCGGCCGTCTTGTCGTCAGCCGCATGCCCCGTCACGATCGTGAGGCTGGATGCCGCCGACCGGCTCGTGAGCGGCACTCCTGCCGCCGCGGCCGCGGCCAACGCCGCGGTGACCCCGGGCACGAACTCGACGCCGATGCCCGCCTCCCGGAGCGGCTCGAGTTCCTCCACCAGCCGCGCGAACACGCTCGGATCACCCCCCTTGAGCCGCACGACCGTGCGCCCCTCGGAGGCCAGTCGCGCGAGCAGCCGGCCCGCCGCCTCCCCGGGGTCCGCGGCGCCGCAGGCATCGTCGCCGCGGGGCACGGGCAGCCGCACCGCGGCCGGCGACGCGACGTCGAGGACGGCCTGCGGCACGAGCTGATCATGGACGACGATCTCGGCCGCGCGGAGGTATTCCAGTGCCCGCAGCGTCAGCAGATCGGGGGCCCCTGGCCCCGCACCGACGAACACGACCCGTCCGCGGGGCTGTGCGAGACGGCTGGGCGCGGCGGGGGCGGGCATGTCGGGGGCCGGTATTTCAAGGGCCGGTGTTTCTGGCACACGCGGGGGCCACTACACTCTCGACGGCGTTTCCACGCCGGTCCCGCGCAGGAACCGATCGACCAGTATCGTCAACAACCATGCCGAACGAGTCTACAGGGGCGGCACCCTCCCCGGTCGATCCCCACGCCTCCGCGTCCGCCCCCCAGCTTTCCCCGGTGGAGCGGGCGCGGCTGCAGCAGTGCTTCAACCGCGGCACGCAGAACGCTCCGACGAATCTCGACTACGCCATCGAGATGTTCACCATCTGCGTGATCGGCGACCCCGGAAACGCGGTCTATCTGCAGGCCCTGCTGGGTGTCCTCCGCCGCAAGCACGGTCCGCGCAAGGGGGGCGGGCTCTCGTCGCTCTGGGCGGCCGGCTCCCGCACCTTGCTCAAAAAGCACGCGGCCAACGCCCAATGGCGTGACGTGATCAAGTCCGGCGTCGAGATCATCAAGGCCAATCCGGCCGATCATGCCTGCCTGCTGGCGATGGCCGAAGCCTGCGGCAACCTCATGTTCTTCGAGCCCCAGGGGGTGTACCTCAAGGCGGCCCTCGACGCGGCGCCGTCCGACATCGAAGTCAACAAGCAGTGTGCCCGCTATGCCGCCAACCAGGGGCAGTTCGACCAGGCCATCGCCTGCTGGGTGCGGATCTCCAACATGAAGGGCATGGGGGAAGAGGCCCAGCGGGAGGTCGCGCGGCTGCAGGTGGAGAAGACGATCGTGGCCGGCCAGGGGATGTCGGGCCGGCCGGGTGCGACGCGGGCGGCCACCGGGGGCGGCGACACGGCGGCGAAGGGCGATCGCGTGGCCGAACTCAGGGCCGAGATCCAGCAGAACCCCGCCGCCATCGACGCGTATCTCGAACTGGCCGATCTGCTCGAGCGGGACGGGGGCGTGGACCAGGCGGAGCAGGTGCTCGCCCGGGCGCTCGCCGCATCGGGCAACGACCTCAAGGTGCGGGAGCATGTCGAGGATCGGCAGCTTCGCTGGGCCCGCCACAAGGTGATGATCGCCGAAAAGCGGGTCGAGACGGAGGATTCGCCCGACACGCGGAGCACGCTGGAGAAACTCAGGGCCGACCAACTCAAGCGGGAGATCGACGTCTATTCGGCGCGGTGCATCCGGTACCCCGAAAACGTGATCTGGAAGTTCGAGTTGGCGATGCGTCTCAAGGCCGGGGGCAACCACGCCGAGGCGATCCGCCATTTCCAGGAGGTGCTGCAAGATCCCCGCCGCAAGGGGCAGGTGTCGCTGGAACTCGGCGAGTGCTTTCAGAAGATCAAGCAGTATCAGCTCGCCGCCCAGAACTACCAGACGGCCGTCGAGCTGCTCACCGATCGGGAGCTGGAGCTGCGGAAGCGGGCCCTGTACCGGGCCGGTGTGCTGGCCGCCGGCCTCGGCGACGCCGACACGGCCCGCAAGCATCTGGCGACCCTGGCCGGCCTCGACTTCGGCTACCGCGATGTGGCCCAACGTCTGGACAAGCTCGGGTCCGGACACGATAACAGGCCGAAATCCGACTAGCTCCGGTTTCCCACCCCCTCCGTCCATCGCCAAGGAATCGCCCGCATGCCCCACTCCGCCAGCGCCAAGAAGCGCCATCGTCAGAACCTCCGCAACCGCGACCGCAACCGGGCCGTGAAATCGGCCATCAAGTCGGAGGTGCGGAAGGTGCTGGAGGCCATTTCGACTGGCGACGTCGGCGGGGCCAAGGAGCATTTGAAGACCGTCGCCAAGAAGGCCGACCAAGCCGCGGCCAAGAAGACGATCCACCGCAACCGCGCCGCCCGCATCAAGTCGCGGCTCTCCGCCCGGGTGAAGGCCGCCTCCACCGGCGCCCCCTCGAAGGCCGCTCCCGCCAAGGGGCAGAAAAAGGCCGCCAAGGCCTGAGGAGGCGGTCGAGTCGGCCGGCGAGTGAACGGTGGTCACTCGGTCCACGCGACGTCGCGGGCATCGAACACGGGCCCTTCGACGCAGGTGCGGCGGTAGTCCCAGCCGCCGTCGGGCTGACGGATTCTGGCCACGCACGTGAAGCAGATGCCCACGCCACAGGCCATGGGCTCCTCGAGCGACACATGACAGCCGGTCTGGCGGCCGGCCGCCCAGTTCGCCACGGCCGCCATCATCGGGCCCGGGCCGCAGCAGGCCACGTGCATCGATTCACCGCCGGCGGCCGCTCGCGACACGACCGTGTCGAGCAGATCGACCACGGTGCCGCGGACCCCCGCCGAACCGTCGAGTGTGGCCAGATGCACGTCGAGGCCGGCCGCGCGGAAGTCATCCACGTCGCCGAACATGCCCGCATGCCGGGCGCCCCAGCAGAACGTCACGCGACGGGCCCGCGGAGCGGCCCGCGCCGGTGAGCCATACGCGGCTCCTCCGAGCCGCTCCCGGCCGAGGGCGAGGAGGGCCGTCTGGCCGATGCCGCCGGCCACGAGCACGAGGTGATCGACTGCGGGGAGATCGAAGCCGTTGCCGAGCGGCCCCCAGACCGCCAGTTCGTCGCCCACTCGGAGGCCGGTCAGGGCCGTCGTGAACTTGCCGTGCACGAGATAGATGAAGTCGGCGTGACGACGTTTGCCATCGATGGTGAACGTGTCGTAGACGGCGAGCGGCCGGGCGAGGAGGGGGTCGTAGCGGTCGGGAATCCGCAGCATCGCAAACTGGCCCGGCACCGCACGTGCGGCGATCTCCGGGCAGTCGAGGCGAATCCGCCAGGTGCGTTCCGCAACCTGCGCATGAGCCACGATCCGGGCTCGCAGGTGGCCGGCATGGTCGGCGTGGCAGATCGCGGCGGGGGCGGCGGCTGTCATGCCTCATCCCCGCGCCCTGGCCGGCTGCCCTTCGGAGCCCGCCATGCCGAGGCCTTGCCGGGCCGTTTTCTCCGGGTGGGGCGCAGCGGTGCGCCGGGCTTCGCCGGGCGGCCGCCCGGGCGACCGTCAGGGCGGCCGGGGCCGCCGGGCCTGCCCGCTCCGCGCGGGGCACCGCGTCCGCCGGCCGCCGGCCGTCCACCTGGCCCGGGCCGCCCGCGTGGCCGCCGCTGCCGATCCTCTGCCGGCATCCGTTCCGCGTCGGGCCCGACGGCGGCCAGGGCGTCGCGGCGCAAGGCGTCTGCCTCGCTCCACGAGAGCTGCCGCCACTGCCCGGGCAACAGATTGCCGAGCGACAGTCCGCCCACGGCCACCCGCTTGAGCTGATGCACCTTGTGGCCGAGGCGGGCGAGCATGCGGCGAATCTCGCGGTTCTTGCCCTCGTCGAGCACCATCTCGAGCACGGCGCTCTGCTTGTGCTGCGACTTGATCGCCACCCGCTTGGCATGCACCTCGCCCTCGGCGAGTCGGATGCCCCGCCGCAGCTTTTCGAGCAGCTCTTCGTTCGGCACGCCTGCGACCTGCACGAGGTATTTCTTCTCGACGCCGTAGCGCGGGTGGGCGAGCAGATTGGCCAGCGGGCCGTCGTTGGTCAGCAGGATCAGCCCCTCGCTCATGCGGTCGAGACGACCGATCGCGAACAGCCGTTGGTCGCCCGGCACCAAATCGACGACGCGGGGCCGGCCGGTCGGATCGTAGTTCGTGGTCACGACACCCACCGGCTTGTTCAGCAGGTAGACGACGCGGCGGACCTTCGGCAGCCGCTCGCCGTCCACGCGGATCTCCTGCTTCTCGGGATCGACGCGACTGCCGAGCTGCGTGACGACCTGCCGATCGACCTCGACGCGGCCCGTCGTGATCAGCTCCTCGCAGGCCCGTCGGCTGCCCAGGCCGGCCGCTGCCAGCACCTTCTGCAGCCGCTCCAGAGCGTCGTCGGGCACGCGGGGCTTGCGGAACGGCTTGTCTGGGGCGGGCATGCGGCTCGTCTCGCAGGTGTCACTCGGAAGAGCCCGCGATCATACACGCCGAACGGTCACCGCAACGGCTGACTCCACCAGCGGGACCGTCGGACCTCGGGCACCGGCTCGGCGTAGTCGCGGGGGCGGCTGCCGTCCATGATGCCGTACTGCCGGAATGCATAGGGCCCGATGTCGTTCTGCATGTAGGGATCGAACCGCACCGCCTTCCGCTGCTGGTTGCGGGCGGGGCCGGGCTCCAGCCACTGCGGCTTGCCGAGCGACGCGCAGCCCGGGGCGGTGAGCAGGACGACCGCGATCGTGAGGAGCGTGGGGGCGGACTGCATGTATCGCTCCGGGATGGGTCGCTCCGGGTCGATCCGCGGGGCTGAAGGGGTGGGGAGTGTAGCCCGGCCGTCCCTGCCGCCCTAGCCCGATTTCCCCGCTCGTACCCCGCAGGCCGCCCGCCGCATGCCTACGTGCCCGGCGTCACATGCAGCAGCTTCGCCGGCCCGTCGGTGCCGGCCAGCGGCTCGATTTGCTGCGGCGGAAGCGAGGCCGGCAGCAGCACGCACGAGCCGCGGCGAAGCGGCGGCAGGGCCCACGCCGGATCGAGTCTCACATCGCCCGCGAGCACGGCCAGCAGATGGCATGTGTCGTCGCCCCCCACCTGCCAGCGCCCACGCGGCACCACCTCGTCGAGCGAAAAATACTCGCACCGCACGAGCCTCCGCACCGCGGGATCGGCCGTGGCCCCGGCAGCGACCGGCGCGACCGGTCCGAACCGCGTGACGGCGTCGAGCCCGGCCTCGATGTGCAGCGGCCGCGGCCGGCCGTCGGGCCCGGTGCGGTTCCAGTCGAAGAGCCGGTAGGTCACGTCGCTCGCCTGCTGAATCTCGGCCACGAGCAGTCCGGCACCGATCGCGTGTACGGTGCCCGCGGGAATGAAGACACAGTCGCCGGCCCGCGGCTCGAACGAGTGCAGCACGTCCGCGCAGCTCCCCGCGCGAATCGCCCCCTCGAGCTCGGGCTTCCCCACGCCCGCACGCAGGCCCGCATAGATCCGGCTGCCGGCAGCGGCATCGACCACATACCAGGCCTCCGTCTTGCCGAGATCGGGGGGCGTGAGCCGCGCAGCCCGGGCGTCGTCGGGGTGCACCTGCACGGAGAGATCCCGCTGGGCGTCGAGAAACTTGAAGAGCAGCGGAAACGTCCCCAGGCCGGCATGCCGGCCGAGCAGGTCGGCGGCTCGCTCGCAGACCAGCGAGCCGAGCGTCGTGCCGGCCAGCGGCCCGGCCGCCACGACACTCTGATCGGCGCCGTGATCGACGAGTTCCCACGACTCGGCGAAGTCGTCTCCCGGCGGCAGCTCGCGGCCGAGCGTCGTGGCGAACCGCCTGCCACCCCAGAGGTAGCGGCGGTAGACCGGATGGAACGTGAGCGGTGGAAGCATTGCGTTGCGGCCGGCGAGCCCCTCCGGGATCAGGCTCCGGGATCAGGCTCCGGGATCAGGCTCCAGCGAGCCCCTCCAGGATGCGGCCGATCCAGAAGCAGCAGACGGCGGCCACGAGCAGCATCAGCATCTGCCCCAGCGTGATCCGATGATTGAGCTCGAGGATGATCGCGAACGCGGGAATCCCCAGGCCCAGCAGCTGCCCGAACCGGCCGATGGCTTTCATGCCCACGGATTGTAGCGACGGCTTGCCGATCTGCCCGAGACGGCGATACTGCCGTCGGTCGGGTGCGGCCTCGATTCCGGTCGCCGGACCGTTCCCCGGATCATTTCCACTCTCAGGCACCATCCACATTCGGGAGATTCACGCATGGGTCGGCACGGCGCGGTGACGTTCAAGGGCAATCCGCTGACACTCGTGGGCGAGGAAGTGAAGGTGGGCGCCCCGGCCCCCGACTTCGATCTCTGCTCGTACGAGTCGGGCTCGATGAACCACATCCGCAAGGCCGACCTGCTCGGCAAGCCCGCCTTCATCAGCGTCGTGCCGTCGCTCGACACGCCCGTCTGCCAGGTGCAGACGAAGACGTTCAACAAACGGCTCGCCGCCCTCGGCGACAAGGTCGCGGCCCTGACCGTGAGCCTCGACCTGCCCTTCGCGATGAACCGCTTCTGCGGCGCCGAAGACATCACGTCGATGCGAAACGGCAGCGACTACATGGACCGCAGCTTCGGCACCCACTGGGGCGTGCTGATCGACGAACTGAAGATCCTCGCCCGGGCCGTGTTCGTGCTCGACGCCCAGGGCGTCGTCCGCTACGCGCAGGTGGTGAAGGAAGTGGCCAGCGAGCCCGACTACGACGCCGCCCTGGCCGCCCTCGAGAAACTCGTCTAGCTGTCCGTGGACAAAGCCATCCATGACCTGTGTCCACGAGGTCGACCGCAGGAAACGCCGAGGGTTTCCTGGGTCGACAGCCGCCGCATCCAGCGGCGGTCGTTTTATCCACGGGCTGCCATGTGGCGCCGCCGGCCGCATGCCGACTCGCGCAAACCGCCGCGAGGAGGCACGTCTCCCGCCCCTGGCCCCTGCCCCTGCAATACGCCGTGAGGGGCTGCCCATGCCCCAGGAGCCGGCGTGAGCTGCCAAGCGCAGGCATGGATGCCGAAGCGCAGGCAGGTCCGAGCGAGCGAAGGACAGGATGTCCGTAGCGAGCGTCCGGCTCTCGGGGCATGGGCAGCCCCGAGCTCACGCCGGTTGACGACGAGCGCCTAGAATGCGTGCATGCCTCACCGCGATTCGCTTGGCGGGATCGTTCATACGTACCAGCGGTATGACCCGGCGCGGATTCCGCCGCCCCGGCCGCCGGCGGCCGACCTCGTATCGGCGGCGATGGAACACCTGCTCGAATATGGTGATTCCGCCGAGCTGGAATTCACCGAGGAGCAGCTCGCTGCGGCCATCGAGCTCGACCCCGAGCAGTTCCGGAGTCTCGGCCCGTCGCTCGACTCGCTGAAGCGGCTCTTGGAAGAGCGGCGGCGAAAGCTGCTGGAGACCTACGAGACCGCCACGGTGCGGAAGAAGGCGCGGAACGCCTACCGCGCGGCGGCCCAGCAGGCGCGGCCGCCGGCGGCGTTCCGCCAGGAGTTCGAGCGGGCGGTTCGCGAGGAGCGGCTCCAACGGCTGGAGCGGCTGTGGTATGCCCAGGAAGACGACCAGAGCCGGTTCGGCGCCGACCTGACGGGCCTGATCGATCGGCTCGGCGAGGTCTACGAGATCGACGAGCTGGCCGCGAAGTGGACGTTCACCGGCCGCGAGCGGCTCACGGTGCCCGAGGCGTTGGAGGCGAAGCGGCAGCTCGAGGAGATCGAGCAGCTGCTCAGGCAGCTGGAGGCGGCCCGGGAGAACGCGCAGCTTTATTTCATCGACATGGAGAAGCTCGGCCGCCATGTCGAGCAGGGCGAACTCGAAGATCTCGATCGGCTGAAGCGGCAGGTGCAGGCGTTGGTCGAGCAGATGGCCGCCCAGCAGGGGCTCGAACGGACGAAGCGGGGCTACGAGCTGACGCCCAAGGCGATGCGGACGTTTCAGGGCAAACTCCTGGAGAGCATCTTTTCATCGCTCGCTCCGTCACGCACGGGCCGGCATCAGGTGAACGTGACGGGCGACGGTGCCGTCGAACTGGTGCCGACGCGGCCCTACGAATTCGGCGACTCAGTGGCCCACATGGACATTCCCGGATCGCTCGTGAACGCCATGCTGCGACAGGCGGGCGAGCCGGTCGGCGGCCGGCTGCGGCTCACGCCCCGTGACATCGAGGTCCACCGCACCCGCAACACGCCGAAGTGCGCCACGACGGTCGTGCTCGACATGAGCGGCTCGATGCGATACGGCGGCACCTACATCAACGTGAAGCGGATGGCGCTGGCCCTCCAGGGGCTGGTGCACCGGGAGTATCCCGGTGACTTCCTCCAGTTCATCGAGATGGCGTCGTTTGCCAAGCCGCGGGCCGCGGGGGAGATCGTGAAGCTCCTGCCGAAGCCGGTCACGATCTTCGATTCGGTCGTGCGGCTGCGGGCCGACATGAGCGATCCGCGGATCGCGGAGGCCGACGTGCCTCCCCACTTCACCAACATCCAGCACGCGTTGCAGCTCGCGCGGCAGCATCTCGCCCGGCAGGACACGCCGAACAAGCAGGTGATCATCATCACCGACGGCCTGCCCACGGCCCACTTCGAGGGGAGCGAACTCTACCTGCTCTACCCGCCGCATCGCCGCACGGAGGAGGCGACGATCCGCGAGGCGCAGGCCTGCCGCCGCGAGGGGATCACCGTGAACGTGTTCCTGCTCTCGGGCTGGTCGCAGTCGCGGGAGGACATCCAGTTCGCCTACCGCCTCGCCGAAACCGCGCGGGGCCGGGTGTTCTTCACCGCCGGCAAGGACCTCGACCGCTTCGTCGTCTGGGACTACGTCTCCCGGCGGCGATCGATCATCGGGTAGCTCGAGCCTGGGCCAGTTCGCGGGCCAGCATCGCGCCGCAGCCGACCGCGGCTGCCGCGGCGAGACTCGCGAGCGTCCACAGGGGGACGATTCGATCGGGAGGCCGGGCGTCGGGGGCGCGGGCCGATGCGGCGAGGTCGGTGGCCGGGAGGCCGGCCGCCCGCCGCTGCCGTTCGATCGCCGCCGTCTGCCGACCGAGAAACCGGCCCTCCACCTGCCGCTGCCGCCGGTCGAACTTCGGGGCGATGGCGGCCATGCCCACGAGAGCCATGAGGGCGAACAACAGTCCCCAGAACCACGGGCTGTCCGTGATCCGCACTGGGGCCGCAGGCCGGCCCGGTTCCGGTGTCATGGGAGTGGGGATCACGCGGAGCTCGGGGTGGGGAGCGACTTTTTCACACAGGAGCTTGTCAGAAATCGGTCGCCCGCTACAGTCAGGGTATGGCACATCATGCGGCGCAACCAGAGGCTCGGCAGACGGATCAGGCCGTGATCGACCTGCTCCGGGTCGAAGGGGCCATGAGCGTGGCCGACCTCGCGCCGGCCCTCCGGATCACCGCCACCGCGGTACGGCAGCGGCTCGATCGGCTGCTGCGAAACGGACTGATCGAGCGGCAGACCTTGGCCGGACGACGCGGCCGACCCTCCCATGCCTACAGCCTCACCGCCCAAGGGCGGCGGGTTGGCGGCGATAATTTTCGCGATCTGGCGCTCGTGCTGTGGCGGGAGGTCCGCGGCGTGAAGGATCCGGCCATCCGGCGTGGCCTGCTCGGCCGAATCGGAGCGGGCCTGGCCGAACTGGCCGGGCTGGATCGTGCCGGGATTGCCGGAGCGACGCCGCTGGAACGGCTGGGCGGCGTGGCCGAGTCGCTGCGGCGGCGGCAGATCGCCTGCGGCGTGGAGCCGCAGGGGAACGGCGGCCTGCCGGTGCTCACCACCTATTCCTGCCCCTACCCCGACCTGGCCGAGGCCGATCGCGGCATCTGCGCCGCCGAGCGATCCATGATCGAGGAACTCGTGGGCGGGGCCGTTCACCTTTCCGAATGCCGGCTCGATGGCGGCTCGTGCTGCCGGTTCACGGTCGGTGTGACGACCGGGATCGAGCCCGTCGATTCCGCCCCTGAACCTCGGCACGACGAGCCCTTGCAATCCCGGGTCTGAAGGCGTCGAATGCCCCACTGCCTTCGGGCTTTCTTCCGAAAAAACCTGCACAGAAACCCACCGACCAGCATTTTGGAGGCCTGCCCATGACCGTCACCGCCCCGACCAATTTCGGCACCGCGATCACCGGCTCCGCAGCCGCCCCAACCGGCCCGTGGATCGAGGGCCGTTTCGAAGAAAACCTGGTGCTCACGACGGTCGAACAGGCCATCAACTGGGCCCGGCAGTCGAGCATCTGGCCGATGACGTTCGGCCTGGCGTGCTGCGCGATCGAAATGATGGCCGCCGGCGCGAGCCGCTACGACATGGACCGCTTCGGCGCCGGCGCCTTCCGGGCCACGCCGCGGCAGGCCGACCTGATGATCGTGGCGGGCACGGTCACCTACAAGATGGCGAGCCGCGTGCGTCGGCTCTACAACCTGATGCCCGATCCCAAGTACGTCATCGCCATGGGGGCCTGCACGACCGGCGGCGGGCCATACTTCAAATGGGGCTACCACGTGGTCAAGGGCGTGGACCTCGTCGTGCCGGTCGACGTCTACGTGCCCGGCTGCCCGCCCCGCCCCGAGAGCCTGCTCGAGGGCCTGATGCGGATCCAAGACAAAATCCTGGGCCAGCGGATCGCCAGGCAAAAGGGGGGCGTGGGCAAGGTGGCGGACGAACTGCCGGTGCCTCACCACTCCGGCTACGTGGCGTCCGCGGCGGGCGACGGAGAGCTGGTGTTCGACCACCAGAAGATCACCGGCTGAGGCGGTTGGCCCGGCTGAATCGATCCGGTTCTCCAGGGACGGCATGGCGAGAAGTTCGAAACACATCCAGAAGGCGGGGAGCACGAGGTCATGACGGCAGCGAGAGCGGCAGGCGAGCAACTGGTGATCAAGGGCCTGCACGTGGCGGTCGAGGGGCAGGAGATTCTCAAGGGAGTCGATCTCACGATCGGCCGCGGCGAGATTCATGCCCTCATGGGACCGAACGGCTCGGGCAAGAGCACGCTCGGCTACGCGATCATGGGCCATCCCAATTACGAGGTGACGGCCGGATCGATCGAGCTCGTGACGGCCGACGGCGGGCGACACGACGTGCTCGCCATGGAGCCCGACGAACGGGCCCGGGCGGGCATCTTCCTCGCCTTCCAGCGGCCGATGTCGATTCCCGGCGTGCGGCTCGCCGAATTTCTCCGGCATTCCGTGACCAACGTCCGCAACCCCGACCGCAAGGAGGGGGAGGAACTGATGCCGATGCGAGAATTCCGCTCCGAGCTCAAGGCGAAGATGAGCGAACTGTCGATGGACTCGGAGTTCGCCAAGCGGTACGTCAACGACGGCTTCTCCGGCGGCGAGATGAAGCGGGCCGAGATCCTGCAGCTGGCCATGCTGCGGCCGAAGTTCGCGATCCTCGACGAGACCGACAGCGGCCTCGACGCCGACGCCGTCCGGCTTGCCAGCGAGAGCATCGCCCGCATCGGCAGCGGAGGCGCCCAGGGCAGCGGAGGCGCCCAGGGCAGCGGAGGCGCCCAGGGCAGCGGCGAGATGGGCATCCTCATCATCACGCACCACGAGCAACTGCTCGAGCACAACGTCCCGCTGCGGACGCACGTCATGCTCGGTGGTCGGATCGTCGAGTCGGGCGGCCCCGAGCTCGCCGCCGAACTGCACAAGCGAGGCTATGAACGAATCCGCGCCACCTATCCCGAGGCGGCCGCCGCCGAACGAGCGGTCGAACCCGTCGGCGCCTGAGCCCCCCACGCACGCACTTCATCCGCAGGAGACACAGCCATGGCGACCGGACTGGAAGAGAGCTCGACGCTCGCGATCGGCGAGATCAACAAATACGACTTCCGCACCGACTCCCCGGCGGTCTTCAAGGCCCGCAAGGGGATCGACCCGGAGATCGTCTGCCAGATTTCGGAGATGAAGCGGGAGCCGGAATGGATGCGCGATTTCCGGCTCAAGTCGCTCGAGATCTTCAACTCCAAGCCGATGCCCACCTGGGGCGGCCGGATCGGCGTCGACTTTCAAGACATCTACTACTACCTCAAGCCCGCCGAGCAGCAGGGCAAGACCTGGGAGGAGGTGCCCGACGCCATCAAGCAGACCTTCGACCGGCTGGGCATCCCCGAGGCCGAGCGGAAGTTCCTCGCCGGCGTGAAGGCCCAGTTCGAAAGCGAAGTGGTCTACGGGTCGCTTCAGGAAGACCTCGCCAAGAAGGGCGTGATCTTCACCGACACCGACACCGCCGTCCGTGAGCATTCCGATCTGTTGCGGGACTATTTCGGGAAGATCATTCCGCCGACCGACAACAAGTTCGCCGCCCTCAACTCGGCCGTCTGGTCCGGCGGCTCGTTCATCTACGTGCCGAAGGGCGTGTCGATCGAGTTCCCGCTCCAGGCCTACTTCCGGATCAACGCCGAGAGCATGGGGCAGTTCGAGCGGACGCTGATCGTCGTCGACGAGGGCGCTCACGTGCACTACGTCGAAGGCTGCACGGCGCCCATGTACTCGACCGAGAGCCTGCACTCGGCCGTCGTCGAGATCGTGGTCAAGAAGCACGGCCGCTGCCGCTACACCACGATCCAGAACTGGGCCAACAACATCTACAACCTCGTGACGAAGCGGGCCATGGCCTACGAGGGGGCCCTGATGGAGTGGATCGACGGCAACCTCGGCAGCCAGCTGACGATGAAGTATCCGGCGGTCTACATGATGGAACCGGGTGCCCGGGGCGAGATCCTCTCGATCGCCTTCGCCTCGGCCGGACAGCATCAGGACGCCGGCGCCAAGCTCGTGCATGCCGCACCGCACACGAGCGGCCGGATCGTCTCCAAGAGCATCTCGAAGAACGGCGGCCGGGCCAGCTATCGCGGCCTCGTGAGGGTGGAGCCGGGGGCCCGCAAGAGCCGGTCGAGCGTCGTCTGCGACGCGCTCATCCTCGACGACAAGAGCCGCAGCGACACCTACCCCTACATCGAGATCGAGGAGCAGGACGTGTCGATCGGCCACGAGGCGAGCGTATCGAAGATCGGCGAGGAGCAGCTCTTCTACCTGATGAGCCGCGGCCTCACCGAGGCCGAGGCGAGCACGATGATCGTCGGCGGGTTCGTCGAGCCGCTCGTGAAGGAGCTCCCGATGGAATATGCCGTCGAGATGAACAAGCTGATCCAGCTGCAGATGGAAGGCTCGGTGGGCTGACACATGACGACCGCCGTCGCTCCCCTGCCTGCCGTCACGCCGTTCACCCGCGACCTGCTCGAACACATGCTCCGTGGATCGGCGGCGCCCGACTGGGCATCCGATCTTCGCCGCGAGGCCGTCGATCGGCTTGCAGCCCTCGGACTGCCCAACCGGCGTGACGAGAACTGGATGCGCACCGACCTGCGGCTCTTCAAGCCGGCTGGCTGGTCGTTCCGGCCGGCCCCGGCGGCCGACGCATCCGTGCCGCAGGGTCTGCTGACGGCCGGATCCACGGCGCTCGCGGAAGACTTCGATGGACCCGCGGCCGAGGTGGCGGCACCGGCCGCGCTGGCGGGCCGATTCGCGTCACTCGACGGGCATGTCGTGGCCGACGAAATGGCCCCGGAACTGGCCGCGCAGGGCGTGGTCTTCGGCTCGGCCGATCGCCTGCTGGCGGAGCGGCCCGATGCCTTTCGGCCGCACTGGTTCTCGGTCATCGATCCGGGTTGCGATTGGTTCGCCGCGCTGCATGCCGCCTTTCATCGGGCCAGTGCGGTGCTCTATGTCCCGCCGCGGGTTCGGGTGACGACACCGTTTCACGTGCTCTCGGCCCTTTCCGACGGCGGCCTCGACACCGGGCACGTGCTCGTGGTGCTCGGTGAGGGTGCCGAGGCCACCGTGCTCACGGAAACGGCCGGCGGTGGAGCGAGCGGCAACGGCGGCCTCCACTGCGGTGGCACCGAGATCGTGGTCGGCCAGTCGGCGTTCCTGCGGATGGTGAATCTCCAGAACTGGAACACGGGCGTCTGGCATTTCGCCCGGCAGAGGGGGGTCGTGCATGCCGGGGGCCGACTCCAGTGGACGCTCGGCGCGCTCGGCAGCCGGCTCTCCCAGGTGGCCCAAGACGTCGCCCTCGTCGGCCGCAACGCCGACGCCCAGGTGAACGGCGTGATGTTCACCGAGGGCCGGCAGCAACTCGTCTACAACACGCTGCAGCATCACGAGGCCCCGGCCTGCAAGAGTGATCTGCTCTACAAGGGCGCCCTGCAGGATCGCAGCCGGCTCGTGTGGCGAGGAATGATCAAGGTGGACAAGGCCGCGCAGAAAACGGACGGCTACCAGCGAAACGACAACCTGATGCTGTCGAAGGAGTCGCGGGCCGATTCCATCCCCGGCCTCGAGATCGAGGCCGACGACGTGCGGTGCACCCATGGCGCCACCAGCGGCCGGGTCGATGCCGACCAGATTTTCTACGCCCAGGCCCGCGGCCTGACTGCCGACGAGGCGGCCCGACTCGTCGTCGCCGGCTTCTTCCAACAGGTCTTCGACCGGATCACGATCGCCTCTGTCCGCGAGGCCCTCGCCCGCGCCATCGGGCAGCGGATCCGCCGCATCAGCTGAGGAACCGCGCCCCATGGCCGAATTCGTGAAGGTTGCCGACGTCTCCGAAGTGCCCGATCCGGGCAAGACGCTCGTCGAGGTGGATGGCGAGATGGTGGCGCTGTTTCACGTCGACGGGCAGTGGCACGCGATCGACGACGTCTGCACGCACGACGGTGGCCCGCTGGCCGACGGAGAACTCCGCAACCACACGATCTCCTGTCCGCGACACGGGGCGAAGTTCGACGTCCGCACCGGCGCCGCGCTGACGATGCCGGCGGTGCGGCCCACGCGGGCCCACGACGTGAAGGTCGAAGGCACCGCCGTGTTCGTGCGGCTGCGGACGGAACCGGGATCGACCGGTCCGACCGCCCATTCCCTGCCGATGCGGGCCACGGGAACGGCGGGGACCGCGACGCTCCCCATCGCCGCGGGGGGGGCGATTCCCACGACGGCCCCGTCCGCATCGGGGCAGCCCCTGGGCGAAGATGCCGTTCGCGAACTGCTCAAGGAAGTGAAGGACCCGGAACTCTTCGTCAACATCGTCGATCTCGGGCTGATTTACGGCGTGACGCTCGCCCCGGCCGCCGATGCCGCCGGCAAGCAGCACGTGGCGATCGACATGACGATGACGAGCCCGGCCTGCCCCGCCGGTCCGCAGCTCATCGGCGACACGAAGCGGGTGCTGGGCGGCCATCCGGAGGTGTCGGCCGTCGAGGTGCGGATCGTCATGGATCCCCCCTGGACCCCTGACCGCATGACGGAAGCCGCCCGCGACCAACTCGGGATCTTTTGACGCGGCCCCGCGGCGGGTCGACCTCCCGTGGCCGGGGCAACCGAAACCGTGCACTCGGCATGCGGCTCCTGATTTACGAATACTGCTGCGCCGGTGGCGGCGGCCGCGGCTTGCTCGCTCCGGAAGGGCGGGCGATGCTGCAGGCGCTCGTCGCCGACGCCGTGAACGGTGGCGGTCTCGAGGTCGTCGTGCTCGTTGTCGACGGCCTGCGGCTCGCGCTGCCAGCCGGCGTGCGCGTGCTGCCCGTCACCGCTGGCCGCGAACTCGAAGCACTCGTAGCCGCGGCAGCGACCGCCGATGCGGTGCTGATCGTGGCACCGGAAACCGAGGGGATTCTCACCTCGCGGGTCGCAGCCGTGCGGGCTGCCGGCGCGACCGTGCTCGCACCATCGCCAGCCTTCATCGAGATCGCCAGCGACAAACAGGCCACCATCCGCGCCCTGGCGGCCGCGGGCGTGCCGGTACCGGCGGGACGATCCCTCGCAGCCGGCGAGCCCTGGCCCGAGGCCTTCACCCGTCCCGCTGTCCGCAAGCCACTCGACGGCACCGGAGCTGATGGCTTCGTCGTCGTGTGCCGCGGCGCCGCTCCGCCGCCTCCCGCACGGCGGCCGACGCGGATCGAGGCGTTCGTCACGGGTATGGCCGTGGGGGTGTCGTGCCTGTGCGGCCCGCGCGGCGTGTATCCGCTGCCAGCGTTGCGTCAGGTGTTTGCGACGACGGGCTCGCCGATCGCCTACGCCGGCTGCGACCCACTGCCCGATCGACTCGTGGCCGCCCGGGCCGAGGCGCTGGCCCGGCGGGCGGTGCATGCCGTCGCGCGGGCCGCCGGCGGAGCGACACCGGCCACGGGCTGGATCGGCGTCGACATGATTCTCGGCGAGCGGAGCGACGGCCGCGGTGACCGAGTGCTCGAAATCAACCCCCGGGTCACGACCTCGTTCGTGGGCCACGCGTCAGGCTTGAGCGGCGGCCTCGTGCGGGCGATGCTCGATGTCGGTACCGGCCGGGAGACGATGCCCCCGGCAAGCGGCCGGATCTCCCCGCGTTCCTTCAGGCTCTCCAGTGATGTCCACGCCTCCGCAGACCGATCTCGTGGCGGTTGACGTCGGCGGCGCGAACCTCAAGGCGGCCGACGGCCGGGGGTGGACGCGGACCGTCGCCTTTCAGCTGTGGCGCGAATGGCGGCGGCTCCCGGAGGCTCTGGCCGATCTGGTCGGGCCCGTCGCGCCACGGCGGATCGTGGCCACGATGACCGGCGAGATCGCCGACTGCTATCCATCGCGGGCAGCCGGGGTCGCGCACATCGTCGATGCGCTCGTCGCCGCGGCGGCTGCGATGCGGTGCGTCGATGCCCCGGGCATCTACCGGCTCGACGGCGGGATCGTTTCGGCCGCGGAGGCGAAAGCCCGCCCGCTGCACGCAGCGGCGAGCAACTGGCATGCCCTCGCCCGACTCGCCGCCGCCAGCGCGCCGACCGATCGCTCGCTGCTCGTCGACGTGGGTTCGACGACGGTCGACATCGTGCCTCTGACCAGCGGCAAGCCGGCGCCGCGGGCTCACGACGATGCCGGCCGGATGCTCGCCGGCGAACTCGTCTACACGGGCGTCGAGCGGACGCCACTGGCGACGGTCGTGCGGTGGCTGCCGCACCGCGGCGTGCGACGCCCCGTCGCCGCGGAACGATTTGCCGACTCCCGCGATGCCTGGCTGCTGCTCGGCGCGCTCCCGGAACGGACTGATGCGACCGACACCGCCGACGGCCGACCGGCCACGCGGGAAGACGCACGGAGCCGCATGGCCCGGTCGCTGCTCGTGGAACCGGCCGACTTCACCATGACCGACGCCACGGCGTCGGCCACCACGTTCGCGGCGAGACAGGCACGGCTCGTCACCGGGGCCATCGATCGCGTCGTCGCGGGCCGTGGCTGGCAGCCCACGAGCGTGGTGATCGCCGGGCACGGCGAGCGGCTCGCCCGGATGGCGATCGATCGCGCCGGCCTGACGGGGCCGATCGTCTCGCTGCCGGAGGTGCTCGGGGCCGACGTCTCGCGGGCGGCCCCCGCCCACGCCCTCGCCCTCATCGCCCGGGGCCGACTCGCATGACCGACGGCTGGCACCTCGGCACGATTCGCGGTCGGGAAGGGGTGGCCCCTCGACGCCTGCTCGTCGTGAAGCTGGGGGGCAGCCTGCTCACACGGCCACGCTGGCCCGAGGAGATCGAGTTGCTCGTGTCCGGGCTCCGGCGACCGCTGCGCCTGATCGTCGGCGGCGGAACGGTCGTCGATGGCCTGCGGGCGATCGATGCCGCAGCAGCGCGGCCCCCGGCCCTGATGCATCGGCTGGCGGTCGAGGCGATGCGGCTGACCGGGGCGATCGTGGCCGAGTCGCTCGCGCTGCCGGTCGTGACGACCACCGATGACGCTCATCCGGCGGCGATTCTCGACGTGGCGGCCTGGCTCACCACCCACGCCGTACCACTGCCCGAAGGCTGGAGCGTCACGAGTGATTCACTCGCCGCGGCCGTCACGGCCACGGTCGGTGCGGATCTGCTGCTGGTCAAGAGCGTGCGGCCTCCAGGTGAAACGAGCACGCTTCGGACACTGTCGGCGGCAGGCTGGGTCGATGCGGCGTTTCCGACGGCTGCGAATGCCGTCGCCACGATCAGGTGGGCCGCGCCTGCGCCGTAGACGGTTACAAACCAAAACGCCGTGAGGGGGTGCCCATGCCTCGAGACCCGGCGTTTGCCGCCGAGCGGAGGCAGGATGCCGGGAGCGAAGGCGGCATCGAGCGAGCGAAGAACAGGATGTTCGTAGCGAGCGTCCGGCGACGGGGCGTGGGCAGTCCCGAACTCACGCCACAGAAGGTCGACCCACGGAGGAACAGACGGGTCTGCGGTGTTCAGACCGTGGTCCGCACACGGAGTGTGCGGACCACGGCACGTGCATGAGGACGACGGCACGAGCGGGTGGATTCAGTCCCACCAGAGGCCGGCGTTCGGGCGTGCGGCGAGCGCCGTGGCCCGCTGCTTGCCGAGGTCGTCCGCCGCCTCGGCGTTGGCTGCGAACTGCCACGGCTGGAACTGCACGCCGCCGGAGGCGCTCAGCACCCAGGCCGTGCCCTTCTTGAGACCGCTGGCCACGGTGGGCACCGTCTCCGGCACGTCATACTGCGGCAGCGGAATGGCCTTCGCGTCAAGCAGCGGCGCGAGGTCGAGACCGGCCCGGGCGTCGAGCTGCCGACCCTTGATGAGGGCGGCCACGACGGCGAGATCGACGCAGTTCACGAGCTCGGCGAACACCGGGTGCTTCAGGGCGAGTTCGTCGTAGTGGGCGGTCATCGCGTCACACCATTTCTCGGCGGCCTTGTCGGCACGGCCGGCGCCCCGCTCGACGCCATGTGTGCCGGCGAGGTCGCTCTCGGTGAGACATTTCATCCGCCGACCGGAGAGCCGCCAGGCGAGTTCATCCGCATCGCGGGCGATGGGATCATAGTCCGCTTCGAGCCAGAATCGGGGCAGCGAGGCCGCCTGACCGCCCGTGGGCACCAGCGCCAGATAACTCGGCAGCTGTTTGACGCCCGACGGCTCGAGCCCCATGCCGATCCGCTTCATCCGGTAGTCGGCGGCCACGAGCACCTGGGCGAATCGGCTGTCGGCCGGCACGCCGCCGACCGTCACGGTCTGCAATCCCAACGCCTGCTCCATGCCACGGAACAACGGCTCGGGATTCCCCATGACGGCCCGCTGCTTGGCGAGGAAGGCGTCGAGTCGCTCGAGTCCGTCGCGGGTCGGGTCGATCGAGCAGCGGATACCCCCGGCCCGGGCTCCGTCGATCGCCCGCAGCGCCACGACGAGGTCTTCGAACTGCAGCAGCGGTCGCTTGCCGGCGGCGCCGACGATCGTGCCCGACGGGCTCACGACCGGCGTGTCGGCCGGCCCGACGAGGACGATGTCGTGGTGCTCGGGATCGACGAACACGGCAGTGACCTGCTGCAGGCCGCCGAGAAACACCACGTCGGGCGGCACCGCCTTCCCGGTGGCGGCCGCATCCCGTACGGCCGCGGTCACGGCCGCCAGCGACACCTTGCGCAACGCCCCGGCCGTGACGGCATCGGCGTCGGCAAGGGCCGCCCGGCGCTCCGCAGCCAGCGACTCGGAGGCCCGGGCGTCCAGATTCCGCACGATGCCATCGGCATCGATGGCGATGCCGCCCACACTCATGCCGAAGCCACGACCAAACTGTCCGTGGGCGGTGCCCACGAGCGTCAGCGTGGCGAACAACACCGTCACCACAGTCGCCGTCGCCTGCGCGAGCGATTGCAAACCATTTCGGAAATACATAGTCGGGCCCCTGCGTGCGGGTGCGATCGAACCAGTCCAGCCGCATGATGCTAGTTGCCGACGAAATGCGCGGCAAACCCGGTTCTGGGCCGAAATTCCCCGCTTTCGGCGCGATCCACCCTTCGGCCCCTCGCCAACGGCATGGGCCTCGATCATGATGCCGATTGAAACGGACTGCCTGCGCTCCTCCGCACGCCGCCCGCTCCAGCAGGATGTGCAACGCGATGCGTGCCCCTCAGGCTCCGGCATTTCTCGTGGTGAACGACCCGGTCATGGGCCGAAGCGTCGCACCGCTCGTTCCCGGCCAGGGCGTGGCCATCGGACGGGCCCCGACGAACCTGGTCGTGATCCACGACGAGCGGGCCAGCAGATTCCATGCCGAGGTGGTCTCGACCCCGAGCGGCTGGGTGGTCCGGGACCTCCAGAGCCGCAACCGCACGCACGTGAACGGTCGGGCGATCGCGTCCGACCATCTGCTGGCATCGGGCGATACGATCGCGATCGGCCATGCCACGCTCGTGTATGCGGAAGGCGACACGCCCACGGCACAGACCGTCTCGGCCGAGCAACCCGCTCCGCCCGCCGCCCCAGCGGCTGCCGGGGCCGTACGACGGCCGTCGGCCGAGGGGAGCGCGATGGCTGGCCACAGTGCCGCGATCCAGGCCATCCGCGAGCAGATCGGCCGCGTCGCGTCCACGAAGGCCACGGTGCTCGTTCGCGGCGAAAGCGGCACGGGCAAGGAACTCGTGGGCCGCGCCATCCATGAGGCCAGCGATCGCCGCGGCGGTCCCTTCGTCTGCCTCAACTGCGCGGCACTCTCCGAGGCGCTGTTGGAAAGCGAACTCTTCGGACACGAGAAAGGCGCCTTCACCGGCGCGACCGAACGCAAGATCGGCAAGTTCGAGGCGGCCCATGCCGGCACGCTCGTGCTCGACGAGATCGGGGAGATGAGCCCGGCGATTCAGGCGAAGTTTCTCCGGGTGCTGGAAGGGCATCCGTTCGAGCGGGTCGGCGGGAGCACGCGTGTGCAGGCGGACGTGCGGGTGGTGGCCGCCACGAACCGGGATCTCGAGGCGGCCGTCACCGCCGGCGGCTTCCGCCGCGACCTCTACTTCCGGCTGAAGGTCGTCGAGATTCTCGTGCCGCCGCTGCGGCGCCGGCCCGAAGACATCGCCGTGCTCGCGATGCACTTCCTGGAGCGGTTCGCCGCCGAGACGGGCCGGCGGCTCCGCGGCTTCACTCCGGCCGCCATCGAGGCCCTCGAGTCCTATCGCTGGCCGGGCAACATCCGTGAACTGCGCAACTGCGTGGAGCGGGCCGTGGTGCTCGCCCAGCGGGAGTGGATCGACGTGGACGACGTTTCGCTCACGCAACTCGCCGTGGCGGGAGACACGGGCAAGGTCGCCGGGCAGTCGGCCGGTCCCTTCACGCCGATGTCGATCGACGAGATGGAGCGGCGGCACGTGCTCGCCACGCTCGAGGCCGTCGGCGGCAACAAGACGAAGGCCGCGGCGATCCTGGGCATCGAGCGGTCCACGCTCGACCGCAAACTCGCGAAGTGGGCGCGGGTGTAGCCGCTCGTCGGGGGTCGGGGTTGGACATCACATATCGAAATACTTCTTCCAGTATTCGACGTCGGCGGGGGTCGGCGTTCCAGGCTTTTCGTCGGCGGCGCGGTGGGCGCGGCGGCGGGCGGCACGGGCGTCGGCGAGCCACTCTTCGCAGGAGACGGCCTTGGCACGCCTGCGGCGGGCGGCGACCTGGAGCCGGCGGTCGCTCGACACGACGACGAGGCTGGCCGGCGCCGGGTCGTCTTCGACGAGTTCCTCGATCAGCGTGTCGGCGTCGGGATACTCGCGGGCGAACCAGACACGGATGCCGCGGTGGACGAGCCGCCCGGGCAGGCCGTCCGGAGCGCGGGCCGCGTCGAACACCACGAGCGTGTCGGTGACCCGGTCGCCCAGAAGGTCGCAGAGCATGTCGAGCAGCGCCAGGCGCGACGACTCGAAGCCGCGGGGGCCACGTTCGGCCCCGAACACTCCCGACGCATGCAGGAAGTTGTAGCCGTCGATGATGAGGGTCATGAGCGGGTGCTCACCCCAGCCGATATTTGACGCGGCCGCCCACGATCGTGGCGACCGCCCTGCCCCGCAGCGTCCATCCGCCGAACGGCGAGTTGATGCTCTTCGAGCAAAACGTGTTGATATCGACGGTCCACGACCGCTCCGGATCGATGAGCGTGATGTCGGCCACGGCGCCGGGCCGCAGCGTTCCACGGTTGATGCCCAGGATTCTGGCCGGCAGCGTGCTCAAGGCCTCGATGAGCCGCGGCCAGCCGATCCGGCCCGTGGCGACGAGCCGGGTGGCCGACAGCCCCACGGCCGTCTCCAGACCGAGAATCCCGAACGGCGCCCGATCGAGTTCCAGCATCTTCTTTTCACGGGCGTGCGGCGCGTGGTCGGTGGCGATGCAGTCGATCGAGCCATCGACGAGCCCCTCGATGATCGCTTCGACGTCGGCGGCGGTCCGCAAAGGCGGGCTCATCTTGTAGTTGGAGTCGAAGCCCCGCAGGCTCTCGTCGGTGAGGGTGAAGTGGTGCGGGCAGGCCTCGGCGGTCACGCGGGCGCCCCGGCGTTTGGCCTCGCGGATGAGCGCCACGCCACCGGCCGTGGACACGTGCATCACGTGGACCCGGCCGCCGGTCGCCTCGGCGAGGGTGATGTCGCGGCCGATCATCACATCCTCGGCGGCGGCGGGCATACCGGGCAGTCCGAGCAGGAGCGAGACGAGCCCCTCGCTCATCACGCCCCCCCGGGAGAGTTCGAGCACCTCCTCGTGGGCGAGGATCGGCTTGTCGAACATGCGGCAATATTCGAGGGCCCGGCGCATGAGTTCGGCGTCGTAGACCGGCGCCCCGTCGTCGCTGAACGCGACGGCACCGGCCTCGACGAGGCGGCCGATCTCGGCCAGCTCCTTGCCTTCGCGGCCGCGGCTCACGCAGGCGACCACGAACACGTTGCAGGTGTCGGCCCGGGCCGCCTTCTGGTGGATGAACTCGACCGCCGCCTGCGTGTCGATCGGCGGCTCGGTGTTGGGAATGCAGGCGACGCTCGTGAAGCCGCCCGCCAGGGCGGCCCGCGTGCCGGTCTCGATCGTCTCGTCCTCCTCGCGGCCCGGCTCGCGCAGGTGCACGTGCATGTCCACGAGCCCGGGCGCGACGATCAGCCCCCCCGCCTCGATCGTCTCGTCGGCCCGGCCCAAGGGCTGGCCCCCCTCGTGGCCGATCGACACCACGAGCCCGTCGCGGACGAGCACGTCGTCGATGCGGTCGATGCCCTGGGCCGGGTCGATCACCCGGCCGCCGCGAATGAGAAGCGTGGCCATCAGACGTCCCTCTCCTGTCGGGCGATGGAGCCGCCGGCCGACCCGCCCCGCGGCCCGCAGATCAGCCAGAGCACGGCCATCCGCACGGCCAGCCCGTTGGTGACCTGGTCGAGGATGAGCGACTGTCCGCAGTCGGCGACCTCGGCCGTCACTTCGACGCCGCGGTTGATCGGGCCCGGGGCGAGGATCAGCAGGTCGGACTTCGCCCGCCGCAGCCGCTCACCCGTCATCGCATACAGATGGGCATACTCCCGCACCGACGGAAACGGACGGGTGTTCTGCCGCTCGAATTGGATCCGCAGCAGATTGAGCACGTCGCACCGCGGAATGATCGCATCGAGATCGTGAGACACCTCCACCCCGATCTCCCGCCAGCGATCCGACACGAGCGTGGGCGGGCCGCAGAGAATGACCTGGGCGCCGAGCTTCATCAGGCCCCAGAGATTGGAGCGGGCGGTGCGGCTGTGGGAGATGTCGCCGACGAGCCCCACCGTCACCCCCTCGAGATCACCCCGCCGCTCGCGGATCGAGAAGATGTCGAGCAGGCCCTGGGTCGGATGCTCGTGCGGACCGTCGCCCGCGTTGATGACGCCGACGTCGAGATACTTCGAGAGCAGGTGCGGCGTGCCGGGCGTGGCGTGCCGCACCACGACGGCGTCGATGCCCATCGCTTCCAGGTTCTTCGCGGTGTCGATGAACGACTCCCCCTTCGACAGACTGCTGGAAGCGGCCGTGAAATCGACCACGTCGGCCCCGAGGCGGCGGGCCGCCAGCGAGAAGCTCGTGCGGGTGCGGGTGGAGTTCTCGAAGAAGAGGTTGACGATCGTGCGGCCGCTCAGCAGGGCGAGCTTCGTGCGACAGCCGTTCGTCGCCTCCTTGAAGAGCGCGGCGGTGTCGAGCACCAGCCGTACCTCGTCGGGCGTCAGCCGCTCGAGGTCGAGCAGGTGCCGATGCTGCCATTGGGGGGGAACCGACTCCCGGTCGAATGTCGCCGCGGGCATGAGCTGCAGATTCCTCACACGACCTGAACAACTTGAGCGCGGCTCGAAGTCTAGCAGAACACCGCAGTTTGCCACGGTCGCCGGCCTGCGCGGCCCGCACACCCCGTTCGGCCACCGTTGGCCTTGTGGCGGCGGTTCGGCCGCTCCTATCCTCCGCCCCGTGTAGGTCCTGTTTCGGGGAAGCACGCCCGGCCGTTCGGCCGGCGAGCCAACCGCCCCTGGCGATGCATCACATGACACCCTGCCTCCGCGGTTTCCCATTTCTGCCGCTCGCGATCCCACTGGCAGCCATGCTCACGGCCGCGACCGGCTGCACATCGGCACTGACCACCGCGTCGCTCCGGGGTTTTCCCTGGGACACGGCCGACAAAAAGACCGATGTCGCCGACGAAACGACCGCGGTCGCAGCCGAGGACGACTCCACCGAGCCGGACGACACCGAGTCGTCGGTCGATCACGACGCCCGACGGGCGGCGGCCATCGAGGAGGCCATCGCGCGGCTGTCCAAGGTCGGCAGCCTCGACGAACGCACCCAGGCCACGCTGATGGCCACGCTCCAAAACACCGCACCGGAGGACTGGCCCGTCGTCGTGGCTGAATTCGCGACGGCCCTCACGAAGGCCGACGCCTCGACGGCCGCGGCCCACGTCGTGGCCAAGGCGGAGCTTTCGCAGCCGGTTCCTGCAGCCGAGCCCGCTCGAGAAGCCCCGACCGAGTCTTCCTCGACGAACGAACCGGCGGCCGCGCCGGAGCCCCCGCCCGTCGCGACACCGACCGCGGCACATCCCGACGCTGGTGAAGCCCCGACCCCGGAAATGCTTCCGCCAACGGCTCCACCAGCCGCTGCCGAGCCGGCTCGCAGCGTATCGATCCGCACGGCCTGCTTCGCGTCACGCGTGCAGGCCTGGGGGGTGTTCGACCGTTTTCCGGCAGACCGCTTCGCGCCCGGCCAGGAGGTCATCGTCTACGTGGAACTCGACGACGTGGCGGCCTCCACTGCGGCCGACGGCCACACCACCTGCATCGATGCGTCGCTGCGGCTCGTCGCCACCGACGGCCGTCTGCTCACCGACTGGAATTTCGAGCCGATCGCCGAGACCTGCGCCAGCCGCCGCCGCGACTATTTCGCCCGGTTCGTCGTGCGGATCCCCGAGACAGCACCCGCCGGCCGGTGCCACGTCGCCCTCGCAGTCACCGACACGCTCGCCGGCAAGACCGTCGAGACGACCCTGCCGCTCGAAATCGTCGCCGACTGACCGCACGCTTCTCGCTCCCGCTCCCACTCACTTCGTCCTTCACACGGGGAGGCGGAGGGGGTCGGTGCAAGCTCGAGGAGCTTTGGACCGAGTCTGCGAGGTCCCGCGACGAGACTTGTGCCGCCCCCGAGCCGGCGGCCACGGATACGTGATCTTCTCGCAGTCGATCCAGCAAACTGTCTACCTGCGTTTCGACGCGTGTTTTCCGACTGACCACGACCATTCGTGACCGGCACGCCATTCCGCTCCTACCGTCTCTCGACCGTTCGAGGCACGAGACACGAGAAGAGGTTCAAGGCGATGCAGACGCAGCCGCAGGTATCGTTCGACGATCTTCCGGTGGACGAGTCGGTCCGCGATGCCGTCCTGGACCACGTCAGCCAGCTCGAGCGGCTTTCCGACCGGATCACCGGCTGCCATGTGGTGATCGCCCAGCCGCACAGGCATCACCGCGAGGGGCGGCTCTATTCGGTGCGGGTTGACCTCGTCGTGCCCGGCGGCGAGATCGTCGTCAATCGCGATCACCATCTCGACCACGCCCACGAAGACGTCTTCGTCGCGGTTCGCGACGCGTTTCTAGCCGCCCGCCGCCGACTCGAGGACCATGTTCGCCGCATGCGCGGCGCCGAGAAAGCCCATGTCCCGCGAGCCCAGGGCCGAATCGCCCAGCTCTTTCCACTGCAGAGCTACGGCTTCATCGAGACACCGGACGGTCGGGAGGTGTACTTCCACCGCAACGCGCTCTCCGACCACGACTTCCACATCGTCGAGATCGGCAGTCCGGTCTGGTTCAGCGAGGAGGAAGGAGACGACGGGCCCCAGGCTCTGGCGGTGCAACTCGTCCATCCCCGTCGGCACGTGCTCCACGAGGGGGCGTCACCCGAAGGGGAGACTCCATGACGCTCGTCAATGCGATCGAATCGTTCGACGTCTCCATCCCGGCCACCGGCGCCGACGGCAGCCTGATCAAGCTGCCCGGCACGCTCTGCCTGCCTGCGCCACCGACCGGCCTCGTGCTCTTCGCCCACGGCAGCGGATCGAGCCGCCACAGCACGCGCAATGCCTTCGTCGCCTCGGTGCTCCACGAATCGTGGCTCGGGACGCTGCTCTTCGACCTTCTCACCGAACAGGAGGCGACCGACCGGGTCAACGTGTTCGACGTCGGCCTGCTCAGCGAACGGCTGCTGGCCGCGCTCCGGTTCGTCGGCGAACGCGAGCACACGCGGCACCTGCCGATCGGCTTCTTCGGCGCGAGCACCGGCGCGGCCGCCGCGTTGATCGCCGCCGCCCGCGAGCCGAATGTTGGGGCCGTCGTGTCGCGAGGCGGCCGGCCCGACCTCGCCGGCCGCAAGCTGCGGGCGGTGCGGGTGCCCACGCTCCTCATCGTGGGCGAACTCGACACCGAAGTGCTGGCACTCAACGAGCAGGCCTCGGCGCTCCTCGACTGCGAGAAGCGGCTGGCAGTGGTGCCGGGCGCGACGCATCTCTTCGAGGAGCCCGGCACGCTCGACGAGGCCGCACGACTCGCCGCCGAGTGGTTCGCCACGCACTTGCACGAATGAGGGTTTCCCCACACCGACCAGGAGCGACATGCCATGAACCACCGCACGTTCACCGACCGCGAGGAGGCGGGCTGGATGCTCGTGGAGCGGCTGCGGGGCCAGTCGCTCGAGAAGCCGGTCGTGCTCGCCATCCCGCGCGGCGGCGTCGAGGTCGGAGCGGCGATCGCCCGCGGCCTCGGCTGCGAGCTCGATGTCGTGCTCTCGCGCAAGCTTCGCGCCCCACACCAGCCCGAGCTGGCGCTCGGCGCCGTCTCGGAGGATGGTGGCGTCTACCTCAACCACTTCGCATCCGCGATGACCGACGTGGGCGATGCCTACATCGAGGCCGAACGCACGCGACAACTGGCGGAGATCGGCCGCAGGCGGGCGATGTTTCGGGCGATCCGGCCGCAGGCCGACGTGAAGGGCCGCACGGTCATCCTCACCGACGACGGAATCGCCACCGGCGCGACCATGATCGCGGCGCTGCACACGGTGCGGGCGGCCGGTGCGAAGGAGATCATCGTGGCCGTGCCCGTCGGCGCTCCCGACCGGATCGACGCGATCCGGCCGCTCTGCGACCGCGTGGTCTGCCTGCAGGAACCCGAGGCCTTCTGGGCGATCGGCCAGTTCTATCGCACCTTCGAGCAGGTCGAGGACGGCCGGGTCGCCGAATTGCTCCGCGACTACGGCCTGCCCGCCACGAAGTGGGAACGCGCCGCCGCTCCCCTGCGGGCGACGGCTAGCCTTTGATGACGCCGAGCGGCCGTAGCCGGGCGACCTTGAGCGAGAGTCCGGCGCGGTGCACCACGTCCACCACGATGTCGACGTCCTTGTAGGCCGCCGGCTGCTCTTCCGCGAGTCCCTCGCGGCTGCGGCAGCGGGCCACGACCCCGCCACGCTCCAGCTCGTGCTGGATGTTCCGGCCGCGAGCCGCCTTCGTGGCCGCGGTGCGGCTCAGGCAGCGGCCCGCGCCGTGGCAGGTCGTGCCGAACGACCGCTCGAGCGACCGCGGCCCGCCCACGAGCACCCAACTGGCCCGTCCCATGTCGCCGGGGATGATCACCGGCTGACCCCACGCGCGATACCGCGCCGGGATGTCGGCATGCCCGGCCGGAAACGCCCGCGTCGCCCCCTTGCGGTGCACGCACACGTCCTTCGCCACGCCATCGACGACGTGCCGCTCGATCTTCGCCATGTTGTGGGCCACGTCATAGAGAAGCGTCATCCCGAGCGACTCCCACGACCGGCCGAACATCCGGGCGAAGACTTCGCGGACCTGCCACATCAGCAGCTGGCGGTTGCAGAAGGCGTAATTGGCGGCGGCCCGCATGGCGCCGAGGTAGTGCCGCCCCTCCGGGCTCTCGACCGGCGCGCAGACGAGCTGCCGGTCGGGCAGCTCCAGGCCGTACCTCGCAGGCGCGTCGCGGAGTGCCCGCAACGCGTCGTCGCACACCTGGTAGCCGAGGCCCCGCGATCCAGAGTGGATCAGCACGCAGATCTGCCCCACATGCAGGCCGAAGGCGGCGGCCGCCCGCTCGTCCTCCACGCGATCGACCACCTGCACCTCGATGAAGTGGTTCCCGGCGCCGACGGTGCCGCATTGGTCGGCACCTCGCGCCAGCGCCCGGTCACTCACGAACCCCGGCTCCGCCCCGGCGATCATGCCCTCGGCCTCGGCGCAGGCGACATCGTCGGGGGCGGCGAGGCCACGGCTGGCAAGGAAGGGCACGCCCTCCGCCATCAGCATCCGCAGCTCGGCGGGCGAGAAGACAAACCGCCCCCCCTGCCCCACGCCCACGGGCACGTCGCGCATCAACTGGTTGACGAGCTGCACGAGCGTCGGCTGCACGTCGGCCAGCGTGAGGTTCGTCCGCACCAGCCGCACGCCGCAGTTGATGTCGTAGCCCACGCCGCCGGGCGACACCACGCCCCCGGCTGCCGGATCGGTCGCACACACGCCGCCGATGCAGAAGCCATAGCCCCAGTGAATGTCGGGCATCGCGAGGCTGGCCTGCTGGATCCCCGGCAGGAAGGCGACGTTGGCCACCTGCTCCGGGGCCCGGTCGCTGCGAAGCTGCGGGATCAGCCGGTCGTCGGCGAAGATCAGGCCATCCACCCGCATCCCGGGTTTGTACGACCGGGGAATCCGCCAGGTGGTGTCGTCGACCCGCTCGAGCGGGCCCTCGAAGGACCGGGCGGCTGCGGGTTCGATGCGTTCCGTATGATCGGCCATGAGGGGCTCTCTCGGCGAACGGGCTGCAATCCTATGCACGCCTGCATACCTATGTACGCCTAGATATCCACGATGAAAAAAGCCTCCCAGCCGTCGGCCGTCTGGCAGACGTCCAGTTCGTGCTGCGTGATCGCCTTCACCTCGTGGGCGAGTGCGTGCCTGGCCGGGTCGTAGGGCTCGCCCCGGGCGGTCGCCCGCAGGCCCTTTGACTCGACGGTCACCGTCACGTCGCGAAACAGCAGCCGCCGCACTTCGAAGGCAGCGTGGACCTCGCTCAGCCAGTCGTAGAGGAGCCAGATCGGGTCGGTGCCGGCAACGGCGAACGACTCGGTGAGCAGCGGCCGGATCACTGTCGGGTCGGCGCAGATGACGGCCGTCAGGCCACGGGCCGCATCCGCGCAGAGATCGGCAAGCGTGTCGGCTCGCACGCGAATGCCGAGGTCGGCGGTGTGATCGCAGATCTCGTACATGCGATGGATTCGATCATGCACGGCGACCGCGGCCCGCAAACAGCTAGCGGCCGCGGCGAGCCGCCTTCGCGGCTTTCTTTCTCGCGGACACTTTCGTGCGGACGGCCGTCTTCGCCACCTTCTTCGGGGCCGTCTTCTTCGAGGCCGCCTTCTTCGCCGCGGGCTTGGCGGCAGACTGCCCCTTGCGGCGCGGGGTCGACGCCGCCGCCTCGACCTCGTCGAGAAACGCGTTGGCCGTCTCGGTCAGGTCGGCGGCGGAGAGCGGCTCCACCTCGTCGAGGATGAAGAGGGCGAGTTCGCCCCGCTGCTGGGCGGCCATCAGCGTCTGATACTCGGCCAGCGAGAGGTCGTCGTGGTCGTCGTCCTCGCTCGTGAGAAACTCGAACCCGACCCGCTTCCGCGCATCCCAGCCGTCGATGTGGAAGCTCACGCCGTACTCGCGAAACACGAGGTTGCGCATGATGGCATAGCCGCGCTTCTTGAACAGGCGGGCCAGCAGGTCACACGCCGTGGTTTCGCTCAGAATGTCGGTCATCGGGGCCTCGCTTGTGAATGCTGGTGGTTGTTGGAACGCAGCGACGGGTGTGTCGCGGCGCAGGGCTACCGCCCGGGCGACAATAGTATCCGGTTTTGCATCCGGGGCGGGAAACAGGTCAGCCGTCCTGCACGGCCGCACTCACGACGAATTCCACCTTCAGGCCGGGGCTGAGTCCCGACTGCATCAGCGCCCGCACCGGAGGGTGGCCGGCCGGCACCCAGGCATCCCACAACTCGTTGAGCGTCTCCGAGTCGCTCGCCGTGGCGAGAAAGACGAGCACCTCGAGCAGCCGGGTCCGGTCGCTCCCGATGGCCTCCAGCGTGGCATCGACCTGGGCGAGCACCTGGGCGATCTGCCCCTGGGCGTCGCGGGAGGTGTCTTCCGCCACCTCGACCCAGCGGGCCACTCCGCGATACACGACGACATCCGCCCATCGTCGCGAGGTGCCGTACCGTCGAATCTCACTCACGTTCAGAATCTCGCTGATCACCACAGGACGACGAAAGCGAAATGGCCGCGTCGCTCGCATGTGCGGGTGGCGCGGCCGTTGCTGGCTGCGTTAATGTACCGCCACGGGGAGTCGAAGTTTCGCAGAATCCTCGGGAGATACCGCAGTCGAGGAAAATTCCGGACCAAATTCCGGACCAGTTGGGGTGGCCTCCGATCTCGACGAGATGGTTCGACTCCTCGGCGAACTGCCGGACGGACAGCGCCAGGCCCTCGTGAGTCTCTTCCGACGGGCGGCCGGTAGCGGAGATCGCTGACTCTCAACGCTTTCTCCTCGGTGAACCGTCTACCAAACCTCACATTGGTCGTGATTCAGCAGGTTTCGGGTGCGCGGCCACAAAGTGCCTTGGCCTCCCCTGCCCCGTCTTTGATTGAGCGCCTGGGAATATACCGACGGTATATTCCTGGTCTCCAAATCAAAGCGCTCGCTTACCGAGGCTTTTGGACCCGCTCGGGAAGCTGCTCTGCCCAGGTGGCAAGCGGGTCGTGGGCGTCGGCGACACCCATCGCCCACTCTATCCAGTCCGACGCTTCCTGCTGAGCCCCTTCTGGCAACGGCCGCTCCTCCGCGAGGTCGCGAACGGCGTGCACGAAATCGCGTAGTTCCTGGCACTTCTTCCACTGCCTGGCCCGCTCGAACAGGGCCTCCTCCCGCCGCTTCTTTTCAGCCGCCTGCCGGGCCAACTCCTTGGCCCGCTCCTCCGCCTCCCATTTCGCGTGGAGTTCGGCCTGCCGCTTGCGTTCCTGCTCCTCCCGCTCGGCACATGCGCGGCGGGAACTATCGATCGCCTTGAGCATCTGCGCCGGCAGGGTTCCGACCCGGTCCTCGATCGTGGACTGCTTGCCGTCGCGGATGAGCTTCGGCGACCAGGAGCCAAACCCCTCGACCTCGAGCTGGATTCGGCCGGATGGG
>Ga0214917_10000676_pt1 | contig 44386 bp, 33 predicted proteins | sample LL_1208_BB_MetaG_FD_177983 | JGI IMG/M metagenome (GOLD analysis project Ga0214917, IMG submission 177983) | Freshwater microbial communities from Lake Lanier, Atlanta, Georgia, United States - LL_1208_BB | ecosystem: Environmental > Aquatic > Freshwater > Lake | place: USA: Georgia | collected... | reverse complement strand
GCATGCCCGACTGGGGCTGCACGAGCGCCGCGACCTCCCGCGGCAGGTCGTGCGCCGCATCGTCGGAGATCACGCGGATCGAACCGCAGGGCAGGCCGGCGGCGGCCGCCGCCGCCGCCACGGCGTAGGTCTCCATGTCGACCAGGCTCGCACCGGTGGCGGCGGCGAGGTCCCGCTTGGCGGCGACCGTGGTGACCACCGCGGCGACGCTCACGATCGCGGCGACATCGTGGCCGGTGGTCCCCTGCCCCGTCGGCACGAGGTCGATCGCGGGGCCGCCATCGCGGACGAGCGCCCGGCGCGGACAGGCGACCGTGCCGCGGCCGAGCGCCGGGTCGAGGCCGCCCGCGAACCCGGCGGAGAGCAGCCGCCGGGGCCGGTGGCCGTCGATCAGGAGCCGCGCGGCCCGGGCCGCCGCGTCGGCCCCCGCGCCGGCCACGCACCAGGCGACCCGTCGGCCGGCGACGACGCCCTCGTGGAACGTGGGACCGTTCGCCGTGAACCGCGCCGTCTCCGCCACGCGGGCCGCGAAGGCGTCGGCCTCGACGGGCATGGCGAACACGATGCCGGCCGTGCAGGCGTCGTGGCGATCGGCCCGGGCGGCGGCAGGCGGCGGAGACGGGGCGGCGGACATGCTCGGGCGTTCAATGGCCGAGGAGGTAGCGGAGGACCGAGAGCGGGTTCCACCAGCATACGCCCGTGCAGCGGGCGCAGTCGCAGGGGCCGGCCGGCACCATGGTCACCTCGTACTTCGGCACCTTCTCCACCGTCTCCGCGCCGTCGGCCTTGTAGAGCCGCTTCTTGACGTAGACGCTTCCGGCGGGCGGCCGGCAGCGGCACTCGGGGGAGGCATTGCACCAGCAGTCGTAGTCGCGGCCGCAGGCATGCTCGCAGCGCAGCGAATACCTGGGTGTGGTGGTCTTCTTCTCGTCCCACGACGCCTTGCAGGCCGGTTCGCATGGCCCGCCGGCCCCGGCAGCGGTGCAGGCCGCGCCCTCGTGCCGCCCGCAGGCCGGATCCCCCGCCTGCACCGTGGCCAGGCAGGCGACGCCCGAGACGCCGAGGCAGGCGAGGAGGCACACGAGGAGGCGGAACGCCAGGGGCAGGCCGACGCATGGGGGTCGCATGAAGGTCTCCCTTCCGATGCCGGGACGCGGATGAACGAGTCGGTCAAAAGTCGAACGCGAGACGGGTCCCGAAGCCGTTGATGAAGCCGCTGCCGTCGTAGCTCGTGGCCGGCTTCGCCGTGGTGCCCGACTTCGTCCAGGGCGTGCTCACGAACTCGCGGTAGGTGAGGTCGTAGTTGAAGTAGACACGCGCGTTGGGATTGAGCAGCCAGTTGAGCCCGAGCGTCATCCCGTTCAGCACGCCCCCGTTCACGCCGCTGTCGTTGAGGCACAGATAGTTGTAGCGCACGCCCACCTGCCAGGCACCCTCGCTGAGACTGAAGGGCCGGCCCGACCCGCCGCCGCGGAGGGCGTAGAAGTTGTTGCGCGGGATCGGCCGGTCGAAGCGGTATTCGATCTTCGAGTAGGTCCGGCTCTCGCCGGTGAGGAAGTAGAGCACCTCGGCGTAGCCGGCCTGGTAGTACACGGTGCCGACGTTGGTGCCGGGCTTCGGCTGGAAGCCGTTGGTGACCACCGGGCCGCCCAGGGTCGTCCGAGCGTTGTAGAGCCATGAGCCGAAGTACTCCGACTGGAACGACCACGGCCCGTTGTTTCCCACGAGTTCCAGCCCGACCATGTTCTGCCAGGTGCCCGAGAGGAGGCCGGAGTCGGCGTAGATCGAGTTGAGCGGCCCCGGCGGGCCGTTGCGGATGTCGCCGCGGCTGCGAAAGCGGACGGCCGTGATCTGGTCGCCGATCGGCAGGCCGGTCTTGCCGTCGAAGGCGAGGTACTGCCGCCGCGGCTCCATCGTGCGGCCCGACACGGCGAGGTGGAGCAGTTTGCGGCCCTCGTCCTCGAAGATGGGCAGGTAGATGAGTCGGCCGACGGTCATGCTGCCGCCCGACGAGTTCGAGAAGCCGAAGGGGTTGGTGGTGTTCTTGAACTCGCCGACCTGCCAGGCGATGTCCCCCTCCTCGTTGCTGTTGAGGATCTGGATGCCGGGCAGGAAGCCGTTGTTGAACGGCCCCTCGAAGGCGTCCTGGGCGAAGGATCGCTCCATGAAGTTGAGCCAGCGGCTGCTGGTGAGGTGCTCGTAGCCGTACGGGTCCTTCTGGTTGCCGACGCGGACCGTGCCGAGGATCGGCAGTTCCCGCACCTGCAGCCAGAGGTCGGTGACGGCGGTGAGCGGACCGGCGTCCCGTTCCGTGGGGTAGGTTTCGTTGTTGACGTTGATCTGATTGACGAAGTCGTATTCCGCCGCCCAGTCGTAGAGCTCGTACATCCGCCCCTCGATGCGGAACCGGGCCCGTCGGAAGTTCACGGTATCGGCGAGTCGGGGATCGAGCCCGCCCTGCTGCGGGGCCTGGTTGGGCCCCGGGGCCGCCGAGAAGGCGACGGCATCCACCTGCGTGCGACCGCCGACCTTGACGCGGAAGTCCTTGTTGGCGGACTCGTCGGTGAGGCCCTTGTCCCACTTGGACTTCATGCCGAGGTCGCTGCCGACCTCGTAGCCCTCGTCGGCTTTCGCCGGCTCCTTCGCGGCGGCTGGAGCGTCGGCCCCCTTGCCGTCCGCCTTCGCGGGCGCGGCGGTGGCGGCCGGATCGGGGAGCGGTTCGGGCGTGGGCGGGGAGCGTTTCTCGAGGTCCTTGATGCGGGCCTCGAGCACCGAAATCCGGGCGCGTTCGTCGCCGACCGCCTTCGACACCTCCTCGAACGACCTGAACTGCGAGGCCACGCTCGGCAGCGGCAGCGGTTCCGCCGCTTCGTTTTCGGCGATGACCAGAAACGGGTCGGCCGCCCCCGCGGACAGGACGGCGAGCCATGCCCCGACGAACGCCGCCCCGCAGAGGAGCGTCCGGGCGTCGCGTACCGGACGCGTCAGCCGCGAAGCGGCCGGGCGGGCGGTCCGAGACGTAAGACGACATCCGGCAGACATGGCGCCAAGCCTCCACACCTCTGAATCGGCGGAACCGCCAAGACCGTCATTACCGGAACATCGGACGGAGTTTGGGAGAACTTTGAAGGCTGCGTCGAAAATAACGCGAATGAAACCTGTTCCGGAGCGTGTGCCGCGGACAGGGGGCGGCGGCGGGGAGTGGGCGGTGTCGGCTGGCTGGCGAGTCTGACCGGCGACTCTGGCCGGTGAGCCTAGGCCGCGGGCAACTGCACCGTGAACGTGGTGCCCCGCCCCGGCTGGCTCGTCACCCGGATGCTGCCGCCGTGCCGCTCGACGATCGACCGACAGATGGCAAGACCCAGCCCGCCGCCGCGGGCCGTCTCGCCGTGGGTCCGGGATGCGTCGGCCTTGTAGAAGCGGTCGAACACGCGGTCGAGGTGTTCTTCGTCGATGCCACAGCCCGTGTCGGCCACCGCCAGCACCGCCTCGTGGCGGTCCTCGTCGGTGCCGATCGATACCGTCACTCCGCCGCCAGAAGGGGTGAAGCGGATGGCATTGTCGAGCAGGTTGCCGAGCACCTGGCGGATCTGCGTTGCATCGCCCGCCACGTGCAGCGCCGCGGGGCCGGGGGCGAGCGTGAGCCCGACGTCCCGCTCCTCGGCCGCCCCCGCGAACATCGCCACGCCCTGCCGGGCGATGGCGGCGAGGTCGACCCTGGCCCGGGGCGGCTCCCGGGTCTCGTCGCCCGACTCGGCCAGCAGCAGCAGGTCGTTGGAGAGCTTGGAGAGCTGGCGGGCCTGCTCCAGAACGTCCGCCAGCGTGTCACGATACGCATCGGCGCTGCGGTCCTGCGAGATGGCCACCTCGAGCGAGCTGCGCATCGCGGCGAGCGGCCCGCGGAGTTCGTGGGCGGCATCGGCCACGAACCGCTGCTGCCGCTCGACATGCCCGGCCACCTGGTCGAGCAGCCGGTTGATCGTCGCCGACAGGCGATCGAGCTCGTCCTGGGTGCCGACCACCTCCAGGCGGTCGCCCAGCCGGGTGGGCTTGAGATGCTGTGCCGTCCGCAGGATCTCCGCCACCGGCTTGGTGGCGCGGACCGCCAGCCAATAGCCGACCAGCGGTGTGAGGAGCGACAGCCCGCCGGCCACGGGAAGCAACAGTCTCGTGAGCATGTCGATGTCGTCGTCGAGGAATGCCGTGGCCATCCCGATACGGACGTGAAAGGGCTCGTCGCCCGGGTCGGTGATCCTGCGGCGGGCGAACCGGTACGCCCCCACCTGCACGAGGTTCTCGATCTTCTCCCGGGCGACCGGCCAGGCCGCCACCTCGGGGGGGCAGCTGTCGCTCTTCCACAAGGTCCGCCCCTCGTCGGTGAGCAGCTGCGTGAACCAGCCGCGCTCCTCGTGGCCCGCCGCCTTGCGGCGCAATTCGTCCACCACCGCGTCGGTGTTGGGATACAGGTCGCGGAGTGCGATCGCCACCTCGTTGACCTCGCCGCGGAGGACGGCGTCGGCTTCGCGATAGAGCGCTGACCGGGCGCCGACCTTCACCGCCAGGAGCGCCACCAGCGCGATGAGCAGCACGACGAGGGTGTTCCAGACCGTCAGCCGGACACGCAGCGTCGCCCAGGGGATGATCTTAAGCAGACGTGAGGGCATAGCCGCGGCCCCGGATCGTGCGGATGAGCGACTCCGCACGGCCCTTGTCGAGCTTGCCACGGAGACGGTTGATGTGCACCTCGATGACGTTCGTCGGGCCGTCCCAGTCGAATCCCCAGACGTGCTCGCAGAGCATCTTGCGGGTGACGACCTGTCCCCGGAACCGCATGAGGAGCTCGAGGATGCTGAATTCGGTGGGGGTCAGGTCGATGCTGCGGCCCGCCACCGTGAGCCGCTTCGTGGACAGGCTCAGGTGCAGGTCGCCTGAGTCGAGCTCCATCGTCGGCTTGTGGGCGGTGCGGCGATGCACCGCCTCGATGCGGGCCAGCAGCTCGTCGATGGCGAACGGCTTGACGAGGTAGTCGTCGGCGCCGGCCTCGAATCCCGCCAGCTTGTCGGGCACGGCGCCGCGGGCCGTGATCAGGATCACCGGTGTGCGGACGCCCGCCTGCCGCGCCTCGCGGAGCACGTCGAGGCCGCCCGCCTTGGGCAGCATGATGTCGAGCACCACGAGGTCGCTCGACAGGAGCGTCCTGTCGCGGATGGCCGTCTCGCCGTCCGCGACCCAGGTGCACTCGTGCCCCGCCTCGCGGACGGCCGTGCGGACGGCCTTGGCGATGACGGGGTCGTCTTCGACGATCGCGACGTGCATGGGGGCGATATCCGCGGCGTGGAGGCCCCGGCGGCGTGCGGCAGTTCCGCGGGCCGCCGACCGGTCTCGTGGGAGCAGGGACAGTATCCCAGCGCATGGCCGGGGACGGAAGCCGCGGTGGAGAAACGCGCCCGCCGTCCGCCCTTACAATCGCGTCAGCCCCTGCCAACTGGGGTCGCGGGTGTCGGGCGTCTCGCTAGTCTCTACGGCGTCGGCGCCGGTCTTTCCCTCCGCAGCACCACGCGAGAACCGCATGATGATCACGCTCCCGGTCGCGCTCTCCGTCCTCCCGGCACTGCTGGTGCCGCTGCTGTTCGTGGCGTTGCCCGGCGACGCCTCGGGCGACCAGCTCGCGAGAATCCTCGCCTCGCTCCAGAAGAATTTGCTCACGCCGATTCCGCTCTGCTTCCTGCTGGGGATCATCTGCACGCGGATCCATGGCGGCATCAAGATTCCCAAGGAGCTCTACTACTCCATCGCGATCTTTCTGCTCATGTCGATCGGGTTCATCGGCGGCCACGAACTGGCCCACGAGTACCGGGACCACGGCGTCGCGACCATCTGGAAGCCGGCGCTGGTCACGCTGTTCCTCGGGTGCGTGACGCCGATCACGTCGTACGTCGTGCTCCGCTATCTCGGCGGCCTCTCGATCGCGGATTCCGCCGGCATCGCCGCCCACTACGGGAGCACGTCGGCGGTCACCTATGCCGTCGCCAACTCGTTCGTGGAGCAGGCCGGGCATCCGGCCAACAGCTTCCTGCCGACGCTCGTCACGCTGCTGGAATGCCCGGGCATCGCCATCGCGCTGGTCATCGGCGCCGCGCTCTCCGCCAAGGAGCGGGCGGCGCGGGCCGTCGCGAGCGGCCGGCCCGTCAAGGAGTCGAGGCTCGGCGAGGCGCTCTACGAGGTGATCACCGGCCAGTCGATCATGCTCATGGCGGGCCTGCTCGTCATCGGCTTCGTCTCGACGCTGTTCATGGACCCCAAGGGCTTCCAGCCGTTCTACGACTTCTTCCAGAGCAAGGGGATGCTGTTCCGCGGGGCGCTGTGCATCTTCCTCCTCGAGATGGGACTCGTGGCCGGCGAGAAGCTGGGCGACCTGCTGAAGGTCGGGCCGTTTCTCGCGGCCTTCGGCATCCTCATGCCGCTCGTGCACGGCTTCGCGGGCGTGTACCTCGGGCACCTCGCGGGGCTGAACCTCGGCGGCTGCACCGTGCTGGGGGCCATCGTGTCGAGCGCGTCGTACATCGCCGCGCCGCCCGCCGTGCGGCTCACGCTGCCCGAGGCCAACCCCACCCTGTCCATCACCGCCGCCCTGGCGATCACCTTCCCCTTCAACATCGCCTTCGGCATCCCGATCTACTTCGAGATGGCCAAGTGGGTCGGGGCCCGGTAGCCTGTTTCCGCGCCGGTCCCGGGGCCGCCCCTTCCGCAGTCGCACCACCAGTTCCGAGGAGTCGTGCCATGCAGTTGTATCCGCTGAAGCTCGTGACGGTCGTCGGCGAGTCGTTGATCATGGAGGACATCGCCGAACTGGGGCTGAAACTGGGGGCCACGGGCTACACCATCAGCGAGGTCGTGGGCCACGGGTCGCGGAGCGCGCGAAACGTGGGGGCCACCAGCGGGGCCCGCACGCTCAAGGTGGAGTTCGTGGTGACGACGGAGGTCGCCGCCCGGATCCTGCAGGAAGTGTCGCACGAGTACTTCGAGCACTACGCGATCATCGCGTGGCTCTCGGACGTGTCGGTCATGCGGGGCGAGCGGTACACCCGCACGATGGACGACTGACCGGCCTGCGGCCTCACTCCCACTCGATCGTGGCCGGCGGCTTCGACGAGATGTCGTAGACGACCCGGTTGATGCCGCGGACCTCGTTGATCACGCGGGTCGATATCCTCGCCAGCACCTCGTAGGGCAGGTGGCTCCAGTCGGCCGTCATGAAGTCCTCCGTCTCGACGGCCCGCACGGCCAGGACGTCGTCGTAGGTGCGGGCGTCGCCCATCACCCCCACGCTCTGCACCGGCAGCAGCACCGCGAATGCCTGGGAGATCTTCCGCATCAGGCCGGCCCGCTCGATCTCCTCCAGCACGATGGCATCGGCCTCCCGGAGCGTGGCCAGGCGGGGCTTCGTCACCTCGCCGAGGCACCGCACGGCCAGCCCGGGGCCCGGGAACGGGTGCCGCCAGACGATCCGCTCCGGAAGGCCCAGCTGCAGCCCGAGCGAGCGGACCTCGTCCTTGAACAGGTCGCGGAGCGGCTCGATCAGTTCGAATTCCAGATCCTCCGGCAGCCCGCCGACGTTGTGGTGCAGCTTGATCGTGGCCGCCGGTCCGTCCGGGGCGGCGCCGCTTTCGATCACGTCCGGGTAGAGCGTGCCCTGGGCGAGGAACTTCGCCCCGGCGATCTTCGAGGCCTCGTCTGAAAAGCACTCCACGAAGGCCTTGCCGATCCGCCGGCGTTTCTCCTGCGGTTCCGTGACCCCGGACAGCACCTCGAGGAACTTCCGCTCCGCGGGCACCACGTGCAGGTCGGTCTTGAAATGGGTGCGGAACTCGTCGATCACCGCGGCGGCCTCGTTCTTCCGCAGCAGCCCGTTGTCGACGAGGATGCAGGAAAGCTGGTCGCCGATCGCCCGGGAGAGCAAGGCGGCCACGACCGCCGAGTCGACGCCCCCCGACAGGCCGCAGATGACCCGGTCGCGGCCCACGCGCCGCCGCACGTCGGCGATGACGCTCTGGGCGAAGTCCTCCAGCCGCCATGATCCGGAGCAGCCGCAGGCCGCCGTGAGGAAGTTCCTGAGGATCGTGCCGCCGGCCGGCGTGTGGGTGACCTCGGGATGGAACTGGAGCCCGTAGACCGGCAGCGTGGTGTGCCGCACGGCGGCCAGGGGGCACGTGGGCGTGCGGGCGAGCGGCCGGAACTCGGCCGACACCTGCTGCACCTGGTCGCCGTGGCTCATCCACACCTCGGTGTGGGCGGGCACGCCGGCGAAGATCGTGTCGGCCTCCAGCACCTCGCACGTCGCCCGGCCGTATTCGCGGGCCTGTGCCCGGCCGACGTCGCCCCCCAGGGCGTCGCAGGCCAACTGCATGCCGTAGCAGATGCCGAGCACCGGGATGCCGAGCCGGAACAGTCCCGGGTCGCACCGCGGTGCCGCCGCCTCGTAGACGCTCGACGGGCCTCCCGAGAGGATGATGCCCTTGGGCGCCAGCGCGCGGATGCGGTCGGCCGTCACGTCGTGGCGGACGATCTCGCAGTAGACGTGCTGCTCGCGGACGCGGCGGGCGATGAGTTGGGCGTATTGCGAGCCGAAGTCGAGGACCAGCACCCGCTCCGCCTGCTGGGAGGTGCCGGCCGTGCCGACGGACGCCGGCGTGGTCGTGGCGGAGGCGGTCGACGGGACGTGTGGTGGCATGACGGGCTCGAAACGATGGGGCGGAAAACCCGCCAGTATAAGGACACCGTGCCCGATGGAAACACCGGGCCGATCCCCGGCGTTTTCGGCCCTGCTGCTATAGTCTGGCGGTCCGCAGGCTCGGCGGCCCGCGGTCCCGTCCCTCGAGCCCCACCCGCATCATGCTGACGCTGCTCACGAACGACGACGGCATCTTCGCCCCCGGCCTGGCCGCCCTGGAACGGGCCCTGCGTGCGCTCGGCGACGTGAGCGTGGTCGCCCCGTCCACGGAACAGAGCGGCGTCGGGCACGCCATCACGTTTCTCACCCCGCTCACGGCCAAGGAGGTCTTCGACGGCCCGCGCCGCCGGGGCTGGGCCGTCGACGGCAGCCCGGCCGACGCCGTGAAGCTGGGGATCTCGCAGTTCTGCTCGCGGCGTCCCGACCTCGTCGTCAGCGGAATCAACAGCGGCCTCAACGCGGGCATCAACGTGCTCTATTCGGGCACGGTGGCCGCGGCGATCGAGGGCGCCTTCTTCGGGATCACGAGCATCGCGGTGTCGCTGGAGTGGGACGAGCACGCCGACTACGACCGCGCCGCCGCGATCGCGGTCGATGTCCTGGCTGCGGTCCTCGCCCGGCGGCCGCCCGCCGGCAGCCTCTACAACCTCAACATTCCCACGCGGGCCCTCCGCGGCGCGCCCGAACTGCAGGTGGTGCCGATGAGCGTGTCCCGCTACGGCGAGGCGTTCGAACGCCGGGTCGACCCGCGCGGCCGTTCCTACTACTGGGCCACCAACGATCCCCCGCCCCCGCCGTCACCGCACGAGTCGGATGTCACGGCGCTGGCGGCCGGAAAGGTCACGCTCACGCCGTTGGACTACGACCTCACCCATCGGGGAAGTCTCGCGTCACTCGCCGAGGGACCGTGGCGGATCGCCCCCGCCGTCGAGGTTGTCGAGCGGGCTGGGCGTTGACGGAGCCCGCGGGGCCGCCGCCTTCTTCTTCGTGGGCGACGGCGCGGTGGGCTTTCGCTTGACGGTCGGCGGCTGCTTGGGCCGCGGTGCCGGCTTCGCGGGGGCCGCCACGGTCTCGTCGGCATCGGCCTGCCCGCTGGCATCGTCCGCGGCGGGGTCGGAGCCTCCCCCGGAACTCCCGAGCAGCCACCAACCGAGGCCGCCGCAGAGGATCGCGACGCACAGTCCTGCGGCGATCCAGCCGGCCAGCGGCAGGCCCAAGGGACGGACCGCCCGCCAGTCGCGGCCGACCCAGGCCTTCGCTCGTCCGGACGGGGCCGCCGCCGGCTGGGGCCGCCTGCCGGTGGCCCCGCCGCCGGCCGTGGTGTCGATGAAGACGCCATCGGCGCGGGGCGTCGCCGTGGCCGCCGTCGATGGGGGCGGAATGCGGGCGGTGGACCGTGAACCGCTCGACGGGGGAGGTGTCAGCGACAGGGAATGCAGGTCGATGCCGGAATGCCGGCCGCCCGCGTCGGAAGTGCCGCTGCCGGCCGCGGCCACGCTGCTGCCCGGCCCGCGGTGTGGCCGCGGGGGTGCACCGGCGGTCGCCGTGCCCGGGCCGCCGCTGCCGGGGGCCGCGAGCGGTTGCGGCGCGGATGCCCCCGACGGAGCGGGCGGCTGCGGCCGGCGGAGGGAGTCGCGACGCGGCGGGGCCGGCCGCGTCCGCGGGCCGGTGGTCGTCGCGGTCGCGGTGGCTGCCAGCCACGCGGCGAGGGCGTCGGCCACCTCCTGCGCCGTCTGGTAGCGGGCGTCGGGGTGTTTTTCCATCATGCGGAAGAACATCTCCGCGATCGCGGCCGGAACGTCGGGACGGGCATCGAGCAGATTGGGGGCCGGCTCGTTCATGTGCGCGCGGATCCGCTCGGCGAGCGACCCCTTGGCGAACGGGGCCTTGCCCACGAGCAGGTAGTGGAGCGTGCAGCCCAGGGAGTAGATGTCGGACCGCGGGTCGGCCTTGTGGCTGTCGCGGGCCTGTTCCGGGGCCAGGTAGTCGGCCGTGCCGAGCACCTTCTCGTCGTGGGCCTTCGTGAGCGAGGCCTCCTCGTCGTCGTTGGCGAGCGCCAGGCCGAGATCGAGGATCTTCAGGTGGCCCCGCTTGTCGACCATCAGGTTGGCCGGCTTGATGTCGCGGTGCACGAGCCCCTCCTCGTGCGCGTGCTGGAGCCCGAGGGCCGCCTGGCGGACGAAGTCGGCGGCGTCGCGGACGGGCAGCGGCCCGCTCGCCTTCACCCGCGCGTGCAGGTCGGTGCCGTCGATGAACTCCATCACGATGAAGTGGATCGCGCCCGACGTGTCGAGGTCGTAGGCCCTGGCGATGTGCGGATGATTGAGCCGCGCCGACGACCGCGCCTCGCGTTCGAAGCGGGCCAGGTACGAGGTCTGATCGACCCGCTTCTTGGGCAGCACCTTGATGGCCACCTTGTTGTGGAGGCTCATGTGCTCGGCCAGGTAGACGCTGCTCATGCCGCCCGCCCCGAGGAGCCGCAGCAGCTTGTACTTCCCCAGCACGAACCCCTTGTACCGCCCGCGGCGCAGCTGTTCGAGCTGCCAGGGAGTGAGGAGCCCCTGGTCGCACACGGCCTGGTAGCACGCCTCCGGCACCGGGCCCGCCTCCGCCGCCCACGGGGCGACGGCCGCATCCAGCTTGTCGGCATCGACCAGCCCGCTGGCCCTGGCGACGAGCAGGAACTCGTCCATGGTCTGGGCCGCCGGCTGGCCGGGGGGCGGGCTGGGCGCTGGTGCTGGAGCGGCCATGGGGAGGTAAGGTCGGATAGAATCGCGTGGCACGGGCCCGATGCCGGTGGCGATCGCAGGGCGCCGGCGGGGCACCCACCGTCGGGCCGACCCGCGGACGCCGCGCGATCGACTGGTGGTCTGCCACCTCCCGGTTATCCTAACCGATCCATGGGGCTCGTGCTCTACACCCGCCGCGGCTGCCACCTCTGCGAGACGGCCCTCGACATGCTGGCCTGTCACGGGCCCGGGATCACCGTGACGGTCGTCGACGTGGACGCCGCCCCGGCCGCCGCGGACCGGTTCGGCCTCCGCGTGCCGGTGCTCGCCCGGGACGGCGTCGTGCTGATGGAAGGGCGGTTCGACGAGGCGGCCATGGCCGGTCTCCTGGCCGGAAAGACGCTCCCGGCTGCCGAGCCGGGAACCCCATGACCGGTCTTCCATGACCGGTCTTCCATGACCGGGCCCCTGGGCGACCGGGCCGACAGGCCCCTTCAGATCCCCAGCTTCAGCCCCCGCCGGTCGAGGGCATCGACAAGCCGGGCCGCCGTCGTGAACACCTCGGCCTGCCAGCCGGCGGCACGGGCCGCCTCGACATGGGCCGGGATGTCGTCGCAGAAGAAGATCCGCTCCGCGGGCACGCCGGCCCGCTCGGTCGCCAGTCGGTAGATGTCGGGCTCCGGCTTCACCATCCCCACCTCGTGGCTGAGGACGATCTCCCGGAAGTGCCCCGGAAGGACGGAAAACCCTTCGGACAGAAGGTGCTCCCAGTGCGCGTCGCAGGTGTTGGACAGGATCCCCAGCCCGCAGCCGGTGCGTTCCAGGCCGGCGATCACCGGCAGCATGTCGATCCTGAGGGCGAACATGTCGCTGGCGGCCCGGGCGAGGGCACGGGCGTCGCACGTGACCGACGCCCGCCCACAGAACTCGGCGTGGAACTGCCGCCAGTCGAGCTCCCCGCGCTCGCTGCGTTCGTGCAGCCCCCCCTCCATGACGATCGTGCGGGCGACGTCCGCCGTGCAGCCGGCGACGTCGGCCATCTGCCGGAACGCCCGGTCGCGGTCGAAGGACACGATGACGTTCCCCATGTCGAGGAACACGAACGCGGGCTGCGGCGGCACGGGGACCTGCACCTTTCAAACGCGGGGCGTGGGAACTATTCTGCACGAAACCCGAAGGAAACCGCCATGCCATCCACGACTGCGACCGCCGTCCTCAACCGCTACAGCTCCCGGATCACGCAGCCGCGTTCCCAGGGGGCCTCGCAGGCCATGCTGCTGGGCACCGGCCTGCAGCCGGCCGACCTCGACAAGCCGCAGGTCGGCATCGCCAGCATGTGGTACGAGGGCAATACGTGCAACATGCACCTCGACGCCCTCGCGGCGCGGGTGCGTGAAGGGGTGGTGGCGGCCGGCATGGTGGGGATGCGATTCAACACGATCGGTGTCAGCGACGGCATCTCGATGGGCACCGACGGCATGAGCTACTCGCTGCCGTCCCGCGACATCATCGCCGACTCGATCGAGACGGTGATGCAGGCGCAGTGGTACGACGGCCTGGTGGCGATCCCGGGCTGCGACAAGAACATGCCGGGCTGCCTGATCGCGATGGGGCGGCTCAACCGGCCGGCGCTGATGGTCTACGGCGGCACCATCCGCCCCGGGCACCTCGCGGACGGCACGCCGCTGGACATCGTGTCGGCATTCCAATGCTACGGGGAGTACGTCGCCGGCCGGATCGACGACGCGCGGCGGGCCGACATCGTGCGGAAGAGCTGCCCCGGGGCCGGCGCCTGCGGCGGCATGTACACCGCCAACACCATGGCAACGGCGATCGAGGCCCTGGGCATGGCGCTCCCCGACAGCGCCTCGATCCCGGCCGAGAACGTCGCCAAACTCGACGAATGCCAGCGGGCGGGGGCGGCGATCCGCCGCCTCCTGGAACTCGACCTCAAGCCGCGTGACATCATGACGCGGCGGTCCTTCGAGAACGCGATGGTCACGGTGATGGCGCTCGGAGGCTCGACCAACGCCGTGCTGCACCTCATCGCGATGGCCCGCGCGGTGGGCGTGTCGCTCGAACCGGCCGACTTCCAGCGGGTGTCGAGGCGGGTGCCGTACATCGCCGACCTCAAGCCGAGCGGCAAGTTCGTCCAGGAGGACCTGCACTCGATCGGCGGCACCAGCGGCCTGATGAAGTACCTGCTCGACAAGGGGCTGCTCGACGGCGACTGCATGACCGTGACCGGCAAGACGCTGGCGGAAAACCTCGCCACGAGCAAGGGTCTCGCCGCCGGTCAGAAGATCATCCAACCGCTCGAGCACCCCATCAAACCGACCGGCCACATCACGATCCTCCACGGCAATCTGGCGCCGGGCAGCGCGGTGGCGAAGATCACCGGCAAGGAGGGCTCGCGGTTCCGCGGACCGGCCCGCGTGTTCGACAGCGAGGAGGCGATGCTGGCGGCGCTCGAACAGGGCGCCATCCAGCGGGGTGACGTGGTGATCATCCGCTACGAGGGACCGAAGGGCGGGCCGGGAATGCCCGAGATGCTCACGCCCACCTCGGCGTTGGTCGGGGCCGGGCTGGGCAACGACGTGGCGCTCATCACCGACGGCCGGTTCTCCGGCGGCTCGCACGGGTTCATCGTCGGGCACGTCGTGCCGGAGGCGCAGGACGGCGGTCCGATCGCCCTGGTGTGCGACGGCGACGTGGTCGTGATCGACGCCGACACGGCCACGATCGACGTGGAGGTGTCGGACGCGGAACTGCAGGCCCGCCGTGGCCGCTGGGTGGCACCGCCGCTCAAGGCCGCTCGCGGCATCCTCGCCAAGTACGTCCGCTGCGTCGCGCCCGCGTCCCGGGGCTGCGTCACCGACGAGTGACCGGCCGGCTCCTCACTTCGGCAGCGGGAGCGACTCGACGGGCACGGGCGGTCCGGGGGCGATCACGGCGCCCGGCGGGAGCCGCTCCGGCGGGATCGGGGTGCCGAATACCGGTCCGGACGGCGTTGCCGGTGCTCCGGCGACGCCGGTGTCCGGCGGCTGGTAGTACGGCTCCGCCTGGGGCGTGGCCGCCACGCCGAGCTTCGCCAGCAGCTTCGACAGCATCCTCTGCTCCAGCAGCGGGTCGCGGCCGAGCGGGATCCAGCCGAGATTGGGCGTGGGAGCGGCCACCGGCCGGGGCTGGTCGCCCACCTGCTGGCCCAACGTGGGGAGCGGCGTGCCGTAGCGGTAGAGCGAGTCGTCGTTGCGGAACGAGGCGCCGCCCGTGGTCGCCATCATCGGGCGGGGCATGTTCTCGAGTTCCTTGCGGACGACCGCCTCGATCCGCCACCCGGCCGGATCGGGGCTCAGCCGCATCGTGCCCACCCGTCGGATCGACTGCAGCGTGGCCTCGAGCCGTTCGCGGAAGCCGACGGAGTCGCCCCGCCAGGGCTCGAGCAGCGTCGAACCGGTCTGGGGGAAGGTGTCGATCCGGCCCTCGGCGGGGATGCCGTTGGAGAACACGACCCGCTGCTCGGCCGCGATCTTGAAGTAGTCGTCGACCACGTCGACCATCTGTGTCCAGACGATCTCGGCGTCGAGCGGCGGGATGACGACCGAGTTCTTCGGGGCAGGCGGAGGGCCGGGCACCACCGGGCCCGAGGGCCCGATCACCGTGCCCTCGGGCAGCGGGGCGAATGGATTGGGCTGTCCGGGGACGCTGGCGACCGGCGCGGCGGCCGCGGCCGGTGCCGGCAGGATGTCCTGCGCGTGCCCCGCTCCCGCGAGGAGTGCGGCGAACAGCGCCGGGGCGACGTGCGGCAGGCGGGGCATGGGGGACGTCCACGGGGAGGCTCGAGGGGCCGAGCCTCCCAGACTGTCCCGAATCCCGCGCTGTGCCTCAAGGCCAGTCTGGAGGCCGGAAACCGGTGGTTTCCAGCCGCACGACGCGGCGCGGGAGCTCGAGCCGGCGCCACGGACGAACCGCCGTCGCGCCCCGGAGCCGGTGCTCCACCACGCTCGCAGGCGACCCTAGTCCTCGGCGCCGAGCCGGTTGACCATCTCTTCGAAGCGACGGGAGAACCGGGTGTGGGACGTGTGCAGGTGCTCGGCCTGCGAGATGAACCGGATCCGGTCGTTCCGCTCGATCCCCTGCTCCGCCAGGATCCGCTCGAACGGCGCCCGCTGCTGCGCGTAGACCACCAGCAGCTTGTGTTCGTCGAGCTGCACCTCCATCTGCAGGTCGTGGTGCATCACGGCGATCCCGGTGCAGCCATCGTCGAGCAGCAGGTCCTCGAAGTCCCAGAGCACGCTTTCCAGCACCAGCCGCTCGATGCCCTCGCGGGTGTGGTCGGCATGCCCGTCGCGGTGCTCGTGCGACGTCTCCAGGACCACGTCGAGCGTGTCGCCCAGCGGCTCGAGCAGCCGCAGAAAGGTCTCGAACAGCTGCTCGCTGGACACCGCCGCGACGAGGGCCGGGAGCCGCGCGCCGCTGCGGGGATCGACGTAGGCGTCGTGCCGGTAGCCCGCCCGCGGGATCACGTCGAGCTGCCACCCCGGCCGGACGGCGTCGGTGAGGGTGAAGGGGCCGTAGTTCCGCCGGGCCAGGTGGGCTTCGAGCGTGGCCTTGTCGGGCCTGGCGATCGCGGCGTCCTGGCTGGCGGCCCGGAACAAGAGCGGTGCCTGGGAGGAGGGCTCGAGCGTATCGACGGAGTGGTCGTGGGGAGACATGGTGGCGGTGCAACCGGTGGAGATGTGGATCGGGGGGGCGTGAATCGGGTGGAGGTGAGTCGCGGAACCGGGCGGCTGGCGGGGAGGGACCGTCGCCAAGCCCTCAAACCTAGGACACGCTTCCGCGCCGTGCGCCGCCGGTGCCGGCGCGGCGGCCCGGGAAAAATTCGCCGGTCGTTGCCGGTTTGTGCCCGGAACGCTCATAATCCCCGGCTTTCCCGCGGGTTCCGCCCGTGGCTCCCGCTCCCCACGCCATGTTCCGCCCCCCTGAGAGTCCCGACGGAGGCCGCGTCATGTCAGCCACCATGGATGGAAAAATCGTCGCCACCGGGATCACCTTCGACGACGTCCTGCTCGTTCCCAGGCACTCGGCCGTCGTGCCCTCGGAGGTGGACGTGGCCACCCGGCTCACCCGCGGGATTTCCCTCACCATCCCGATCGTCAGCTCGCCCATGGACACCGTCACCGAGAGCGAGATGGCGATCGCCCTCGCCCAGGAGGGAGGCCTCGGGGTGATCCACAAGAACCTCTCCATCGACCGGCAGTCGGAGGAGGTGGACAAGGTCAAGCGGAGCGCCAACGGCATCATCGTGGACCCGGTCACGCTGCCCCCGACCGCCACGGTGGCCCGGGCCCGCGAGGTGATGGACCAGCACAACATCTCCGGCGTGCCGATCACCGAGGAGGGCCGACGGCTCGTCGGCATCATCACCCGCCGCGACCTGCGGTTCGAGGAGAGCGGCGAGACCCCGATCGCCGAGATCATGACCGGATCGGGGCTCGTCACCGCCACCGGCAACGTCACGCTCGACGAAGCCGAGAAGGTGCTGATGGCCAACAAGGTCGAGAAGCTGCTGCTCGTCGACGGCTCCGGCCTGCTCACCGGGCTGATCACGATCAAGGACATCGACATGATGAAGCGGTTCCCCAACGCCTGCAAAGACCGGCAGGGCCGGCTGCGGGTGGGAGCGGCCGTCGGCGTGTTCGACTACGACCGGGCCGCGAGCCTGATCTCCAAGGGAGTCGACGTGCTGATCGTGGACTCCGCCCACGGGCACTCCACGAACGTCATCGAGACCGTGGCCGCCATCAAGGCCCGCTGGGGCATCGAGGTGGTGGCGGGCAACGTCGCCACGCGGGAGGGCTGCCGGGACCTGATCAAGGCGGGCGCGGACGGCATCAAGGTGGGCATCGGCCCCGGATCGATCTGCACCACCCGCATCATCTCCGGCGTGGGCGTGCCCCAGATCACCGCCGTGTGGGAGGCCGCCAGCGAGGCCGCTGCCGCCGGGGTGCCCGTGATCGCCGACGGCGGCATCCGCTATTCGGGCGACATCACCAAGGCCATCGCGGCCGGGGCCAGCTGCGTGATGATCGGCGGCCTGCTGGCGGGCGTGGCCGAGAGCCCCGGGCAGACGGTGCTGTACCAGGGCCGCACCTTCAAGAGCTACCGCGGGATGGGGTCGCTCGGGGCGATGGTGCAGGGATCGAGCGAACGGTATCGGCAGCGGTCCACGGGCCGCGGCACCGACAAGCTCGTGCCCGAGGGCGTCGAGGGCCGCGTCCCCTTCAAGGGGTCGCTGAGCATGTTCGTCTACCAGCTCGTCGGCGGCCTGCGGGCCGGCATGGGCTACTGCGGCACCCGGACCATCGAAGAACTCCGGCGCGACGCCCGCTTCATCCAGGTCTCGGCCGCCGCGGTGCGCGAGGGCCATGCCCATGACATCGTGATCACCCAGGAAGCCCCGAACTACAGCGTGGAACGCGGCAGCGGGATCTGAGCCGCGGCGGATCGCTCCGGCGGTGCCGGCCGGGAGGCCGTGGGTCGGGCGGGGCCGGCTGGGCGGGGCCGGCTGGCTGCGGAGCTTCGGCGGCGGCGGCGGCCGGCGGGGGCTGTCCCGGGCTCGACCCGTCCGTGACGGCCGTGATGAAGGTCGGGGCTCCCCATGGTCGATCTGTAGGGCGTAGGGCGACCTTGGCAGCCGTCCGTCCCCGGGGGATCCCGGAGGACGGGGAGGCCACGGAGGGAGGCACCGCGCCCGCCCGGCCACCGGCATGGCCGCCCGCCGGGACATCCGATCACCGCGAATCCGACCACGAGGGAGCCGTCCCATGCGTCCGTCACCGGCCAGTGCGTCATCCAGGATGCCAGAGGGATCGGGAAGCCGCGATCGGGCCGCTCCGCGGTCGTCGCCGCGTCGGGCCCGTGTCCGGCGTGGAGGTTCCGGGGCCGCCGTCGTGCTGACGGTCCTGGCGCTCGCCGCCATGCCGCACGTGAACGCGGCCGATCGGCCGCTCCAGCCGCCGATGCCCCCCTTGCCGCCGGGCGAACTGTTCGCGCCCGCGGGCACCCTGCTCGAGGCCGTCGCGGCCGACCCGCCCGCCGCCGGGGTCGTGCCGGTAGCCGGGGTCGTGCCGCCGCTGGTCGTCGCCGACGAGGAACCACTGGCGGACGCGGCCGTCCCGGAGCCGGCCGCGACGAAGCCGGCCGCGACGGAACCGGCCGCGACGGAACCAGTCGCGACGGAACCAGTCGCGAAGGAGCCGGCCGCCGTCACCGAGGTCGCGGCCCAGGGCGGCCGGCGGGCCGAGCCGCTTCGCCGGGAGGGACGTTCGCCGCAGGCCGCCGCTGCCGCGGGCTCCGCCTGCGGGGATCAGGCCAAGGACTGCCGGGAGGCGCTCCAGGCGCTGCGGGACGACGGTATCGACTCGATCGCGCTCGACATCCGTGTCGGCGGCCGGCCGGGGAGCGACTATCCGTGCGAGTGCCGCCTCGAGGGCGAGTCGTTCCAGCCGCGCCGCTTCGCCACCACGATGATGACGTGGAAGGCGGCGGGCTACTGCCACAAGCCGCTCTACTTCGAGGACTGGAACCTGGAGCGGTACGGCCACTCGCATGGCCCGCTCGATCCGGTCTTCTCGGCCGCCCACTTCTTCGTGACGCTCCCGGTGCTGCCCTACAAGATGGGCGTGGAGCTGCCATGGGAATGCGTCTACCCGCTCGGGTATTACCGTCCGGGCAGCTGTGCCCCGTGGACGGTGCCCGCCGTGCCGATCAGCTGCCGGGGCTTCGCGGTCGAGGCGGCGACGGTCACGGGCCTCGTGTTCCTGCTTCCCTGACGTGCGGCCTGACGTGCCGTCCGGCCGCACGCGGTCAGCGCTTCTGGATGCTCGCGATGTAGGCGTAGCGTCGGGCGACCGACTCGAACTCAACCTCCCCGCGTCCCGCACGCCCCAGTTCCACGATCGCATCGTGCACCTCGGGTCGGTAGTGCACGTGGAACATGGCCAACCAGCGCTTGAGCCCCGCCGCGAACAAGCCGGGCAGGTCTCGCTGATCCCAGAAATCGACGATGAGCAGCGTGCCCCCGGGACGCAGGTTGGCCATCGCGGCGTCGATGGCGCCCGGCCACGTGGGGATCATCGACAGGCAGTAGGAGAAGAAGATCGTGTCGAACGGCTCGTCGCGACCGAACATCCGCTGCGCGTCGAGCTGCTCGGCGAGCCCCTGCCGGAGGACGATCCGCTCCTGCCCGCCCCCCGTCCGGGCGATGCTGGCGGCCGCCGTCTCGAGCATCTCGTGGGAGGCATCGAGGCCGTAGAGCTGTCCGCAGTCCGGCCGCTGCGCCAGCTTGATCAGGTTGCGGGCCGTGCCGCAGCCCACCTCGAGCGTGGCCGTGGCGGATGTCGTCACCACGCGGTCGAGCAGGCGGTCGCGGCCGAGCAGGTAGTACCGTCGCGTCACGTCGTAGACGTGCCGGGTGAGCCGGTACATCTGGTCCATCGCGGCGGCATGATCGACCCCGTCGGTCCGGCGGTTGTTCGAGGACGACACCGGCACGGGGGCGGCGGGCTCGGTGGCGCCGCCATCGGGCGTGTGCATGCGGTCAGCGTCCCCCGGCCGGCTGGCCCGCCGGCGGATCGACCATCTCGTAGAGGTGGAACATCCCGTAGATGGCCGAGCGATCGTGCCGGTGGAGTTCCCGGGCCCGCTCCTCGCGGGCGACGAAACGGGCCTTCGTCTCCGGCGAGAGGGCCGGATCGACGGGCGACTTCTCGCCCGCCGTGCGGAAGATGACCCGCGTGCCCGGCGCGCCGACGCGGGCGATGTGCCCCCAGAGTTCGTCGATCACGGCCGGCGGCATCCAGTCCTGGCTGTCGAGCAGGATGAAGCCGTTGAGGCTGCCCGGCCGCTCCTCGTCGAGCTGGTCCGAGAGCGAGGCCATGTGGGTCTCGACCCTGGGCACCATCGACTTGATCGTCTCGTAGTGCTCGGGCTTGAGGTAGTCGGGGAGCGCCCGGCGGCCGTCGTGGTCGTAGCGGCGGCCGAACGCCTGCCAGGCGAAGTAGTTGTCGTCGAGCGGGAAGCCGCAGGCCAGCCGGCGCACCCGCTGCTTGTACATGTCGAACAGCTTGCCGCCGTCGTTGTCCTGCTCCTCGAGCATCGCGGCGTGCTGGCTCGGCGGGATGCCGAGGCTGTAGACGGCCACCGGCTGCCGGCCCATCCAGCGGACGACCCTGTTCTCGAACAGCGGACTGTAGATGTCGTCGAAGATCCGCTCCTGCTCGGCCACGGTCCGGGCCGTGAGCAACCGTGCCGGGTCGCGGCCCATGCCGCGGGCCAGCCCGTGGACGACGCGGAAGAACTGTCCGAGTTTCGCCTGGTTGTAGAGGCCGCGTTTGAAGTAGCTGATCCGCTTGGGACCGATCTTCCGGCCGGGCCAGTCGCTCGACTCCCAGTAGCCGCGGGTCTGCGGGTCGAGGTGATTCCGGATGTACCGCTGGTAGTTGGCGAGGTTGTCGCGGTGCTGGCCGTACCCGAAGAAGTTGTAGAACGAGTCGTAGTCGGGGAGGTGCTGGATGGCGGCGAGTTTCAGCCGCGTCAGGCACATGTGGTTGTGGTTGAGATCGACGGCGACGATCCGCTTCGGCCGGTGGATCAGGTAGTTGAGGACGTTGCAGCCGCCGCTGGAGATCGTGAGCAGGCTCGACTCGGGCCCGATCTGCAGGGCCTCGGCATCGACCCGCGGATCCTCCCAGATCTGGTTGTAGACGAAGCCCCGGAACCACATCGTGAACATCCGCTCGAGCATGCCGCGCTTGCTGGCGAGCGTATGGTGGTGCACGGCCTTCTTGAGGTGGGCCTTGGTGCTGGGGCGGGCGGCGGTTCGGGACATCGCTGGGCTTCCTGGCCGGGGGAGACGGGGAACCCAGAGTGTAGCCGAGTCGGCCCGGAACCGTCGATGGTGCGGCCCGGCGTCCGATCCTCACGGGCTCCGGCACGTCACCGGGGCAGCGGACCCGCGCGCGGCGCGGCCGCGTCGATCGCCTCGGTGAGAACGGCCCAGTGGTCGTCGAGTTCCCGGCCGAGCCGGGCGATCGACGTCTCCAGGGCCGCCAGTTCCACGGAGGCGGCACGGAGGCGGTCGTCGAAGTCCCCGGCGATCGCCTCCGCCGCACCCACGTCCTTTTTCCAGCGGCCGAGGTCGTCCTTGAGCTGGGACGTCTCGTCCGCCACGGCGGCGGCCTGGGTGGTGACGCTGTCCTGCGCGGCCGTGATCTTCGCCGTCGCCTCGGTGATCGACTCCATCTCCACCAACAGCGCCCGGCGGAGGGCGTCGATGCCCTCCGACCGCACGGCCTTGCCGTCCCTCGTCCGGAAGCGTCCGCCCCGGATCGCCGTCAAGGGATCGGTGAGCGGCCGCCGCTCGACGACGGCCGTGATCTCGGCCAGCTGCGACTCGTTCTGCAGGCTGAGCGCCGTCTGCAGGTCGAACTCCGCCGTGTCCCCCACGTTGAAGTCGGCGGTGCGGAACCGGTTCGTCACGGCGCCGGCCGTGGGCTCGCCGTCGGGGGAGACGGGCGTCGGCGTGTCCTCCGTGGCCGGTGCCCCGACCACCTCGCCGATCGTCTCGCCCGGGGTGCCGACCGGCCCTTCGTCGTCGTCGCCGGCCGCGGCCTCGGCCGGAGCGGCGCCGTCCGCGGCGGTGAAGCGGCGGTCCTTCTTCGAGAAGCGGGCCTGCTTCGTGAAGCGGACGGTGGCCCAGTAGCGGCCGACTCCCTTGCCCTGCGCCAGCTGCTCGCCGAGCTCCGCCCACGCCTCCTGCGGAACCGTCTCGGCGTGCCGCTCGAGCGCCCGCATGTGCGATTCGAGCCCCTTGAGCTGGTCCTCCGCGGACGTCTTCCGCGGCTGCGGCATCCACCGGGCCGGCGAGTCGCCGGCGGGCGCCGGGCCGCCCGCCAGTTCCTCCGGGGTCTTGTGGAAGGCCAGCCAGCGGTCGACGGGGATGCTCTCGTAGACCGTCACCGCGTCGTACGCGCGGGCCCAGAGCTTGGCGTCGGACGCGTCGGGCGGCGTCGGAAAGGAATCGGGGACGATCGTGAGCTGACAGGTCTCCGCCCCCTCGTTCAGCTTGACGGCCTCCACGCGGAACAGGCCGAGGAAGCGGCCGTCGTCCTGGATGTTCGCATCGTCGAACACGGCGATCTCGGCGCCTTTTTCCAGCGGGGCCGTCTTGACGGCGGCCTCACCCGAGATCGGGATCGATACCTCTCCCGCCCGGCCGTCGCGCGGCGGCTTGAAATCGCCGGTCTTCCACGAGCGGCCGTGCCAGGTATCGACGAATTCGAGGGCCCGAGTCCAGCGGTCGCGCTTGTCCCGGAGGGCGGCGAGCGACTCGCCCCCGGCGCCGCCGAGCAGGCCGTCGATCTTCGACTGCTGGCCGGCGACGACCGTCCGCCACGCCTGCTCGCGCTGGGCGAGGCGGGCGGCCAGGTAGATGTAGCCCGTGGTCGCCATCACGAGGAGGATGGCCGCCACCGCGGTGCCCCAGCCCCATTCACGGCCGGCGATGTTGCCGCCGACGAAGGCGACCATGGCGCCCAGCGCCACCAGCACGATCACCGCCAGCACGACGTATTCCATGCCCCACCCTCAGCCGCTGCCGGTCATCCGCCGACGCCGCATGCCCCGTCCCCGCTCACGAGCCCCGCGGCCCCGCGTGGCGGATCCCGAACACTCCGCGTGAGCCGGGCCGGCACGTCCTCCTTGCCGGTTGCGCCGAGTATATCGGCACCGTCTCCCCGGCCCCCTGCGGAGTGTTTCGTGTGGCGACGCCGGCGATCTTGAGTTCCCCGGCATCGGGGTGTCGCCCCCGGCAGACGTGTCGCGGTCGCGTGTCGCCCCGGGGCGACACGCACGGTGGACGGTTTCCGCGGCGTCCGAGCGGCCGCTTGCCCCGGATTTCAGGCGGAAAACGCCCGCGGGCGGCCCTGGCACCGCGTGTTCGCGGGGTGGGGCCGGAGGTGTGGCGCGGAATCTGCAACGGGAGGCACCGGGCTGCGGCACGTGCCGTGGCCCCCGAGACAGCCCCCACACGTCCTCACACCCCTCCGAACCCCGCGGGAGCCACCATGCGTCGTGCCGGACCCCACCCCTCGAGTCCCATGCCGAAGCCCTCGCTCCCGTCCCCGGCCGGCATCCCCGCCGCCAGGACCCCGCCGGGCAAGGCCGCCCTGCGGCCGCGGAAGTCGGTGGCCCGCATCGACGACCCCGTGCGGCTGTACCTCCTGCAGATGGGGGGCAACCCGCTGCTCACCCGGGCCACCGAGGTGTCGAGTGCCAGGGCTATCGAGCACTGGCGGCGGAAGTTCCGCCATACGATGCTCGCCAACGATTTCATCCTCGCGAGCGCCGTGAACCTGCTCGAGCGGGTGAAGGCGGGCACGGTTCGCCTCGACCGCACCATCGAGGTGGCGGTGACCAACACCCAGGAGAAGGCCCGGTTTCTCAAGCGGCTCGGCCCCAACCTCGCCACGCTCCGGCTGATCGAGCAGGAGAAGGCGAGGCTGTTCCGCATCGCCATGTCGCGGAGCGTGCCCCTGGAGCGGCGGCGGGCCGCCTGGCGCCGGCTCGTCCGTCAGCGGAACAAGGCCGTGCGGCTCGTGGAGGAGATGCACCTGCGGATCCAGCGTCTCACGCCGTTCCTCAAGTCGCTGCGGGCGATCGGCCGCCGGCTGGAGGACGCTCGCGGCCAGCTCGAGCACCGCGGCGGTCCGCGGGAGGCCCTGCAGCGGGAGTGCCGACGGCTGCTGCTGTGCACCCGGGAAAGCCGGCGGACGCTGGCCCGTCGGCTGGCGAGGCTCGACGACCTGCAGGGGCGGTACGACGCCGCGAAGCGGGAACTTGCCGCGGGCAACCTGCGGCTGGTCGTCTCGATCGCCAAGCGGTACCGCCACCGGGGCCTGTCGTTCCTCGACCTGATCCAGGAGGGAAATTCCGGACTGATGCGGGCGGTGGACAAGTTCGAGCATGCCCGCGGGTTCAAGTTCTCGACGTACGCCACGTGGTGGATCCGCCAGGCGATCACTCGGGCCATCGCCGACCAGAGCCGCACCATCCGCGTGCCGGTGCACATGGTCGACACCATGACGAAGCTCCGCGCCGCCGCGCGGCTGTTCGTCCAACGGCACGGCCGCGAGCCGACCATCGAGGAGATGGCCGAACTGACGGGCCTGTCCATCGAGGAGGCCAACTGCATCTGGCGGATGTCACGGCAGCCGGTCTCGCTCGATCAGCCGCTCGGGGACGGGGAAGATGGCGCCGTCGGCGAATTCGTCAGCGACCAGCGGGAGGACGATCCGCTGCAGGATGTGAACCGGCAGGCGCTCAAGTCGGTGCTCGGCCACGCGCTCGACGGCCTCACCTACCGGGAGCGCGAGATCCTCAAGCTGCGGTTCGGGCTCGCCGACGGATACAGCTACACGCTGGAGGAGGTGGGCACGCTGTTCGACGTCACGCGGGAGCGGGTACGGCAGATCGAGGCCAAGGCCGTCGAGAAGCTGCGGTCACCGGGATTGCACGCCCAGCTCTCCGGGTTCGTGGATGAACGGTCCCTCGCGCGGTTGGGCATCGACGCCGCGGCGGCGGCGTCCCTGCGGGCGGCCGCCGTGCGGCCGGCGCCGCACGAGCCGGAATACGCCACTGCGATGACCTGACCGGCGACGACGTGTCGGGCGATCACCGGCGACCGAGAGCCCCGCCGTCGGCGGTCAGGCCGATTTCGCCTCGTCGAGCGCCTGCTGGAGCTTCGCCTTCGGCTGGACCCCCATGAACTGCTGCACGAGCCGGCCACCGTGGAAGATCATGATGGTCGGGATGCTCGCCACGTTGTAGGTCATGGCCAGCTGGCTGTTGTCGTCGACGTTGACCTTCCCGACCTTGAACGTGCCGGCGTTCTCCGCGGAGAGCTCCTCGATCGTCGGGCCGATCATCCGGCAGGGACCGCACCAGGGCGCCCAGAAGTCGACCAGCACCGGCACCGGGGAGTCGAGCACTTCCCGCTGAAAGTTGGCGTCGGTGAATTCCAGTGCAGTACCCATGGCGGTCAACTCCTTACGTTCCGGCGGGGGGGCGTGTATGAATCGGGGACGGACTCGTGCCGCCTCGCGAGCCGCGGAGTATAGCAGCCGATCATGCACCAGGACCACGCCCCGCAGGACCACGCCCCGCCGGACTCCAGTTCCCGCCGGGCTCGCCAACGCCACGCCATCCACCTGGGGGCCGCGTGGGAGCCGCCCGTGCCGGGGCCCGACGGCTGCGTGCGGTGGATGCGGCGGTTCGGCCGGCCGGCCGGGCTCGGCCCGGGTGACGTCGTGCGGCTGGTCGTCGACCGGCCCGGAGTGGCCGCGTCGATCGCGGTGAACGGCGTACCGCTCCCGCCGGTGGTGCGCGGGGTGGAACGCTGGGAGGCGGAGATCACCCCCCTGCTCCGCGACCGTAACGACATCGAACTCCTGGCGGCCCTGCCGTCGTCGGCCGCTGGCCGGTCGCCCATGGCCGCTGGCCGCGGCCCACTGCCGCCGGCGGTGGGCGCCGTCGGGATCGAGATCGACTCGTGGTCGGCCGCGTCGTCGGCAGGAGCGGGTGCCTGACCCGCGCCGCGACGCGGTGCCTGGCTTGACACTCTCGGGCATCGCCCGGTACGACCACGGCTGGCGGCGTCGGCGCGACGCCGTGCATCCGGTTTCCAGTCGTGATGACAGGAGAGGTGTCGGCATGTCGGTCATTCGCGTGGGAAGCAGCGGCAGTTACGCGGAGGGATGGGACGAGGTCTTCGGCAAGGCGCAGGCGAAGACGGCGGGCGGCAGGAAGGCCGCTCGCAAGAAGACGGCCAAGAAGAAGACGGCCAAGAAGACGGCCCCCAAGACGAAGAAGAAGACGCCCAAGAAGGCCGGCAAGAAGCGATAGCCGCGAGACGGCCCATCCGCCCTCGGGATGGCCCGCGATCCGCCGTGCCGGCCTCCGGGCCGCACTAGCCGCCCAGTTCGCGGGCCCGCGCGGCGGCCGTCACCACGGCGTCGATGAGAGCGCCGCGCACGCCGCGTTGCTCGAGCACCGCCAGCCCGGCGATGGTCGTTCCTCCCGGGCTGGAAACGCGGTCCTTGATCTGCGCGGGGTGCTCGCCCGTCTGGTCGAGGAGCGCCGCCGTTCCCGACAGGGTCTCGGTCGCCAGCGCCAGGGCCAGCGGCCGAGGAAGTCCCGCCTTGACGCCGCCATCGGCGAGGGCCTCGACGAGCAGCGCCACGAAGCCCGGTCCGGATCCCGACAGCCCCGTGACCGCGTCCATCAGCGACTCGTCGGCCTCGTGGACCCGGCCGACGGCGGCCAACAGCGCCCGGATGCGGGCCAGATCGTCGTCGGCCACCTCGGGCGTGCGGCAGACGACCGACACCCCCCGGCCCACGAGGCACGGGGTGTTGGGCATGACCCGGACGATGCCGCGGCGTCCGGTCAGTTCCGCCAGCTTCCGCAGCGGAAGGCCGGCGACGATCGAGACCACGACGGCATCGGCGGCCAGCGCCGGGGCGGACTCGCGGCAGGCCGCAGCCGCCTGCTGCGGCTTGACCGCCAGCACCACCGTGCGTGCCGCGGCCACCGCCTCGGCGTTGCTGGCCGCGAAGCGGACGCCCGGCAATCGTGCCGCCAGCCGTTCGCGGGCCGCCGGCACCGGGTCGTGCACGACGATGTCCCCCGGGCCGAGCAGGCCGGCCCGGCAGAAGCCCTCCGCCAGCGCCAGCGCCATCTGGCCACCGCCGATCATGGCGATCATCCGCTCCGCGTCGGCGGCCGGGCCGCGAGCATCGCGGGGAGCGTCGTGGGGAGCGGTCATGGTGTGGTCGTCCCCGCCGCGACGGGCTCCAGGGCCGCCTCGATGGCGGCGGCATCGATCCGGCTCACCCAGAGCTGACTGGAGGCGGCCCGGCCGCCCGCGTCGCCACCGCGGCCGGCCGTCCACATGAGCAGGGTGCCGTCGGGGGAGAACGCGGGCAGGACGTCGGCCCCCTCGTGGTCGGTGATCCGCAGCGGCGGACCGACGCGGATGGCGGCACCGGTGCCGCCGGCGGCGGACGCGTCCGGGGCGACGGCCTCGTACCGGGCGATCCACAGATCGTAGTTGGGCCGCTTCGTCGGGTCGGTATGGTCGGCGCCGGTCCAGATCAGCCACGGCCGCGTGGGGTGCCAGTACGGCGCCCAACGGACGCCCTGCCCGCTCGTGATCGCCACGTCCCCGCTGCCATCGGAACGCATGACGTGGATCTGCAGCATGTCCTTCTCGAGCCGGTCGGTGCGGTAGGCGACGAGGCGGCCGTCGGGGGAGAAGAACGGGCCGCCGTCGTACCCGGGCTGGTCGGTGAGCTGCCGCACGTCGCCGCCGTCGGCATCCATGACGAAGATGTCGGGGTCGCCGTCGCGGTCGCTGACGAACAGGATGCTGCGGCCGTCGGGCGAGTACGAGCACTCGGCGTCGTATCCCGGCGTGTCCGTGAGCCGGACCAGCCCGCCGGCGTTCCGCCCCCCCTGGCCGGGAGCGGGTGCGAGATCGGCGACGAAGATGTCGGTGTGGGGGTCGAAGTCCCACTGGTAGCGCCGCCGGCGTCCCGTGCGCCGGTCTTCCTCCGCCTGGGCCCGCGCGACGGCCTCCGTGGCGTCGAGCCCGGGATCGAGGTGGCTCGACGCGAACAGGAGCCGGCGGCCGTCGGGGGAGAACCAGCTGCAGGTCGTCCGCCCGCGGCCGGTGCTGATCCGCGTGGGCGGCGTGGGCCGAGCCGCCGCCGCGTCGAAGGCCTGCACGAAGATCTGGTAGAACGGGTAGTCGGCCGGCACGGCCTGGTAACAGATCCGCCGGGCGTCCGGGGCGAAGTATCCCTCGCCCGCCTTCGGCATCCCGTCGGTGACCTGGTGCGGCGGCGCGAGATAGCGGCGTTCGAGCGCCGAGAGCGCGGCGGTCGGCCGCGCCTGCGGACTCTCTGCCGTGCCGACGGCCGCGGGCATCACGCAGAGGCCGGCGATCGCCGCCGCCCGGCCGATGGCGGCCGCCCGGAATCGCGGATTGAAGGAAATGCTCATGGCCCCCAGTATATGCACCGCGAGCGACGGGCCGAGCGGGCGACCGCGGCCGCGAGGAAATCCGGCACACCCCCTGGAGTCACCGACCGCATGAAGATCTACACGAAGACCGGCGATGCGGGTGAGACGGGACTGTTCGGGGGGCCCCGCGTGTCGAAGGACCACGCCCGGATCGAAGCCTTCGGCACCGTGGACGAACTCAACAGCCATCTCGGCCTGGTGCGGACGCTGCCGGCGGCCGCCACGTTCGACGGCCTGCTGCGGCGGGTGCAGTGCGAGCTGTTCGACCTCGGGGCCCAGCTGGCCACGCCCGGGGCGGTCGAGGAGCGGATCACGACCGCCCACGTCGCGTACCTCGAGTCCGAGATCGACCGCCACGAGGCGTTGCTCCAGCCGCTCACCTGCTTCATCCTCCCCACCGGCACGCCCGTGGCCGCGGCGCTCCACGTCGCCCGCACGGTCTGCCGCCGGGCCGAGCGGCGGGTGGTCACGCTCTCCGGGCGGCTGGAGACGACGATTCCGGCCAACGCGATCGAATACCTCAACCGGCTCGGCGACCTGCTCTTCGTGCTGGCCCGCGTGGCCAACCGGCAGGCCGACGTCGTCGACGACCCGTGGCATCCGGCACCATGAACGAGGGTGTCGCCCCGACCGCCACGACCACCTTCAGTCCCGCGGTGGTGCGGGCGGCGGGGGCGCTTTCGACCCTGCGGCAGCGGATCGCCGCCCAGCACGCCGCCGGGGCCCCCGGCATCCAGACCTGCAACCTCGCCTCCGATCTGTGCGACGCGCTCGTCGCCGAACTCTGGGAGGCCATCGTCGCCGACCTGCCGGAGGCCGAGGCCGCGACCGTGCGGCGGCACGCCGCGCTCGTCGCCCACGGCGGCTACGGCCGTCGCGAGATGGCGCCATCCTCCGACATCGACCTCATGCTGCTGCACGAGCCGGCCGCGGGCGGTCCGGTCGCGCGCGTCGCCACGCGGCTGCTGCAGGACCTCTACGATGCCGGTGCCGAGGTCGGGCAGAGCGTGCGGACGGTGGCCGATGCCTGCAGTCTCGCCGCCGCCGATCCCACGATCCTGAGCTCGGTGCTGGAGTGCCGGCTGCTGGCCGGGGATGCCGGGCTGCACGGCCGCTTCCAGACGCGGCTGCGGACGCTCGTGCGGCGCGGGCGGAAACGGTTCGCCGCGGCGCTCGTCGAGGCGCGGCGGAAGGAGGCGGTGAAGTACGGCGAGACCGTCGCGCTCCTGGAGCCGAACGTGAAGCGTTCGCCCGGAGGGCTCCGCGACATCCAGTTGGTCCGCTGGCTGGGGCTCGTCCTCCACGACGAGGCGGGCTGCGACGGGCTGGCGCTGGCGGGCCTGCTGTCCCGCGCCGACGCCGACACGCTCCGCGATGCGGCGGAGTTCCTCATGCGGCTGCGGAACGAACTCCATCTCGCGGCCGGCAAGGCGGCCGACGAGCTCACGCGGGACCAGCAGCTGCGGATCGCAGAGGCCCGCGGGATCGGGGCGACCGCGGGGCTGCTGGGCGTGGAGCGGTTCATGCGGGACTACTTCGCCCACACGCGCGGCGTCTCCCAGGTGGCCGAGACGCTCGTCGCCGGGCTGCGGCGGCCGGGCCCGGCGCGGACGTTCGTCGCGGGGGTGCTCGGCAACCGCGTGGACGGCCTGTTCCGGGTCGGGCCGCACGACGTGGCGGCCATCGCCGGCGGCCTGCCGCGCGTGGCGGGAAGCCTCGACGCGATCGTGCGGCTGGTCGAGCTGTCGATGCTCTACGACCTGCCGATCGAGCACGCTACGTGGGCCGCCGTGCGCGTCGGCGTCCCCGGGCTGCCCGCCGCGGCCGACGCCGCCGCCCGCCGACGCTTCCTCGGACTGTTCGCGCAGCCGCGGCGACTGGGCCACGCGCTCCGCCGGCTGCACGAGGTCGGCGCGCTGGAGATGCTCATCCCGGAGTTCGCCCACGCCCGCCACCTGTTGCAGTTCAACAACTATCACAAGTACACCGTCGACGAGCACTGCATCCTGGCGGTCGAACGGGCGGTGGAGCTGGAGGCCGACCCGGGCTGGCTGGGCGATGCCTGGCGACGGCTCAATCGCAAGCGGCCGCTGCTCCTGGCGCTGCTCATCCACGACCTCGGCAAGGGGTTCGTCGAGGACCACAGCGAGGTGGGGGCCCGGATCGCCCGCGACGTGGCGGCTCGGTTCGAACTGCCGGCGGACGAGGCGGAGATCGTGGAGTTCCTGGTGCTCAGGCACCTGTCGATGGCCCACCAGGCGTTCCGCCGGAACACCGACGACGACAGCCTCGTGGTGCGGTTCGCCCGCGACGTCGGGTCGCCGGAGGTGCTGCGGATGCTCGCGGTGCTGACGGCGGCCGACGTGACCGCCGTCGGACCGGGGGTCTGGACCCGCTGGAAGGCCGACCTGCTGGGAGAACTGTTCTTCCGCACGCTCGGCACGCTCGACGGCGAGAGCCCGTCCGTGGCGGCGGACCGGCACCGCGAGGCGCTGGCGGCGCTGCTGGCCGACCGCGACGCCGACGACGCGGTCGTGCGGCTCGCGCGGACCCTGCCCTCCTCGTCGTTCCGCGACACCGAGCCCGATCGGCTGGTGGAGGAGCTGGGGAAGCTCCTGCGACTGCCGCCGGACGGCGTGTTCGTGGGCACCCGCTGGCAGCCCGCCCGCGGCACGGTGGCGGTCACCGTGGCGACGCGGGAGTCGGTGGCGCGGGGGGTGTTCCACCGGCTCACGGGCGCGCTCACCAGCCAGCGGCTGGAGATCCTGGCGGCCGACATCCACACGCTCGACGAGGGCCTCGTGCTCGACCACTTCGTGGTCCACGACCCCGATTCGGCGGGGGCCCCGCCGGCGGAACGGCTGGCCGACATCGCGGCCGCCGTCCGTGCGGCGTTGCGGGCGGAGCAGTCGCCCACGTTCCAGCGCCGCTGGAATCCGTTCGCGCCGCTGCCCACGCCGGGCGCGACGGCGCCGGCCCGGGTGCGTTTCGACAACGAGAGCTCCGCGGACGCCACGATCCTCGAGGTGTTCGCCCCCGACTCGGTCGGTCTCCTGTACGCGATCGCGCGGACGATCTTCGAGGAGGGGCTGTCGGTCCGCTCCGCGAGGATCGGCACCTATCTCGACCAGGTCGTGGATGCGTTTCACGTCACCGACGCGGCGGGCCTGAAGGTGGGCGATCCCGACCGCCTCGACCGGATCCGCGCCGCGCTCGAACGGGTCGCCGGGCCGGTCACGGGGCCGGGGGCTGGCTGACCGGTCGCAACGCCAGCATCCGCCGCCGCCAGGCCGGCTCGAACTCGGCGAGAGGCAGGCCGGCGAGCTGCTCGAACTCCGCCACGCGGTCGTCGGACGGTGCGTCGCCGGTGGTCTTCGCGCACACCGCCGCCAGCGACCCGGGCGTGAGCACCGGCTCCAGCACCGCCATGTGAAAGGCCAGGCCCCAGGCCATCAGGTAGGCGTCGCGGCTGGCCTGTCGGCCACCGGCGTGGCCGACGAGGAACCGCGCCGCGTCCGCCCGGAGCAGGTCCTCCAGCCGCGGCGCGTGGCCGCCGGCGATCAGTTCCTGGAGGGCCTTGAGCCGGAACGCGTCGGGCGCGTCGAGGCGGAGTTCGCCCGCCTCCAGCGGCGCGGTCTCGAAGACCTGCGCGAGCCCCTCGTCGAGCCAGGGTGGCAGTGGATGGCCGCCGGGCTCCGCGAGCCTGCGGTCGGCATGGGCGTGCCAGGCCTCGTGCGTGAGGCGGGCGGCGAATTCCCGGGCGGCGTCGGCCACCCGGGCGGCGTTGTCGCGCCGCGCCGAGACCACTTGGGCGAGCAGCCCCTCGCGTTCCCGTTGCCAGCGATGGCGCGCCAGTTGGACGATCTCGGCCCGCCTGCCCGCCGGCACGCCCTGGCGTTCGAGATCGCCCGCGAGCCGCCGCACGTCCGCGGCGAAGCCGCGATCGCGGTCGGCGATCTCCCGCTCCGCGAGTTCCAGACGGTCCGCCGCCGCCCGCTCCCGTTCGACGAGCGCCGGCATGTCGCTTCCGGCGACGAGCAGGTCGCGGGCGGGCACGTAGAGGGCCGGATGTTCCGCCCGGTCGCCGACGGTCTCGCGGATGCCGAGCCGCTCCTGCAGGCCGCGGTATTCGGCCGCGGTGCCACAGAGCACGACCCGCAGCGGCGGGCCGGCGGCCCGCGCGTGCGCGGCGGGGACGAGGGCGTCGAGCGCCTCGAACACCTGCTCGAGCAGCACCACCGCCCGGCGCGTCAGGCTCGGATCGGCGGTGCTTTCGACGGCGAACCAGCGGCCCTCGTACCGCCAGGGGTCGTCGTCGCCCTCGCGCCGCAGCGTCACGGCGGTCTCGGCCGCATGCTGCCTGCCCCGCCGGGTGCGGAACTCCTCCACGCGGCGGGCCAGCACCGCGTGATCCGCGGGCGGCAGCGGCTCGATCGCGGCGATGCGGGCCGCGCCGAGCGGCGGCCACGTGATCAGTTCCACGGGGCGACCGGGCGGCTGGACGATCTGCACGAACCCCAGCGGCGGCCCCGGGTCGGTCACGAGCCCCTCGAGGCGGCGGCCGTCGTGAAACCGGATCGCCTCCAGCTTCCACGGCCCCGTCGCCAGGCCGGCCCGGGGCTCGGCGGCAGCCGCGGTCCCCCATGCGCCGCGGCAGCCGCAACCCGACCCGCCGGTGTCGAGGCCGCCCAGGACGGCGGCGGCGATGCCGGCCCGCCCCACGAGGCGGCGGACGGCGTTCCGGAAGGCCTGGCCGACGGGGCTCACGCGGGTGCCGATCACGCGGGTGTCGATCAGAGGTAGGTGTTGATCACGTTCTCGAACAGTTCCTGGCGGCCGCTCGTGCAGGCCGCCGCCTCCCCCTTCGCGAGCATTTCCTTCTCGAGCGAGGCGAAGCTCTCGCCGCCCGCCTCGATCCGCTTCCCGAGCGGCCCCGACCAGCTGGCGTACCGCTCGTCGAGGAGCTGCTTGAGCCTGCCGTCGGCCCGCATCGCCGCGGCGATCTTGAGGCCGCGGGCGAACGCGTCCATGCCGCCGATGTGGGCGTGGAACAGGTCCACCGGCTCGAAGCTCTCGCGTCGGACCTTGGCGTCGAAGTTCACGCCACCGGGGGCCAGCCCGCCGTACTTGAGGATCGAGTACATGATCTGGGTCGTGAGGTAGACGTTGGTGGGGAACTGGTCGGTGTCCCAGCCCACCAGGGTGTCGCCCGTGTTGGCGTCGATCGAGCCCAGGAATCCCTGCATCCCGGCGTACTCCAGCTCGTGCTGCATCTCGTGGCCCGCGAGCGTGGCGTGATTCGTCTCGATGTTCATCTTGACGTGCTTCTCGAGGCCGTAGGCCCGGAGGAAGTTGATGCAGGCGGCGCAGTCGAAGTCGTACTGGTGCTTGGTGGGCTCGCGGGGCTTCGGCTCGAAGTAGAACTGGCCGGTGAAGCCGATCGCCCGCGCGTGGTCGACGGCCATGTGCATGAAGCGGGCGAGGTGGTCCACCTCCCGCTTCATGTCGGTGTTCCACAGGCACTGGTACCCCTCGCGGCCGCCCCAGAAGACGTATCCCGCGCCGCCGAGCGAGTGGGTGACCTCGAGCGCCTTCTTCACCTGGGCGGCCGCGTAGGCGAAGACCTCGGCGTTGCAGCTGGTGGCGGCGCCGTGCACGTACCGGGGATGGCTGAACAGGTTGGCGGTGCCCCAGAGGAGCCGGATGCCGGTCGCCTGCTGGTGCTCCGCGAGCCGGGCCGCCACGGTGTCGAGGTTGCGGTGCGACTCGGCGAGCGTCTTCCCCTCGGGTGCCACGTCGCGGTCGTGGAAGCAGTAGAAATCGACGCCCAGCTTGTGCATGAACTCGAACGCCACGCCGACGCGGTCGAGCGCGGCCTCCAGTTCGTCGCCCCCGCGTTCCCAGGGCCGGATCATGGTCGGGGCGCCGAACGGGTCGCTGCCGGTGCCGCGGAAGGTGTGCCAGTAGGAGACGGCGAACCGCAGGTGCTCGCGCATGGTCTTCCCCTCCACGACGGCGTCGGGGTCGTAGTGACGGAACGCGAGCATGTTCTTCGTGGCCGGCCCTTCGAAGCGGATCTTCGCGATGCCTGGAAACGCCTCGGAACCGGTGCTGTGTGCGGCTGCCATCGAAGGGGCTCTCCTGCGGAAACGAATGAAAGAACGACGCGTTGCGGGCGGCCCAGTTATATCGGCGGCGCCGCCGATTGTCGCGTCCATGGCGGAGGAGGATGGGGGGCGTTCTCCGGTGTTGTGGCGGGATATGGCCTCGCGAAATAAACTCCTCCGGCACCGACGGGTGGCGAGGAGATGCCCACCACCGTCCCGGATTCGATTCCCGTCCCCGGCGCGCGGCGACCGACGACCATGTTGCACTGCCCGCCACGCTCCAGCGTCCCCAGGTCGTCGCTGGCGGCGGCCGTGCTGGCCGCCGGCCAGGTCGCCGCCTGCCTCGGCTGCGGACGGCCCGCGGCACCGGCAGCCGTGGGGCCCCCGCCAGCCGCCGAAGTGACGGTCGCCGCGCCGCAGCCCGTGCGGGTGCCCGAGTATCTGGAGGTCACGGGCCGCATCGACGCGGAGCTGCTCGTCGACGTCCGCAGCCGCATCACCGGCTACCTCACCAAGGTCGCCTTTCGCGACGGTCAATTCGTCACCAAGGGCGATCCGCTCTACGAGATCGACGTGCGGCCCTATGCCGCGCAGCTCGCCGCGGCGGCGGGCACGGTCGAGCAGTTGGCCGGCCAGCGGCGTTTCCTCGAGGTGCAGGTCGACCGCTACGGCAAGCTCGCCGCCAAGGGGGCCGCGAGCCAGCAGGAGCTCGACAGCTACAAGGCGAGGCTCGAGGAAAACACCGGTGCGCTCGCCGCGGCCCGGGCGCAGCAGGAGTCGGCGCGACTCAACGTCGAGTTCTGCTCGATCACGGCGCCCATCACCGGCCAGATCGGCCGCACGCAACTGCAAGTCGGAAATCTCATCAACCAGGACCAGACGTCTCTCACCACGATCGTGTCGATCGACCCCATCTTCGTCTACTTCAACGTCGACGAGCCGACGCTCGTGCGGGTGATGGCCCATGCCCGTGAATCGCCCGAGGGTCGTGGTCTGTCCAGGAACGAGACGGTCGTCGACGTCGGTCTCGTCGACGACGTCGAGCGGAAGTACCCCCACCGCAGCCGCGTGGACTTTCTCAACAACCAGCTCGACACCAAGACGGCCACGATCACGATGCGTGGGCGGCTCGACAATCCCCATTCCCGGGATCCCGCCGCTGCGCGGCCGCCGCTGTTTCGTCCCGGAATGTTCGCCCGCGTGCGACTGCCGCTCGGCGCCGCCGTCGAGCGGCTCTTCGTGCCGGAGGCCTCCGTCGGCAGCAATCAGGACCGGAAGATCCTCTGGGTCGTCGGGGCGGACGACGTGGTCCGTGCCCAGGAGGTGAACGTGGGGCAAAAGCTGGGCACGTGGATCGCCGTCTCGGCGGTCGACCCGGCCCAGCCGCTGGCGGCCACCGATCGGGTCGTCATCCGCGGGCTGCAGCGGTGCCGCGAGGGCAAGGCCGTGAAGCCCGTGCCCGCCGCCGACAAGGACCTCGATCGCGGGAGCCTGGTGGTTCCCGACCGGCCGGTGCCACGGCCCGCCGGGCAGCCTGCCGCCGTCGAGCCCCTGCCGGCGCCGGGCGAGGCGGCGCCGTGATCTCGCGGTTCTTCATCCAGCGGCCGATCTTTGCAGCCGTGATCTCGATCATGATCACGCTGGCCGGGGCGGTGAGCGTGTTCTCGCTGCCGATCTCCCTGTTCCCGCCGATCTCGCCGCCGATCGTGCAGGTGGCCTGCTTCTACCCGGGGGCCAACGCCGGCGTCGTGACCGACACCATCGCGGCACCGATCGAGCAGCACGTCAACGGCGTCGATCGCCTGCTCTACATGCAGTCGCAGGCGACCAACGACGGCTCCTACGTGCTCACGCTCACGTTCGAGGTCGGCGCCGACGCCAATCTGGCGCTCGTGCAGACGCAGAACCGCGTCCAGCTGGCGATGCCGCTGCTGCCGCCCGTCGTGCAGAAGCAGGGCGTGAGCATCAAGAAGCGGTCTCCCGACATTCTCATGACGGTCGATCTCGTCTCGCCGGATGGCCGCTACGACGACGTGTTCATGAGCAACTACGCCACGATCCACCTCCGCGACAGCCTGCTGCGGTGTCCGGGCGTCGGCGACATCCTGCTGCTCGGTCAACGCGACTATTCCCTGCGGATCTGGCTCGATCCCGAGCAGCTCGCCGCGCGGGGGCTCGCGCCCCAGCACGTTCGCGACGCGATCGCCGCGCAGAACGTGCAGGTGATCGGCGGCGTGAGCGGCCAAGCGCCGACCGCCGCCGATCAGCAGCTGGAGCTGGCCGTCGCCGCCACGGGCCTGCTCTCCACGCCCGAGCAATTCGGCGACATCGTGCTCGCAGCCGATGCCGACGTGCCGGGCACGCCGCTCGTGCGGCTGCGGGACGTCGCCCGCGTCGAGCTCGGCGCCTCCGGCTACGACCAGACCGGCCGGTACGACGGCCGGCCGGTGGTGGCGCTGGCCGTCTTCCAGCTTCCCGACACCAACGCGCTCGAGTGCTCCCGTGCGATCCAGGACAGGATGAAGGAGCTCGCCAGGCGATTTCCCCCCGGTCTTGAATACCTCATCGGCTACGACACCACGCCGTTCATCACGGAGTCGATCTTCGAGGTGGTGAAGACGCTGCGCGAGGCGATCCTGCTGGTGGCGCTGGTCGTGCTCCTCTTCCTGCAGAACTGGCGGGCCACGCTCATTCCGCTCATCGCGGTGCCGGTCGCGATCGTCGGCACCTTCGCCGCCATGGCCGCCATGGGCTTCAGCCTCAACACGCTCTCGCTGTTCGGCCTCGTGCTCTCGATCGGCATCGTGGTCGACGATGCGATCGTGGTCGTGGAGAACGTCGAGCGCTGGATCGCCGAGGGACTCTCCCCGCGGGAGGCGGCCGAGAAGGCGATGGACGAGGTCACCGGCCCCGTGATCGGCGTGGCGGTCGTGCTCTCCGCGGTGTTCGTGCCCTGCGGGTTCATCGGCGGCGTCACGGGGCTCTTCTTCCGGCAGTTCGCGCTGACGATCGCCGTATCGACCATCCTTTCGGCGATCAACTCGCTGACGCTCAGCCCGGCGCTCGCGGCGATCCTGCTGCGTCCTCGCCGGGCCCCGCCCGATCGGTTCGAGCGGCTCATCGACCGCCTGCTCGGCCCGTTCTTCCGCCTCTTCAACCGGTTCTTCGAGGGTGTCGTCGGCGGGTATGCCCATGGCGTCGGGGTCCTGCTGCGCCACGGCCGCCCCGTCATGCTCGTCTACCTGGCGCTGCTGGCGCTGACCGGGTGGGCGTTGGCGAAGTATCCGCGGGGGTTCGTGCCGCTGCAGGATCAGCGGTATCTGATCGTCACGGTTCAACTGCCCGACGGTGCGAGCGTGCAACGGACCGGCGAGGTGCTCGAACGCATCGACGCACTGGCCAGAAAGGTGCCCGGGGTGACCGACACGCTCACGATCGCGGGCATGTCGCTGCTCTACAACGCCAACGCTCCCCACTGGGGCTCGATGTTCCTCGTGCTCGACGAGTATGACCGCCGCCGCACCCCGGAGACGTCGATGCTGGGCATCGTCCGGGCGATGCGGGAGCGGTGCCGGGCGGAAGTGCCCGACGCCGTGGTCGGCGTCTATCCGGCACCGTCGGTCAAGGGGCTCGGCACCGCGGGTGGGTTCAAGCTCTACCTGCAGGATCGCGGCAGTCAGGGCCCGCGTGTTCTGCAGGAGACGACGGAAACCCTCGCCCACGCCATGGAGCAGTGGAAGCTCCCGCTGGTCGTGGCCGACTACCGCGCCGATTCGCCGCAGTATTTCCTCGACATCGACCGCGACAAGATCCGGGCGCTCGGCATCCCGATCGCGACGGTCTTCGGCACGCTCCAGATGGACGTCGGCTCGTACTACGTCAACAACTTCAGCCGGTTCGGCCGCTCGTGGCAGGTGAAGGTCATGGCCGACTCCGGCTTCCGCGACTCCGCGGAGGACCTCCGCAGGCTCCAGGTGGTCACCGCCGCCGGTGGCATGGTGCCGCTGGCGACGGTGCTCGACGTCCGTCCCGCGATGGGGCCGGCGATGATGATGCGATACAACCTCTATCCGGCGGCTCCGGTCACCGGCATCCCCAACCCGTTCGAGAGCAGTTCGGTGCTGATCGACCGGGTGGCCGAGGCGGCGGCCCAGTTGCCGGACGCCTTCTCGTACGAGTGGTCGGAAGTGTTCCTGCTCCAGATCAAGGCGGGCAACACGGCGGTCATTCTGCTCGGGCTCGGCGTGATGCTCGTGTTCCTCGTGCTCGCCGCGCTGTACGAGAGCTGGTCGCAGCCGCTGGCGGTGATTCTCGTCGTGCCGCTGTCCCTGCTGGCGGCGATCGGCGGCCTCGTCGTGGCGAAATTGCCGATCGACATTCTCGCGCAGGTGGGGCTCGTCGTCCTCGTCGGTCTGGCCAGCAAGAACGCGATCCTGATCGTGGAGTTCGCCCGCCAGCTCCGCGCCGCCGGGCACGACGCCCGGTCGGCCACGCTCACGGCCAGCCGGCTGCGGCTGCGGCCGATCCTCATGACGTCCCTCGCCTTCATCCTCGGCGTCTTCCCGCTGGTGGTGGCTCGCGGGGCGGGAGCCGAGCTGCGCTGGTCGCTGGGGATCACCGTCTTCGCCGGCATGATCGGCGTGACGCTGTGTGGCGTGTTCCTGACGCCCGTGTTTTACTACCTGCTCGAACGGCTCGGCGACGGTCTGCGGAAGCCGCCCGGGGAAAGGCACGTCTGACGGCATGATCGCCGGTTTCTTCATCCAACGCCCGATCTTCGCGGCGGTGATCTCGATCGTGCTCGTGCTCTGCGGGGCCGTCGCCTACTCGACGCTGCCGACCACGCAGTATCCCGAGATCACGCCCCCCACGATCGAAGTCTCCACGCACTATCCCGGGGCGAACGCGGAGCTGGTGCGAGACACGATCGCCGCGCCCATCGAGCAGCAGGTGAGCGGCGTCGAAAACGCGCTGTCGATGAGCTCGCAATGCACCAACGACGGCCGCTACCGGTTGACGATCACCTTCGCTCCGGGCACCGATCTCAACATGGCGCAGGTGCTGACGCAGGTCCGCGTGACGCTCGCCATGCCGATCCTCCCGGAGCTCGTGCAGCGGGAGGGGGTGGCGGTGCTGAAGAAGTCGCCCGCGGCGATGATGATCGTGAACTTCACGTCCGCGAAGGATGCCGCCGGCAAGCCGCTCTACGACACGACGTTCCTCTCCAACTACGCGACGATCCAGATCCGCGACGAGCTGCTGCGGGTGGAGGGCGTCGGCGACATCGATTTCATCGGGCAGCGCGACTACAGCATGCGGGTATGGCTCGACCCGGAAAAGATGGCCGCGGTCGCCCTGTCGCCCGACGACATCCGCAAGGCGCTGGAAAACCAGAACTTCCAGGTTGCGGCCGGCAGCGTCGGCCAGCAGCCGGCCCCGGCCCGCCAGGCGTTCCAGATCCCGCTGGCGGCGGTCGGCCGCCTGATCACGGCGGATGAATTCGGCGACGTGATCGTGAAGGAGACGGCCGCCGAGACGGCCGACGTGGCGAGCGTGATCGTGCGACTGCGGGACGTCGCCCGGATCGAGCTCGGCGCCCAGCAATACGATCAGCTCTGCCGGCTCGACGGTGAGCCGAGCGTGGGCATGAACGTCTACCAGCTTCCGGGCTCCAACGCGATCCGCGCGGCCGCGGCCGTGCGCGAGAAGCTCGCGTCGCTCGGCGCGCGTTTTCCCCGGGGGCTTCTCGCGCAGGTCGTCTACGACACCACCCCCTTCATCGAGGAGTCGAAGGCCGAGGTGCTCAAGACGCTCCGAGACGCGATCATCCTGGTGGCGCTCGTGGTGCTGCTGTTTCTGCAGAACTGGCGGGCCGCGATCATTCCTCTGATCGCGGTGCCCGTCGCCATCGTCGGCACCTTCGCGTTCATGGCGGCGCTGGGCTTCAGCCTCAACAACCTCTCCCTGTTCGGTCTGGTGCTGGCGATCGGCATCGTGGTCGACGACGCCATCGTGGTGGTGGAGAACGTCGAGCGCTGGATCGAGCACGGCCTGTCGCCACGGGACGCGGCGTTCAAGGCCATGGAGGAGGTGACCGGTCCGGTGATCGGCGTGGCGCTCGTGCTTTGCGCCGTGTTCGTGCCGTGCGGCTTCATCGCCGGCATCGTGGGCCAGTTTTTCCGCCAATTCGCCCTGACGATCGCCGTATCGACGCTGCTCTCCGCGGTCAATTCGCTCACGCTCAGCCCCGCGCTCGCGGCGATCCTGCTCACGCCGAAGGATGCGCCGCCCGATGCGGTCGATCGGATCCTGGGGTTCACCTGCGGCTGGCTCTTCCGGGGCTTCAATGCGGCGTTCGCGGTCGTCACGCGGGCCTACGCGGGCATCGTGAAGGGGACGCTCCGCGCGACCGTGCCGGTCCTCGTCGCCTTCGCCGGCCTGCTCTGCCTCACCGGGCTGCTGTTCACGCGGATTCCCGTCGGATTCATTCCGCAGCAGGACAAGGGCTACCTGGTCGCCAACGTCACGCTTCCCGACGGCGCCAGCGTGCAGCGAACGGCGCGGGTGATGGAGTCGCTCGAGCGGCGGGCACTCGACGAGCCCGGCGTCGCGCATGCCGTATCGGTGGCCGGGCAGTCGGTGGTGCTCGGTGGCAATGCCCCCAACTGGGGCGCGCTGTACATCCTGCTCGACGGCTTCTCGAAGCGGCGCGGGACACAGGCCTCCGCCGACGCCATCGCCGCCCGGCTCCGGGCGGACTGGCAGGAGACGATGGACGAGGCCCGCGTCGAGGTCTTCGGTCCGCCGCCGGTCGACGGGCTGGGTACCGTGGCGGGCTTCAAACTCGTGGTCGAGGACCGCGGCGATTACGGTGCCGTGGCGCTGGAGCAGGCGGCCGACGCGGTGGTGCGATCGTGCGGCGAAGACGGCCGCCTCGGCGGCCTGTTCACGAACTTTTCCGCCAGCACCCCCTGGCTGTTCCTCGACATCGACCGTGACAAGGCGGCGGCGGTCGGTGTCTCGCTCAAGAGCCTGTTCGAGACGCTGCAATTCCAGCTCGGCTCGTATTACGTCAACAACTTCAACCGCTTCGGCCGCTCCTGGCAGGTGAATGTGCAGGCCGACGCGCGGCACCGTGGAGACGTCCGTCGCGCCATCGACGAGCTCAAGGTGCCCGGTGCGGACGGCCGGCCGGTGCCGTTGACCACGCTCGTGCAGGTGAAGGACCGCGTCGGCCCGTCGCTCGTGATGCGATACAACCTCTACCCGGCCGCCGCGGTCTACGGCCAGCCGACGCCCGGCACGGGGAGCACGTCGGCCCTGGCGGTCGTGCAGGGGCATTTCGACCGGCTGCAGCGGGAGGCGACGATTCCGCCGCTGATGGCCGCCGAGTGGACGGAAATGGCCTTCATGCAGATCCGCTCCGGCGCCACGGCCGCGTATCTCTTCGTGCTCGGGGTGGTGCTCGTGTTTCTGGTGCTGGCGGCGCTCTACGAGAGCTGGGCGCTGCCGCTGGCCGTGATCCTGGTCGTGCCCATGTGCCTGCTGTCGGCGCTGGTGGGCGTGCACTGGGCGGGCATGGACATCACGATCTTCACGCAGGTCGGCTTCGTGGTGCTCGTGGGCCTGGCCTGCAAGAACGCGATCCTGATCGTGGAATTCGCCCGGCAGCTGGTGCAGGAAGGCCGGCCGCTCCGCGAGGCGACGGTGGAGGCCTGCCGGCTGCGGCTCCGGCCGATCCTCATGACGTCGCTGGCCTTCATCCTCGGCGTGGTGCCGCTGGTGCTGGCCGACGGCGCGGGAGCCGAGATGCGGCGCACGCTGGGGCTGGCGGTCTTCAGCGGGATGCTCGGCGTGACGCTGTTCGGGATTTTTCTGACGCCGGTGTTCTTCTCCACGCTGGTGCGGCCCGATCGGGCCGCGAGCCGGTAGGAGCGGGTCGGCCGGCGAGCCGCGGGACGACGACTCCGGCGGGCGTCGCCCTGAGAGCCGGGCTACCGCGGCTTGTGGCCGCGGAGCCACTCGGGCCAGATGCACCAGGCGTCGAAGCCGGCCGGCGGCTGCTTGCCGATGTAGTCGTCGCAGTCGCCGCCCACCACGCTGGGCAGCGGCTTGCAGCACTGGCCGCTGGCCGCGAGCTGGTCGAGCCGTAGCTGCCAGCCGCCGCCGAGCGCGCGGTAGAGCTGGATCATGCCGCGGGCCACGTCGCCGAGGTTGTCGTTGAGGCGGATCTGCTCCTCGACCTGGTTCTTCTGCACGACGAACACGCGGTTGAAGTCCACCGTGCCCTCCTTGTACTGGATCTGCACCAGCTCGACCGACCGCGTCGCGGCCGCCAGCGCCACCCGTTGTTTGTCGGTCGCCTCGCGGGCCTTGATGAAGGTGATGATCCCGTCCTCGGCCTCCCGGCCGGCCTGCAGCACCGTCTCCTGGTAGCGGGCCGCGAGCCCCTGGAACTTGGCGTCCTGCCGGCGGATGTTGTTGAGCAGGCGGCCGTAGTTGAGGATCTTCCAGTCGACCACCGGGGCGAGCAGGCCGAACTGGGAGTCGGATTCGAAGAGGTGGCCGATCTCGTTGGCATAGACGCCGAGGTAGCCGTTGAGCGAGAACGCGGGATAGAGATCGGCCTCGGCGACGCCGATGTTCGCGGACTGCGCCGCGAGTTCCCGCTCCGCCGCGCGGACGTCGGGCCGCCGCCGCAGCAGGTCGGCCGGAATGCCGGCTTCCAGGGCCGGCGGAGACCGTGGAATCTCCGCCGCGCCGAGCCGGCCGGCGAGGTCCTCGGGCGGAATGCCCAGCAGCATGCACAGCGCGTTGGCCGCCACGCGGGCCTGCTGTTCGTAGGCCGGAATCGAGGCCTCGGTCTGGGCGAGGTTGAGCGTCGCCTGCGAGACGTCGATTTCGCTGGTGACGCCTCCCTGGAAGCGGTTGGTCGCGAGTTCCAGCGACTGCCGTTGGATGGCCGCCAGCCGCCGCAGGTCGGCGACCTGCTTGGAGGCGATCCGGTATCCGACGTAGCGTTCGGCCACGTCGGCGATGAGCGTGACGAGCACGCCGTCGTACTCCTCGACCCGCGCCTGATACGTGGCCTCGGCGGATTCGATGTTCCGCCGCAGCCTGCCCCAGACGTCGAGTTCCCACGACAGGTTGAAGCCCGTCTGCCAGATGCTGAAGCTGTTGTTCCCCAGCGCCGTCAGCGCACTGACGTTCTGGCTCAGCGTCCACCGATCGTAGGCCGCCACCGCCCCCTGCGCCTGCGGAAAGAATCCGCCCACGGTGATGTTGTAGGCCGCCCGGGCCGCCAGCACGCGGAAGCCCGCCTCCCGCAGCGACAGGTTGCCCTCGTAGGCCTGGAGCACCAGCCCGTTGAGCACCGGATCGTTGAACTGCTCCCACCACAGCGACTCGACTTCCGACATCGACCGCACCTGCGCGTCGCCGGCATCGATCCACTCGCTCTCCACCGGCGCCGGTGGCCGCAGGTACTCCGGCCCGACCATCATGTGGTTGCGCCAGTATTGGCTCCAGGACGTGCAGCCCGACGTGGCCACCGCGCACGCCGCCACCAGCAGGCAGATCGCCCGCCGGCGCGACGCACGCATGGGGGTGGGGCTCGTCACGAACGATTCGCCCGATCTGGGGAGGAGACGCGGCCGTCACCGGCCCGTCGCCGG